>Ga0183260_10003882_pt1 | contig 11995 bp, 9 predicted proteins | sample AntDrymUQ4972206_2_FD_129768 | JGI IMG/M metagenome (GOLD analysis project Ga0183260, IMG submission 129768) | Polar desert sand microbial communities from Dry Valleys, Antarctica - metaG UQ497 (22.06) (version 2) (version 2) | ecosystem: Environmental > Terrestrial > Soil > Desert | place...
AGCGTCGCCGGTCGCGTTCGTGCTGGTGACGAACGTGGTCTGACCGTTGGAGAACCTGGCGTCGCCGCTGGTGACGGAATAGAAGACCGATGCACCGCTGATGGGCGCGCCGGCGCCATCGAGCAGTCGCACTGTCAATGGATCCGGCAGGGTTGTGTTGGGCGGTGCGCTCTGGTTGTTGCCGCCTGTGATCGTCAACGTTGGCGGGGCAGGCGCTGCCGGACAGGTGACGTCAAAGAACCTCGTGAGTGACTCGCCAAATCCTCTCGTTTCGGTACAGGTCAGTCGCGCGGTGACGCTGGCCGGGCCGACCTGGCAGGTCAGAGACAGCGATTGACTTTGTGTCGTGGCGCCTTCGAAGGCAAGGGGTTGCCCGGCGACCGTGAATGAGGCGGAATTCGCGGTGAAACTGCAACCGCCAACCGTCGTCGTCGCACCAGGTCCGGTTCCCGAGCCGCCGCTCGGCGTGGCCGTGATGTTGCCAAATGCCGTCCCTCCATCCGCCGACAGCACAAAAGCGCTGCCCGCCGGTGGGCTGTATGTAATCGTGGGCGGGACGGTGGCCACGACGCTCGTCTCGTTGAACGTCACAGTCAGACCGTTGGCGCTTGCATCGACGGTGACCGGGCCCGCGGTCGGACCGAACGTCAGCGTCGCCGAAGCGTCGCCGGTCGCGTTCGTGCTGGTGACGAACGTGGTCTGACCGTTGGAGAACCTGGCGTCGCCGCTGGTGACGGAATAGAAGACCGATGCACCGCTGATGGGCGCGCCGGCGCCATCCAGCAGTCGCACCGTCAATGGATCCGGCAGCGTCGTGTTGGTCGGTGCGCTCTGGTTGTTGCCGCCCGTGATCGTCAACGTCGGCGGGGCCGGCGCTGCAGGGCAGGTGACGTCAAAGAACTTTGTGACCGGCGCCGCGGTTCCCATTGTTTCCCGGCAGGTCAATCGTGCGGTCACTGCAGTCGGTCCGACCTGACACGTCAGCGACAGGCTCTGCGGGTTCGTGTCGGGGCCAACGAATGTCAACGGTTGCCCTGCGACAGTAAAGCTCACCGGGTTGGTTGCGAAGGTGCAGTTGTCGACCGTGGTAGTCGCCGCCGGACCGCTGCCGCTGCCACCGCTGGGCGTCGCCGTGATCGAACCGAACGCGGTCGAACCATCGGCATTCAATGTCAGCCCCGAGCCCGCAGGCGGGTTGAATGTGACAATCGGCGCGGTGTTTGCAACCGCGATGGTTTCATTGAACGTGACCGTCTGCCCCATGGATGTCGCGGTCACGGTCACCGGCCCCGGCGTTCCGCCGAGATTGAGCGTGGCGAACGCGTTGCCGGCCGAATCCGTAGCAGTGGAAAACGACGTCTGTCCGGCGAACGAAGCGGTGCCACTCGTCACGGTGTAAATCACCGACGCGCCATTTATCGGAGCGCCAGAGCCATCGAGCAACCGTACGGTCAGCGGAACAGGCAGCGTGCTTCCAGGCTGTCCCGTCTGATTGTTGCCGTTGGTGATGGTGAGCGTGGGCGGCACCGCAACGATGGTTGCGGTAAACGGCACGCACTGGGCGAAACCGTTGATGGCGTTGGGGTCACGGGGAGCAGGCTCGCACACCGTGCCCGTCACCGGCCCTGCGGACGAGCCCAGCAGGACTTCGAAAGAGGCTTGACCTGCGGCGTCGGTAGTCCCGAACGCACTGGTTGAGAACGTCGTATCTCCCACCCGGCGCACCATTGCGTTTGCGCTGCTGATCGAAAACCTCAGCAAACGACTCGCGACTGGATTGCCGTTGCCGTCGCGGTATTCGACGACCACGGGTTGCGGTAGCTGTGTGTTGGGCGGACCAGATTGCCCGTCGCCGCTGACGATCGTGATCGTCGGTGCAGCGGGCGCAGCGGGGCATGTAACGTCAAAAAACCGCGCAACAGGCTCTGCAAGGCCTCTCGTTTCCGAACAAGTCAGTCGAGCAGTAGCAGCGGTCGGGCCGACCTGACATGTGAGCGACAGGCTGCCCGGTTGCGTAGTGCTGCCCTCAAAAATAAGCGGCTGCCCACTGACCGTGAAACTTGCCGGATTGGTTGCAAAGCTGCAGTTGTCTATCGTAGTGGTCGCCGGTGGACCGCTGCCGCTGCCACCGCTCGGCGTTGCCGTAATTGAACCGAATGCGGTATTTCCATCGGGATTCAAGGTCAGTCCCGAACCCGCAGGCGGATCGAACGCGACCGTCGGCGCAATATTTGCAACCGCGACGGTTTCATTGAACGTGACGGTTTGACCCATGGAGCTGGCGGTCACGGTCACTGGCCCCGGCGTGCCGCCGAGATTTAGCGTGGCGAACGCTTTGCCGGCCGAATCCGTGACGGTGAAAAATGACGTTTGTCCCGCGAACGAGGCGGTGCCGCTAGTTACGGTGTAAATCACCGACGCGCCATTTATCGGCGCGCCAGAGCCATCGAGCAACTGTACGGTCAGCGGATCGGGCAGCGTGCTTCCTGGCTGCCCCGTTTGGTTATCGCCGTTGGTGATGGTGAGCGTTGGCGCACCTGCAACGATCGTCGCGGTGAATGGCGCACACTGGGCGAAACCGTTGATGCCGTTGGGGCCACGAGGAGGCTCGCACACCGTGCCCGTCACCGGCCCTGCGGACGAGCCCAGCAGGACTTCAAAGGAGGCCTGACCCAAAGCGTCCGTAGACCCGAACGCATCAGGCGAGAACGTCGTATCTCCCACGCTGCGCACCATTGCGTTTGCGCTGGTGATCGAAAACAGCAGTGCACGACTCGCGACTGGAGTGCCGTTGCCGTCGCGGTATTCGGCCACCACGGGTTGCCGTAGCTGTGTATCGGGCGGACCAGATTGCCCGTCGCCGCTGACGATCGTAATGGTAGGTGCGGCAGGCGCCGCAGGACAAATGACATCAAATGCCCGCGGAACAGGCGAAGACGTGCCGCTCGTTTCCGAGCAAGTCAGTCGAGCTGTGGCAGCGTTCGGACCGATCTGGCACGTGAGTGAGAGGGTACCCGGTTGCGTTGTGCTGCCCTCAAAGGTCAGCGGCTGCCCATTGACCGTGAAACTCACGGGGTTGGTCGCGATGGTGCAATTGTCGACCGTGGTGGTCGCGGCAGGTCCGGTGCCGCTGCCGCCACTCGGAGTCGCACTGATGGAACCGAAGGCCGTGGATCCGTCCGGGCTAAGCGTGATCCTGCTGCCCGGGGGAGGGTTATAGGTGATCGTGGGCGGCACAACCGCTGCACTTGTGGACGTGAGGTTGAATACCGCGGGAGGAGTGGTGGCGAAGTCCGTGACTTCGACGGTAACCGGGCCGGCGACACTGCCCAACTGCACTTGCTGGGACGCAACGCCCGCACTGTCGGCCGACACCGTCGCCTGTGTCGCGCCGTTGCTGGTGAACACCGCATCACCACTGGTGACTGCGAAGATCAGGCTGCCGCCGGCGATCGGCACACCGCTGCCATCCCTGTACTGCACGGTAAGCGGATCGGGCAGCACAGTGCCGGTCGTGCCGCTCTGGTCGTTGCCGGACACAACCGTGATCGTGGAGGGCAGACCCGCCGATGCGCCGGCCGACAGGAGAATCAGCGCGAGCGTCGCGAGTGCGATTCGCGCAAGGCTCAACCAGCGTTTCCGTTGCCTTATGGGCGAAGGGCCGGTGAGCGGTCGTGTCGAGTGAACAGACGAACGGAAGAACATGCCCTTTCCCCAATGAAGATTTGAGCGTACAAATGCAGCGCTACTATAGCGCCGCCGCTATTTTTCGAAACCACCTGTACTTACGCAGAATGGCACACCGATGTGCCATGACATGAGGGATCCAAGTGATGAACGCTCGCGACACCTTTGTTGACGCTACGCGCACTCCGAAAGCTCGCCGGCCGTGGCTGGGCGGACTCGGCGTCGCGATCGCCGTGGCGCTCACAGGCCTTCCGGTCGACGCACCCCAGGCCGCGATCCGCAATCCAGAGGATGTGATGATCGTCGACTGCCTGCTGCCGGGGCAGGTGCGCAAGCTCGGTCGCGTATCCACCTTCATGAGTGCGCGCCGGCCAATCAGGACCTCGCAGGCCGACTGCGAGATCCGCGGTGGCGAATTCGTCTCCTACGACCGCGCCAATTACCAGACCGCCCTCGAGGTCTGGATGGGTCAGGCGCAAACTGGCGATGCCGAAGCGCAGAACTACGTCGGCGAGATCTACGCGAAGGGACTGGGACGCGAGCCGGACTACGGCAAGGCGGCGGAGTGGTTCCAGAAAGCCGTGGCGCAGGGCCTCAAGCGCGCGATGATCAATCTGGGTTATCTCTACGAGCAGGGCCTCGGCGTTGAGAAGGATCTGCCGAAAGCGCTGAATCTGTACCGCCAGGCCAGTGGCAGCGCCAACGACGATCTCGTGTTCGCGTCCACGGTGACGGTCAGCGAAGAAGCGCAGGCAGAAATTGAAACGCTGCGCGCCACGGTGGCCACCCAGAAAACCGAAACCGAGGAGTTGCGCGGACGCGTTCAGGAACTCGAGCAGCAATTGAGCGACCGCAAACGCGCGCTGCGACAGTCGCAGAGCGAACTTGAAAACGCGCGCGCCGAGGTGACCGCGAAACAAACCGCAATGGACCCGCAAGGTTCGGCTGAACTCGACTCGATGCGCCGCCAGGCAGAAACCGACGAGCAGGCGCTGGTGGCAGAGCGCGCGAAACTGGATTCCGAACGTAGTGCGTGGTCGGCCAAGGTCGCGGCGGACCGGGCGAAACTCGCGGACTTGCGCGCGCAGGAGCAGGAGTTGTCGACCAAGGCAGCGAGTCCGGCGGCTGGCGCGGATTCCGCGAGGGATCTGGCGCGAGTTCGCGCGGCTGCCACCGAGCTTGCGCTCGCGCTGGACAGCACCGAGGCGAAATTCACGCAGATGCAGACGCAGCTCGCGGCCAATGAAGCCAAGCTTGCCGCGCAGCAGACCAAGTTCGACGCCGAGCGCAAGAAAATGCAGGCCCAGCTCGCGGCGTCGCAGCAGGATCGCGAGTTGCTCCTGCTGCTCGAGAAGAAGCTTTCGGAAAAGCAACGTGAAGTATCGAAGCAGCGCGACCAGATCGCTTCGCTCGAGCAACAAGTCACGGGCGGTGTACCTGCGTCGGGCCGCAGGGCTCCGGCCACGGGTGGAGTCGCCACCACCGCCGGTCTGGTCCTCGAGATCCTCGAGCCTGCGATCACGGCGACCCGCGGTCGCAACGCGGCCATGGTGCGCAATCAGTCTGGCACCACGGAAATCATGGGAAGGGTTATTTCAGGCGCCGGCGTCAGCACCGTGCAAGTCAATGGCAAGGCCGTGGCGGTCGGTGCGGGCGGTGTATTCCGCACCTCGGTTCCCGTAGTTGCGGCAGGATCGGTGGTGCAGGTCGCCGCGCTCGACCGCGCCGGCAAGAAGGCGAACCAGAGCTTCACGCTGTTGCCGGCACCTGCCGGTTCCGTGGGCGCGGTTGCTGCAGCGCCCAACGCAGGAGGAATTCCGAAAGGGGTAACCCTCGGGCGCTACCACGCGCTCGTGATCGGCAACGATCAGTACGGGGCGTACCCGAAGCTCACGTCCGCAGTCAGCGATTCGAAGAAAGTCGGCAACGTGCTGCAGACGCGCTATGGCTTCAAGACGCGCGTGCTGAACAATGCCAACCGCTTCGAGATCCTGTCTGCGCTCAACGACTTGCGCGAGGCGCTCGGACCCAATGACAACCTGCTGGTGTATTTCGCGGGTCACGGCGAGTTGGAGGCGGGCACTCAACAGGGGTACTGGATTCCCGTCGATGGCCAGGCCGACACGCCGAAAACCTGGATTTCGAACCGCGCGATAACAGACATCCTCAACACCATGCAGGCCAAGCACGTGATGGTCGTCGCCGACTCCTGCTACTCCGGTGCGATGACGCGGGCGTCGGTACCGACGTTCTCGCAGGCCTTGGCACCGGCAAAGTGGGCGCAGTGGCTCAAGTCCGCCTCGGCGTCGCGCTCCCGCACAGCGCTGACATCGGGTGGTCTCGCACCGGTCCCGGATTCAGGCAGCGGCGGCAATTCGCTGTTTGCGAAAGCCTTCGTCAACGCGCTCGAAGACAACAACAAGTTGCTCGAAGGTGCAAGCCTGTTCCGCAGCGTGACCCGCACAGTCGCAGTGGGTGCTTCGGAAGCAACGCTTGCCCAGCAACCCGAGTACGCGCCGATCCGCTTTGCGGGACATGAAGCTGGAGAATTCTTCTTCATGCCTTCAGGCCGGGCCGCGGCAGTCGGCATGCCGTGATGGGTCTGGGCGAGTCCGTCCTGGACCTGCCAGGCGTCGCTCAGTTCGGCACAGGTCCGAACTGAGTCCCCGCCGCGCGGCGGTGCATCCATGCACCGCAGAGCCCTCATACGCTGAGAATTTCCGCAGCATGCTTGCGTCGGTTGCTGGAGCGCGCGCGAAAACGTATGATCCGCGCCCCTTCGCAACGACGCGATTCGCGGCGAAGACGCACGGAGAGGTGGCAGAGTGGTCGAATGCGCCGGATTCGAAATCCGGTTTACGGTTTCGCCGTAACGTGGGTTCGAATCCCACCCTCTCCGCCAACTGCCGAAACGCGCCGCATGCACAGGCGCGCTGGCGCCAGATGAAGTACTCGACACTCGGGAACCGGTTTTCATGAGCGAGATCGCAGTCCCGGTATCGTTCGGCGAATTGCTGGACAAGATCGCGATCCTGGAAATCAAGTCCGAGCGGATCCGGGATCCCGCCAAGCTCGCCAACGTCGAACGGGAGCTGCTCGCGCTTCGGGAGACATGGGCCGCCCATCCCGCGTCCGGGCACGATGTCGCGGCATTGCTCAGCGAACTCAAGTCCGTCAACGAGCGGCTCTGGGTGATCGAGGACGACATCCGCATCAAGGAAAAGGCGGGCGCGTTCGATGCCGCGTTCGTCGAGCTGGCGCGAAGCGTGTATTTCCGGAACGACGATCGCGCGCGCATCAAGCGTGACATCAATCGTGCGCTGGGCTCCGCGTATGTCGAAGAAAAATCCTATGAGGACTATCGCTCCCCACCCGCGGCGTGACCCTCGCCGATGCTTGAAGTGCCCGCGGCACGTCCAGCAGAAGCCCGATCCGCCACGCGCCGTTCGAACGCCGCAATGGCATCTTCGACCGTAACCAGGTCCATGACATTGTCCCGCTCGATCTTCGTTCCCCACGCGAGCTCGCTCGCGGGCCGGCCAAGGTACTTTCTCGCGGCGTCGTCGTACCGGTCCACGCAATATCGACGGTCGGAATACGGTCCGCTGCGAGCCGGATTGCTCGCCGCGTGCAGGCCCAGCACCTTGGCGCCCATCGCGTTCGCGATGTGCATCGGTCCGGCGTCGGGCGTCAGCAACAAGTCGGCGCGCGCGAGCAGGGCAGGCAATTGCGCGAGCGTGTCCTTGCCGACGAGATTGAGCGGGGGTGCGCGCAAGGCGGCGGTGATCGCGCCGGCGGCCGAGCGCTCGAGGTCGCTGCGCCCCCCACACAGCACGACGCGCCAGCCCTTCGCTGCGGCGTGATCTGCGACCGCGGCGTAGCGTTCCGGGCGCCAGTTTCGGTGCACGTGGCTTGAACACGGTGAAATCATGAGAACCGGGGTGCCGTCAGCGGGCCACTGCCTCGACGCCCAGTCGAGCGACGCCTCCGACACCGGCAGATTCCACACCACTTTGTCCTGGACGAACCCGAGGGGTTCACAAAAACTGCCCATCGCGTCGAGCACATGCATGCCGGGGCAATCGCTGATCCTTTCGTTCACGAACAGCCCATGCAGATCCCTGGATCGCGCGCGGTCATAACCGATGCGTCGGTCGGCGCCGACCAGCGCCGACAGTAGATTGGCGCGCGCCGCGACCTGCAGGTGCAACAACACGTCGAAACGTCGATGCGCCAGCTGCCGCCGCAGGCGCAGCATGCCCCTGGGCCCACTGCGCTTGTCGAACTCGATGAGCTCGACCCCTTCGAGGCCGGCGAGCAGTTTCCGTTCGGCCGAACCCAGGATCCAGGTCAGTACGGCGTCGGGCAGTTTCCTTTGCAAGGTCCGTACCAGCGGCATCACGTGCGTGACGTCGCCCAGGGCAGATAGCCGCAGCAGACCGATTGATCGGATAGGACGAGTCGTCGACAGGGGCGATAAACTCCGGGAGGCGCGAATCGCGCGATGCTAGTGGCAGGACAGAATCCTTGGAAGCGCGCACCGCCGCAACGCCCCACGGCGCGATCCGCTTCGACGCGTCGCTGCCGATCGTCCCCGATGGCGGCTGGTTCGATCCGGTGTCGTGGCGGAGACGCGGCGCTCGAGTGACTGTGCTCGGCGCAGGACGCGGCAGTGCGTGGTCGATCCGTTCGGCCGCCGACAACTACGTGCTCAGACATTACCACCGAGGAGGCGCTGTCCGGCGCATGCTCGGTGACCGCTATTGGTATCGCGGCGCGGAGCAGACCCGGAGCTTTGTCGAGTTCGATCTGCTCGCGCGACTGAGCGACGAAGGATTTCAGGTGCCACGGCCCGTGGCCGTGATGTATGAAAGGGACGGACCCTGGTATCGCGCGGACCTGCTCATGCATTCCATCGAGGGTCGCAGCCTCAACGAGGTCCTGCGCGCCCGCGAAGCAGTCGACTGGCACGCAGTGGGTTGCGCCATTTCCCGATTGCATCGCCGTGGCGTGTGGCACGCCGATCTCAACGCGCACAACGCCTTGATCGATGACGCCCGAAGGGTGTGGCTGATCGACTTCGATCGCGCGAGGATCCGGCGGCGGTCCGGTTCCTGGCAACGCGCGAACCTCGAACGCCTGAGGCGATCGCTTCGCAAGCTGGGGCATGATGCCGAGCTGAGAGCCGCATGGCCGGTTCTGCAACGCGGCTACGGGCAAGCAACGACATGACCGCGCGCTGGGCTCTGCGATTTCTCGGCGTCGGCAACGCTTCTGCCGTCGAGCTGGGCTCGTCGGGGGCGATCGTCGAGCGCGACGGCGTGCCGATGCTGATGATCGATTGCGGGCCCGAGTCGCTGAGCGCGTACCAGAAACTGCATGGTGGCCTGCCGCCTGCGGTGTTCGTGACGCACGCCCACTTTGATCACATCGGAGGTCTCGAACGGTTGTTCTCCGCGAACTGGTTCGGCGAGCGCGTCGCGCTGCCGATCTATGTGGCCGCGTCACTCGTGCCCCTGCTGCAACGTCGCGTCGCGAGTTATCCGAGCGCTGTCGCCGAGGGTGGGGTCAACTTCTGGGACGCCTTGCGGCTCGTCGCAGTCGACTCCGGGTTCTGGCACGCGGGTTGCTGGTTTGAGGTTTTCGAGGTGCGTCACCACGCCCCCGGATCGGCGTTCGGCTTGTGTTTGCCCGGGAGCTTTTGCTGGACCGGCGACACGCGCCCGATTCCGGAAGTGCTGTCGGTGCACGCGCGCAGGGGAGAACTGGTTGCGCACGATTGCGCGCTGGTCGGCAATCCTTCGCATTCCGGCGTCGAAGACATCGACAGGGAGTATCCGACCGAGCTGCGCCGGCAACTGATCCTGTATCACTATGGTTCCGAGGCAGAGGCCGATGCGCTGCGTGCGCGGGGGTACCGGGTTGCGCGCGCTGGAGAAGTCGTGGACCTTCCAGCGCACGACGTGGCCGCGGCGCCAAACATTTATTCATCGGAGGCACCGCCATGAGCGCTGTGCCGCAGCTCTCCTTGCCGGTGGTCCCGGAAACGCTCGACACCTTGGCGCGTCCGTTGCGAGATGTGCGTATTTCGCTGCTGGACCAGTGCAACTTCCGGTGCCCGTACTGCATGCCTTTCGGTGTTCCGGCGGCTTCGATGGTGCGTCGTGCCAACTGGTTGACCGTCGACGAAATCGAGCGATTCGTGCGGGTCGCCGCCGAACATGGCGTGCGCAAGGTGCGTCTGACCGGAGGTGAGCCGCTGCTTCGCGACGACCTCGAGCGCATCGTCGAACGGATCGCGAGCCTCGGGGTCATCGCGGACCTCGCCCTCACGACCAACGGTGCCCTGCTGACCGCGCGGGCACGAAGTCTGCGCGACGCGGGCCTGGATCGGCTGACGGTCAGCCTCGATGCGCTGCATCCGCAGGTTTTTCGCGAAATGAGCGGGGCGCGCGGCCAGGTGGCAGACGTGCTCGCGGGCATCGATGCGGCAGTCGCGGCCGGATTCGCGACGCTCAAGATCAACACAGTCGTGGAACGGGGTCGCAACGAAGACCAGGTTTTATTGCTCGCCGAACACTTTCGGGGCAGCGGCCATGTGCTCCGCTTCATCGAGTTGATGGATGCCGGAAGCTGCAACGCGTGGCGCCGGGAACAGGTGGTGCCCAGTTCAGAACTGCGCGAACGGATTGGCCAGCGCTGGCCCCTGCATTCCATCGCCGGAGTGCAACGGGGAGATGTGGCGACTCGATGGGCCTACGACGACGGCGCCGGAGAGATTGGATTCGTCAGCTCCATCACGCAGCCATTTTGTGGTGATTGCACCCGCTTGCGTTTGGGGGCCGACGGCCGCCTGTACACCTGTTTGTTTGCGCGATCCGGCACGGATGTGCGTGCGTCACTTGCTGCCGGCGAGGAATTGGTGCTGGGCCGGATCCTTGGCAACCTGTGGCGAGGGCGGCGCGACCGTTACAGTGAGATGCGAAGCGGCGTTGCCGATCCTCGCGTAACTTCGAGTAAAGTCGAGATGTATCGCGTAGGTGGATGATTAAATGAAAGAAATAGCGCACGTAAACGCACTCGGTCTGCCCGGGATGGTAGACGTGTCCCGCAAGCTCGCGACGACTCGACGTGCGGTGGCACGATGTGTGATCGAATTGCCGGCGCCAACGCTTGCACGGCTGCGTGCGGACGCCTGGCGGGTGGGAAAGGGACCCGTCATAGACACGGCAATCATCGCCGCGACGCAGGCAGTGAAGCGTACGCACGAACTCATTCCATTCTGCCATCCGTTGCCCCTGGACAGTTGCGTCGTGTCCATCGCCGAGCGGGACACCAGCGGCCTCGTGATCGAGTGTGAAGTCGTGGCGCACGCCCGCACCGGAGTCGAGATGGAGGCCCTGACGGGCGTCACTGTGGCGGCGCTTACCGTGTTCGACATGTGCAAGTCGATGGGCCATGACATGCGCATCGGCGATTTACGGGTCGTGTCGAAGTCGGGTGGCACGCACGATTTCGCCGAATCCAGCGCGTGACCGTGACTGTCCTGTATTTCGCCCGCATGGCCGAGGCCGCCGGATGTGCCAGCGAAGTCGTCGAGTCCGTCCCCGCCACGGCATCCGCACTGTTCGACCTGGTCGGCGATCGACACCGATTCGAATTCGTACGCGAATCCTTGCGGGTCGCGATCGGCGATCGCCTGGTCAGTTGGAACACGGTCCTGCGCGACGGCGACGAAGTCGCTTTCATTCCGCCGGTGTCTGGCGGATGACCGACCCGTTCCTGAGTGCCGGCCCAATCGACCTCGGGTCAATGCGACAGTCGCTGGAACGGCGTGAAGCCGGAGCGGTGGTCGTCTTCGAGGGCACGGTGCGCGATCATCATGCAGGCAGGTCCGTCCTGCGACTCGAGTACAGCGCGCACCGCGCAGTAGTGGAGACCGCCTGGCAGGACCTTCAATCGCGTGCGTTGGCCGATTTCGAAGTGGTCGCGATCCGCGCGCGACACCGAATCGGGGCGCTCGGCATCGGCGATTGCGCGGTATGGGTGGGGGTCGCGGCGGCGCATAGAGTTCCTGCTTTTGCGGCTTGCCAGTGGTTGATCGATGCGATCAAGCGGGAATTGCCCATCTGGAAACGAGAACATTACGCGGACGGAACGGTTGACTGGCGACACGACTGCATCGAACCCCGGAAGGCAGCCATAGCACATTCCAATCCAGACATGAGCCTGGACGGAGCGGGTTTTGGGGTCAAGCGGCCAGTTTTTGATGGATGAGGGCGAACAGCTTTTTGCGTTCACGGTTGAG
>Ga0183260_10003883_pt1 | contig 11994 bp, 12 predicted proteins | sample AntDrymUQ4972206_2_FD_129768 | JGI IMG/M metagenome (GOLD analysis project Ga0183260, IMG submission 129768) | Polar desert sand microbial communities from Dry Valleys, Antarctica - metaG UQ497 (22.06) (version 2) (version 2) | ecosystem: Environmental > Terrestrial > Soil > Desert | place...
CCAATACGCTCTGCTCGAAGGCTTTCGACAAGCGCCTGACGGCGATCGGGGTGGAGCTGAAGGGGGTGATCGACCAGTTCCGCGAGCAGATTCAGAATCTGGAATGATCAGACCCACGGAAGAGTTGCCGCACCGCGGGCTGATGTTCGTGCTGTCCTCGCCGTCGGGCGCCGGCAAGTCGACCCTGGCGCGCGAGCTGCTCGCGGCCGACAACAACCTCGATATTTCCGTGTCGGTGACGACGCGGGCGCGCCGGCCGAGCGAGATCCACGGCCGCCACTACCAATTCATCGACCAGCCGAGCTTCCGCCGCATGTGCGACCACGACGAGCTCCTCGAATGGGCGGAGGTGCACGGCAACTTCTACGGCACGCCCCGCGCGCCGGTGGAGAAGGCGCTTGAGGACGGCCGCGACGTGCTGTTCGACATCGACTGGCAGGGCACGGAGCAGCTTTCCGCGATCGAGGGTCTGCGGGCCGATCTCGTCCGTGTCTTCGTCCTGCCGCCGACCTTCAGAGAGCTGCGATCCCGGCTGGAGCGCCGCGCGGAAGACGCTCCGGAGGTCATCCAGCGCCGGCTGGAGAATGCGCGGGTCGAGATCGGCAAATGGGACCGCTACGACTACGTCATCGTCAACCGGGACCTCGACCACTCGCTCGCCGCGGTGCGGGCGGTTCTCACCGCCGAGCGCAACAGGCGCGAGCGCGCCAGCGGGCTTGCGAGCTTCGTCGATGGGCTGCTGGAGGAAGCAAGCGGACTTGCAGCCAAATCCGAAGCATGAGCGGGACGGCTGATCCGCACGCTCAGGGCGCATTGCATCTCGACCGCGATCCCGGTCTTGGCCTGACGGCCGAACCGGGATGACAGGTGGAGGGATGGAGCGTGCGAACAAGCTTCCTGTGCTCAGCGAACCGTCCTATTGCCCTCACAGTCGCTTTTCGAACTCCGCTGCCAGCCGCTTCGGGGCGGTGGCGCGCCACGATGCGGTGACCGCGCTCCGAAAGGTCGCTTCGTCCACCGCGCCGAGGGCGAGATTCGTCCACCCCTTGCGGCCCCAGGCGCCGGCTGCTGGCGTGAAGAAAACCGGCTCCGCTTCCATGAGCATGGCCTCATGATCGGGCTCAAGCCTCACCACGGCCCGGTCCTTGTCCGGCCAGAGCGTCGCGAAGATCTTGCCGCGGACGCGGAAGTCGGGGTGGCCCATATGGGCGCTCTCCATCGCCTCCGGCATGGAGAGGGCGATCCGGCGTGCGTCGTCCGGCGTCATGCGGCGCCTCGCCCTTATCGCACGCCTATCCCGACGTCGCGGGCAAGGCTCTGCTCGTGAACCACGCCCGCCGCGTAGCGCCGCACCATCGAGGCGCAGAACTCGGCGAATTCCTCCTTGACCAGCGGCGCGCTGGTGTGATGGGGCGCGATGCCCCGGTGCTCCGGCGTGAAACAGAAGGTGACGGTCACTTCGAAGTCTTCCAGCGCCCGCATCTGCCGGTCGAACCAAGCCAGCGCATTGGGCCGGAAGCTGTCGGCCCAGGAGAGCCCGGTCCTGAGATGCCTCACGCCGAGCCGCTTCATCCAGGCAGCCGCCTCATCCAGCCTGTGATCCTCGAAGTGGAACCACTGGCAGATGCCGAGATCGGGCGTGTATTTGTGAAACTCATGCGCGGCGGGCTTCGGCGAGCCGTCCTCGCGCAAGAGCCCCATGTAGAAGTGCCGGTAATAGGACGAGCCCTCGGCCTCCTTGTGCCGGGTCGTGGCGCCCCAGGCCTGCGGCAGATCGTAGAGGCTGTACCAATGGATGCGCTCGGCGCGGCCGGTCAGGAGCTCGGCCGTGCGCCGCAGCCCCCAGACCTGGATCTCCTCCGCCCCGAACGTGGAGATGCCGACCTCGCTCACCCAGATCGGTTTGTCGGTCACGGCGCGGATCTCGTCGATCCTGGCCGGCCATTCATGGATGTTCCAAAGGTTCCAATCGAGCGGAAAGCCGTGCACCGCCACCACGTCGATATGGTCCATCACGCCGTATCCGGTCAGCCGCTGGATGAAGAGCGGGTCGATCGGCGACATGCCGCCGAGCACGCGCGGCAGGGTCGGGTGCTCGGCCCGGATCGCCTGCGCCGCTGAAATCGTCATCTCGCCGAATTGCGTCCAGTCGGGATCAACCTCCGGGTCCCAATGCGACTTGTTGTTCGGCTCGTTCCAGATCATCGCCGCTTCGATCATGCCGCGCTCCCAGCCGCCAAGCCGCGCGCCGGATAGGCCGCGCCGGCCCATTCGGGCGCCTCGACCCGGCGGCAGACATAGACCTCTTCCTCCGGATGCGCGACGATCTCGAAACCGGCGCTTCGGAGCATGGCTTCCGAACAGGCGCGGTTGGGCGCCCACCAGTTGGTCGGGTCGTCGGCGTAGCGTTTCTCGATGAAATGCAGTCTTGGGTAGCTCGGCCGGTCGAACAGCTCCATCTCCCAGAAATCGTAGTTGTCACGGAGCGGCTCCACATCGGCGCTGCCGCGCTGCATGGACTGGAAGATCATCAGGTCCCTGGCGACATGCTCGTGAATGAGGTCGAGCGCCAGCAGCGGATGCCGAAGGTGGTAGAGCACGCCCATGAAGATGACGAGGTCGAAGCGCTCGCCGATCGCGCCGACATCATAGACCGACATCTTGGCGAACTCGATCTGGAGCCCAAGAACGCCGGCAGCAAAGCGGGCCTGCGCCAGGTAGTCCTCGTCGTAATCGATGCCGAAAACCCGCGCGGCCCCGCGCCGCTTCATCTCGATCGAGTAGAAGCCGCCGTTGCAGCCGATGTCGAGCACGCTCTTGCCGGTAAGATCGGCGGGAACGGCGGCGGCGAAGCGCTCGAATTTGACCGCCGGATAGTCGCCGAGGAAATGCGCCGGCGCGGTCGGCACGCCGTTCAGGACAAGGTTGTGGAACCAGGGGCCAAGCTTCTCGGCGCGTTCCCTGATCTCCTCCGGCGACATCATTTCGGCAACGCCATGGAGACCCTCAGGTCCGCGAAAAAGATTGGGATTTGCCGGCGGAGCCACCCGGCCAGCCGAGCGCCGGACGCGCGCCGCTCCCGCCATCCTCGGCCGCCATTTCATCCAGGAGGCTGATCGCGGCCCGGTAGCCATGCAGCGTTCCGACATCGACATAGGCAGTCCCGGCCTTCACTCCCACGGCCCCTCCGCCCTGGGCGAGCCACGCATTGACGAGCGTGCCCATATATTCGTCCTGACGGTCGCGCTCGAGCCAGAGCTGCCGAAGCGCGTGCAGTACCCAGCCCGGCATCTTGAAGGCGCCCCAGATCCAGGTCGACGCAGCCTCCTTGCTCTTCACCTGAATTTCGGCGACGCGGCCGGCCTCGTCGAGCACGACGGCGTCGAAGAATTCCGGCTGATCGACCGGAAAGAGCAGAAAGGCGAGCTGGTCGTCCGGCAATTCGGCCAGCGCCGATTGCGGAAACCAGATCGTGTCCGGCAGGCCGATCAGGACGGATTCCTCGGCCGCGATGAGCGGGGCGGCGCGGAAAATCGCATCGCACAGGCCGCTCGGCCGCGGCTGGACGACATAGGCGATCGCCGCCTCGCCATAGGCGCCGCCGTAATATTCCAGGATGTCGGATTTGCCGGGCGAGATGACGAAGCAGATTTTGTCCGCCCCGCCGCGGATCATGCGCTCGACCAGATATTCGCTGACCGCGCAGGGCCGCTCCGTTCCGCCCTCGAGACGGCTGCCGACCGGCAGAAGCTCCTTGGAGAAGGCGAGGGGCTGCATGCGGCTGCCTCGCCCCGCGGCCGGCACGATGCCCCACATAGGTCAGGCCCTCATCATGGCGCTTGGGCCGGTCTCCGCCGCGCCGGCCTGTGCCAATGCGGCGAGGAACTCCGCGGCGCGCTTCTCGGACGTATGCTCGGCAAGTGTCCGCTCGCGGGCATTTGCCGCGATCCGCTGCAATTCCGCGTCGGGAAGGTCGATCGCGGCCAGCGCGTCGTTCGTGTCCCGCGCCACGAGGATTTCCTCGCCAGGCGCGAAGAAAGCGTCCAACCCGTCCCAGCTATCGGTCAACACGGGCGCGCCGCAGGCCGCCGCCTCGAACAGGCGTCCGGAAGGGCACCAGCCCATTTCTGCCATGGCCGCGCGCGTGAGATTGATGGTCAAGCGCGAAGACGAGAAGAATGCCGGATGCTCGCCGGGCGGCAAGTGGCGGACGAAATAGATGTTGGGCGCCCACGGGAAGTCCTGCGGATATTGCGCTCCGCCAATGAGGAAGCGCTGCTCGGACCGTTGCCGCGCCGGCTCGACAATAAGCGCCTCCACCGCCGCCTGGCGGTCGGCCGACCAGGTGCCGAGATAGGAAAGGTCGGCGCGGTAATGCGCGGCGGGCGCCACTGGGCGGTGGACGGCCGGATCGACATGGCCGTAGAGCGGTACGACGCAGCGAGCCCCGAGCCGCCGCCGCAAGCCGTCCAGCGCCGCGCCGCCCGTGTAGCTGAACACGATGTCGAAATCCGCCAGCCCTCGCGGCCCGATATAGGAGAGCTCCCGGCCCGCTTCGAGGTTCGACAAGGTGACCGGCGTGTCGAGGTCGTAGAAGCTCCGCACGGCGCGCCGCGCCGAGAGCACGATTTCGGTCGCTTGCAGGCCGTCGGGGCAGAACGACGTCACCATCGCGAGATCCGCGTCGCCCACGTCGCGCTCGGCGCGCCGGCGGATGGCATCCCATTCGGGATAGAGCACGAGCTCGCCGCCCGATATCTCGAAGAAATCCCGGTTGCCGGCATAATACGGCACGTCGTGCTCGTAGAAGACGATCCGGTGGCCCTGAGCGGCAAGCGCCCGGGTCAAGCCCCGCCAAAGCGTCGCGTGCCCATTGCCCCAGGAGGAGGAAATCGTGAGCCCGAAGATGACGATCTTCATGTCGCGACCACTTCGTTGATCGCATGGACTTTCGCCCCCCACGCGCCGATCAGGACCGTGCTGATGGAAGCGGGGCTGACTTCGAACCGCGCGATCCCATCCAACGCCAGGCCGAGATCATAGGCCAGCACCGCCTTGATCACATCGGCATGGCTGACCATGACAACGCTCTCTTGCGGATGTGCGCCGAGAACGCGCTCAACTTCGCCCACCGCGCGCCATTGCGCGTCCAGCATCGACTCGCCGCCGGGCGGGCGCGCGGTGGCGCGGGCGCCGTTCCATTTTGCCCAGCGCGGATCGGCGTCGAGCTCGTCGAAGCTCCGGCCAGACCAGTCGCCAAAATCCAAATCCGTGATCGCGTCGCGCGTTTCGACCCGGAGGCCCAACCGCTCGGCGATCGGTGCCGCGGTCTCGCGCGCCCGTTCAAGCGGGCTCGAATACACGGCGACGATTTCCTCCCGGGACAGCCGCTCGGCGAGCCGCTCGGACTGCCGCCGCCCTTCGGCGCCGAGGCGCACGCCCACCATTCGCCCGGTCAAGACGCGGCCAAGGAGGTCATGAGCGGCGTGGCGAACGAGGAAGATCGTCGTCGTCATCCCGCCATCCAGAGCCAATCACGCCTCACCCTCGATGAACCGGAACGTGCGCTCCCGCGCCTCGGCGTCGGTGAACTGCTCGGGCGGCGACTTCATGAAATAACTCGACGGCCCGATCAGCGCTCCGCCGACGCCGCGGTCGAGCGCCAGCTTGGCGCAGCGCACCGCGTCGACGACGATGCCGGCCGAATTGGGGGAATCCCAGACCTCGAGCTTGAGCTCCAGGTTTAAAGGGACATTGCCGAATGTCGTGCCTTCCATGCGGATGTAGGCCATCTTTCGATCCGTCAACCACGGCACATGGTCGCTCGGGCCGACATGGATGTCGCCGGGCGCCAGTGGAATGTCGATCTGGCTGGTCACCGATTGCGTCTTGGAGATCTTCTTCGATTCCAGGCGGTCTCGCTCCAGCATGTTCTGAAAATCGGCGTTGCCGCCGAAATTCAGCTGGTAGGTGCGGTCGAGCCGCACCCCGCGCTCGCGAAAAAGGTTCGCCAGCACCCTGTGCACGATCGTGGCGCCGACCTGGCTCTTGATGTCGTCGCCGATGATCGGCAGGCCGCGCTCCTCGAAGCGGCGGCGCCAATCCGCATTGGAAGCGATGAAGACGGGAATGCAGTTCACGAAGGCGCAGCCGGCTTCAAGCGCCCGCTCCGCGTACCATTCGGTGGCGAGCTGCGAGCCGACCGGCAGATAGGAGACGACCACGTCGGTGCGCGTGCTCCGAAGAATGCCGGTCACGTCGGCCGGCTCTCCGTCGGCCTCCTCGATCTCCTCGCGGATATACTTGCCAAGCCCGTCAAGCGTGTTGCCGCGTTCGACCCGGACTCCGGCGCCGGCGACTTCGGCGAAGCGGTAGGTGTTGTTCGGCGGCAGGAAGATGGCTTCCGCGACGTCCCGTCCGACCTTGGCCGCGTTCACGTCGAAAGCCGCGGAGATTTCGATGTCGCCCAACTCGTAGCCGCCGATCTCGCGGTGCGTGAGCCCGGGCAGCGGCGCATTCGCTTCGGCGTGCCGGTAATGGGAAACGCCCTGCACGAAGGACGAAGCGCAATTGCCGACGCCGACGATGCCGACGCGGGCTTTTCCGTTCCTCAAGCGACATCTCCATTCATCCGGACAGGCCGGGGCAAGGGCTGAGGCCTATCAGCCGGCTCCGGAGGTGGAAAGAGGCAAGCTGGCCATTTCTGCGGGAAGCTGGCCGCGACAAGCGGGCAATGGATAGGGTCCCGCGTGACGCGCAGACGAACGTCGCGGCTTACGAAACGTTCCGTTGCCGGCTGAGCTTCGCCAGCCCGGCAACGCGCCGGAACCGCGAGCGGGCGGCCCGGTTTGCACGCCCTTCGACCACGGGAGTCGCGGCATGGCTGAGGCAGACGCGGCGACAGCGGTCGAGGCTGAGGCAAAGCCCAGCCTTCCGTTGTCGGCTATCGCCGTTCAACCTCTTCACCACATCCGGGATCGGCGGGGGCAGTGATTTTCGTGGCCCGCAGCGAAAGGCGGGCTTCCATGCTCGCCCGTATGCTTGCGGGGCTCGCGCCATCGCTCCAGGTGCTACTTCCCCGCTTGGGATTGCGTGCCTTACGATCGAGTGCCGCCATCGCGCGACGCAAGGCGCATCGGCTGGGCGTCGAGCGCCTGGACGCCGGCCCGGAGGCGATCGCGGCGACATTCCGGGAAGGCGCCAACGTCGCGGCAATTCGCAAGGGCACGCCGACCGAAAGCAAGCTGGAAAGGCGAGGCGATCGCCTTGTGCTGCCCAGGCGCACGAAACGTCTGGAGCGCGCCGCAGGCTGGCGTCCAAGTTCATTGATGCGATCGCCCGCTGGGACGCCAGCCGGCGCGTGAGCAACCACGTGAAGGAACTTGCGCCGGCAGCGTGACCGGCTCCGGCGTTCAACGGAACGCCGGCTCGTCGAAACCCCGGAGCTTGCGGGAATGCAGGCCGTCGATGCCCTGCTCGCGCAACAGCCGCATTGTTTCCAGCCCAACGGTCAAATGCTGGCTGACGCGTTCGCGGTAGAAGGCGTTCGCCATGCCGGAGAGCTTCAACTCGCCGTGCAGCGGCTTGTCGGAAACACAGAGGAGCGTCCCGTAGGGCACCCGGAACCGCAGGCCGTTGGCCGCGACGGTGGCGGATTCCATGTCCACGGCGATGGCGCGGCTGAGGTTCAGGCGCGCGAAGAGCTCGTCGAACCTGAGCTCCCAGTTCCGGTTGTCGGTCGTGACGACGGTTCCTGTCCGCAGCCGGGTCTTCAGGTCCTGGCCATGCAGGCCGGTGACGAGCGCGGTGGCCTCCTGCAGCGCGACCTGCACTTCGGCGATGGGCGGCACCGGCACCCAGGTCGGCAGATCCTGGTCGAGCACGTGGTCGTCGCGGACGTAGCCGTGCGCCAGCACGTAATCGCCGAGAAGCTGGCTGCGGCGCAGCCCGGCGCAATGGCCGAGCATCAGCCAGCAATGCGGCCTGAGCACCGCCAGGTGGTCGGTGATCGTCTTGGCGTTGCTCGGGCCGACGCCGATATTGACCAGCGTGATGCCGTCGCCGTCCGGTCGCTTCAGGTGATAGGCAGGCATTTGCGGCAGGTAGCGCGGCGAGCGAGGCTCCGGGCCGCCGGACGCGCGGGGTGAGGACGGAAAAACCAGGTTGCCGGGCGCCACGAAACCGGAACAGCCGTCCTTGCCGACCTGCGAGCGGCCGATATTGACGAATTCGTCGACATATCGCTGATAGTTGGTAAGCAGGACGAAATTCTGGAAATGCTCCGGCGACGTGCCGGTGTAATGGTGCAGGCGGGCCAGTGAATAGTCGACCCGCTCCGCTGTGAAAAGCGCAAGCGGCCGGGGCTCGCCAGGCCGGTGGGTCACGGTGCCGTTGGCGATGGCGTCGTCGGTGGCGCTGAGATCCGGCAGGGCGAAATGCGCCTGCAGCCCGCGCAGGTCCGCTTCGCTGATGTCGGTGACGCTTTCCTCGATGACGAAGGGCAGCGGGATCGGCCGGCTGCTGACGCCAACTTGGACCGGCACGCCATGGTGCTCCAGGATCAGGCCGATCTGCTCTTCGTAATAGCGCCCGAACAGATCGGGTCGCGTCAGCGTCGTCCCATAGAAGCCGGGCTCCAGAAGCACGCCGTAGGAGAGCCGGGCGTCGATATGGAGCTCGGCTCGGCCGACCGGCACGGCAAGATAGGGATAGTAGGCCTCGACGCGCCGTGGCTCGCCGCCACCGGCGGCTGCCGCGAACGCGCGCCGGATAGCCGCGACGCTCTCATCGTAGATCGCGGTGATCCGAGCAAGCGCGCCGGCGGGATCGGAGAAGACCTGGAGCCCGTGCGCGTGCTGCGAGACCATGGGAGCGACCCTCTCGGGGGTGAAGCCGTTCATCTCGCGCGACCTCGCACAGTTCAGGGTCGGAGAGAAGCCGAAGGTGCATGCGTGACGCGTGCGGCGGGGGAACTTTCCAGGCTCACAAAGGTTGAGTCCGCCATCGAAAGCCGTTCTGAGCTTTCTGAGTTTCCCCACCCACAGAACGGCGCCGCAGCGCGCCGCTTATGCGCGCCCGAGAGAGGCTTGATGCAAAAAGCCGGTTCGTCACTGGACGCGACCACCCGCGTTCAGAAAGCCAACACGTCTGACTTTTCGACCAGTTTGGTCTGCTTTTCCCATTTGCGATGGGGGTTCGTCTACCAGCGTCCCCAGCACCTTCTCACCCGCGCCGTGCGTGATTACCGAGTCTTCTTCGTTGAGGAGCCTGTCTTCGAAACGGTCGGCGCGGCCCGGTTGGACCTCTCACCTCAGCCCGGCGGCGTGACGGTAGCGGTCCCCGTGCTCCCGGACGGCCTTGACGAGAGCGCGGCGGAAGCTGCCCAGCGGCGCCTGGTGGACCAGCTCTTGTCGCAGATGAAAGGGAGGTCTCGGATACTCTGGTACTACACCCCCATGGCGCTCGGCTTTACTGGTCATCTTGAGGCGGACCTCCGCGTTTATGACTGCATGGATGAGCTGTCCGCCTTCCGTTTCGCGCCGCCAAAGCTGAAGGACCGGGAACGCGCGCTTCTCGCCCGCGCCGATCTCGTTTTTACTGGCGGCCAGAGCCTTTATGAGGCGAAACGCGGCCGGCATCCGCACGTCCACGCGTTCCCCTCGAGCATCGACGCGCGGCATTTCGCCCGGGCGCGGGACCGCAACGGCGTCGAACCGGAAGATCAGGCCCGAATCCCGCATCCGCGGCTCGGATACTTCGGCGTCATCGACGAACGGATGGATCTCCAGCTTGTGGCCGCGATGGCGGAGATCCGACCGGATTGGCATTTCGTCATGATCGGCCCCGTCGTGAAGATCGACCAGGCCACGCTGCCGCGCCGGCCGAACATTCATTGGCTTGGCGGCAAGCGTTACGAGGAGCTGCCTGACTACCTGGCCGGCTGGGACATCGGCCTCATGCCGTTCGCCATCAATGAGTCGACCCGGTTCATCAGCCCCACGAAAACGCCGGAATTCCTGGCGGCCGGAGTGCCGGTCGTGTCCACCCCGATCGTGGACGTGGTCCGCGCTTACGGGAATGCCGGCTTGGTAGAAATCGCCGCGGACGCCGCGGGCACTGTAGCCAAGGCCGAAGGGCTGCTCTCCCACCCAAAGGCAGCCTGGTTGGCAAGCGTGGATCGACGGTTGTCGGGACTGTCGTGGGACAAGACCTGGGACGCCATGCACGCGCTTATGCGAGACCATCTCGAGCAGGCCGATCGGTCGTCCTCGGCGGCCGTCCAAATTCCAGAGGCGGCTCATGTTTGATTGGCTGATCGTCGGCGCCGGCTTCGCCGGAAGCGTTCTGGCGGAGCGTCTGGCGAGCCAGCGCGGCGACAAGGTTTTGCTTGTCGATCGCCGGCCCCATATCGGCGGGAACGCCTATGACCGTTATGACGATGCCGGCCTTCTTATCCATCAATACGGGCCGCATATCTTCCACACCAACTCGCAGGCGATCTTCGACCATCTTTCGCAATTCACCGCCTGGCGCTTCTACGAGCACCGCGTCCGGGCCGCCGTCGACGGCCAGCTTCTGCCGATTCCCATCAACCTCGACACGGTGAACAAGCTCTACGGGCTGTCGCTCACCTCGGAGGAATTGGAAGGCTTCTTTGCCGCGCGCGCGGAGCCTGTGCCGGAGATCAGGACCTCGGAGGATGTGGTGGTCTCCCGGGTTGGTCGTGACTTGTACAACAAGTTTTTCCGCTTCTACACACTGAAGCAGTGGGGCGTCGATCCCTCGGAGCTGGACAAGTCGGTTACCTCGCGCGTTCCCGTCAGGACGAATTGCGATGACCGATATTTCGGAGACGCCTTCCAGTTCGTGCCGGCGCATGGTTATACGCGCATGTTCGAGCGGATGCTGAGCCACCCCAATATCAAGGTGATGCTGCAGACCGACTTCCGCGAGATTCGGCGCGAGATCAAGTATCGCCGGCTGATCTATACGGGGCCGATCGACGAGTATTTTGACCATCGTTACGGAAAGTTGCCTTATCGATCGCTGCGATTCCGCCACCTCACCCTGGACCGGGAATGGCATCAGCCGGTGGCGGTGGTGAATTACCCACAGACGATGGATTACACGCGAGTCACGGAATACAAGCACTTGACGGGGCAGACTCACGCCAAGACAAGCCTGACCTACGAGTATCCGAGCGACGAAGGCGATCCCTATTACCCGGTGCCGAGGCCGGAAAATGCCGCTCTCTACAAGCGCTATGAGCAGCTTGCGCTGGCGGCCGAGGATGTCTGGTTCGCCGGCCGGCTGGCAACCTACCGCTACTACAACATGGACCAGGTTGTCGGCCAGGCGCTGTCGATCTTCAACCGTATCGAGAAGGCGCTACCCCTGCAGAAGGTCAATGGCAGCTATCAGCCCGACCAGGTCGCCGCCGCTCCGTCGACCTGAGCCGGCCTAGCCGGGTCGAATCGCCAGCGCCAGGTCGGCTGAAAAGGGCGGGACCTGAAAGGCCAGCCCCCGCGCGTCAGCTTGCGCCTCGAATGCGCCGAGGGGTTGGCCGAGCGTGGTGTCCCACGCCGTGACGCGGTAAGGTCCCGGTCGCAGCCCCGGAACCTGAATTCCAGGTGCGACCGGTGCCGCGGGGCCCATGCGCTTCAGCTTGCCGCTTCGCTGCAGCGTATCCCTGCGCAAGAGCCAGACCAGCGCTTGGCGTTCGTCGCCACATGCGAACGCTGCGAACTTCGGGCTTGCGATTTTGATCTCCTCGCTCAGGTTGCGTCGGCGGAAATTCGGCCAGTCGATGAGCGGCAGGAACCGGGAGAGCGCCAGCTGGGCGCTTCGCATCCCCTCGGTCAGCACATGCGGCCTCCGGTTCGGCCAGCGCATCCCACCGCCGGCGGCTCCGGAGGCGAAGTGGGCCCATTGCATGTGCCTGAAATATTCGTCGTCGAAGGGCTCCGGCAGCGTGATGTGCTTGTCCTTGAAGGC
>Ga0183260_10003885_pt1 | contig 11991 bp, 12 predicted proteins | sample AntDrymUQ4972206_2_FD_129768 | JGI IMG/M metagenome (GOLD analysis project Ga0183260, IMG submission 129768) | Polar desert sand microbial communities from Dry Valleys, Antarctica - metaG UQ497 (22.06) (version 2) (version 2) | ecosystem: Environmental > Terrestrial > Soil > Desert | place...
GTGAGCGCGCTCGCCTTCGACCTGCCGGCCCGCCTCGCCGCGCACGAGCCGCCCGAGGCGCGGGGGCAGGCCCGCGACGACGTCCGCTTGCTCGTCACCAGCAGGGCCGACGACACCGTCGTGTACAGCCGCTTCTCCCATCTGCCGGAGTTCGTGGGGCCGGGCGACCTGATCGTCGTCAACACGTCGGCCACCCTCCCCGCAGCTCTCCCTGCGACTCGGGCTGACGAGGCCTCGCTCGAGCTTCGCCTCTCGACGCCGGCCAGGGGGCGAGACCCCGACCGCTTCTGGATCGTGGAGCTCCGCCGCGGCGATGCCCCCTTTGCAGCCGCCGAGGTGGGTGATCGGCTGGGACTCCCCGCCGGTGGGTCGGCCGAGATCCTGGCGCCCTACGCCGGCGTGCGCCTGTGGCTCGCTCGCCTCGAGCTGCCGGAGCCGCTCGCGGCCTACCTCCGTGCTCACGGGCACGCGATCCGCTACGGCTACGTCCCACGCCGCTGGCCGCTCGAGGCCTACCAGAACGTGTACGCGGTCGAACCCGGCAGCGCCGAGATGGCAAGCGCCGGCCGTCCCTTCACGGCGGAGTTGGTCACGCGGCTCGTGGCCGGTGGTGTCCTCTTCGCGCCGATCACGCTGCACACAGGCGTCTCCTCTCAGGAACGGCACGAGCGCCCGTACCCCGAGCGCTACCGCGTCCCGGAGCACACCGCCAGGCTCGTGAACGCCGTCCACGCGTGGGGCGGACGCGTGATCGCCACGGGAACGACCGTCGTTCGCGCGCTCGAGTCGGTTGCCCGGCAGGACGGCACGGTGAGCGCCGGAGGGGGCTGGACGAACCTCGTCGTGACGCCCGAGCGGGGCTTGCGGACGATCGGCGGCCTGATCACCGGCCTGCACGAGTCGGAGTCGTCGCACCTCGACCTGCTGCGCTCGGTGGCCGGTGAGGAGCTGCTCGCGCGGAGCTACCGCGAGGCAATCGACCACGGATACCGCTGGCACGAGTTCGGCGACAGCCAGCTCATCCTCGCTCATCCGTAGCCAGCGGCCGGGTCGGCGGTCTGCCGACCTCGCGGTGGAGTGCCACCCCCAGCATGACCAGACCGATGCCGGCGAAATCGAGCGGCGAAGGCAACTGGCGCAGCACGAGCACGCCTATGACAGTCGCCGTAGCCGGCAGGAGCGAGACGAAGAGGGCGTACGTCGCGCGGGCCAGGCGCGCCATCGCCAGCTGGTCGAAGACGTACGGGATGACCGACGACGAAATGCCCACTCCGACGCCGGCCGCGATGGCAACAGGGTCGGTGATCGCATGTGCGGCGCTCGAGAATCCGATCGGTGAGACGAAGAGGAAGGCGAAGATCATCGCGGCTCCGAGCCCGTCCACTCCGCCCGCCGAGCGGCGAGCGAGGCGGTGTGCGAGCACGATGTAGGCGGTGAAGAGGGCAGCGTTCGCGAATGCGAAGGCAATGCCGATCGGCTCCCCGTCGAGACGCACGTGGGTCAACAGGTAGACACCGCAGGCAGCCGCGAGCACCGCCATGCCGTTACGACCCGTGCGCGCGCCGGCGACGGCCAGGGCGATCGGCCCGATGAACTCGATGGCCGCCACGGTCGCGAGCGGCAGCCGGTCGATCGCGATGTAGAAGCAGGCGTTCATGGCGGCGAAGACCGCGCCGAGCGCCACGATCAGCAGCCGGACGCTGCGGTCGCTGCCGATAAACGTTCGCCACGGCCGCCGCCAGATCGCAAAGACCAGGGCCGCCGAGGCGATGCGCAGCCAGGCGACGCCGAGCACGTCGACGCGGACGAAAAGGAGAACCGCGAAGGAGGGGCCAAGGTAGTGAAAGACCGCGCTGCCAAGGAAGTACGCGTGTGGCGGGACGCGGGACACGCAGCGAATTGTCCCTGTGCGCAACCGTGAGCGACAGGGATGATCGAAGGTGCTAGGCTCGATACGGACTATGAAGAACGGTAATCACGCAAGAACACCTTCTATCGATCAGAAGATCGACGAAACCGACCGTAGGATCCTCGGCCACCTTGGGGCGGAGGCGCGCATCTCCTTCGCCGAGCTCGGCCGCCGGGTGAGCCTCTCGCCGCCCGCAGCCGCCGAACGTGTTCAGCGCCTCGAACGGGCCGGCGTCATCACCGGCTACAGGGCCGAGATCGATCCTCGCGCACTTGGCTACCAGCTGGCCGCGATCGTCCGCATCAAGCCTGCCGCGCGCCAGCTGCCGCGGATTCCCGAGCTCGCGGCCAAGATTCCCGAGATCAGCGAGTGCCACCGGATCACCGGCGACGACTGCTTCTTCCTAAAGGTACACCTGCGCTCGATCGACGACCTCAGCGGCCTGCTCGACCGCTTCTTGGTGTACGGCGAGACCACCACGTCGCTGATCGCCGCATCGCCGATTCCGCGGCGCAACCCCCCGCTCGAGGGCCGCTAGGCCGCGGCGTTAGACCTGCGCCAGGAGTCTGTTGGCGAGGGCGTGCACGCTCGCGCGCAGCTCTTCCGGCCGGCGGATCGTGAAGTCACAACCGAGGCCGGCGAGCACGGTCGCCATCCAGTCGAGCGAGCTCACGCGCAGCGCACGTGGAGTGGTCGAACGCAGAGGTTGCGCAAGCAGCTGCGTAACGTCGCCAGACGATCGTTGGGCCGGCTGCTCGCATCCGCGGACGGCCCAACCCTAGAGCTCCCGTGCAAACCCGGCGAGAGCCGGGCGAGCGTGCCGTTCGGGCTCAGAATCGCGACTGCCTGCTCGCCGATCGAGGATCTGTCGAGGCTCTCGAGCGCCTTACGATTTGCTGAACTCGGCGCCGAGCGCGTGCACCATGCTGCTGCGCCCGCTAGGAATAGCTCCACCGACGAGTCTGGAGGATGCCTATGACTGGGGAGCGAGCAGATCGCAACGGCAGACCGCACCGCTGGAGGTACCCGCCGGGGCGCTCCTTCGGATCGTCTCCGATCAGCTTGGGGCGTCGACGTCGGCCGCAACATTAGATGAGCGTAGGTGTGGCGCCGCGGTCGCGGCGCACGGAGGCCGTCATGGTGGGGCTGCGGATCACGCTCGGCGTGCTCTTCCTGACCGTCTGGGGCTCGAACGTGAACAAGGGCCTCTACGGCGCGGACCAATACGCGGCGCTGATCCGGTCGTACGCCGAGCAGGGCGATGCGCCGGGCGTTTGGAAGGATCTCATGGGTGCGATCGCCGACGGGGCGGCCGTCTTCTCCAAGCTGCAGCTGGTGACCGAGCTGGCGCTCGGCGTGCTGCTCACGCTCGGGCTGTTCACCCGCGTCGCGGCTGTCGTCGCCTGGGCCTTCCTCACCTCGCTCTGGATCAGCGAGCTCGGCGTTCCCAACGAGTGGACGTGGTCGCTCGTCTTCCCGGCGCTGGCGGCGTTCGCGATCGCGTGGCTGCCCGAGGCGCGCGCCTTCAGTCTGGACGAGCATCTGCTCGGGCGGCCGCCCCTCGACCGGCTGCCCACCTGGGTGCGCGGCTGATCGCTGCTCTGCTAAACGCCGCGGCTCAGGAACGCCGACACACACGAGGAGCGGCGCCCGACCGGCCGCATCCACCGCCTGCCCTGGCGGGAGCGCGCAATCGCCGTCGTGCGTCGGCTCTCCTAGCGAACCTCGGTCGTCGCCTCTGCTCCGGCCGGAAGTAGGCGGACGACGTCGAGGCGTGCGTCTTCGAGCACGATGATGGAATGCGGTACGCCGTCCGGCTCGAAGAAGAGCTCGCCTGGGCCGAACCGTCGCCTGCCTGCGGCGTCCCTGATCTCGACCAAACCGGAGCCGACTGTGTTGAAGGTTGGGCCGCCGTGAACGTGGCGCGAGCGGAAGCCCGAAGGCAGCCGCACGGTTTCCGCCCGCACCTCCAATGGGCCTTCGGGCAGGCTGTCGAGCTCGCCGCCGCCTCGAAGCTCCGGCCGGCTCGTATCCAGCACGAGCCTGTCGATCGCGAGCCCGAGACCAATTCCGAACAAGAGGGCGAGCAGGACGGCGGCGGCGAGGCGCACGGCGCCGACCGTAGCAATGCGCACGGCCTGCTCGAGCAGGTTTAAGACCATCGTAAGCCGCCGCCCTGCGCGCTGACGCGGCAGACGAAGGCCTCGAGGTCGCCTGCACGTCGCCGCCGTTCCACCATTGCACGTTCACGGCGGTCGACGCCGACGGCGGCCGCCACGAGCGCTTCTCGGAGCTGCTGCTGGCTATGGACGCCGCCGACCCCGACATCTGCGACGCGATGCGGCTCGAGAACGTGAGCCGCTGGATCGAGGCCGACGAATCGGGGTAGCTGACCTGGTGGAGGCGGTGCGCTGGCAGTCCGGCTAAGGCATCCTCGCCGCGCGCTCGTTTTTTAAGTCGCTCGTAAGCTTCGACGCTCTAGCCTGTGTCAATGGTGCCACGTATTCCGCTCCTCCTCGCCGCGTGCGCCTCGCTCGGCGCGGTCGGCATCGCACTCCCCTTCGCACTCGCAGGCGCCACGGCGACCACGAGGATCACCGTCACCGCCTCCGACTTCAAGTTCAAGCTGTCGCGGCCTAACGCGGACGCGGGCAAGGTTGTGATCACGCTCGTGAACCGCGGCAAGACGAGGCACGACATCCGGATCGGCGGCAAGAAGACAAAGCGCCTCGCTCCGGGCGGGCGCACGACGCTCGCGGTGACGCTCAGGGCCGGCCGTGCCCCCTTTCTCTGCACCGTTCCGGGACACGCCCGTCTCGGCATGCGCGGCACGCTCGCGGTCAAGCAGCCACCGCCCACGACAGAAGAGACGACCGAGAACTGACGGCTTCGCCGTGACGCGCTAACCGGCACAGCCGGCTCTCGCTCGAAGCAGCTCGAGCAAGTGTTTTCGTGCCCGATCAGACGGCTGCGATCGGCTCCGGCTACTGCCGGCCGGCGGAGACTGCGCCGTCGACGTGTGGTCGGGGTCGCGACATCCTGCCTAGGTCGGCAAACCGCTTCGGCACCATGAGGCGGTGCACCTCGATCTGCAGGACGGCGTCGTCGTCCTCGGGCTCCTCGGCGCGGTTGCGGCGATGCTCGCAGCAGCTCCCGCCCTGCGCATCCCGTATCCGATTCTGCTCGTGCTCGGCGGGCTCGCGATCGGCGTCATACCGGGGATGCCGAACTTCGACCAGGAGCCCGAGCTCATCTTCTTCGGCGTGCTGCCGCCTCTCCTCTACGGCGTCGCTTTCTTCACCTCGCTCCGTGACCTGAGGGCCAACGTCAAGCCGATCGGGCTGCTCGCGGTCGGCCTCGTCGGCGTGACAACCGTCGGCGTCGCGGTCGTCGCGCACGAATTGGTCGACGGCCTGACATGGCCCGCCGCTTTCGTGCTCGGCGCGATCGTCTCGCCAACCGACCCGATTGCGGCGACCGCGATTGCGCGCCGACTCGGCGTCCCGCGAAAGCTCGTTACGATCGTCGAGGGCGAGAGCCTCGTCAACGATGGCACCGGCTTGGTCCTGTACCGGGTCGCGGTCGCCGCCGTCGTGACCGGTTCCTTCTCGGCCTTGTACACGGGCGGCCTCTTCGTCGTCAGCGTGCTCGGCGGTGTGGCGGTCGGGCTGGCCGTCGGCTGGATCGTGCGCCAGGCTCGTCGCCGTCTCGACAACCCGCTGGCGGAGATCACGATCTCATTGCTCACGGGCTACTTCGCGTTCATCGCGGCCGAGCTTCTGGGTGTCTCCGCCGTGCTCGCAGCCGTAACCGCAGGGATCTATCTCGGCTGGCATACGCCCGAGCTGACGACTCCGCAGGTGCGGCTGCAAGGAGTCGCGGTCTGGGAGATCGTCCAGTACCTCCTGAATGCGCTCCTGTTCGTGCTCGTCGGTCTGCAGCTACCCGTCGTGGTCGACGCACTCGGCGACATCCCCGGCACGAGGCTGCTCGGCTACGCGGCGCTCGTGAGCCTCACGGTGATCGTGCTGCGGTTCGCCTGGGTCTTTGCGGTGCTTCAGGCTCCGAACTGGGCCGCGCGAAGGATGTCGAGCTGGCAGGGCGCGGTCTTTCTCTCGTGGGCGGGCATGCGGGGCGCGCTCTCGCTCGCAGCAGCGCTCGCCTTGCCGCTCGAGACCGATGCAGGCACGCCCTTTCCGGGCCGCGACCTGATTCTCTTCCTCACCTTCTCGGTCATCCTCGTCACCCTCGTCGGGCAAGGGCTGACCCTACCCCTCGTCATTCGTCTGCTCGGTCTCGAAGATGACGGAATCGACGCTCGCGAGGAGGCCAAGGCCCGGATCCACGCAGCCGAAGCCGCGATCGCCAGGCTCGACGAGCTCGAGCGCGAAGAGTGGGTGCGCGAGGAGACGGCCGGACGCATGCGTGGCCTGTATGGCTTCCGCACGGATCGTTTCAGAGCGCGCTTCGAGGACCGCGACGACGGCGATCTCGAGCTTCGCTCACTGGACTACCAGCGCTTGCGCCGTGAACTGCTCGAAGCCGAGCGGGAAGCAATCCTCGATCTCCGCCGCACCGGCACGATCAGCAACGACGTTTGGATCCGGGTCGCCCGCGACCTGGATCTCGAAGATCAGCGGCTCGACATCTAGTTTTCCGCGACCGAGCTGGCCGCGCTCAGCTGTGACCCAACGGGGTCGACTCTCAACGAGAGCGATGAGTCTTGCCGCGTCTGCCGGTCTCCACGGGCGCTCCCTTCCGTCTCGCGGCGCGCGTGCTAGATCTCGAGTCAGAACTCCTGCTGGAGAGGCGGCGGGGCGCCCTCCCCGCTGGCGCGGTCAGTCGTTGTGGTGTTCCACCGCGGCGGGCACTGTCAGCCAGGGATGCCGCCGCGACTCGTAGATCGAGATCGTGGGGGCGGGGAAGGTCGGGTCAGCGAAAGCACCGATGGGGATGGCAATCAGGTCCGGCACCTTGGAGAGACGGTAGTAGACCGTCGCGCCGCACTCTGGGCAGAAGTGGAACGTTCTCGGATCGCCGCTGTCTGAGCTGCGAACGTACTCCGTGGAGCGTCCCTCGATGCGCACTCGCTCAGCGGGGAAACGTGCCTGGAAGCCGAATGCGCTACCTGTACGGCGCTGGCAGGCGAGGCAGTGACACATCGAGATTCGGACGGGCTCTCCCTCCGCCACCAGCTGGAGTTGCCCACAAGAACAGGCGGCGCGCCGGGTGGTCATGCTTCTCTACTGTAGTCCTGCCTGGGGCCGAGACCTAATCGTCGAAGACCTGCTCCACGGCGGCCGTGCCAGTCTCGCCGCCAGCGCGCGGGCGCACTCGCGGCGTCAGGACCACGACAACCGCGGACCGACGTACGAGGCTAGGTGAAGCCTCGATCCGACAGCCTGCCGTAGCCTCCCTGTCCGTGCACCGGCTCACGAAGGCGCAGGCCCGGCGCATCGCGGTGCGCGCGCAGCTGCTCGACGCCCCCCGGCCGACCGAGCTGGTCGGGGTCGTGCAACGGCTGACCCTGCTGCAGATCGACCCGACTGCGGCGATCGCGCCGAGCGCTGACCACGTGGCCTGGAGCCGCCTTGGCTCGACGTACCAGCCCGACCACCTCAAGCAGGCCCTGGAGGAGGAACGCACGCTGTTCGAGCACGACGCGATGGTGCGTCCGATGAGCGACCTCGGCCTCCACCTCGCGGCCGCGGCCGAATGGCCGAGCTACGAGCGCACGCGTGCTTGGCTCCGCGGGAACGACCGCTTCCGCCGCGACATCCTCGACCTGCTCGGCGACTCCGGCCCGCTGAGCTCACGCGATATTCCGGACACGGCCGTGGTGCCGTGGGCCTCGACCGGGTGGACCAACAACCGCAACGTCACGCAGATGCTGGAGTCCCTGATGATGCGCGGCGAGGTCGCGATCGCCGGGCGCGTCGGGCGGGAGCGGCTGTGGGACCTCGCCGAGCGGGTGTACCCGGCCGATGTCCTCATTTCGTCGGTGGACGAGGCGGAGCGGGTGAAGAACGAGCGGCGGCTCGCCTCGCTCGGTATCGCACGGTAGAAGGGCAGGGCGATGCCGATGGAGCCCATTCACGTGGGCGAGGCCGGCGAGCCGGCCGTGGTGGAGGGCACGAAGGGCGAATGGCGGGTCGACCCCGCCGCGCTCGGCGAGGACTTCGAAGGGCGGACCGCGCTGCTGTCGCCATTCGACCGGCTCGTCCACGACCGGGTTCGCGCCCAAGAGCTCTTCGACTTCGAGTACACCCTCGAGATGTACAAGCCCGCGGCCCAGCGCCGGTGGGGCTACTTCGCCCTCCCGGTGCTCCATGGCGATCGGCTGGTCGGGAAGCTCGACGCCGCCGCCGACCGCAAGGCCTCCGTGCTGCGGGTGCACGCGATCCACGAGGACGTGACGTTCACCCGCACGATGACCAAAGCCGTGCGGGACGAGCTCGACGACCTGGCCTCGTGGCTCGGGCTGGCTGCCGTCGAGCCAGGCTAGGACCGAGCCTCGGGCGCGATGTCCCGTAACCGCGGAAGGCGTGCAGCTCGACGTGGCGTCGTCGTCGGAGCTGTTATTGCATACGGTAGCTTGCCCGCGCCGGTGATGCGACCAAGGAGGGACGATGCCCGAGGAAGACGTCTACCTGGCTGAGCCGTCTGGCCCGACGGCCGGAGGGGCCGGCGTGCTGGTGATGCACGACTGGTACGGGCTGCTGCCGCACGTCCGCAGCGCCTGCGACGAGCTGGCCGTGGCGGGTCTGGTGGCCCTCGCCCCCGACCTCTACGACGGCCGCACCACCACCGACCCGGAGCAGGCCGAGGCCCTCATGGGGGATCTGGACGACGCCAAGGCAGGGGCCCGCGTGGACGCCGCCATCGCGGACCTGCGCGAGCGCACCGGCGGCGGACCCGTCGGCGGCCTCGGCTACTCCATGGGCGGGTTCCGCGTCCTGCTCCAGGCCACCACCGGCGCCTTCGACGCCGTCGCCGTCTATTACGCCGCCCTCGACGAGGGCGATGCCGCCAGCATCCACTGCCCCGTCCGGCTCCATTTGGCCGAGGTCGACGAGTTCGATTCCCCCGAGTTCTTCGGGGGGTTCATCGCCGCTCTCGAGGCCGGCGGCACCGAGGTCCAGTCCCACACCTGGCCGGCCACCAAGCACTCCTTCGCCAACCGCGACGTCGCCCTCTACGCCCCCAAGCAGTCCGGCGAGGCCTGGTCGATCACGGTCGAGTTCCTCCGCGATCACCTGCTCGCGGCCACTGGCTAGGAGTCCGGCCGCCCGCAGGTCCAGTAGCGCAGCACTCAGACGACCAGGAGCCACGGCAAGACGAGCACGGACCCGACCGGGATCAAGAAGCGAGCTCCGCGAGGATCGCCTCAGTCACTCGCATCCACACGGCGAGCGCTTCGCGCTGACGGCGGCGATAGGTCATCCCGAGCCGGCCGAGCGCCGCGTAGCCGATCGTGCAGCGCAGGCCGTCCTCGCCGGCGATCCCGACGATCCGGTCGCTCAGGACCGCGCTGCCGCGGAGGGCGAGGCCTAGCGTGCCGCGTAACGCGAGCGCGTGCCAGTCGAACAGGATCGACGTCAGGTCAGCCGCGCGGCTGTTCAGCCCGATCTCGTCCCAGTCGACGACGCCGGTGATCGTGCGTCCGTCGGTGAGAACGTTCGTCAGGTTCAGGTCGCCGTGCGCGAAGTCGCATGCCTCCAGTCGGCCACCCCAGACGGGCTGCAGGAATCGATCAAGACGTCCCACCAGGGCAGGCGCGGCAGCCTCGGCGTCACGCCTGAAGTAGTCCCACCCGTCGAAGACCACGTACGCGTGGTACGCGGCCATGTCGCGGACGCCCGGCTCGATCCCGGCGTCGGCTTGTAGCTCGACCAAGTCGAGCACCAGGGCGAGGAACTCGTCGGTCAGCAGCTCGGCCGGTCGTCCTGGCAGTCGCTGCAGTACCACGAGGTGCCATTCGTGATCGAGGGGGCCGTGCCAGAGGATCTTCGGGACCGGATAGCCGCGCGCTGCGAGCACGGGCAGCACCGCTGCGGCCCACGCCGTCTTCTCGTCGGGCCGATCGCCGGCCGCGCGCGCCTTGATGATGACCTGGCCCGCGGGTCCGGCGTCGGCGAGCCATGTGGCTCGCTCCTGCCGTTGCCTCCCGAGCCGCTCGTCGAGCGTGACCGTGAGGCCGAGCTCAGACGAGATCAGGCGAGCGACGGCCGGCCAGAGCGCGCTCACGACACGAGACTAGTAGGAAGCGCCTTTCCGGCCGGCGGCTCTTGCCCTTACGCCGGCACTTCCTGTCTGTGCTTCGCCGCGCAGTCAGGCTTGCTCGCCGGGGCGGCCTCGCTGACACGGAGCACGACGTTGCCGGTCTTCCGGCCGGTCTCGACGTAGCGGGTCGCCTCGACGACCTCGTCGAGCGCGTACCTCCGGTCGATCACGGGCCGGTACTTGCCCGCGTCGACGAGCTCCTTGATCAGGAGGAGGTCCTCCTTGCGATAGCGGCCGATGCCGAGCCTCGCACGCCTGCCCCCGGCGAACCGTGTGACGAGAGCGACGAGCGGCACGTGGTACATGAACCCGAGGTCGGCCGTGATGTAGACCCCGCCGGGCTTCAGCGAGCGCCGGCAGCGGCGGAACGAGTGCTTGCCGACCGCATCGAAGATCACGTCGTACGTCTCGCCGTTCTGCGTGAAGTCCTCGCGAAACCGATCGAGGGCGTGCCGCGCTCCCAGCGACCGCACGAGCTCGACGTCCTTCGTGTCGCACACCGCGGTCAGCTCGGCCTCGAAGTGGTGCGCGAGTAGCTGGACGGCGGCCGTTCCGATGGAGCCGGCGGCGCCGTAGACGAGGACGCGCTTTCCCTGCAGCGGACGCGCCGGCCGCAGGCAGGTGAGCGCGAGCAGCGAGCCGTCGGGAACGGCCGCCGCCTCCTCGAACGTCAGCCCTGTCGGCTTCGGTGCGATTGCGCTGCTCTCACGCACGGTCACGTACTCCGCGTTCGACCCGACCTTGATGCCGAACACGTCGTCGCCGACCCGGAACTCGCTCACGGCCGGCCCGACGTCCTCGACGCGGCCGGCGAACTCCGTGCCGGCGCTCGTCCGCCTCGGGCGACGGATGCCGGTGAAGACGCGGATCAACTTGTACTCGACGTGGCGCACGCCCATGGCGTCGCCGCGCGTGACCGTCGAGGCGTGGACCCTGACGAGCACCTCGTCCTCCTTCAGCTCGGGCCGCTCGATTTCGGCGACGCGCAGCACCTCCGGAGGTCCGTACCGATCGTGGACGACTGCCCTCATTCGGTCACTTCCTCTCGTCGTTCCGCTGGATGCGATGGATGGGTGTGCCGTGCTGCCAAGCCCGCCCGGCCCGGTAGAGCTCGGCGGGCCTGCCGCCGTCCGGCCCGGGTCGGGCCGTGCGGCCGGTCGGGATCACCCAACCGTCCTCGCCCACGAGGCTGCGGCGGAAGTTCGCGGCGTCGAGCTGCACGCCCCAGATCGCCTCGTACACCGCTCGCAGCTCGGCCATGGTGAAGGTCGGGCCGACGAAGGCCGTCGCGATGCCCGAGACCTCGAGCTCGACCCGGACGCGCTCGACCGCGTCGCGGACGATTCGCAGGTGGTCGAACGCGAGCTCGATCCTGTCCTCGAGAATGTCCGAGGCGGCGACGAGCGCGGCGTGTGCTGCGTCGGTGCCGGCGACGATCGCTCCCACGTCGCGAAGGACGGCGAGGTACGCGACCGTGACGACGTCCATGCGCGGGTCACGTCCGGGATCGCCGTAGGCGCCGAACTGGGTCAGCAGGCTGGGAACGTCGACGCCGGTCTCCTCGCAGAGCTCGCGTCTCGCCGCCTCGTCCAGCGTCTCTTCGGGACGCTTGAAGCCACCGGGAATCGCCCACATGCCCTTGAACGGCTGCTCCCCCCGCCGAACGAGAAGCACGTGGAGCACGCCCTCGGCCATGGTCAGGATGACGACGTCCACCGTGACGGCGAAGGCTGGGAACTTGCTCGCGTCGTACCCGCGTGGGACCGGCGTCTTCTGCGTTCTTGTCTCCATGACTCTTA
>Ga0183260_10003886_pt1 | contig 11990 bp, 9 predicted proteins | sample AntDrymUQ4972206_2_FD_129768 | JGI IMG/M metagenome (GOLD analysis project Ga0183260, IMG submission 129768) | Polar desert sand microbial communities from Dry Valleys, Antarctica - metaG UQ497 (22.06) (version 2) (version 2) | ecosystem: Environmental > Terrestrial > Soil > Desert | place...
ACGCCTGATCATGTTCGACGAGCCGCGCAGCTTGGGCAGCCGGTCGACGCGCTGGTTCCATTGGTTGCTCGGGGTGAAGATCGGGCAGTTGCCGACCCTCGGTACGGGCGGTGCCCCCGCGGCGGGCGCGGCGGTCACCGCGCTGGTGACGATGAGAAGCGCCGACAGTGAGGCGACACGGAGTTGGTGCAGGAGGGAATTCACTGAGCGTTGTCTCGGGAGCCGCTTGGCAGGACTTGAGCTTGAGGGTCGACGTCTGGACTCCGAAGCTCGTCAGTGCCGGCCGCGAGCCTCGATGACGGCGCGCGCGCGATGCCGGGCCCTCCGGGTCGCAGTTCGTGTCAGGCGGCCGGCGGCGGAGTGGAACAGGGGACCGTAGAGCTCGCCCAGCTTGAGGGCGAAGCTGGCCGGCCCGTCCTTGCCGGTGATCATCACGCGCTTCATCTCGAACGGAGCCCAGGAGCCCCGCCACTGGCACGTGACGGCGGCCTCGAAGCCCGCGGCGCGTGCGGCGCGCACGGCCGCCTCCCCGTACATGCAGAACGGATAGGCGAAAGTCCGTACCGGCTCACCCGTGAGCCTGGCCAGGAGGTCGCGGCTTTCGAGCATCTCCCGCAGGCAGGAGTCGTAGTCGAGCTCCTCGAGGTTCGGGTGAGTGACCGTGTGGGCGCCCAGCTCGACGCCGGCCGCGGCGAGATCGCGCAGCTCGTCCTCGGCCATCATCCGGCTGGTGCCCGGCTTCATCCAGGGGTTCGGCTTCCCGATCATTCCTGTCGTCACATAGACCGTCGCCGGCAGGTCGTATTCGCGCAGGATGGGCAGCAGGACCGAGTGGTTGTCGTCCATCCCGTCGTCGAACGACAACGCCACCAGGCCGGGTGGCGGCACGCCGCCGGCGCCGCGACGCGCGAGGTCGGCGACCGTGACGACCTCGAAGCCCGCACCGAGCAGGACGTCCAGCTGTCCGCGAAACGCGCTGGGCGCCACCCGCAGGAACTCTGGGTCGACGTCGGCGCTGGACTCGGCGATGCCGTGGTAGGAGAGGATCAGCGACCGGCGCTTGCGCAGCGCCGAGACGGCGGGCGTCAGCCACGTCCAGGTGCTCACGGCGACTCCGCTGCCCCGCTCACCGCACCGCCGCCTTCTTCGGCCGTAAGCGCGCGCGCACCATCGACAGCGCGAACTCGAGATCCAGCGGGGCGATGGCGCGCTCAAGCAGCACGTACGCTGCGAGGTACACGATCGCGCCCGCCAGGAGCGCGAGCGGCAACAGGCCCGACAGGGCCGCCATGGGGATCGCCATCGCCGCGCCGGCTCCAAGCGGCGGCAGGACCGTCTGCGCGAGGCTTACGCCCCGCACCGAGCGCACCGCGATGCCCATCGCCATTGCCACGTAGAGGACCGTAGAGACGAGCATCGCGATCGCTGCCCCATTCTCGTCGAGCGGCGGGATGAGCGCCACGTTCAGGCCCAGGTTCGCCACCGCGGCCACGGCCACGACGCGCAGCATCCGCTTCGGTTCCTCCCGCGAGACCACCAGCCCGCCGGCGAGCACGACTGCGCCCCAGATCGCCACCACGGGCGCAAGAATGCGCAACGGCGCGGCGGCGGCGGCGAGGTCGTCACCGAACGCCAGCCTGCATATCGGCTCGGCCAGTACCGCGTAGGAGACCCCCACCGGCACGAGCGTGACGAGGCTCAGCTTCACGGCGCGCTGGAACACGGCCCGCACCGTCGGCTCGGTGTCGTGGTCGAGATAGGTGAACATCGCCGAGAACGCGCCGGCCAGCGAGATGCCGATGAACGTGGTGGCGTCCAGCAGCCGGTAGGCGGACCCGTAGATGCCCACCACAGCGCTGCTGGCGAGCGCCGCGAGCAGCAGGACGTCGGCGCGAGCGATCACCAGGCCGAACACGTCCTGGGCGGTGAACGCGAGGCTGCGCGAGGTGAGCTCCCGGCGCTCCTCGCGCGGGAGGACGCGCGCGGGCGTGCCGATGCGCCGGTGAAGCAGCAGGGCCGCGAGTGCCAGGCGCAGCGCACCCCCGACCGCGAACGCGGCGGCCACCGCGATCAGGCCCATTCCGGCGATCAGCGCGGCGAGCCCGAGCAGGGCCGCGCCGAAGCGCTGCGCCACGATCGTGATGGCCACGAGGTCACCGCGCTCGAGCGCGTTGAACACGCTCATGTGGGTGCGCGACATCGTCTCGAGCAGCATGCCCGCGGTGATCAGCACCACCGTGAGCGCTCGCTCCTCGTCGTAGCCGAGCACCAGCACGAGCCCCACCGAGCCGGCGAGGATCGGGACGCCGCGGGAAACCTTCAGCGCGAGGGCGTTAAAGAACATACGGTCCACCATCGACCGGTCCTTCGCCACGCGCCGCAGCAGGTAGCGATCGATTCCGAGGCCGACGGGCGTCATCGCCACCTCGCCCCAGGCGAGCGCAAACACGAAGGTGCCGAGGCTGCCCGTGCTCACCTTGCGTGCCAGCACCGCGAACAGCACCAGCGAGGCGAGCTTGCCGCCGATCTCGCCGGTGGCGCGAAACAGCGTGTTCTTCATCGCCCGCTCGCCCGCCTGCTGGACGACGGCCGGCTCGGCACGCGGCCCGCCGGATTCGGTCAAGCCGCCTTCGCCCCCCGTCCGCGCAGGCGCCGGCCGAGCCGCGACGTCGCCGATTCAGCGGCGAGCAGCGCGCTTGGCAGCGGGTCGTCGGCCACCCACATCGCGCCCGCGCGCGGTCGCCCGCCGCGGTCGAAAAGCAGCTTCGGCGAGCCGCGGAAGGCGGCGATCATCTCGCCCTCGAGCCAGCGGTAGCGCACGCCCACGCGGTACGGCTCCGGCTGCGCCGGCGCCTCATCCATCACCACAGCGTGCCAAGCGGCCGGGAGGTTCACGCCGGCCGTGAGAGCCAGCGGCATCGAGCCGTAGAAGCGGGTGTTCACGTCGATCAGCGCATGGCCACGGTCGGTGGTCATGAACTGGAGCTGGGCGAGCCCCCAGTAGCCGGCCTCCGCAAGCATGGCGGTTGCCCGCTCGGCCAGGGCGAGGTCCGGGTGGGTGCTGCGCGCAACCGTGCTGCCGCCGGCCCGCGGGGGCCATGTACGCTCGGCGACCTGCTGGAAGCGCGCCACCTGGCGCCCATCCCGCCCCACCACGAGCGCGAGCCCGATCAGCGCCCCCCCTGCGCGCTCCTGCACGAGCAGCGGCTCGTCGTCGGGGAGCTGCGAGACCAGCGCGCTCAGCGCCTCCGCGTCGTCGATCAGCCGCGTGGTGGCCAGAGCCGTCCCGGGGCGCGTCGGCTTGATCACGCACGGCAGCGGCACTCCGCCGCCGGCCAGCTCGCCGGCGGTGGCCTCCACGTGCGTGCGGGGCGCCGCGAGCCCCGCCTCCTCGGCGAAGCCGGCGAGGGCGGACTTGTCGCGGAAGGTCTGGGTGGCCCGCGCGCCGGAATAGGGGAGGGTGGCCCCCGCGGGCAGGTCGGCGGCGAACAGCGCGTCGATCGCCTCCTCGTGGCCCGGATAGATCACGAGCGGCCCGTGGCGCGCGGCGACACGCGCCACCGCGGCGCCGAACTCACGCGGGCTCGCCACCGAGTCCGGGCCCACTTCGCGGGCGGCGGCAAACCGCGACCACAGCCCCGCACCCGCGCGCGACGACGCCATGGCGGTGACCTCGAGTCCCGCGCGACCGAGCGCGCGCACACCCGCCACGGCCCACCTGATCTGTGCATCTGTGACTAGCGCGTCCATGAGGTCCCTCCGCCATCGTCCATTTCCGCCTGTTCCCGCCGGCCACCCGGTACCCTCGCACCGCATGCGGTCACGGGATCTCTTCGACGATTCCGTCTCGCTTGCCCTGTTCGGAGGCGTCGGAGAAGTGGCATGGCCGGCCCGGCAACCATAACTGGACACGGGGATCGCGCCGGCTCCCTGGCGGCCCGGCGACCCACCTTCGGCGATACCCTCAAGTCCGACAACCTGGTTGCCGATACGGCAAGCACCCTCCCCAGGAGCTTCCGCGACCGCCAGCAGGGCGAACGAGGAAGCCGCCAACAGCCGACGAAGGACGAAACTTGAAGAGAGCGCTCGCAGGTCTCGGTGCTGTACTCACGCTGCTCGTGTTCCAGGTCAGCACGGCGGGCGCGGCGACCGTCTGGGCCGTGGGCGACGGAGCCGACAGCCTGACCAACGACGATGCGCTCGCCTCGCGCATCCAGTCCTCGGGGCCGTTCGACAAGTTCCTCTACCTCGGGGACATCTACGAATACGGCACGGCCGAGGAGTGGGCCAACTATTACGACCGCTCGTTCGGCCGCTTCAAGTCGATCTCCGCGCCGACCCCCGGCAACCACGAGTGGGCGAACCGCGCCTCTGGCTATGACCCCTACTGGGGCCCGCTCGCGCCGCAGAACGGCGGCGGGCACTACTACTCCTTCAACATCGCCGGCTGGCACGTCGTCTCGCTGAACAGCCAGGAGGACACGAGCCCGACCTCGGCCCAGGTGGCATGGCTGCGCCAGGATCTCGCGAAGTACCCGGGCACCTGCACGATCGCCACCTGGCACCGCCCGCGCTACAGCGCGGCCGCGAACCTCGCGGGCGACTACACGCTCGAGCCGCTGTGGGCGGAGCTCGCGAATCGCTCCGTGGCGACCCTGGTGGGGCACCACCACGACTACCAGCGGATGGTGCCCAACCGCGGCATCACGCAGCTCGTCGTGGGCGCCGGTGGCCACCTGTTCCACACCGTCAACTCCGCCGACACGCGCCTCATCTCGTACAACGACACGCAGTACGGTGCGCTGAAGATGGATCTCCAGTACGGCAAGATGGACTTCCAGTACGTGCTCACGAACGGCACCGTGCGCGACCAGGGCACGATCCCGTGCACGCCGCACACGGCTGAGCCGCCGCCGAACATCGCGCCCTCGGCGGCGTTCGACTACTCGCCGCAGAGTCCGAGCACGGCCGACACGGTCACCTTCACCTCGAGCTCCAGCGACCCCGACGGCACGATCGCGAGCCAGGCCTGGGACCTCGACGACGACGGCCAGTACGACGACGCCGCCGGCGCCACCGCCGCCAAGCGGTTCACGACCGGCGGCACCTATACGGTGGGCCTGCAGGTCACCGACGACAAGGGCGCCGTTCGGACCACGTCGCGAACGCTCACGGTCGGCAACCAGGCGCCCAGCGCGTCGTTCGCCTACTCACCGTCGGCTCCGCTGCGGCGTGAGGCGGTCACCTTCACCTCCACCAGCGCCGACCCCGACGGCTCGATCGCGAGCCAGGCCTGGGACCTCGACGGCGACGGCCGGTACGACGACGCCACCGGCGCCACCGCCCGCCGCTCCTGGAACGGCGCGGGGACCTACACGGTCCGCCTGCGGGTGGTGGACAACGCGGGTGCCGCGTCGGTCGCCAGCCGCTCGGTGACGGTCTACAAGAATCGCCCCGCCGGTGGCGCGAGAGTCGCCCGCACCAAGCCAGGCGCCCCGACCTTCACGGCGCCGGGCAGGAAGCTCGTAGTCCCTCGGGTGCAGATCCGCGGCCCGCGCCCGGCGAAGCTCTACCGCCACCAGCCCAAGGTGCTCTACGGGCGCTCGACGCACACCGCCAAGTTCGTGGTGCTCACGCTGCTGCGGCGCGTCGGCCGGCGCTGCTCCTCCTTCGACAGCCGCCGCTTCCGGCGCTCGTCCTGCCGCTCCCGACGCACGTTCGTCGCGGGCATGCCCAAGCGCGGCTACTGGCGCTTCCGGCTCCCGCTGGACCTGCCGAGGGGCGCCTACAACCTCACCGCGCGTGTACGCGCCTCAAACGGACGGCTCGCCGCCCAGACCGTGCGCTTCCGCGTCAAGGCGCCGGTGAAGGTGCGCAAGGCGCCGCCGGCCGTGAGCCCCGAGGAATACAAGGAGGGGGCGCACCCCTAGCGGGTGCCACCCCGGCCGCAGGCCGCGGCCGTTGACAGCAGCAGTGCCTCAGGGTCCAGTCATCGCGTTGGTGGACGGCGAGCACCATCCGTCGGTCGTGCGCGACGCACTCGAAGAGCTCCATGCCGACGTGGGTGTCGCGGGCGTCGTGTTCTGCGGGGGCGAGGAGAAGACCGGCGCGGCCGTGCTCGCCGCCTCTGAGCAGCACTACGGTCGGCCCGTGGAGACCGGGGACCCGGAGGAGGCGCTGCGCAGGCTGTCCTGCGGCGGCGCCGCGGTGGCGGTGGTGGACCTCGCCGACGAGCCGATCGTGCCGCCGCAGCGCAAGCTGCGCTTTGCCGCCCTGGCGCTCCATCTGGAGCTGGAGTATCGCGCCCCGGGCACCCTGCTCCGGCCACCGCCCTACGCGGACACCGGCATCACAGGACGGAAGCTGGCCGTGATCGGCACCGGCAAGCGCACCGGCAAGACCGCCGTGGCCGGCCACTGGGCCAAGCTGCTCGCCGGCGCGGGCGCACGCACGGTCATAGTCTCGATGGGACGGGGCGGTCCGGCCGAGCCGCAGGTTGCCTCGGCCGAGACGACGCTCGACGACCTGCTGGCGATCGCCGGCGATGGCCGTCACGCCGCCTCGGACTACCTCGAGGACGCCGTGCTCGCGGGCGTCGACACGGTCGGCTGCCGCCGCATCGGCGGCGGCCTCGCCGGTGAGCCGCACGCCTCCAACGTGCCGGAGGGGGCGGCGCTCGCCGCGCGCAGCCGGCCTGACGCGATCGTGTTCGAGGGCTCTGGCTCCTGCGTCCCGCCGGTCGTGGTGGACCGCACCGCCTGCGTCGTCGGCGACGCTCGCGGCGCCCTCGACGACCTCGGTCCATACCGCCTCCTGCGCTCCGACCTCGCCCTGCTGATGGGTGACGGCTGGGACTCCGCGGACGCCGCCGAGGTGGAGCGGCTGTGCCGCGGTCCCGCCGTGCGCTGCGAGTTGCGTCCGGAACCCGTCGACCCAATTCCGGAGGGCGCGCGCGTCGCCCTGTTCACGACGAACGCCACGGCCTGCCAAGGCGTCGAGCCGCTCGTCGTCTCCATCAACCTCGCGCACCGCGCGGCCCTCGCGGCGGACCTCGAGCGCGCGAAGGCCGAGCGCTGCGACCACTACCTCGTCGAGCTCAAGGCGGCGGCGATAGACACCGTGGCGGCGACCGCGCGCCGCGAGGGCCTGGGGGTGGGGTTCGTGCGCAATTGCGTCGTCGGCCTCGATCACGACCTCGATGCGGAGCTCATGCGGCTCTACTCCAATGGCTGAGACGATCGTCACGGGCCGCCGTCATGGCCTGCCCTATTCGAAGGGGCTGATGGCGCAGTCGCTGTCGGCATCGGGGCTGGCGCCGGGGCGCGCGTACGAGCTCGCCCAGGTGATCGAGTTGCGACTCGGTCAGAGGGGCGCGACTACGATCGAAGTGCAGCGGCTGCGCGAGCTGGCCGCGGCCGTCCTGGCCGAGCATGAGGATGAGGGCGCCGTGCGCCGCTTCCTCGACTGGCAGCGCGTGGATCGCCTGGAGCGTCCGCTCGTCGTGTTGCTGGCGGGCGCCCCGGGAGTGGGAAAGTCGACGCTCGCCACGATGCTGGCCCACCGGCTCGGCGTGACCCGCGTGATAGCGACCGACGCGGTGCGCCAGGTGATTCGGGCGTTCTTCTCCGCGGAGTTCATGCCCGCGGTGCACTTCTCCTCGTTCGAGGCGGGTGGAACGCTCGACGCGCACGCGCTCGGCGGCGCGGACCCCGACATCGCGGGCTTCATCCGCCAGGCAGAGTCCGTGCGAACCGGCGTCGAGGCGATCGTGGACCGCGCGATCAAGGAGCAGCAGCCGCTGGTGCTCGAGGGCGTGCACCTGATCCCCGGCAGCATCCGCGAGGAGCTGCGGGCACGCTGCATTCCGGTGCATGCGGTTGTCACCGTCAGCGATGAGGAGCTTCACCGCGGCCACTTCTCGCTCCGGGGGGCCGAGCGCCCCGCCGCCCGCTACCTAGACCGCTTCGAGCAGATTCGCAAGCTCCAGGCGCACCTTGTGCTGCGGGCCGAGGAGGCCGGCGTTCCCGTCGTGGACAACGTGAACCTCGACCGCGCGCTGTCCCAGACGATGGCGCTGGTGCTTGACGCGGTGGCGGCGGCCGCGCCCGCAGACCCGGTCTGAGTCAAGTGGCGCATCTTCGGCGACGCCGCTACTTCCGGCACCTTCGCGAGTTTCACGAGCGATGACAGAAGCGCTCCTCGCGTCGCCCAAGCCGCGGCGCCTCCTGCTGCTCCTGCTGCTGGCGATGGCCCTTACCGGCGCGCTGGCCAGCGCAGCCAGCGCAGCCGGCGAGGCCGGTGTGTGGGCGGTGGGCGACGGGGCGGTGGCCGGCACCGAGGACGACGCTCTCGCCGCGCGCGTTCAGGCCGCCGGCGTGGACCGCCTGCTGTACCTCGGCGACGTCTACGAGCGCGGCACGGCTTCCGACTACCGCCTCAACTACGACCCCTCGTGGGGCAGGTTCAGGGCGATCACGAGCCCCACTCCGGGCAACCACGAGTGGAGCAATCGCGCCGAGGGCTACGACCCCTACTGGGGTGCGCGCGCGCCGCGCGGCAACGGGGGGCACTGGTACTCGTTCGACTACGCCGGCTGGCACTTCGTCAGCCTGAACAGCGAGGGTGACACGAGTGCGGGCTCACGTCAGGTCGCGTGGCTGCGCGCAGACCTCGCCCGATACCCGGGAAGCTGCACGATCGCGTACTGGCACCGTCCGCGCTACAGCGCCGGCGGCCACCCCGACGCTCCCGAGGTCCAGCCGTTCTGGGACGTGCTGACGGGACGTGCGGCGATCGTGCTGAACGGCCATGACCACGACTACCAACGTTTCAACCCGGTGAGGGGCATCACACAGCTCGTGGTGGGGAGCGGCGGGCGCCGAGCGCTCGACCCGGTGAACCGGGGCGACGCACGGCTCGCGTTCGCCGACGACACGCACCTGGCTGCGCTGCGGCTGCGGCTCGCCGCCCGCAAAGCCACGTACGACCTGATCGACAGCGACGGAATTCGCCGCGACCGCGGCTCGGTCGGGTGCCGTTCGCACACGGCGCCCCGGATCCGGATCCTCTCGCCGCGACCCGGCCGCCGCTACAGGCGCGGGACCCGCTCGTTCCGCGGCGTCGCGACGGGGGCAAGGGCGCCGGTCCGGCTCACGCTCCTGCGACGCGCCCGGCGCCGTGGACCGTGCCAGGTGCTGACACCGCGCCGGTTGGCGGCTTCCTCCTGCCGAAGCCGGCGCTCGATTCGTGTGGCCGGCCTCAGTCGCTGGAGCTACCGGGTGCGCGGACTGCCACGCGGCTACTACCGTGCCACGGTGCGCGTCAGCGGCCCGTCGCGCGGCGCCTCGGACACCGTCCGTTTTGCGATCCGCTGAGGCTTCGCGCTGCTCGGAAACGGGTGGTCACCGACCGCGCTCGCAGAGGGGGGCCGGCATCGGTCAGGTCCAGGCGCTCACGACGACCCCTCACTGTGCGCCGGGGGGCCGGCGAAGGGCAGCCGCCGCCGGACCAGGCCTACGACGAAGCGCAGGTCATCGGGGTCCACGAAGCGATCGACGGCGGCGTAGACGCCGAGGTAGACGACCGTGCCGCTTAGGACGGCGAGCGGCCACAGGCCTTCCAGGAGCAGCAGCGGCACGGCCATGGCGCTCGCCGCGATCGCGGGGGCGGCCAGCATCGAGGCCCAGTTGATCCTGCCGACCTCGAGCACGGCAAGCCACAGCGCGATCGAGGCGTACACGACCATCGACAGCAGCATGGCCAGCGCCGCCCCGACATCCCCGAGCACCGGGATCAGAGCGAAGTTCAGGCCGATGTTCACGACGGCGGCCACCGCCACCGTGTACACCATCCGACGCGGGTTCGAGCGCGAGAGGACCAATACGCTGGCCAGCACCATCAAGCCGAACAGCACGACCACCGGAGCCAGCAGCCGCAGCGGGTCGGCCGCGTCGACGAACTCGGCGCCGAAGAAGGAGCGGCAGAGCGGCTGGGCCAGCAGCCCGAGGGTCAGGGCGATCGGCAGCAGCAGCGCCAGGCAGAGCTTGATCGAGCGTTGGAACACCGCGCCCAGGGTCGGCGAGGTGTCGCGGCCCAGGTAGGTGTACATCGCCGCAAAGGCGCCGGCCAGCGCCACGTTTATGAACGTCGTCGCCTCGAACAGGCGGTAGGCCGAGCCGTACTGGCCGACGACGGCATCGGTCGCGAGGGCACCTAGCAGCAATATGTCGGCGCGCGCGAGGACGAGCCCGAAGATGTCCTGCGCCGTGAACGTCAGGCTGCGCTTGCGGATCTCGCGCCGCACGTCTCGGGGCCGGATCATCCGCGGCCACCCCAGCCGTGTGCGCAAGAGCTGCATCGACATCGCGAATCGGACAAGGGCCCCGAACGAGTAGGTGGTCGCCACGGCCACTACACCGAAGCCGGCGAGCAGCGCCGCCAGGCCGAGCATGGCCGCCAAGAGACGCTGTACTACGATCGTGCTCGCCACGAGCTCGCCGCGCTCGAAAGCCTGGAAGAGGTTGGCCGGCGATCGCGCCATCGTGTCGAACAGCAGCCCGACGGTGAGGATCGAGACGGTCAACTCGGTCTCGTGCGGGTAGCCGAGCAGATGGACCACGACTATCGACCCGACCACGATCGGTACGCCGCGCTGGAGCTTCAGGGACATCGCGTTCCAGAAGTACGCGTCGACGCGGTCGCGGTCGGCCGCTACCTGGCGCATCAGGTACTGGTCGATGCCCAGCCCCACGGGCGTCATCGCGACCTCCGCCCACGCGAGCCCGAAGACGAAGACACCCAGCCGCGCGTCACCGACCTTGCGCGCAAGCACGGCGAGCAGGACGAGCGAGCCGAGCTTTCCGACGATCTCGCCGGTCGCTCTGACGGCGGTGTTCTTCGCTGCGCGCTCCCCGGCGGCGTGGCCGGCGGCCAGGTGGCCGGCCGCCGCCTGCGGTGGCTCGGGTGTCGCGCTGTCGGCGGGCATTCCCAGGGCAGGTTGTATCGGCGTCTTGGATAGCGGACTCCAGTTCAGGAGATCCCGGCCGAGGGCGCGGCAGGCTGTACTCTCTCACGCTCCCTCAATGTCGTTGCGCCGATGGCCATAGACGTCGCCGTTCTCGACAGCCCCGACGCCGTCGAGCCGATCGTCGCCGAATGGGACCGTCTGGCCGTCGACGCCGGCCTGCCGTACTGCGCGCCGGGGTGGCTCATGGCCTGGTGGCGCCACGTTGCGCCGAAGGGGGCAAGGCTGCGCGTCGTGGTCGCGCGTGAGGGCGATCGCCTGGTCGGGGTCGCACCGTTCTACGCGACACCCTGGCGGGCCGGTCTCTGGACCTGGTCGCTGCTCGCGACCGACCTGTCCTCCCGCATCGAGCCGCTGGCCGAGCCCGAGGCCGTTCAGGAGATCGCGAGGGCGCTTGCGGCCGGCGCGCCCCCGCCCGCGCGGATTGATCTCGACGGCGTGCCCGTCGACTCCCCTTGGCCGACGGTCCTTCGCAGCGCGGGACCGGGTGGTCGTCACGCATGGCACTTCCGGAAGCCCGCGGTTCCGGCACCCGTCGTTCCGCTCGCGGGCGGCACGGTCGACGAGTGGCTCAGGACCCGATCATCGAACTTCCGCCAGCAGATGCGGCGCGCGCGCCGCAAGCTCGAAAAAGACGGCGGCACGTTCCGTGTCGCGGGGGCTCCGGAGGAGATCGAGCGAGACCTGGTTCACTTCGAGCGGCTGCACAACGCGCGCTGGGACTGGCGAGGTGGATCGAGTGCGCTGCCTCCCGGCGCCCTGGAGATGCTGGCTGACGCGGGTCGAGCGCTTGGACCCGAGCGCTTCCAGCTCGTCTCCCTGGAGATCGACGGCAAGGTGATCAACTCACACCTGTTCCTGTCGGCGGGCCGCGAGATCTCCTACTGGAACGGTGGGTTCGACGACGACTTCGCCTCCTACAAGCCGTCGCTGGTGGGACTCGTCGAGGCGATCCGAATGGGCCTCG
>Ga0183260_10003889_pt1 | contig 11985 bp, 11 predicted proteins | sample AntDrymUQ4972206_2_FD_129768 | JGI IMG/M metagenome (GOLD analysis project Ga0183260, IMG submission 129768) | Polar desert sand microbial communities from Dry Valleys, Antarctica - metaG UQ497 (22.06) (version 2) (version 2) | ecosystem: Environmental > Terrestrial > Soil > Desert | place...
AGGTCGGGCGCCGGGGGGTGGGCCCCGTGGGGGATCACCGAGACCTTGGTCATGTCGACGTCGTAGTCGCGCAGGCGGCGCTGGGCTGTGCGGGTCATGGTGACGAGGGCGTCGACCGAGCCGGCCATCTCCTCGAGGATGCGGCGCTGGTTCGGGGTGGGCTCGTCGAGCACGGTGTGCAGCACCACGATCGTGGGGCTCTCGAGGCCCGCGACCAGATCGAGGACGTCCTGTCCGTCGTCGCCGCCGAAGATGCCGTACTCGTGCTGGATGATGGTGACGTCGAGCTGGTTGAGGGCCTCGAGAGCCGCAGCCAGGCTCGAGGGCGAGCGCCGCTCGAACTCGACCAGCACCTCGGGGCCACCGTCGCCCTGCGGCTCGTCGACCAGGCGGACGACCCGGCACTCCTGCTCGTCGGCCTCGCCGCTGCACATGCCGCTGCGCAGGGCGGCGGCGAAGGTGGCCAGCCCGCACTCGGTGGGGGGGTACGTGCCGACCATGCCGAAGGTCCGGCGGCCGCCGGCCTGGGCGCCAGCGGTCTTGTGCACGGAGATCTGGGAGGGGGACATCGCTGTTGCTCCTGCCTGGTTGCTCAGCTGCCTTCTTGCGCGCTGACGCGGCGCCTTCAACGGTGGCCGCACCCGCATGCGGTGGCGGCCGGACGGCCGTGCCTACCAAGGGGGGTTTTCCCACCCTACCGGAGGGACAACCCTCCGCCGGGCGTTCTGTCCGGTTCAGCGGGCCCGGACGACCCGCTCGTAGGCCCCCAGGTACTCGTCGACCATCCGGTCCTTCCCGAAGCGCCGGACGGCCTGCGCCCGGATCGCCGACCGGTCGAGGCCTTCAACCCGTTCGACAGCGGCCACCGCCTCCTCGGCTCCGTCGACCAGGAAGCCGGTGACCCCGTGGTCGAGGAGCTCGGGCATCGACCCCCGCCGGGTGGCGATGACCGGGGTCCCCGAGGCCATGGCCTCGACCACGCTGAGGCCGAACGGCTCGTCGAACTCGATGAGGTGCAGCAGGGCAAAGGCCCCCCCGAGGAGGTGGTCGCGCTCGTCAGGGCCGATCGGGCCGAGGTAGCGGACCCGGTCGTCGTCGAGGTGGGGCGCCACCTCCTGGTCGAAGTAGGCCTGGTCCTGCACGATCCCGGCGAGGATCAGGGGCCGCCCCACCCGCCGGGCCAGGGCGATGGCCTGGGCGGCTCCCTTGTCGGGGTGGATGCGCCCGTAGAAGAGCAGGTGGTCGCCTGGGTCGGCGTGCAGGGAGAAGGCGTCGGTGTCGATCCCGTGGTGGATGGTGGCCAGGTAGGTGAGGTCGGGGTGGCGGTCGGCGTCGCTGATCGACACGTATGAGGTGCGGTCGTCGTACCGGGCGTAGACGGGGACGATCCGGGGCGACGAGAAGCCGTGGATGGTGGTGAGCACCGGCGTGTCGACCAGCCCCGAGTAGGTGAGGGGCAGGAAGTCGAAGCCGTTGTGGATGAGGTCGAACTCGCCGGCCCGCTCGAACACCGAGGCGATGTGCAGGCACTCGGCCACCTTGGGGTCGATGTCGTCGTCCTCCGACCAGCTGCGGGGCACCACCGACGAGAGGCGGGCCGCGGTCACCGAGTCGCCGGTGGCGAACAGGGTGACGTCGACGCCTCGGCTCACCAGGCCCTCGGTGAGCAGGGACGCGAACAGCTCCCACGGCCCGTAGTGCCGAGGGGGAACCCGCCACGAGATCGGCGCCAGCACGGCCACCCTGAGGTCCACCTCGACGCGGTCTAGAGCCGGCGGCCGCCGGGTGTCAACAACTCGACAGCCGACGGTACGATCAGGACAGATGTTCGGTCGACGCTGCACCAGTCCCAGAAGGGAGGGCATCCGATGACCGATCCGATCGAGACCGCTCCGACCATGCTCGCCGAGGGCGCCGACGACGCCGACGACCTGGCCGCCGCGTCGCTGGCGCTGGCCCGCCGCTTCAACGTCGGGGCGACCATGTGGTGCGTGGCGCCGGCCTGGCCCGAGCAGGCCCGGCACGTGGCGGTGGAGTTCGTCCACCCGGTGATCGTGGGATCGCGGGCGCTGCCGGCGGTGCACGTCGGCGGCCCTGGGCTGGTCGACGCCCTGCGGGCCCTGGTGCGGCCGGGCGACGTGCTGTGCGCGGTGAGCGCGGCCGACGACCGCACGGTGGCCGACGCCTTCCGGCGGGCCCGGGCCTGGGGGGCGATGACGATCTGGATCGGCGCCGGGCCCCGGCCGGCCGCCGGCGCGGCTGATCACGTGCTGTGGAGCGATCCCGAGAGCGACGCCGCGCTGGCGCCGTACGACGGGTCGCTGTCGTTGCGTTACCACATGCTGTGGGAGCTGACCCACGTGTGCTTCGACCACCCCGGGCTGCTCACCCCGCCCGAGGACGAGGTGTGCGAGGGCCCGGTCTGCGTCACCTGCTCCGACGAGGGCCGGCTGGCCGAGGTGGTGGCGGCCACCGGCGAGCTGGACGCCGAGGCCACCGTCCGCACCGCCGAGGGGACCGAGCTGGTCGACACCAGCCTGGTGGGCCCGCTCCCGGCCGGCGCCCTGGTGCTGGTCCACGCCGGCTCGGCCATCACCGTCGTCGACGAGCAACCATGACCGGGCCGAGCGAAGGCGGGGGGTCAGCGAGTCCCGATGCAGCGGCGGGGAACACCGAGGCGACCGGGTTCCTGTACCCGTTCATCGAGAGCGAGGAGCGGGACCCGGGGCCGCTGCTGGTCGACCTGGCGGCGTCGGCCCGGGCCAAGGCGATCCTGAGCAAGCGCCTGGCCGCGGCGACGATCGAGGCGACGGCCGGCGCGGTGTCGGCGGCGGCGCGGGCCATGGCCCAGCGGTTCGTGGCCGGCGGGGTGCTGTACACCTTCGGCAACGGGGGCAGCTCGAGTGATGCGGCGTCGGTGGCCGCGCTGTTCTCGCGGCCGCCCTCGGGGCGGCCGGTGCCGGCCCGCTGCCTCACCGAGGACCCGGCGATCCTCACCGCGCTGGGCAACGACGTCGGCTTCGAGCTGGTCTTCGCCCGCCAGCTCATCGCCCATGCCCGGCCGGGGGACATGTGCATCGCCCTGTCCACCAGCGGTGGCTCGAAGAACCTGCTGGTGGCGGCCGACCAGGCCCGCAAGCAGGGGGTGCTGGTCGTGGCCATGGCCGGCTACGACGGTGGCACCCTGGCCCGCAGCCCGTCGGTCGACCACTCCCTGGTCGTGCACTCCGACAGCGTGCACCGCATCCAGGAGACCCAGGCCGCCCTGGCCATGCAGCTGTGGCGCACCGTCCAGCTCGAGCTCCCGAGGAAGGCGGCCTGATGGCTGACCACGACCACGACCGCGACCACGACCGCGACCATGACAAGGACGCTCGCGAAGCGAAGATGCTGGATCGCATCGAGGCGTTTCGGCGCCGCAAGCCGCGCCTCACCGACGAGGTCATCACCTCGGCCCACGGCGCCGGCGGCAAGTCGTCGGCCGCCCTGATCGAGAACGTGTTCCTGGTGGCCTTCTCCGACGAGGACCGGGGCCCGCAGGCCGACGCCGCCACCCTCACCCTGCCGAACGGCGACCGCCTGGCCTTCACCACCGACTCGTTCGTGGTGAAGCCGTACCGCTTCCCCGGCGGGTCGATCGGTCACCTGGCCGTGCACGGCACGGTGAACGACCTGGCCGTCGAGGGCGCCACGCCCACCTGGCTGTCGGCCGCCTTCGTCATCGAGGAGGGCCTCCCGGTGGCCGAGCTGCAGGCGGTCGTGGCCGACATGGCCGAGGCCGCCCGTGACGCCGGCGTCACCATCGTCACCGGCGACACCAAGGTGGTGGGCCGGGGCGCGGCCGACGGCCTGTACATCACGACCGCCGGCGTGGGCGTCATCCCGGCCGAGCGCCGGCTGGGCCCCGACCTGGTGAAGCCGGGCGACGTGGTGCTCATCTCCGGCACCCTCGCCGACCACGGGATGGCGGTGATGCTCGCCCGCGGGGACCTGTCCATCGAGGCGGACATCCGCTCCGACACCGCTCCCCTGGGCGGGTTGATCGCCGACCTCCTCGAGGCGGCGCCGAACACCCGGTGGATGCGCGACCCCACCCGCGGCGGCGTGGCCACGGTGGCCAACGAGCTGGCCCGCGACGCCGACCTCGGCGTGGTGCTCGACGAGGCGCTGCTGCCGGTGGACCCAGCCGTCCGCGGGGCGTGCGACATGCTCGGCATCGACGAGATGTACGTGGCCAACGAGGGCAAGGTCGTGGCCATCGTGCCCCCCGAGGAGGAGGCGGCGGCCCTGGCCGCGATGCGCGCCCACCCCATCGGGAAGCGGGCGGCCCGGGTCGGCGAGATCGTCGCCGACCCCATCGGCATCGTGGTGCTGCGCACGTCGTTCGGCGGCACCCGCATCGTCGACATGCTCGTCGGCGACCCGCTGCCCCGGATCTGCTGACGGTCGTGCGCGCCCGCCTGCGGGTGACGGGCACGGTGCAGGGCGTGGGGTTCCGACCGTTCGTGTACCGCCACGCCCGCGCCCTCGGGCTGTCGGGCTTCGTGCGAAACGACAGCGCCGGGGTGCTCATCGAGGTGGAGGGCGGCGAGGAGGCGGTGGCCGAGCTGACCCGGCTGTTGGAGCACAGCCCGCCGCCGCTGGCCAGGGTGGCGGCGGTGACGGCCGAGCCCGTCACCCCCCTCGGGATCGGCGCCGGCCAGGGCTTTCGCATCGAGGCCAGCGACCACGCCGGGACCGAGGCCGCCGCCATCAGCGTCGACACCGCCACCTGCGCCGACTGCCTGGCCGAGGTCGACGACCCCGCCGACCGCCGCCACCGCTACCCCTTCACGAACTGCACGAACTGCGGGCCCCGCTACACGATCGTGCTGGGCGTGCCGTACGACCGGCCGGCGACCACCATGGCGGGCTTCCCCATGTGCCTGGCCTGCGCGGCCGAGTACGACGACCCGGGCGACCGGCGCTTCCACGCCCAACCCAACGCCTGCCCGGCCTGCGGGCCCGGACTGGCGTGGCGGGACCCGACGGGGACGGTGCTCGCCGAGGGTGATGCCGCCCTCGACCTCACGGTCGCCGCCCTCCGGGCCGGTTCGGTGGTGGCGGTGAAGGGCTTGGGCGGCTACCACCTGGCGGCCGACGCCACCAGCGAGGCGGCGGTCGCCGAGCTGCGGCGGCGGAAGGCCAGGGACGACAAGCCGTTCGCGGTGATGGCCGCCGACGTCGACGAGGCCGGCCGGCTGGTCGTCCTCGACGAGCGGGCCGCCGCCGCCCTGTGCTCCCCCCGCCGGCCCATCGTCCTGGCCCCCCGCCGGCCCGGCTCGCCGGTGGTCGAGGCGGTGGCCCCCGGGCTCCCGGAGCTGGGCGTGTTCGTGCCCTACAGCGCCCTGCACCACCTGCTGCTGGCCGACGCCGGCCGCCCCCTCGTCCTGACCAGCGGCAACCTGAGCGACGACCCGATCGCCCACACCGACGACGACGCGGTGGCCCGGCTGGGGCCGATGGTCGACGGCCTCCTCACCAACGACCGGCCCATCCACATCCGCTGCGACGACTCGGTGGTGCGGGCCCTCCCCGGGCGCACCCAGGTCCTGCGCCGCTCGCGGGGCTACGCCCCCGAGCCGCTGCGCCTGCCGGTGCCCACGCCCCGCCACATCCTGGCCGTGGGAGCCGAGCTGAAGAACACCATCGCCGTGGCCCGCGACGGGATCGTGGTGGCCAGCCACCACATCGGCGACCTCGAGCACCTCGCCACCTACCGGTCCTTCCTCCAGGCCCTCGACCACCTGCCCCGGCTGTACGGCGTCCACCCCGAGCTCGTCGCCTACGACCTGCACCCCGAGTACCTGTCCACCAAGGTGGCCCTCGAGCTGGGCCTGCCCACCATCGGCGTGCAGCACCACCACGCCCACGTCGCCTCGTGCCTGGTGGAGCACAGCCGCATCGAGCCTGTGCTGGGCATCGCCTTTGACGGCACCGGCTACGGCCCCGACGGCACCCTGTGGGGCGGCGAGCTCCTGGTGGCCGACCTCGGCGGGTACGAGCGGGTCGGCCACCTCCGCCCCATCGCCATGCCGGGCGGCGTGGCCGCCATCCGGGAGCCGTGGCGCATGGCCCTGGCCTGGCTGGCCGCCGCCGAGGGCATCGACGCCGCCATCGCCGACCGCGTGGTGCCGGCCGGCCTCGACCCTGCCCACCGGGCGGCCATGGCCGACCTCGTGGCCCGGGGCGCCGGCCCGGTGACCACCAGTGTGGGCCGCCTCTTCGACGCCGCCGCCGCCCTCCTCGGCATCCGCAGCCGGGTCACCTACGAGGCCCAGGCCGCCATCGAGCTGGAGGCCCTGGCCCGAAAGGTCGAGCGGTCGGCCGCCCCCCGCTTCGAGGGAACGGTGCCGTTCGGGGGCGAGGGTGGAGCAGGCGGAGCCGCAGAGGCTGGTGGCGCAGGCGCAGGCGCCGGTTCGGTGGTGCCGCCGCCCCAGGGGCCAGGCCACGGCGGGCGCCCGATGCCGGAGCTCGACCCACGGCCCTTGCTTGTCGCCCTGCGGGCTGAGCGGGATGCCGGCATGCCGTTGCCGCTGCTCGCTGCCGGGTTCCACGAAGCCGTGGGAAGCGCGGTGGCCGATCTGGCGGCCCGGCTGGCCGGCCCGCAGAGCCTGGACACCGTGGTGCTCACGGGCGGGGTCTTCCAGAACGCCCGGCTGACCGAGATCGTGGCGGGCGACCTGACCGCCGCCGGCCTGAGAGTCCTGCTTCATGCCACGGTCCCGTGTGGGGACGGCGGCATCAGCATCGGTCAGGCCGCGGTCGCAGCAGGCCAGCCAGACGCTTGACGGGGCGCCGTCGGCTCGTCGTCAGGTGCAGGCGGGGGCGCGGCTGGCCTCGCTGAGCGTCGTGACCCGCGGCCGGGCCGCTCCGGCGATCACCGCGTCGCTTCGCAGCACCCGGATCGCCCCGCCGGACAGGGTGGCTGGGACGACGAGCGTCACGCGGGGGCGCAGCACCCGGTCCCACCAGGGGCGGCGGTCGAGCGCGGATCGGATGAGGTGACCCAGGAGGCAGCGCCGGGGCTCGGCGTCGGGGTCGGTGCCGGCGTGGGCCAGGCGCTCGAAGGGCCAGACCACCTGCTCGTGGTCGAGGGCGGCCCAGCCCGCCCGGAACGGAAGCCCGCTCCGGCGGTCGATGGCCACCGCCGCCGCCTCGTCGATCCGCAGCCCGGTGGCGCTGTCCTGCACCCCCGCCACCCCGGCACCCAGCTCAATGGTCAGCACGGTCGTTCTCCTCACCCTTGCTCGACGCGCTGGACGAGCTGGTCGGGGCGCGGGCCGTGCACGAGCTGCCCGGAAACCCCGGCTGCTACCGGTTCGCCCACGACCTGATCCGGGCCGTCGCCTACGAACAGCTGAGCGGGATCAGACGGGCTCGGACGCACCTGGCCGTAGGCGACGCCATCGCCGCCCTCGACGGTGACGTCCCGCCTGACCAGCTGGCCCACCACTACGTCGCCGCCATCCCGGCCGGCGGCGGCGCCCGGGCCCTCGATGCCCTGGCCCATGGCGGCCGGCAGGCCTTGGCCGTCTTCGCCTACGAGCTGGCGGCGAGCCGCTTCAGCCGGGCCCTCGAGCTCCTCGGCCCCCTGGACCCGGGTGATGGCGACGAGTCGGCCGATCCGAGGGCGGGATCGCGTTGCGAGCTGCTCATCCTCCTCGGCGAGGCTCAGCGCTCCGGCGGCGACCCCTCCTATCGCCAGACGCTCCTCGACGCGGCACGCCTCGCTCAGCGGCTCGGCGACGGGGCCCTTCTGAGCCGGGCCGCCCTCCTCAACAACCGAGGGCTCTTCAGCAGCGCCGGTCTCGTCGACGGCGAGCGGGTCGAGATGCTCGAGGCGGCGCTCCTCCACGAGCCGGCTGGCGACAGCCCGGTCCGGGCCGCGCTGCTCGCCAGCCTGGCGGTGGAGCTGACCTTCTCCGGCGACTGGGAGCGCCGGCTCGGCCTGAGTGACGATGCCGTCGCCATCGCCCGCCGCATCGGCGCCCCCGAGGGCATCATCCGCACGCTCACGAAGCGCTTCATCACCTTGTGGGAGGCATCCACCATGAGCCATCGCCTCGATGTCTGCCTCGAGGTGCTGGAGCTGTCCCGCCGCCTCGATGAGCCCAGCGATCCCACCTCGGCCTTCTATGCCGTGTGCTACGGCTGCCACGCGGCCATCGAGGCCGGTGACGTCGAGCTCGCTCAGCGGCTCCTCGACATCGCCGAAGGGGTGGCCAAGGAGCTCCGCCAGCCGCTGGTGACGTGGTACCTGCTCGTCACCCAGGCCAAGCGGTCCCTCGTTGGCGGGAAGCTGAAGGAGAGCGAAGCGCTCACCTACGAGGCCCTGGCCGTCGGCCAGTCGGCCGGCCAACCCGATGCCGTCGCCTGGTTCGGGGCCCAGCTCGTGGTCCTCCAGCTGCACACGGGACTCCTGGACAACGTCGAGGCCATCGTCGAGGGTGCGCTGCAGATGCTGCCCCCCGGTAGCCCGGCCCGATGGCTGCAGGGGGCGAAGGCGTTGGCCCTGTGCGAGCTGGACCGGCAGGATGAGGCCCGTCCGATCTACGACGCTCTCATCGCTCACGACCCCTCGTCGCTGCCCAAGGACTTCAGCCGGCTCGGGACCTTGTCCACCATCGCTGCGGTCTGCCACCAGCTGGGCGACGAGCGCACCGCCCGGGCCCTGCACCCCCACCTGCAGCCCTACCGGGACTTCTGCGTCGACCTGGGGCCGACGTGGCTGGGGGCCACGGCGTACTACCTGGCGTTGCTCGACGTGACCGCCGGGCGCCTGGATGCGGCCGACGGGTGCTTCGCCGAGGCGGCGAGCTCCTACCGTCGCATCGGCTGCCGGCCCTGGCTGGCTCGAACCCAGCTCGACTGGGCCCGGATGCTGCGCCTGAGAGGAGATGGCGCTGACCTCGTCCAGAGCGAGACCCTGCTCAACGAGGCGCTCGTCACGGCCAAGGAGCTGGGGCTGACCGTGGTCGAGCGACGGGCGGCTCGGCTGCTCTGATGCTTCGCGGGATGGCGCCGGCGAGGGTTATGCCCGCGCCGGTACCGCTGCCTCGCCGCAGTGGCCGCATAAGGGGACGAGGGCGGTACTGTTCAAGGACATGTACCGGGGGAAGTCCACGTGAAGTTCGTCGACGAGTACCGAGACCCTGCCGCTGCCCGGGTGCTCCTGAAGGTCATCAACGACCTGGCCCGGGACGACGAGTTCAAGTTCATGGAGGTGTGCGGCGGGCACACCCACACCATCTATCGGCACGGGATCGAGCACATCCTCCCCGAGGGCGTCGAGCTGATCCACGGGCCGGGCTGCCCGGTGTGCGTGATCCCCATGGGCCGGGTCGACGACGCCATCGCCGTGGCCGAGCACCCCAACGTCATCTTCACCTCGTTCGGCGACATGATGCGGGTGCCGGGCAGCAAGGGCACCCTGCTCGAAGCAAAGGCGCGGGGGGCCGACGTGCGCTTCGTCTACTCGCCGCTCGACGCCCTGCGCATCGCCGTCGAGAACCCCACCAAGGAGGTGGTGTTCTTCGCCGTGGGCTTCGAGACCACCGCCCCCTCCACCGCCGTCACCGTGCTGCGGGCCAAGGAGATGGGGATCCGCAACTTCCGGGTCTTCTCCAACCACGTCACGATCGTCCCGCCCCTCAAGGCCATCCTCGACTCGCCGGACCTGCGCCTCGACGGCTTCCTCGGCCCAGGCCACGTGTCCACCGTCGTCGGCAACCGCCCCTACCGCTTCGTGCCCGAGCGCTACGGCAAGCCCGTGGTCACCGCCGGGTTCGAGCCGCTCGACATCCTCGAGACCATCGTGATGCTGCTGCGCCAGCTGCGCGAGGGACGCTGCGAGGTCGAGAACCAGTACAGCCGCATCGTCCGCGAGGAGGGGAACCCCCGGGCCCTCAAGTTGCTGGCCGACGTGTTCGTGCTGCGCCCCCACTTCGAGTGGCGGGGCCTGGGCTTCATCGCCCAGAGCGGCCTGGCGCTGCGCCCCGACCTGTCGATGTTCGACGCCGAGGTGTACTACGAGGTGCCGGGCGTGCGGGTGGCCGACCCCAAGGCCTGCCAGTGCGGCGAGGTCCTGAAGGGCGTCATCCGCCCGTGGGAGTGCAAGGTGTTCGGCACCGCCTGCACCCCCGAGACCCCCATCGGCACCTGCATGGTGTCGAGCGAGGGCGCCTGCGCCGCCTACTACAACTTCGGCCGCATGCACCGCGAAGCCGCCGTCACCCTGGGCCGCCGCTCCTGAACCTCAGGCCGCCTCGGCGGGACCGGATGCTCGGCCGTAGATGCTGACGTGTGACTGGGCGGCGGCGGTGAACGGTTCGTCGTTCCAGCCGCTCGACCGCTGGCGTAGCCGAAGCCCGGCCAGGCGGGCCATCAAGTCGATCTCGGCTGGCCAGGCGTAGCGCAGCTGGAGGGGGTGGACCGAGGTCGTGCCATCGACGATCCGGATCACGCTGGAGGCGACCCGCTGGCCGACCGGGTCGTGACGGCTGGCGTCGAGCCGCACGGCGCCGTCATCCAGCCGGACGGTCCGGAGCGACTGTCCACGATCGAAGCGGCCGACATCGGGCACGAAGCACTCCAGCAGGAACACGCCGTCCGGTTCGAGCAGCCGGGCCACGTTCTGGAAGCAGGTCACCTGGTCGTCTTGGGTCAGGAGCCCGAAGAAGGTGTTGAAGACCACGTAGACCAGCCGGAACGCACCGACGACGAGCGGGTCAGCCATGTTCCCGACGGTCACCGGCAGTGCGGCGCCGCCGGGCTTGGCCCGAAGCTGGGCAACCATCGAGGGCGAGGCGTCAAGACCGTGGACATCCACGCCGCGCGCGGCCAGGGGAAGCGCCACCCGTCCCGTCCCCACACCAAGCTCCAGCACGCGACCGCCACCGGCCAGCCCGAACAACAGCGCCAGCTGGCCGGCCGACGGGACTAGGAAGGCGTGCTCGTGGTCGTAGATGTCGGCCCAGGTCTCGCCGTACCGATCCGCCGGAGGGTCGCTGTTTCCCGAGGCCATCGACGCAGTATGGCGCCGAGCAGAGTGGGCACCGGCCGATATTCGTGGGAGCGGCGAAAGCCGTCCCGCCTCTGTCAGCTTGCTGGGCAGGGCAGGCGCATCCCGAGGGCGAGGTGAATCGCTCGCTCCACGTCGCCCATGCGCTCGGCTGGGAGGGGGGTGAGCCGTGCGGCCAGGACCGATCGAGGCACGGTCACCACCCGGTCGAGGTTGACGACGCAGTCTCGGGGCAGCCCGTCATCTGGCCCCAGCAGAACCTCCTGGGCATGGCCGCGCGCGGTCGTCGTCACCTCGGCCACCGTCACCTGGTTCCGGTGGCGGCGGCCGGCGTCCCAGCTGAGCAGCAGGACGGGATGACGTTGACCGGGCGGCCACGCCGCCCACCACACCTCAGCCCGCTGCACGAGCGGGCGGCTGCTCGAGCGCCTGGCGCAGGGACGAGACGAAGGCCGTCGATCCCGTCTCTGCGGCTAGGCGCCTGACCTTCTCCACGATCTCAGCCCGCTCGTCCTCGATCACGGCGAGCGCCTCGGGCCCATCCCAGGCGTCCCACCCAGCCATGGTGTCGGCCGCCGCCCCCGCCCACCCCTGCAGCCCGACCGTCTCGGGCACGGCGGCGTACGCCGCCTCGGACTGGCGGGTGCGCCGCTCCTCGTCCCACTGCCACCACCCCCGCCGGCATAGATCGGCGACGACCTGGGAACGGCTCTCAACCGCTCTCGGCTCGGCGCCGATCGATGGCGGCCGAGAGCTCGATCGGGAGGCTGACCGTGACCTTGTCCACGGTGGTCATACCAGGAAGCGTACCCATGGACGCGGTGGAACAGAACACCGGCACGCCAGCGAGGGCGCCGGCCGCGAACGCAGGCCAAGGTGATGGGCATCGTGCAGCAGGGTGCCGTGAAGACATCGGCGGAGCG
>Ga0183260_10003891_pt1 | contig 11980 bp, 10 predicted proteins | sample AntDrymUQ4972206_2_FD_129768 | JGI IMG/M metagenome (GOLD analysis project Ga0183260, IMG submission 129768) | Polar desert sand microbial communities from Dry Valleys, Antarctica - metaG UQ497 (22.06) (version 2) (version 2) | ecosystem: Environmental > Terrestrial > Soil > Desert | place...
GATGGTCATGGGGCAGGTAAAGGTGCCGTTCGAGCGGTAGCGCATGCGCGCCGCCTCGCTCACGATCTGGTTGAAGGCGGGCATGATGAAGTCCGCGAACTGGATCTCCGGTACCGGCCGCAGACCGTTGAGCGCGGCGCCGATCGACGCCCCGACGATCATCGACTCGCTCAAGGGCGTGTCCAATACCCGCTCCCCGCCGAACTCGTCGAAGAGCCCGTCGGTGGCCAGGAAGACGCCGCCCTTCTTGCCTACGTCCTCGCCCAGCACGATGATCGTCTCGTCGCGCCGCATCTCGTCCTGGAGGGTGGAGCGGATCGCCTCGATATAGGTCATGACGGCCATCGCTCAGGCCTCCTGCTCAACGGTGAGCGGACCGCCGTCGCCCATGAAGCGCGCCGATCGCCAGTGCGGATCGTCCATGCGCGCAGGGGGCGCGTCAGCGTAGACGTGTGCCTGCGCCGTGGCCGGCTCGGGGTCGACCTGCTCCTCGGCCCAGTCGGTGGCGTCCTCCACGACCTTCTTCGCTTCGGCCGCCAGGCGCTGCTCCTCCGCGTCGTCCAGGATGCCGGCGTCCATGAGCTGCTGGCGGAAGCGCGGCAGCGGATCCATGCCCTTGCCCGCTTCTAGGTCCTCGGCGGTGCGGTACTTGGTCTGCTGGTCGTCCGAGGAATGTGCCGTCATGCGCGTGACCTTGGCCTCGATGAGGGTCGGTCCCTCACCGGAGCGCGCGCGCTCGATGGCTTCCTTGCCGATGCGGTAGCACTCCAGCACCTCCATCCCGTTGGCGATGATGCCGGGCATGGCGTAGCCAGCGCCGCGCACGGCGATGTCCTCCACGGCCGACTGGAGGTTCATCGGCACACTGATGGCATAGCCGTTGTTCTCCACCACGAAGACCACCGGCAGCTTGTGGATGCCCGCGAAGTTGAGCGCCTCGTGGAAGTCGCCCTGGTTGCTGGACCCTTCACCCAGGTAGGTGATGGCCACCTGGTCGAGGCCGCGCATCTTGGAAGCCAGCGCTATGCCCGTTGCGTGCAGGACCTGGGTAGCGACCGGCGAGCTGACCGAGACGATCTTGCGCTCGATCGTGCCGTAGTGGCCGGGCATCTGGCGTCCCCCGGAGCTGGGGTCTACGGCCCGCGCGAACTGGGCCAGCATGATCTCGCGCGGTGTCATGCCGAAGGTGATGAGGCTGGCCACCGAGCGGTAGTAAGGCACCATCCAGTCGTGACCCTTGCGCAGCGGGTAGGCGATGCCCACCTGCGCGCCCTCGTGGCCCTGGCCACTGATGACGAAGGGGATCTTGCCCGCCCGATTCAGCACCCACATCCGCTCGTCGATGGCGCGCGTGATGGCCATCAGCGAGTACATCTCGAGCAGGTCCTCGCGGGACAGCCCCAGGTCCGCGCCGAGCTGACCGGCCGCGCCCGCCCCGCCGTCCGCGCCGTCGGGAGCGCCGGTCTTGGCAGGTACGCTGTCCTGAGTGGTGGTCGACATCGTTGTCTACTCCGCGTGCGAGGCCCCCACTGGGCTTAGAAGTTGATGGAGCGGCCGTCCACGGCCAGGGCGGCTTCGCCCAGCGCCTCGGAGAGTGTCGGATGCGGGTGCACGGTGGCACCGATCTCCCAGGCGGTCGCCTCCAGGAGCATGGCCGCGCTGGCCTCGGCGATGAGGTCGGTCACGTGGGGTCCGATCATGTGCACACCCAGCAGCGCGTCGGTCTCCTGGTGGGCGATGACCTTGGTGAAGCCCTCATAGTCGCCGCCGATGAGCGCCTTGCCCACGGCCTGAAAGGGCAGCTTACCGACCTTGACGGGGATGCCGTCACGCTCGCACTCGGCCTGGGTGCGGCCGATGGAAGCGATCTGCGGGCGGGCGTACGTGGCGCGCGGCATCTTTAGGTAATCGATGGGCTCGTGCTCCGCGCCGACGATGGAGTGCACCGCGGCGATACCCTCGTGGGCGGCCACGTGCGCCAGCCAGAGGCCGCCGATGATGTCGCCGATGGCGTAGAGGTGCGGCTCGGCGGTGCGCATGTGGGCGTTGACCTGGACGATGCCCTTTTCCACCTTGGCGCGCGTGTTCTCAAGGCCCACGCCGTCCGTGTTGGGAGCGCGGCCTGTGGCCACCAGCATCTGCTCGGCGCGCAGCTCGGACGGCTCCTCGCCCTCCTTGCCCACCATCACTCGCACGCCGCTCTCGTCGGCTGTGACCGCGCCGGGATCGAAGCGGGCGTTCGTGAGGACCGTCATGCCACGCTTCGTGAAGGAGCGCTCCAGGTCCTTGGAGACCTCCGCGTCCTCGAGCGGCACGACCGCAGGCGCGTACTCCAGGAGGGTCACCGCCGCGCCCATGTCCTGGTAGAAGGAGGCGAACTCCACGCCCACGGCCCCGGCGCCCACCACGATGATGCTGGCCGGCAGCGTGTCCGTGCGGAGCACGTCATCGCTGGTGACGACGCGCTCGCCGTCCGGCTCAAGCCCGGGCAGGCTCTTGACGCGGCTTCCCGTGGCCAGGATGACGTCAGTGCCCTCCAGCACGATGTCGCCAGCCGGCTGGCCGTCCTCATCAAGCTTGGCGACCTTGATCTTCTTGCCCGACAGCAGCACGCCGCGCCCGCGGATGTGCTCCACCTTGTTCTTCTTGATGAGCGAGCCGAGGCCCTTGGTCAGGCGGTCCACGATCTGATCGCGCCGCTTGGCGACGACCGCGTAATCCACGGCCGTCTCGCCGACCTTGATACCGAAGGTGCCGGCGTGGCGGACCTTGTCGACCAGGTCGGCCGATTCGAGCATGGCCTTGGTAGGGATGCAGCCGCGCAGGAGGCAGGTGCCGCCGATGCGCGGTCCCTCATCGACCAGGGCGACCTTGAGGCCCAGCTGCCCGGCGCGGAAGGCTGCCGAGTAGCCGCCCGTGCCCGCGCCCAGCACCACCAGATCGAAGCTGTTGGAAGAGCCGACGGCCACGGGTCAGTGTTCCGCCGAGGGTGAGGTCACGCAGGGGATGGTACCAACTGGGCTGCCGGGCATGGCAACGGGGCCACCGCAAATAGGCGATGACCCCGTCTCCGGTCTGTATGCCCTGCGGTTCAGCAGGGATGATGACTGGGCACGGGCTTGTCTAGCCGTTACTTACCTGGAGCGGCCATATACTCCGGGCGCATGGAAGCGGTGCTGATCCAGGGCGCGCTGCTGATAGCTGCGGGCTACCTCATCGGATCCCTGCCCATGGGCGTCATCGTGGCGCGGGTGACCGGCGGTCGTGACCCGCGCAGCGTTGGCAGCGGCCGTACCGGCGGCACCAACGCCCTGCGTGCCATGGGTCCCGGACGCGGACTGGCGGTCGGCCTCCTGGATATCAGCAAAGGCGCGCTGCCGGTCCTCATCGCCTGGGCGGTGGGAGCCGACGCGCTGGTCCAGGCACTGACTGGCGTCGCCGCCGTGCTTGGCTCCTGCCGCTCCATCTTCCTGCGACTGCACGGCGGCCGCGGTGTGGCCGCCGCCATCGGCGCCATGCTGGTCATCCAACCCATCGCGGTGGTGCTCAGCGCGCCCGTCTTCTTCGGCGTCATCTGGCTCAGCCGGTACGTGTCCCTAGGGTCGCTGCTCGGTTCTGCGGCGGCCGGGCTGCTGCTTCTCCTGCTGGTCGCCTTGGGCTTGAACCCGCCCGTGGCGCTGGTCTTCGGCATCGGCGCCGTGGGGCTGGTATGGGTCGCTCACGCCGACAACATCGGGCGGCTGCTCTCCGGTCAGGAGCGCAAGCTGGAGTCCCTGGGGCGCGATCCGGCCTAGCGTCGCCTCTCTGACGGGAGCCCTAACGTGGGGGCCGACGGATGACGCCCGCGAGCACCACGGCCGTGCCCCCCAGCAACAGTAGGACGAGGATGGGCGCGCGCGCCAGCGCCGCGTCCATACCGGGAATCACAGCACTCAACACGTTCGTGGCCAGGACAGCCGCCACCAGACCGGCCATCAGGAGCAACACGTCCCGGTCGCGCACTCGACCGGTCACGTCGGATCGGCCTCGGCAGGGATGCCGATGGGTGCCACCAGCACGCGCCCCGCGAGAGCCCTGCCGACCCGCGTGCGGAGCCCCGTCTTGGGCCGGTGAAAGGTGACCGTGACATCCGCCCGGACGACAGGATCGGAGGCCGACCCTCCGGTCAGGTCCACGGCGGTCGGCGTATCGACGGCCAGGATCGGCACGCGTTCCTGTCTGGCGCGGGCGATGACCGCCACGGCCGAACGGATCGGCTCGCGAAGGACACCCTTGACGCCGGTACCGAGCAGCGCATCGATCACGACGCCGGCCTTCTCCACGCCGGAGAGGAGGACCTGCACCTCGCGTGGCGAGGCGGTGTGGATCCGCTCCACGAGGGCAACATCGTTGAGGCGTTCCCAATTGCGGAGAGCGTCAGGCGTGGTCGGTCGTGGCTCGTGACCGACCAGGACGGCCACGACGCGATGACCCGCTGCGGCTAGATGCCGGGCCGCCACCAGCCCGTCGCCACCGTTGTTGCCCAGACCGGAGAGGATGAGGATGACCGCATCGGCTGGCCGCTCGGCCGAAGCGAGCAGTGCCCGCGTGCCCGCCGCGACGGCGATGCCGGCCTGCTCCATGAGTCGATCGGCGGGCACGCCCAGTCGCCGGGCCCGGAGGTCCGCGCCGCGCATCTGCTCGGCGGTCATGGCCGGCAGTCCGGCGCGCACCGACCAGCGCTCGGCCAGCATCTCCAGGTCCAGGTCGCGGCGCGTCAGCATCGGGTCATCGGAGGGCAAAGGGTCATCGCGGCCGATGCGGATGGCCGCAGGCTGGCTGGACGGGTTCATGACGTTGCCAAGGGTAGGCGCAGCGCACCGTCGTGTCGCCGTTCCAGCAAGCCCTCCCCTTCCAGCGCCGTGACCGCCTGCGTCACCCGGCTCGGCGGATGGTCACCGATGGCCCCCGTCAAGTGCAGCCAGGATCCATCGGGGATCGCGCGCAACAGGTCGATGATGCGGCCACGGAGCCAGCGGGTGGTGATCGGAAAAGGTGTCGATGTGACGGGTGCGGCGTGCCCTGCTCCCGACCTGCTGGTCGCGCCGGTGGCGTCGGCGGCTTCGGCCGCGAAGCGACATCGATCACGGAGCGGACACGCATCGCAGTGGGGCACCCGAGGACGGCAGATAGTGGCCCCCACGTCCATCATGGCGTGCGTCCAGGCAGCAGGCCGCGCCTGATCGACCAACCCGTCGGCCGTGGCCTGAAGCGCTGGTGCGTCCGGGGATCGACCCGAGCCCGCCACCATCCGCCCGACGACCCGGCGCACATTGGTGTCGACCGCTGCCACCGGCTGGCCGTAGGCGATGGCCGCCACCGCCCGCGCCGTGTAGGCACCGATGCCGGGCAGCGTGAGGAGGACGGAGACCTGCCGCGGCACGACCCCCGCGTAGTCCCTCACGATGATGGCCGCGGAGCGTTGCAGGTGAAGCGCGCGGCGGTTGTAGCCGAGGCCGGCCCACGCCCGGAGCGCTTCTGCCGGCGACGCCGCGGCCGATGCGGCGGGGGTCGGGAAGCGCCTCATCCACTCCCGCCAGGCGGGCTCCACCCTGCTGACCTGGGTCTGCTGGAGCATCACCTCGGAAACCAGCACGGCCCACGGATCCGTGGTGGATCGGAAGGCCAGCCGACGCCCGTCGCGGTCGAACCAGTCCAGGAGGGACAGCGGGCGCTGCTTCATAGCGACCCAGCCTAGCCTGCCGAGGGGGGAGCGAGTACGAACGGCGTAGCCTCTGCGACGTGCCATTACCGGTCCCTGGGCACAGCGCCACTGGGAGCCGCCGCGGGAGCTGCGGCGCGGACGCGCGATACTGGCCGACATGGACACTCAAGTACCGGTGGCCCCTGAGCGCCTCGACAGGCCGCTGCGCGTGGCCCAGGTCGCCCCGCCCATCGAACCCATCCCGCCCGGCGGTTACGGCGGGACGGAGCGGATCATCGACGAGCTCGGACGCGAATTGGCGCGTCGCGGTCACGAGGTGGTGCTCTTCGCATCGGGCGACTCGCAGCCGCCGGGCAGGCTCATCGAGACGGTGCCGCTCGCGCTGCGCGGTCAGGGCTTCAAGGGGGACCCATCACCCTGGTTCGTGGCCACGCAACTCCAGGTGCTGCGCCATCAGGCCGAGTTCGACGTCATCCACAGCCACCTCGACTTCCATAGCGTCCTCCTTGCCAGGGCAGCCGACACGCCCGTCGTCGGCACGTTCCATGGCCGACTGGACACCCTCTTCGCGGACAGCATCCTGCGCGACAGGCCGAGAGGCCTGGTGGCCATCAGCCACGGCCAGGCCGCTCAGCGACCGGACGTACCCTGGGCCGCCGTGGTCTACAACGGGCTCTCCCTCCGACACATGCCCTTCCAGGCAGCACATGACGGGAGCCTGGCCTTCGTTGGCCGGATCACCGAGGAGAAGGGCATCCTTGACGCGATCGAGGTGGCTCGACTGGCGGGCCGCACGCTGCGCATCGCCGCCAAGGACCCCTGGCTGCCCAGCGAGATCGCCTACTACCAGGATGTCTTCGAGCCAGCCCGCTCGAGGGCGGATGTCGAGCTGCTGGGTGAACTGGGCCCTGCCGATCGCGACGCGCTGTTGGCGGCAAGCTACGCCACGCTGATGCCCAGCACTTGGCCCGAACCATTCGGCCTCACGGCCATCGAGTCGCTGGCCTGCGGCACGCCCGTCATCGCACGCGGCGTGGGCGGGCTGCCGGAAGTCGTGCGCCACGGCATCGACGGCTACTTGGCCGACGATGCCGCGGCGATGGCCGCACGTGTCGACGACGTCGAGGGACTGGACCGGTCCGCCATCCGCGCCTCCGTGCTGGAGCGCTTCTCCGCCGAGCGCATGGCCCATGGCTATGAGGCGGTCTATGCCAGCCTCATAAGGGACTCACACTCTGCCTCTGGGCTCTAGCCCCGCACCGTTTGCGTCAGCTGGCGGCGCAGCAGGAATGCGGTGAGGAGCAGCAGCACCACGCCACTGGCGGCCAGCACGGCCACCTGCCATTCGGTCGCGATGGCCCCGCGCAACATCACCTGCTGGAGCAGCGTGATGCCGTGCGTCACGGGCAGGCCGTAGGCCAGCACCTGCACCTCCGGGCGGAAGTCCTCCACGGGCAGCACGATGCCGCTGAAGAAGACCGATGCCAGCAGGACCAGGAGGGATAGCTGGACGGACTGCCGCTCCGAGTCGGCGACGACCGAGATGAGCAGCCCCAGCCCGAGGGAGGCGAAGACGACCAGCGCCACGATGCCGGCCAATACCAGCGGCGAACCGAGCAAGGGGGTGCCCAAGCCGTACACCACGAGCAGGACCACGGCCGCCGCCATCAGGGCGCTCATGATGCCGAAGCCGAGGTACTTGCCCAGCAGCAATTCGACAGAGTTGATGGGTGAGACCCGGAAGATCTCCATGGTGCCCGACAGGCGCTCACGGACGAGTGATAGCGCACTCAGCGTGACAGCCATGTGCTGGAGCACGAGAGCCAGCACGGCCGGCGCGAAGAACTGCACGATGGTGGGCGTGGTGGGCGCCACGTTCACGGCCGTAGCGCGAGTCGGCGCGGCGATGACCTCCGGCGGGATCTCCGTGAGCGTCCCGTCCAGCTCCAGCCGAGTAAGCGCGTACGCCTCGCCTTCCTCGACGGCACGGCGCAGGATCTCCTTGTTGACCTCCTGCGAGAGGTTGTAGGCCAGCACGCGCGCGTATGCATCCAAGGCAGGATCGATCTCGTTGTAGGCCACCTCGATGTCGGCTTGGCGGCCGTCGCGAAAGGCGCTGATGGCGTCAGCCGGAGCCACGACGATGATATCGACCTCCCGCGCGTCCAGCGCCCGAGCGGCTTCGGCGCGACCTTCGATGACGGAGCGGATGTTCATGGCTGGGCCCGTCAGCCCCTGGTAGAAGGAGGCGTCGCGCGGAAGCGAGACCTCGCTCGGGATGACCAGGATGGTCTCCAGCGGCGAGCGCACGCCCGTGAACCCGGCCCCGAAGAGCGCCATCAGCAAGAACGGTCCTAGCACCAGGCTGAGGAAGGCTGCCGGTCGCCGGATGATCTGGATGAGCTCCTTGCGCGTCTGGGAAAAGATGCGGGTGACGCTCTTGGCCATTCCCATGAAGACGCTCATGAGCCGTTCGCTTCGATGCCGAGGGCCTGTCGGTGCCCCTCCACGAGCAACGAGAAGACCTCATCGAAAGACGGCCGGTATTCGCGGCTTGCAGTCACCTGACCACCTGCCGTCTCGATGGCCGCGATGATGTCCGGCGTAGCGGCCCCGGCTTCGGCTGCCACGAAGAGCAGCTCACGCGCCCCGCGGTGCCGCACGGAAAGTACGCCCGGGATGGGCGGCAGGCGGCGCAGGTCCAAGGGCACTTCCGTGTCGACCTCGATGACGTCGCCTCCCAGAGCCTGCCGCCGAAGCTCCTCCGGCGGGGCGAGCGCCACCAGCCGGCCTTCCGAGATGAGTGCCACGGCATCGCAATATTCGGCCTCGCCGACGTGCTGCGTGGTGACGAAGAGGGTGCGACCATCGTCGCGCAGCCGCCGTAACTCGTTCCACACGGACTGACGCAGTAGCGGATCCAGACCGGCGGTCGGTTCATCCAGGAAGAGCAGCTGCGGGTCGTGTACCAGAGCGCAGGCCAGTTCCAGCCGCCGCTGCATGCCACCCGAGAGCTGCGAGGCGCGTCGGTCGCGGGCGTCCCACAGATCGACCAGTTCCAGCACCTCCCGCGTGCGTTGGCGGCGGCGGCGCCAGAGCAGCCCGAACAGGGAGCCGATGACGTCCACGTTCTCGCGCGCGGTGAGATCGGGGTAGAGCACGAAGAGCTGCGGCATATAGCCGATCTGCTCACGAGTCGCGCGATGGAAGCGCCGCGGGTCGTCGCCCAACACCCGCACCTGGCCGACCGTCGGGTGGACCGCTCCGGTCAGGACACGGATGGTCGTCGTCTTGCCCGCGCCACTAGGCCCGATGACTCCCAGGATCGTCCCCTCGGGCACGACCATGGAGATGGAATCCATGGCCTGGACGTCACCGAAACTGACGCTGACGCCCAACATGACGACCGGCGCGTCGGGCGGCGGCTGAGGCGCTGACACGGCAGCGGACGCGGCGGATGGCGGAGGGCCGAGCGGCGGGAGGGGCGCGCCGGGAGGCGCCGGCATGCCAGCGTGGCGAGGCGGCTCGGTCTGGAGAGGCTGCGCGGCCGGCAATGTGCCACCACGTGGCGGGGCGCCCGGAACCCCAGGTCCCTGCCCATGGGCATCTCCCGGCTGCATGCGTCCCTCGTAGCTGAGTCAGCCTGTCCTCATCGATGGGCTTGCCCGATGGTCAGTGCCGCCGGCTTGCGGCAGGTCGGGCCAGGGAGAAGGCCGCGCTTCAATCGCATCGCAGGCGCAACGCATCCGACCCGGGTACGTGACCCGGGTCGGATGGAGCGGCGCGGGAGAGGCGGGCGTCAGCGCCAGGCGGAGGCGCGGAAGTCCAGATCCCCGATGATCGACCGCTGGTACTGGTACGGCCGGTAGGGATCCATGATCCCCCGGGCCCAGGAGGGCGACTCGTTGCCCCTGACCTTGACCTTCCAGTGCTTGGTCGTGCGCGGCGAACTCCAGAAGATCTGCTTCATGGTCTTGTCGGTGCGGAACAGGCCGCGGAAGACGTAGTCCACGCTGCCGATGATGTCGGCGATGACGACGCTGGCCCCCGTCCGCAGGAACCCTGCGCCGTAATTGTCGACGCGCTGACGGGCAGTGGGCTTGGAGTAGTTGGGCTTGGTGCCCTCGGAGTTTCCGGCGGCGTAGCAGGTGCGCATCAGAAGCACGACGGCGCCCTTGGCCAGCCTCAGGCCACTCTTGATGTAGTGCTCACCGTAGTACTTGGTGTTGTAGTCGCCTCGGCCGGATGAGCTGTTCAGGCCCATGCCATTCTTGGTATAGGGCTGGTTCGGTGCGTAGGGGCTGGGCCAGCCGTTGCCATGGCCGAGGTAGACGAACACGTTGGCGCCTTTGGCCGCCTCCTTTACCCGCGACCACGTCGCGTAGGGGCTGTAGACCTCGACGACCCTGGCGCCGTAGGAGCGAGCCGTACGGGCGACGTCGCGAGCGGTGTTGCGGAACGAGTTGGTCGATCCGTGCGTGGGGCCTACCACGATGACCACCTTCTGGCTTGAGGCCTCCGTGGGCTGTGCGTCGGTGATCACGCCACCGACGGCCAGGATCGTCGCCATGACGGCCACGAAGATGGGGCCGAATGACAAGCGACGAGACGCCCTCTGGGCGCCCTTGTTCTGAACGGGCAACGAACTTGCCTCCTATCTGCCAGACACCGCGCGGGCACGTGGTGACGGGGTGACTCATGCCCGGCGAGGAGCGGCGACACGCGGTTAGCTCTCCCATACCCGAGGGAGGGCTAACAGCCAGATACGCTGGGGCGCATCCAGTAAAGGGAACGGTCCCGACGCTGGGGCGCTGGGACGGTGCGAGTGGTGACGTGGGCGGCACCGCGGAGGTGGTGCGGCCCGGTGGACTCGGGGGCGTCCACGGGTTGGCGACAGGCTGGGGCCAGTGCCGGGCGTCGTATGGGGTCATGTCTTACCTGTCAGTCGCCGCGACCAACGCCCGAAGCATACCCCGGGCGGAGCCTGAGCGCCTCGTGCCGATCGCCTGTTCCTCGGCCGCTCTTTCGTCAACCTTGCGATATGCCTGCAAGACTGCCGCCTCCAGCTCGGCCTGTCCCGTTTGCGGCGAGAGCTACGCTCCTTGCAGCGACATGCCGAACGCTCGCCCGGCCAGACATCGAACGCCCAAGCCCGTAGCTTGGGCCAGCTCACCCGAGTCCTCCGCCACGGTCGGTCCGGACCCAGAGGAAGTCGCTCGCGAGGCTGGACTTCGTTACGTCAGCGATGGCCGGCCCGGCATCACTCGGCGCAGGTCGGGTCGAGGCTGGAGCTACCGGGCACCGGATGGCACGCTGCTACGTGATGCGAAGACGCTGGCGCGCATCCGTGGCCTGGCCGTGCCGCCCGCCTGGTCGGAGGTGTGGATCTCACCGCTCGTTTGCGGCCATATCCAGGCCACTGGACGTGATGCCCGCGGTCGCAAGCAGTACCGCTATCACGCGCGCTGGCGCGCGACCCGGGACGAGGCAAAGTACGACCGCACCATCGCCTTCGCTGAGGCGCTGCCCGCCATCCGCGCTCGGGTCGAGGCGGACCTGGGGCTGCGAGGGCTGCCGCGGGACAAGGTCCTGGCCGCCATCGTCCGGCTGTTGGAGGTCACCTTCATCCGGGTCGGCAACGCCGAGTACGCGCGCGACAACCGCTCGTACGGCTTGACCACACTACGTGACAAGCACGCTGTCATCGAAGGCTCGGAGGTGACCTTCAAGTTCCGAGGCAAGTCGGGCCGCGACCATAAGGTGGATATCCGCGACAGGCGGCTGGCCACCATCGTGCGACGCTGCCAGGAGTTGCCGGGCCAGGAGCTCTTCCAGTACATCGACGAGGAGGACCATGTGCAGGACGTCGGCTCGACCGACGTGAACGAGTACCTGCGCCAGGTCACGGGGCAGACCTTCACGGCCAAGGACTTTCGCACTTGGGCGGGCACCGTGCTGGCAGCTCAGGCACTGCGCGCCATCGAGGGCGCCTCAGGCAACGAGCGCGAGCTGCGATCCAACGTCGTGCGCGCCGTGGAACAGGTCGCGCTGAGCTTGGGCAATACGCCCACGGTGTGCCGCCAGTGCTACGTTCATCCGGCCATCATCGAGGCGTACCTTGACGGAGCCATGGTCCGTACCGCGCGCAAGCGGGCGGATGAGCGCTTGGAGTCGGCCTCCGCGAAGGCACGCGCCGCGGCCGCCACGGTACGAGCCGAGGCCGGAGCCGACGATGGGACGACACCAGAGGAACAGGAGGTCCTGCGGCTGCTGCGC
>Ga0183260_10003892_pt1 | contig 11978 bp, 9 predicted proteins | sample AntDrymUQ4972206_2_FD_129768 | JGI IMG/M metagenome (GOLD analysis project Ga0183260, IMG submission 129768) | Polar desert sand microbial communities from Dry Valleys, Antarctica - metaG UQ497 (22.06) (version 2) (version 2) | ecosystem: Environmental > Terrestrial > Soil > Desert | place...
CGTCCCGCTTGAAACTTTCCATGGCCGCAAGGTTCAGCGGCGCGATGTAGCGGCACCACAGGTCGCTCAACTCGCGCTGTGAGCGGCGGATACCCAGGTCGACCTTCTCGACATGCGCGCCGGCCTCCTCAAACGCTAGAACGGCCTTGTCGACGATTTCGGTCACCTTGGGATCGATCGGGAAGATACCGAAATCGCGCGTGTAGCCGATCTTCATCCCGGTGAGCGGCCGCTGCAGCGCGGCGGTGAAATCTTCGTCGGTGTCGATGCTGAACGGATCGCGTGAATCGTTACCGGCGAGCGCGTTGAGCGACAAGGCGGCGTCCTCCACGGTGCGGGTGATCGGGCCTTCGAAGATAAAGGGATTCGTATGCCCGAACCCGTTCGGCCGCCCGATGACCGGGACGCGCCCGAACGAGGCCTTGTAGCCATAGACTCCGCACCAGGAGGCCGGGATGCGTATCGAGCCTCCGCCGTCGGTGCCCTCGCAGATTGGCAGAAAGCCTGCCGCGACCGCCGCAGCGCCGCCGCCGGATGAGCCGCCGCTATTTCGTGTCAGGTCGAACGGGTTGCAGGTCGGACCGAACAGGTGATTATCGCAGACGCCGCGGAAACCGAAGGTCGGGCTGTTCGTGCGGCCGACAATGATGGCACCGGCGCGCTCCGTGCCTCCGGTGAAGGCGCAGTAGCCGTCCATCACATAATCGCGCAGGGTGCGGATGCCGCCGAAGGTGCTCACCCAGCCCGGTTTGAAGTCGAACAGGTCCTTGATGGCGATCGGCACGCCGTGCAACGCCCCGAGCGCAGCCCCGCGCAGCACAGCCAATTCGGCGTCCTGGGCGGCTTTGCGCGCCTCGTCGAAATACGGCAGGACGACCGCGTTGATCCTGGGATTGCCCGCTTCAATGCGGGAAATGGCCTGTTCCACCGCTTCAACCGGCGAAATCTGCTTGCGGCGGATCCGCTCCGCCAGGCTGGCCGCCGTCTCGTCCCTGAAGTTCCCCGATGCCCCCATCACAACCCCGCAATCAGCAGCCAATTTCGCCCGGGTCACCCACCCCGCAGCGCCCGCACCTCGTCGACGAGCCCCTGCACGCGCGCCAGCTCCACCTCGTTCCACCACACGCCGCCCCGCTTCAGGCTCGACCCGACAACGGCGCCGTCGAGAGCGCCCAGGATGACCCTGGCATTCTCGCGTGTCACCCCGCTTCCCGCGATTATCGGCAGCTTGGTTCCTGAGCGGATTGCTTTAATCTCCTCCGCCGGCACGGAATCGCCGGTGCGGTTGCCTGTCGCGATCGCCACGTCGGCGTCGTAGAACTCCACATCGCGGGCCTGCTCGGAAACCGCCCGGTCGCCGACGATGGCGTGCGCCCCGTGCTTCACATGGACATCGGCGAAGATCGCCACGGACTCCGCGCCGATCTGCTTGCGGTAGCGCAGCGCGCGGCCGCTCTCGCCCTGCATGATCCCCTCGTTGCTGACGTAGGCGTTGACCCACTGATTGACGCGGATGAAGCGCGCTCCCGTTGCCTTGGCGATGGCCAGCCCGCCGATGGCGCTGTTGGCCAGCAGGTTCACGCCGAACGGCAGCTGAACGGCTTCGCTCACCGCCTTCACTAACACCGCCATCCCAGCGATGATTTCGGGGCCGATTTCGTCGGGCTGGAGGAAGGGGATGTCGCCGTGGTTCTCGATGATGAGCCCATCCATGCCGCCCTGCGCATAGGCCTGCGCGTCCTGAACCGCGCGGCGGACGATCGCGTCCATGGCCTCGTCCCGGTAACGCGGAGTGCCCGGCATCGGCGCGCAGTGGATGTCGCCAATCAGCGGCTTTTCGGCGCCGAAGAGGCGCTGCAGGATTCCGTTCTCGCCCGAAGTGGCGGTCATGCTCGGTTCTCCTGTCGCGTCCTGGCCAACACGTCGGCCAATCGCCCATCGCGTTCGCTGGCTGTTGGACGCCGAGTCGCGAGCGCGCCGCGCGCTTCCACGACATAGGATGCGGAAACGGTGGCCATGGCTGCGCATTCCGCGACCAGGCGGCCGGCGACAAGGCCCGCCAAGAAACCACCGCTATAGGAGTCCCCTGCCCCTGTCGTATCCACGACGTCGGCGGCGAAGATCGGAACGCGGTGGAGCACCGATCCGCCGGCTTCGCAGACAATCGAGCCGCCATCGCCGAGTTTGGCTGCGACGTGGCAGGTCGCGCGCCGCGCCTGCTCGACCACCCACGACTCCATGTCGGCGGGCGCCCAGAGTCGCTCGATTTCGGCATCGCTGGGGAGAAAGGCGGTGACGCCGTGCAGGAATGCCAGGTCGCGGTAGCCGCTCGGATCCACATAGGCATCGGCGAGCAGGTCGAGCGTCACGACCGGCCGGTTCGGTAAGGCGGTCAGGGCGCGGATGTTGGCGAGCGTGCTGGCCGAGCCCTGCGGCGCGATATGGAAGCCGCGCGCCGACTGCCGATAGAGGTCCGGCAAGGGGCCGCGGCCCGCATCCATTTCGGTGGCGCTGGAGGAGGAGAGTTTTGGGATCTGCTGCTTGTCGGTGTCGTTCTCGTGCAGGATCCAGAGCTGCAGGCCGTTGCCGTTGATAGGGGTTACGCCCGTCGCGTCGAAGCCGTGCTCTTCGAGCGCCGCCTGCACCTCATCCAGATAGGGCCGCCCCGTGACCGAATGGATGCCAACGCTGTCGCTCCAGATCTGCGCGCCGATCGCCGCATAGAGCGCGCCGCCACCCGGCACGTCCTTGTCGTAGGTGCCGTCGGGGAGGACGATGTCGTCAAGCGTCAGCCAGCCGACGGTGACGAGGTCGCTCATCGCTCCGCCTCGAAAAGCTGCGCGGTGAGCTCGCGGTAGAGGGGCGCCAGCACGGAGGCATAAATCAGGCTTTTCGACAGGTGCACCACGTCCTGAAGGTTGGCGCGCGGCTCACCCTTGTCGAAGTGGCGGTTGAAGCCGGGAAAGCCGAGGAGGAGGATGTTGGGGGTCTTCAAGAGCACGCTGACGTCGTCGCTGCGCGACGTATAGGCATTGTTGGATTCCTGAATCCTCACGCCCACCTCAGCCGCCACCTCGGCGAAGCGACGGGCCAGCACGTAGAGATGCGGCGGCGTGACCGCGCCGCGGGCGAGGCTGGCGAATTCGGCGAGCACCGCGCCTGATCCGAGCCGGGTGGAGTTCTCAACGCCGGAACGCGTATCTGCGTCGGGCTCGCCGCCGGCCTGCTGCACGTCGGCGATGATGGCGAGATCGGGCGTCGGCATCAGGTTGACGATGCGGCTGCCGCCGCGGCCCATGACCTGGCTGCCGGCGCCTGGCGGCCCCTCCTCCTCGTCGGGGAAGGCGATGAGTGCTTCCACACCGGCCCGCGCCAGGACGGGGGCGGCGACGGCCAACGCCGCCACCCCGCCCGCATTGTCCATATGGCCGATGAAGCTGCCGTCCGCATTGGTCTCGCGATAGGGCGTGAAGAACACGACCCGGTCGCCGGCGCTCAGTTGCGCATCCGGGAAGGCTGGGCGGAAGAACGGGACGCCCGCTTCCGCCACAAGCTCGCCTTCCGCCAAGAGCACATAGCGGTTGCTGGCGAGATCGTAGCGATAGGCGCGGGCGGGGCGCACCCCGTCGCCGATCAGGTGGTAGCAGAACGGCACCAGCGGATAGCGGTCGCCGGTTTTCGGCTGAAGCAGGTAGCTCACCGAATCGAGGTGAGCGAAATACCACAGCGGCTTGGCGATCTCCGGCGCACCGGTCAGGATCGCGGTGCTGCCGGTCCTCTCAAAATCCTCCCTGAGGTGGAGGCCCGGCTCGTCCAGCACGCCATCGCCACGCAGAAGCGCTTTCAGCACCGGGGTGCGGAACGCGCTCGCGGCGGTGGAGGGTGCCGGGGTGTCGCAAAGCTGCGCGAGATACCGCCGCACCCGATCCGTGGTGATGTGCGCGTCTACAAGCGAACGCAACGCCGCCATTGCGGCCTCAAGCCGCTGGATCAGTGCGGCGCCTTCGGGCCTGTCGCTGGATTCGGAGAGCTGCACGGATCGCTATCGGGCCCGGTTGGACCGACTCATCACATAGACGGCGATCACAATGAGCGCGCCCTTGAAGAGCTGCTGCACGAAGGGGTCGACGCCGGTGAGGTTGAGGATGTTGGCCAGAATGCCGATGATCAGCGTGCCGATGAAGGTGCCGAACACCGAGCCCTTGCCGCCGAACAGCGAGGTGCCGCCGACGACGACGGCGGCGATGGCGTCAAGCTCGTAGCCCGTGCCGGCGATCGGCGTGCCGACGCTGAGCTGGGAGGAATAGACCAGCCCGGCGAGCGCGGCAAGAAAGCCGCTAACGACATAAACGAGCGTCTTGTAGCGGCGCACCGGGACACCGGAGAGGCGCGCCGCGTCCTCGTTGGACCCCATGGCATAGATGCTGCGCCCGAACGGGGTCATCACCAGGATGATTGCGCTGACGATCAGCGTGGCGAGCAGGAACAGGGCCGGGATGGGCAGGCCGAGGATGTAGCCGTTGCCGACGTCGTAATAGGCCTCGTTGAGAATGGCGATCGGCGTGCCGCCGGTGTGGATGAAGGCGAGCCCGCGCGCGAAGGACAGCATGCCCAGCGTCATGATGAAGGCCGGTATGCGCGCATAGGCGATGCCGATGCCGTTGACCAGGCCGGCGGCGACGCCTGCCATGAGCCCGAGAGGAATGGCCACCGCCATGCTGTGTCCCTCCAGGAATGAGGCGAACAGCACGACCGAGAGGCCGAGAATGGCGCCGACGGACAGGTCGATGCCGGCCGTCAGGATGACGAAGGTCTGGCCGACGGCGAGGATGCCGACGATGGCCACCTGGCGCAGGATGTTGAGCAGGTTCGGTACGGTGAGGAAGCGGTCGGAGACGAGGCTCGCCACGACGATCAGCGCGACCAGCGCCAGGACGACGCCGATCTGCTGCCGGGCGCGGCTGGCCAGGCCACCTGAAAGGTGTCGCGCGGGAGCTGCGGGAACGGTGGGGTCAGGCAAGGGCTGCGGCTCTCATGATGGCGGCCTCGCTGGCGGCTTCGCGCGGCATGGTCGCCGCGACGCGGCCCCGGCGCAAGACAATGATGCGGTCCGACAGTCGCAGTACCTCTTCCATCTCCGACGAGATCAGCACGATGGCCACACCCTGCGCCACCAGGCGCTCGATGAAGGCGTAAATCTCCTGCTTGGCGCCGATATCGACGCCGCGCGTCGGCTCGTCGAAGATCAGGATCTTCGGCTCCACCGCCAAAGCGCGGCCGATCAGCACCTTTTGCTGGTTGCCGCCGGAGAGGTTGCGGATTTCCGTGCTCATGCTGCCGAGGCGGATGTCGAGGAGGCCGATCATCTCGCGCACGAAGGCTCGTTCCTTGCGGCGCCGCAGGAACGGAAAGCGGAAGAAGCGTTTCAAGTTGGCGACGGTGACGTTCTCCAGCACCGGGCGGTTCGGCAGGAGCCCGTAGGCCTTGCGGTCCTCGGTCACGTAGGCGATGCCGAGCCGCGACGCCGCCGCGGGGCCGTCGATGCGGACCTCCCGGCCGAACACTTTTATGCGGCCGGCGCTGGTCCGCGTCAGCCCCATCAGGGCATGCGCCACCTCCGAGCGGCCGGCGCCGACCAGGCCGGCGAGGCCGACGATCTCGCCCTCATTGACCGAGAAGGACACGTCCTCGAACTGACGGGGGACCGACAATCCCTCGACCTCGATGGCGGGGCGTCCGGAGCTGCGGGCATGCGGTGCGTGGGGCGGAAAGTCCCGCCCGATCATCCGGTTGACCAGCCAGTCCTGATCCACCGCGCGAACATGCTCCGTGCCGGTGCGCTTGCCATCGCGCAGGACGGTGACACGGTCCGCGATCTGGAAGATTTCCTCCAGGTGATGGGAGATGTAGACGATGCCGATGCCCTGCTCGCGCAGCCGGCCGATGACCTTGAACAGGGTGGCCACCCTGTCCTGGTCGAGCACCGCCGTGGGTTCGTCGAGGATCAGGAGCCGCGCATCGAAGGACAGCGCCTTGGCGATCTCCACCATCTGCTGCTGGGCGATGCTGAGCTCGCCGACCGGGCGCCCCGGATCGACCTCGACGGAGAGCCGCTCCAGAAGCTGCAAAGTGCGCCGGCGCATCTCGCCGCGGTCCACCGCAAAGGCCCGCATGGGGAAATGCCCCAAAAAAATGTTCTCTTCCGTGGAGAGATGCGGGGCGAGCGAGAGCTCCTGGTGGATTGCCACGATGCCGTTGGCCAGCGCGTCGCGCGGTGATCGCAGGCGGCGCTCGGTCCCGCCCACGAGGAGCTGTCCCGCATCGGGCTGGTAGACCCCGCCCAAAATCTTGATCAGCGTCGACTTGCCGGCGCCGTTCTCGCCGACGATGGCGTGGACCTCGCCCGGAAGGACGGCGAAGTCCACGCTCGAGAGGACACGGTTGCCCTCGAACGACTTGTCCAGGCCCCTCCCCTCAAGCAGCGCCAGCCCGGTTCCGCTCGCCGCGATCTCAGCGTCCCCAGTTACGGGGGTAGACACGGGCTGGCTCGGTTCGGCGGGGTGGTCAGCTACGACTTGCAGGGATCCGGAGCGGGCTCGAAATCGCCCCAGCCACGGCCGGCCCATTCCTCGGCGTTCTCCGCCACCACGGCGGGGGAATCCGGCAGCGCCAGCTGGAAGCCGGCGTTCTCGTATTCCTTGCGGTCGGGAATATCCTTGCCCATCAGCGTGTAGAGCACGGCGCGCAGGCCGACATCGCCGATAAACGGGGTGTAGTTGCCGTCCGCTCCGAAGGTCCCCGCGCTCACCGACTTGAAGCCGGCGTTGGAGCCGTCATGCGTATAATGCTTGATGCCTTCGGCGCAGCGATCGGCACGGGCGATGGCAAGCTGGGCACCCCAGGACGATTCCTCGGCATGCGAGAAGACGGCGTTGATCTCCGGATGCGCGGTGAGCCAGTCTTCCATGAGTTTGACGGCGGGCTCGCGGATCCACTGCCCGTCACCCTTCACCAACACCTTCATGTCCGGATACTTGGCGAGCACGTTCATCATGCCCTTGTCGCGGTCGACGGCGGGCGACGAGCCCTGCAGGCCGGTGATGACGACGACATTGCCCTTGCCGCCAAGATCCTTGGCCATGCGCTCGGCCACCTGCTCGGCCATCGTCACATTGCTCTGCCCGATGAACAGGGTCTTCTCGGATGGCACGTCGCGGTCGAGCAGAACGAGCGGCAACTTGGCGTCCATCACCGCACGCGAGGCCGGGACCAGACCGGCGGATTCCACCGGGCTCATCACCACGCCATCGACGCCGCGCGCCAGAAGATCGCGCACGTCGTTGTTCTGCTTGGCCACGTCGACATTGCCGTCGAGCACGAGCAGCGAGACATTCGGGTGCCGGCACGCCTCAGCCTGCATGGCTTCCAGCATGGCGATGCGCCAGGGATGGTTCAATTCGGTCTGCGATAAGCAGATGGTAATGTCGCGCTCTTCGCCGTTGATCGCGATCGGCCCAGCCTCCAGAGGCAGGACATCGGTGAACGGCAGCTTGTCGTAGAAGGCGATCAGCTCGTCGCAAGTTTTGTTGCTGATGGGCTGCTTGTCCTGCGCGAGCGCCCCGGACAATGGCAGCGCCAGAAGCGCTGGCAGGATGAAACTGAAACCTTTTAACATTCTGACCTCCCTTTCGACAGGAGCAAGGCGCGAACCCGCGCTTCAAACTCCGATTACTACGTTAGGCGGACAATTTGCCATGTCAATGTCGCCTGCAATGGGCAATCGCTTACGCTTCCCTGCCGGATTGGCTATTGCCTTGCTCCAAGAAGCCATCCAGATTGAAAGCCTTCAACCCGGGTGCCTGCTCTCTGATGACTTGGGAAGCTTTGGCTCGATACTCCGTTTCTAACGCGCGATGAGACGCAAGCGGCCCACCATCGTCGACGTTGCGCGGGAGGCGGGCGTCTCGATCGGTACCGTCTCGCATGTTTGCAACGGGTCGGCTCGGGTGCGCCCAAAGACACGGGAACGCGTCGAAGCTGCTATGCAGCGTCTCGCCTACCGACCCAACGCCTTGGCGCGCTCCTTGATCGGTATGGCCGGCGACTTCGACGAGGTTGCCCGGCTGAAGCTGCCGCATCTGATCACCGTCGGCTACATCAGCGTGGATTACATGGCGCGCGTCGACGTGCTGCCGCATCGCGACGACCGCATCACCGCCCATCACATCGAGAAGGCGCTCGGCGGGCCGGCCGCCAATGTGGCCGCCGCCGCCGCGGCGCTGGGCGGCGATTGCGCCCTCGACGTGGAACTTGCCACCGCGATCGGGGGCGATCCCGACAGCGAATGGGCGCTGGCGGAATTGTCCCGCCAAGGCGTCCATGCCCTGCCGATCCGCCGCCCCTACCATGATCGGCTGTCGCGCTGCTTCGTCATCGTCGAAGCGAACGGAAGCCGCACCATCATCAACGAACCCTTCGAGCTGACCGAAACCGATCTCGCCGCCCACCTGCCGATCGCCGAGGAAAACCGGCCGCGTTGCCTGCATGTCGAAGGCTACCATGTCGGGCGCATGCGCAAGACCATCGCGCGCTTCCGCGAATCTGGCTGGAAGGTGAGCCTCCACACGACCGGCCTCCCCGCGCAATCCTGCAATGCCCGCGATTTCGCGGCGCTGCTCAAGTCCCACGATCTTGTCTTCCTGAACGCCGAGACGGCCCGCGCGGTGCTCGGGCTGCGCGCCGGCTTGACCGATGTGGTCGAGGCTTTCACGCCTTACGTGGCCGGTTGTCGGGATCGGGGCCACGTCGTGCTGACCTTGGCGGATCGCGGCGCGGCGGTCTTCCCGTTGGGGGACACGGCGCCGATCTCGGTTCCGGCTTTGCCGGTCGAGGTGGTGGACTCGACGGGCGCCGGGGATACGTTCGCCGGCGTCTTCCTCGGCCTTTGGCTGCATGGTCGCGACCTGGCGGATGCGGCTCGCCACGCCAATGTGGCGGCCGCGCTCGCCGTCACTGCCGAAGGCGCCCAGGCGCGCCTGACATCGATGGCCGAAATCGCGCGGCTGCTCGATGCTCCGACCGGCCCCGTCGCGTTCGTATCGGCCGCATGAAAGCCGTGCACATGAGCAACCCCGAAATGGCTCTCGCAGCCCGCTTTCGCGTGGCATCGCCATGAGCGCGCTTCTCGAGATGCGCGGCATCGTCAAGCGCTTCGGCGGTCTTGTCGCCCTCAATGGCGTCGACTTCGTCGTGGCGCAAGGCGAGGTGATGGCGCTGGTCGGCGACAACGGCGCCGGCAAGTCGACCCTCATCAAGACCATGTCAGGAGCCTATCTGGCCGATGCCGGGGAGCTGCTCCTGCGCGGCGAGCCGATGCGCTTCCACTCGCCGAAGGATGCCTGGGCGAGCGGCATCGCCACCATCTACCAGGAGCTCGCGCTCGCCGGGAAGATGACCGTCCCGGACAACATCTTCCTCGGCCGCGAGATCACCCGCCCGCGCTTCGGGCTTCCCTTCCTGGATCGCCGCGCCATGCGGCGGCGCACGGATGAACTCCTCAACCAGATCGACGTGCATCTTCCCAGCCTGGACGGCTGGGTGGAGAACCTGTCGGGCGGCCAGCGGCAGGGCGTGGCGATCGCCCGTGCGTTGAACATGGACGCCGACCTCATCATCATGGACGAGCCGACGGCGGCGCTGGCCGTCGCCGAGGTCCGCAAGGTGCTCGATTTCGTGCAGCGGCTCAGGGCGCGCGGCAAGTCGGTCGTGCTCATCTCGCATAATATCCAGGACGTCTTCGCCGTCTCCGACCGCATCTCGGTCATGCGCCATGGCCGCTGCATCGCCGTGCGTCAGACGCGGACGACGACGCCGGAGGAGATCATCGGCCTCATTACCGGGGCTTACGAGGTGCAGCCGCCCGCGGCTTGAGCGGCGGCGCGCCTCCGAACGGTTCCGGCGGGCGCGGCACGAGTGACGTTGAACCAGGGAGAGCAGTGATGAAGAGATTGCTGACGGGACTGATCGGAGCGGCCCTTGCCGTCACCGCGTGGGGATCGGCGAGCGCGCAGGACGGTCCGCGCATCGCCTTCGTGCCGCAGATACAGGGCATCCCCTATTACGTGGCCATGGAGGAAGGCGGCAAGGCGGCCGCCGAGAAGTTCGGCGCCACATATGTGCAGGAAGGCCCGACGAGCACCAACTCGGCCGACCAGCTTCGCATCTTCGAAAGCTTCGTTAACCAGGGCTTCGATGTGGTCGCGGTGTCGCCCGTCGATGTCGAGACGCTGAAGCCGGCCATTGCCAAGGCCACGGCGGCGGGTGTCCACGTCATCACCTCCGACGCCGACGCGCCGGGCACCGGGCGCGCCTTCTACGTCGCCCAGGCGCTCGACCAGGATCTCGGCTTCACGCTGATGGACGAAATGGTCAAGCGGGTCGGCGAAACCGGCAAGATCGCCATCATTTCCGACGCCCCCACCATCCAGAGCCTCAACAACTGGATCGCGGCGATCCAGGAGCGCGCCAAGGCCAACTATCCCGGCATCGAGATCGTCTCCGTCAACAACACCGACGGAACGGCGGCCAAAGCGTTCCAATACGCCACCGACGCGATGACCCGGCACCCCGACCTGAAGGGCATTATCGGGATCGCCTCCACGACCTGCCCGGGCGTGGCGCAGGCGGTCGAGGCGGCCGGCAAGATCGGCCAGGTGGTCACCACCGGCTATTGCTCGCCGAACACGATCCGCGACTACATGAAGAGCGGGGCGATGACCTATTCGGTGCTGTGGAGCCCCTACGACCTCGGCTACCTAATGGTCTGGGCCGGCAAGCAGCTCGACGAGGGCAAGGCGTTCAGCGAGACGGTCGAGGTGGACGGGCTTAAGGCGCCAGGTAAATGGATCGAGACGGACAAGATCCTGCTTCTCGGCCCGCCGATGATCTTCACCAAGGACAACATCGACCAGTTCAACTTCTAGGGTCTGTTCCGGCGGTCGCTTCGCTGCGGCCGCCGGCTGGTCTTCAGGAAACCCATGGCAGACACACGCGCCGCCGCGCCGCCGCTGCGCTTCGCATCGCCCACCGCGAGGCGCGAGCTGGTGCTGATCGCCGCCATCCTGACGGTGGGCGCAGGCTTCGCGCTCAGCTCCCCCTACTTCCTGACCGTGGGCAACATCGTTTCGACGCTGCGGGCATCGCTGGAGCTCGCCATCGTCAGCGCCGGCATGACGCTGGTCATCATCATGGGCGGCATCGACGTCAGCGTCGGCGGCATTCTGGCCGTCTCCGCCATCTTCATCGGCAAGGCCTACCAGGCCGGTTTGCCCGATTTGCTGGTCGTGCCGATCGGCCTCGGGGTCGGCGCGGCGTTGGGGGTCTGGAACGGCATCCTGTGCAGCCGCTTCCGCGTGCCGCCGATCATCGCCACCCTCGGCTCGCTATACATCTTCAGCGCCATCATGTTCCTGGTTATCGGCGGCCAGTGGATCGCCGGCCTTCCCGGCACCCTGTCGCCGCTGGTCAACGGAACCGTTCTCGGCTTTCCGGCGGCCGCCCTCGTGATCCTCGCCGTGTTCGGCCTCTGCGGGGTGCTGCTGCGGCGCTTCGCCTACGGCCGGCATCTCTACGCGATCGGCTGCAACGAAGGGTCCGCCCGCCTCGTCGGCATCAATGTCGACCGCACCAAGATCGCCACCTATGGGCTGCTGGGGCTGCTCGCCGGCTTCGCCGCCCTCCTCTATGTGGCGCGGTTGAGGAACGTCGAAATCAACATCGGCACAACCGTGGCGCTGGAAGCCATCGCTGCGACGATCCTCGGCGGCACCTCGATCCGCGGCGGCCTCGGCGGTTTGCTCGGCACGCTGCTCGGCGTCGTCTTCATCAAGATAATCCAGAACGGCCTAGTGCTGATCGGCGTCTCGTCTTTATGGGAAACGGTGATCATCGGCAGCTTGCTGATCGTCGTGCTGACGATC
>Ga0183260_10003893_pt1 | contig 11978 bp, 12 predicted proteins | sample AntDrymUQ4972206_2_FD_129768 | JGI IMG/M metagenome (GOLD analysis project Ga0183260, IMG submission 129768) | Polar desert sand microbial communities from Dry Valleys, Antarctica - metaG UQ497 (22.06) (version 2) (version 2) | ecosystem: Environmental > Terrestrial > Soil > Desert | place...
GCCGGTCGGCACGATCCGCGCCGTCCTGCCCCCCGGCCCCTGACCCGCGCCCCTGACCCGCGCCCTGCACCCCCCCGACTGCCCGCGCCCTGCACCCCGCGAACATTGAAGATCGCCACGCTCGGCAGCGCGCCCAACGCTTCACAGTTCGGATGGGACGTGCCGGACAGTTCGGATGGGACGTGCCGGGCGTGCGGCCTGTGTTCGGTCACCGAGGGTGCTTGCTGCTCTGCTTGCAATTGCTAGCACTCTGTGCCAAAGTGTGTCCCGCCGGCAGGACAGGGCACGACCAGTGGCAGGAGGTGGGACATGGCAACGCTCAAGGTTCGAGAGCTCGGTGACTACATCCGCGAGCAGCGAAACAGCTCCCAGATCTCGCTGCGCCAGCTCGCGCGGCTGGCCGGAGTGTCCAACCCGTACCTCAGCCAGATCGAGCGCGGGCTGCGCAAGCCGTCCGCCGAGATCCTCCAGCAGATCGCGAAGGCGCTGCGGATCTCGGCCGAGGCGCTCTACGTCCAGGCCGGCATCCTCGAGGAGCGCGACGGCGACAGCGACGTCCCGGCCTCGATCCTCGGGGACACGACGATCACCGAGCGGCAGAAGGCCGTGCTGCTCGAGATCTACGACAGCTTCCGCAAGGAGAACGAGTCCGCCGCCGCCCCGGCCGACGACGACGTCTCGTTCTCGGCTGCGAAGACCGCACCCGTATCCGCCAAGCCTGCCAAGCCCGCCAAGCCTGCCAAGCCCGCCAAGCCCGCCAAGCCCGCCAAGCCCGCCAAGCCTGCCAAGCCTGCCCCCGCGGCGAGCGGCCCAGCACCGGTGAAGAAGCCGGCTGCACGGCACACCACGAAGCCGAAGGGCAAGCCGGCCTCGACCGCGCGCTCCACCTCGACGACGGACGACACGGTGGCCGCCGGCTAGCGCTCGTCCCTCGTCGCACCAGACCGGCGGGGGGAGGGGACGCGATCCTTGCCCGCCCTCACCCGGCACCTCTCCCTCCGCCGCTCCACCCGCACGCCACCTGCACTTCCCCGCTGCCTTGAAGGAGGCCCCCGCCATGCCCAAGACCGTCAGCACCAAGGCGCTCACGACCGAGTCGCGCAAGCCGTTCCTCGCCTACGTCGGCGCAGTCGACCTGGCCGTCGCCAAGACCCGCGAGCTGCCGACCCAGGTCGTCACCAGGTCCGCGACGAACGTCGCGAAGACGACCTCGTTCGTGATCGAGCTGCCGGCCAAGGCCAAGGGCCTGACCGGCGAGCTGACCACGCGCTCCACCGCACTGACCGGCAAGGCGACCGCGGCGTACGGCGAGCTCGTCGTACGTGGCGAGAAGCTCGTCTCCGCCATCCGCGGCCAGCAGAGCACGAAGGCCGCCGTCGCGCAGGTGAAGACCGCGAAGGCGCAGGCCAAGGGTGCCGCGACCACCGCGAGCAAGGCCGCCAGGTCCGTGACCACGCGCACCAAGGCCGCCGCCACCTCGGCCACCAAGGCCGTGGACGCGACCTCCGTCGCCGTCGAGGACGCCGCCAAGAAGATCGGCTAGCCCCGCCGCACCGAACCGTCCGTGAGCCCCTGGCCTCTTGCCCCTGGCCAGGGGCTCACGGCTGTCCCGGGTGGGTAGGAGTCCCGGTGACCCGACAACTCCTATCGAATCGAGCGACGCCATGACCAGCCAGAGCAGCCAGAGCAGCCAGAGCGGCCAGAGCGGCCAGAGCGGCCAGAGCGGCCAGAGCGGCAAGAGCACACCGTCCGACCCGCAGCTCGAGGGCCCGGACAGCGGCAACCTCGACATCGGCCCGGACGAGGCCGCCGCGGCCGCGCTCGGCGGGGAGGAGCCGTTGCCGGTCACCACCGACGCCGAGATGACCGTGCAGACCCCGGACGAGCTGGGCGGCACGGCCGGCGAGGGCGGCGCCGGCTAAAGCAAACGGAATGCGCACGAGCAGGCTCCCGGCGGTCACCTGACGTCGGTGCTCACCTGACGTCGGTGCTCACCGGCCGGCCACGGCCGGACAACCCCTGCCCAGGTGCCTCCACGGGATGCGCAGCCGCGGGCTCGCGGTTGTCGCGCCGCCCGGGTTCGGCCGGGTCAGCCGGTGCGGTAGGTCGCCGCGGTCTCGGCGCGGTCCTGGACGTACGGCGTCGGCTCGGCCGCGGTCAGCAGCCCGGAAAGCGTCGTCGCGGCACGGATCTTCGTGAGCCGCACACCACGGCGTACGCCGTCGGTGCGCAGCGGCACCCGTCTCCTGGTCCGGTCGACGGCAGGTGCGGCCCAGGTCTTCGGCGTCGCGCGGCCGCAGACCTGCCCGCGGTGCCGTCGCTAGGGTTGATCCATGACCGAGATGAGCTATCGCCGGTTGGGTGACTCCGGGCTGGTCGTGTCCGTCGTCGGGCTCGGCTGCAACAACTTCCGTGCCCGCTGCAGCGATGAAAACGCGTTCGCGACGATCGACGCCGCGCTCGACGCGGGCGTCACGCTGCTCGACACCGCGGACATCTACGGCAACAAGGGCGGCAGCGAGGAGCTGATCGGCGAGGCGCTGGCCAAGAACGGGCGTCGCGACGACGTCGTACTGGCGACGAAGTTCGGCATGGACATGGGCGGCCCTCCGCACGAGGCACGTGGCTCACGGCACTACGTCCGCCGCGCGGTCCGCGCCAGCCTGCGGCGGCTGCAGGTCGACCACATCGACCTCTACCAGCTGCACGAGCCCGACCCGCTGACGCCGGTCGAGGAGACGCTCACCGCGCTCGACGAGCTGGTGAAGGAGGGGCTGGTCCGCTACATCGGCAGCTCCAACCTCGCCGGCTGGCAGATCGTCGATGCGGACTGGGCCGCGCAGAGCGCCGGCGTCGAGCGCTTCATCAGCGCGCAGAACCACTACAGCCTGCTCGAGCGGGACGCCGAGGCGGAGGTCGTCCCCGCCTGCGAGCACGTCGGGGTCGGGCTGCTGCCGTACTTCCCGCTCGCCAACGGCCTGCTCACCGGGAAGTACCGCCGCGGCACGCCGCCCCCCGCCGGCACCCGGCTGGGCAACAACCCGCAGCGCGCCGGCGAGGTCATGACCGACGGCAACCTCGACCGGGTCGAGGCGCTCACGGCGTACGCCGGGCGGGTGGGCGCCAGCTTGCTCGACCTCGCGATCGGCGGGCTCGCGGCGCGGCCGGCCGTCGCCTCGGTCATTGCCGGCGCGACCGAGCCGGCGCAGGTCGTCGCGAACGTCGCGGCAGGCGCGTGGCAGCCGACGGCGGAGGACCTCGCCGCGATCGACGAGATGACCCCGGCGCGGAGCTAGCACCTTGCCGCACCTCGAGACCGCGGAGACCGTCCTCGAGTACGACGTGTTCGGGTCCGGCGCGCCTGTGACGCTCTTCGCCCACGGCATCGCCTCCTCGATCGAGGACGTCCGGTTCCTCGGCAGCGGCGTCGCGGGCAGCAAGGTGTTCTTCCACTTCCGCGGCCACGGCGGCAGCGGCGTCCCCGTGGGCCTCGATGCGTGGGGCTATCCGGCGCTCGCGCGCGACCTTCGGCACGTGGCCGACCACGTCGGCGCGGTGGCCTGCGTCGGCGTCTCCATGGGTGCCGGAGCGATCCTCACCTGCCTGGCCGAGACGCCGGACCGCTTCGAGCGGGTCGTGCTGGTGCTGCCCGCCGGCCTCGACCGGCCACGCCCCGCGGATCCGGCGTCGGACCTCGCCGCGATGGCCCGCCTGATCGACGACGGCGACATCGCCGGGCTGACGGCACTGCTGGCCGGACAGCTGCCGGAGGACGTCGCAGCGCTGCGCGGGGTCGACCGCGTCATGGCACGACGCGCACACGAGGTGTGCCGGCCCGGCGTCGCGCGGTCCATCCGCGCGCTTCCGGAGCACACGCCGGTCGAGGACCGCGCGCTGCTGCGCGGAGTGAGCGCGCGCGCCCTCGTCATCGGCCACGAGGGCGACGACACGCACCCGGCGTCGATCGCGCGCGAGGTCGCCGCGGCCCTGCCGGGGGCGCGGCTGCACGTGTTCGACCGCCCGTGGTCGATGTTGCGTGAGCGCGCGGTGCTCCGGGCGCTCGTGGCCGGCTTCCTCGGCGGATGAACACGGTGGCGAGGCGGTGCGGCGCCGGGTCGACGACGTGGGCGACGAGCTCGACGGGCTCCTCCGCCGGATCGGACTGAACGGCCTGGACCGGCGATCAGGCCGGGCGGTCGCCGGGCCGCGGCGCGAGGTCGAGGTCCGGCGGAGGGGCGGCCGGCGTACGCCAGCGGATGAACGGCTTGTTGAACTCCGCGTGGTAGCGGTCGGTGCGCTTGAGCATCGCGTCGTACGCGACCTCGAAGCGGTCGAGGTCCTCCGCGTCGATGGCGTCCTTGACGGCGCGCAGCTCGGTCGCGATGAACGCGGCGACGGCGGCGGCGTACTTCGGCCTCAGCAGCACCGTGTCCCGCAGCAGCGACACCGAGGTCGCGTGGTAGTACCTCGCCAGCGGCCAGCTGCCGGCCCGCGCGGCGTAGCAGAGGTACCAGATCCGCGGCGCCAGCTCGGCCATCAGCCGCGACATCCCGGGCTGGGCGCGGCCGAGGTCGTCGAGGGGGATCCGCCCCTTGCCCGTCTCGACCGTCGGCTCGTCGACCACTCGTCCTCCATGTCCGGACCGAACCTGGCGCCACGGTGACATCCGTAGCTGACCGGCGTGGGCTGCGGCGAATCTGTCACACCTCGGCGCGACGATCGGAACCGACGCGACGAGCGCGGACGACGGAGGTGCCACGATGCTGCTGACGACCGAGGCCCGCTGGTGCGCGGTCTGCGCCGCGGAGAGCGTGTTCGACCGGTTCGACTGTGACGACCACGGGCCCGACTGCCTGGAGCTGGTGTGCTCGGCCTGCGGCACCGGCCTCGAGCTGGTGGGCGCCGGCTTGGTTGAGGTCGCCGTACCTAGCGAGACCGCGGGACCCGCGAAGGTCGGGGAGGTCGCAGCGTAGGCTGTACACCTCGCCGCGGGCCGGGGCAGGTGAAGGTGCTTGCCGCACAGAAGCAGCCCGAACGCACGGCGTGACGCCGTACGCCGTCCCCGGAGGCTCCATGAACAAGCCCTTGTCCGTGCTCGCCGTCGGCGGGCTCATCGCCGCGTCACTGGTCGGCGGTAGCGGCGCGCAAGCGGGCGTCGGCGTCTCCGGCATCTCCTCGGACAACGTCGAGCAGATCGCGTTCATCCCGTTCGAGGTGGGCACGGCGACCGGGGCCAACATCGTCGGCGACCGGCTCTACATCACTAGCTGGAAGAACTTCTCGATCTACGACGTGAGCAACCCGCTGGCGCCGGCGCTGATCAGCTCGACGCCGCTCGGTTTCATGTTCGAGAACGAGAACGTCGCGACCAACGGGAAGATCCTGCTGTTCAGCGAGTCGCTGCCCGACGACGTGCTGCACATCTATGACCTCGAGGACGAGCGGAACCCGGTCGAGATCGCCGGGCTCCGGGGCGCCGGGGACCACACGACGAGCTGCTTGTTCAGCTGCGCGTACGCCTGGGGCTCGGAGGGCACGATCACGGACCTCCGGACGCCGACCGAGCCGGAGGAGATCGGCAACTGGGAGAACTTCGGCCCGGGCAAGAGCGGTCACGACATCACCGAGATCGCTCCCGGTCGCGTCTTCACCGCGACGGTGCCGGTCCAGCTCTTCGACGCGACGGACCCGGCGCGGCCCAAGCTCCTCGCGACCGGCGACAACGAGAGGTTCGCCCACTCGGTGGATTGGCCGCGCGGCGGCAAGGACAAGTTCGCACTGGTCGGCGGCGAGACCAACGCCAACACCTTCTGCGACGAGGGCTCAGCAACGTTCGACGTCATGGACACGACCGGCTACGAGACCACTCGCAAGCTGAACACCGTCGACAAGTACGTCTACACCAACGGCAACTACCTCGACGGCAAGCCGGCGATCAACGGGCTCGGCTGCTCGCCGCACTGGTTCGACACCCACCCGACCTGGTTCGACGGCGGCCTCGTCGCAGTGGGGTCCTACGAGCACGGCGTACGTTTTCTAACGGTCGACTCGAAGACCGGGAAGATGACCGAGCAGGGCTGGTTCCTCCCGTTGAGCGAGATGGGCACGTCGGCGGCGTACTGGATGACGCCGGAGATCGTCTACGCGGTCGACTACGGCCGCGGCCTCGACGTGCTCCGCTACACCGGCCCGCTGCGCAGCGAGGGCGACGAGCGGCCAGCCCCCTCCCAGCCGGCGCCGAAGCCGGCGCCGTCTCCGGCCCCGAAGCCGGCGCCGTCTCCGGCCCCGAAGCCGGCGCCGTCGCCGCCCCCGCTCCCGGGACCTCTGCCGGCGACCGGGCTGCCGGCGCTGCCCGCGGTCCTCGGCGTCGTCGCGCTCGGTGCCGCCGTCCTGGTGCGCCGACGCCTACGTCCCACCCGCTAGCCCCGTTTTCTACTGCTGATCTGCACAGATCAGCTCTTGGGGTGGGGGGCGACGGCGGTCCAGCCGACGGTGAGCTCGCACTCGCGCCAGCGGGCCGGGTTGCGGCCGACCCGCCAGCCTTGCTCGGCCAGCGCACCGGCGGCGGCCACCCACCGCTGACGTGGTGACGGCGCGCCGGAGGCGGCCAGCCACGCCTCGTCCCAGGCCCGAAAGAAGGTGTGCACCGGCTCGCCCGGCACATGGTGGTGCACCAGCGCCTTCGGCAGCCGCTCGGCCAGGTCGGACGGCCGCTCGAGGTCCTCGACCCGCGCCGCAATGGTCAGCGTGCGCGGACCGGCCGCGTCGACGCTGACCCAGCAGGCGCGCCGGCCCAGCTCGTCGCAGGTGCCCTCGACCAGCAGACCGTCGACGCCGAGCTGCGCGCGCAGCACGTCCCAGGCCTCGAGGGCCGCGGCCTCGTCGTACTGCCGCAGGACGTTCATCGCGCGTACGACGGCCGGCGGGCGCTCGTCCTCTGCGAGGGGCAGGTTGAACCCACCGCGGGCGAACCGCAGCCCGGGACGCACGTGCGGCTGCGCGTCCGTCACCCGCTGCCGGTCGATCTCGACGCCGACGACGACCGCGGTCACCCCGCTGCGGGCCAGCCGGTCGGCCAGCTCGACGGTGGTGACCGGGTGCCGGCCGTAGCCGAGGTCGACCACGACCGGGTGCGGCGCGCGGCGCAGCCGGGCGAGCTGGGTCGCGACCAGCCACCGGTCCACGCGGCGTAGCCGGTTCGGGTGCGTCGTCCCGCGGGTGACGTCGCCGACGGGCCGCGACGACGGCGGCAGGTGGGGACCGGGCACGCGCGCAGCCTGCCACGCGCACCTTCCCCGCCCCCGGCTCGTTGATCGACGCGAGGGCAGGTACGCCGTCCGCGGGCGGCGAACCCTCGCTCGAGGCCCGCGCCCGACATCCGCCGACATCCGACGACGACGACCGACGACGACGACCGATGAGGAGAGGCCCGCCATCCGCCCGCGCCTCCGCCCGGCCGCCGTCGTGGCCCTGCTCGCCGTCGCGGCGTCGGCCGCGACCGTCGGCGCGCACCCGGGCCACGACCGCAACGACCGCTCGATGCGATTCGAGCTGGCGACCCGGGTGACGCCGTTCCCCGGCGGGGGCTACGACCCGTCCGTGGCCGTCGACGCGTTCGGCAACGTCGTCGTGACCGCGTCGAAGGACGGCGCAACCGCTCTCGCATCGCCCGACACCGGGTCGACCCCGCCGGTGCGCGCAGCGTCATGGCGGTCGATCTCGGTCGACGACGCCAAGACGTGGAAGAACCTGCCCGGGCTCCCAGCGGGCGCCGACTCGCTGCTCCCGGGCCTCGAGCCCGCCGTCGCGATCGACGGCAAGGGCGTCGTGTACGTCGTCGACGGCTACCGCGTCGACCTCGGCGTGACGGCGTACGACGTCCGCGGTCGCGACCGGGTCAGCGCGCGTACCGGCGCGCCGCCAGTGGCGCCGACCGCGCGGCTGGACACCCGGCCGTTCGTCGCGGCCCAGGGCGACGGCCACGTCGTCGTCATCTCCGCCGCGGACCCGGTGGACGACCCGGTGGCGGTCGGCAACGCCGCGGGCAGCGGCTTCGGTCCGGGGCGCTACGTCGCCTACACCTTCCGCCACGGGCGGATCACCGGACCGCCGACCGGCTACCCCCTCAAGAACTCGTCCTCGTGCGGCATCGCGGCCGACCCGCGGCGGGCCGCGACCCGCTTGGTGGTGGCCTGCCTCGACGGGTTCGGCACCCTCTACTCCTACGTGTCCGACAACCACGGCGCGACGTTCGAGCGGTACGCCGTCGGCCGATACGTCGCCACCGACCCGCGCCCGGGGCGGCCCGGGGTGACGATCGCGCCGGACGGGTCGATCCACCTGCTGCTGTCCGAGGGCGTGGTGTTCGACGGCGACGCGGCGACGGCGACGCGGCTGCGGCTGTTCTCCTCGCGCGACGGCCGCCGCTGGGCGCTGCGCGACGTCACCGACGTGCCGGGGATCTACCGGCAGGCGGCGATCAGCGCCGCGCCGGACGGACGCCTCGGCGTCGCGGCGTACTTCCGGCCCAACCCGCGTGCCCCCTGGAACGTCGTCGCCGGGTCGCTGCGCCCGGGGGAGCGGACCGTCTACCTGACCGCGTTCGACCATGATGCGCCGGTCGCTGCCGGCGGCCAGGCGGAGCCGCCCGGCTCGTTCCTGTCGCTCACGTGGAGCGCGGCCAGGCGCATGCACGTGGCGTGGACGCGAACGTCGGCTGCGGTGCCCGGCAACAACGTGCCCGGTGGCGCGCTGCACGAGGTGTGGCACAGCCGCTCGCTGCCCTGACCACGCGTGCGGTCACTGCTCCCGGCGGATGACCTTCGTCGAGGACGCCTGCTGCCGCGGCGTCAGCTGCAGGACGTCGACGTTGACGTGCGACGGCCGTCACGCCGCGCGGGTGAGCCGCCGCGCGGTGCCCGTCGCGACGCCGAGCATCGCGGTGACGACGAGCAGCACCGGCGGCAGCCCACCGCCGGTGGCCGGGAGCGGCTGGGGCACAGGGACCGGCGCCGGCGCCCGGGTCGGCGCGGGCCGCGCCACGGGCGCGCGCACCGGAGCCGGGATCCCGTTGAGCGCGATGGGCACCGTCACCGTCGACGCCCCGGCGCCAGTCGCCAGTGTCACGACCTGACCAGTGTTGGACGGCAGGATGCCGCCCGCGCTGTTGTTGAACGACACCCGCAGCCGGTGTCCGGCGCGGACCAGGTAGTCGGTATGCATCGACGAGAACGACACCGGCGTGGCGGTGTTCGGCGTCATCGGCAGCCCGCCGGTCGGGACGTTGCGCTGCGGGCCGGCCTTCACCGAGTCGCGGTAGAACGCGCGCAGCCAGGCGTAGGTGATGGTGAACGCGTCGTCGTCGCCGGGCTGCATCGACCGGGTGCTGCTCGCGGCGTCGTCGGCCGCGCTCGGCCCGAGGTCGGCGATGGTCACCGCGATGCCGGTGTCGGGTCCGACGGTCGAGACGGTGAGGTTGAAGTCGAGCTGCCCGGAGATCCGGGTGTTCTTGGTGAACGGCGCCGTGACGAAGTGCACGGTTCCCGGAGCACCCTGAGCGAGTGGGCCATCGGCGTACGCGACGGTGCCGCCCTCGTCACCGCCGAGGTCCGGCGACAACCCACCCTCGGTTGTCAGGCCAAGCACCTGCTTGCGCCCCGCCACCGGGTACGACGATGACGCCAGGAAGGTGCCGTTGGCCTGCTGGACCTCGACGGTGGTGCGGGTCGCCCCCGCCTCGACACCCTTGAGGAACTGCAGCCACCACCGGTGGTTGAGCTCGACGAACTTGTCCGGGAACGGCACCGGCATGTCGTGACCGCTGGCCGCGCAGGCCTCGACGGAGTCGCAGCGCGGGTCGGTGTGGTCGCTGTTCATGAGAAGCAGGCGCTTGGGCAGGGCCGGCGGCAGAGCGCTCCACAGGTAGCCGGCGTTGTGCGGCTTGACGTTGAAGTCGAAGAGCCCGTGGATGACGAAGGTCGCGGCCTTGAACCCACCCGCGTCCTTCTGGAAGTCGCGCTCCGACCAGAACGCGTCGTCGGCATTCTGGTACGGCTTCGCGTAGCCGAGGTCGGTCGCCGCGCCGAGCGTGGCGATGCAGGCCTTCCGCTCGGCCAGGTGGAAGGCGTACAGCGGGTCGTCGGTTCCGGAGTTGGGCAGGTCCACCGCGGCCAGCGCCGCGGTGAACAGCGCCGGTGTCACGGCGTGGCCAGCGGACTGCACCCCGTTGAAGAAGTGGTAGTCGTACCAGGCGTCGATCGAGCGGATCGGGATGATCGCGGCGAGCGCCTCGGGGTGCCGGCCGGAGATCGGCGCCTCGGCCGCCGCACCGTTGGCGATGGTGCCGTCGTAGGAGCCGCCGGTCATCCCGACCTTGCCGTTGGACCAGTCCAGCTCGACCAGGTAGTCGACGACGTCGACGGCGTCGATGACCTCGTCACGGTCGCCGTAGGTCTGGCAGCCGCTGCTGTTGCGGGTGCCGCGCAGGTCCATCGCGGCGAAGGCGTAGCCGCGCGGCACGAAGTACTCGTCGTACCACTCGGGGAAGGGCGTCTGGTTGGGTGCGCAGCTGCTGAGACCAGGAGCACCGGGCGAGCCGGGCAGGCCGCCGGGGGGCGACTGGTGCGGGGTCTTGCACTGTCCCTTATAGCCGCGGCCGAGGGTGTTGAAGTACGGCGAGGACATCATGATCGTCGGGACCTTGATATCGGTCTGCGGCCGGATGACGTCGACCCAGATCGTGTCGGGGCAGGTCGCGATGTTGACCGCCGGCATGCAGGTTGGCGGGTTCTTCCGGGTCGGCACCTGGAAGTGCTCGATCACCGCGTCGTCGTAGCCGAAGCGCACCGGGTCGATCTTGTCGAGGTCGGGCAGCCCAGGCGTCTGCCGAGGGGTGACGGCGTCGAAGTCCGCGCCAACGGCGGCGGAGCTGGTCGGCGCCGTGGCGACCCCGCCGAGCAGAGCGGCGACGGCGGCGAGGGAGATCAGGCGGCGGAGCGGGCGCATCGGACCTCAATCTGGCAGCGGGCGTGTGATGTCCGCTTTCGTGGGGCGGACCACCCGATCCTGCCGGATCGGTGCAGTTGTGATCAGGCGGCGCGGCGGTGCGCGGCCCCGGCCGCGGCCAGCACCGCGAGCGCCGCGAGCGCGCCGGCTCCCGCGGGACCGCCGCCCGTGGCCGGCAGCGGCTGCGGCAGCGGCTGCGGCACCGGCTGGGGGCGGGGCGGCGCAGGGCGGGGCGGCGCAGGGCGGACGGGGGCGGGCACAGCCGGGCCGGCCGCCGAGGCGATCGGCAGCGTGACCGTGCTGCCACCACCGCCGACGGCCAGTGAGACGGTGCCGCCGGTCATCGACGCGACCGTGCCGCCGGCCACGTTGGACACGGTGAGCCGCAGGCGGTGCCCGGCCGCTACGACGTAGTCGGTGTGCAGGCTCGAGAAGCTCGCGACGAACCACTCGCCCGGCACGACGGGCGACCCGCTGCTCGGCACCGACCGCTCGGGCCCCGGGTGCACCGAGTCGCGGTAGAACGCGCGCAGCCACGCGTAGGAGAAGGTGACGACCTCGTCCGGCTCGCGCACGTCGTACCGGCTTGTCCCGCCAGAGGCCCCGTCGTCGGCGGTCCGCGGGAGGTCGTCGACCTGCACCGCGATCGTCGTGTCCGGCCCCGTCGTCCTCACGAACAGGACGAGGTCGAGCTGGCCGGACACACGAGTGTCGAGCGGGAACGGCTCGGTCACGAAGGCCACCGCCGCCGGCGCGCCTTGCCCGAGCGGGCCGTCGGCGTACCCGACGGGGCCCTCGTCACCGGCGTCGGTGCCCGGGGCCACTGCGCGGCCGTCGGCCGTGAAGGTCAGCGTCAGCGGGCGGGACGGCGCCGGGTACGACGCCGACGGCTCGAGCCGCCCGTCGCGCCGCTGCACCTCCACCGGCACGCGTGTCGCGCCGGCCTCGACCCCCTTGAGGAACTGCAGCCACCA
>Ga0183260_10003894_pt1 | contig 11974 bp, 8 predicted proteins | sample AntDrymUQ4972206_2_FD_129768 | JGI IMG/M metagenome (GOLD analysis project Ga0183260, IMG submission 129768) | Polar desert sand microbial communities from Dry Valleys, Antarctica - metaG UQ497 (22.06) (version 2) (version 2) | ecosystem: Environmental > Terrestrial > Soil > Desert | place...
CTCCTCCTTGATGACGGTGCGCAGCACGCCTTCGTCGCCGAGGATGGCCTCGAGTGCGGCGATCGTCTGCCGCAGGGTGCCCATCTCGGTCTCGAGGTCGACCCGGGCCAGCCGGGTGAGCTGCCCGAGCTTCATCTCGAGGATGTGCTCGGCCTGCACGTCGGAGAAGCTGTAGGGCTCGGAGGTGAGCCCCCGGCGAGCGGCGGCCCGATCGTCGGAGCTGCGGATCAGGGCGATGATGGCGTCGATGACGTCGACCGCCTTGAGCAGGCCCTCCACGATGTGGGCCCGGTCCTGGGCCCGCTTGAGGCGGTGCTGCGAGCGTCGGCGGATGACCTCCACCTGGTGCTCGACGTAGGCCTGCAGCGCCTGGACCAGGTTCAGCGTGCGGGGGATGCCATCGACCAGGGCCACCGTGTTCACGGCGAAGTTCGTCTGCAGCGGGGTGTGCTTGTAGAGGTTGTTCAGGATGACGAGGCCGGGCGCGTCCTTCTTGAGCTTGATGACCAAGCGCGTCTTGCCACGCGCCGACTCGTCGTTGACGTCGCTGATGCCCTCGATGGCGCGGGTCTGCACCATGTCGGCGATGCGGGCGGCGGTGACGGAGATGGAGGTTTGGTACGGCATCTCGGTGACGACGATCTGGTCGCCGCTGCGGCCGGAGCCCTCCTCGATCTCGCACACCGCCCGCAGCCGGATGGAGCCCTTGCCGGTGCGATAGGCATCGATGATCCCTTGGCGCCCCATGATCAGCGCGCCGGTGGGGAAGTCAGGGCCCTGCACGAAGGCCATGAGGTCGTCAGGGGTGGCCTCGGGGTTGTCGATGAGGTGGGTGGTGGCGTCGATGATCTCGCCCAGGTTGTGCGGCGGGATGTTGGTGGCCATCCCCACCGCGATGCCCTGGCTGCCGTTGACCAGCAGGTTCGGGAACCGGGCGGGCAGGACGACGGGCTCCTCGTCGTCGCCGGAGTAGTTGTCGCTGAAGTCGACGGTGCCCTCGCCGATGCCATCCAGCATCCGCATCGCCAACGAGCTCAGCCGCGCTTCGGTGTTGTGGTTGACGAAGCCGCCGGCAAGGAAGGAGTGGTCCTCGGACGCGACCCTCACCGAGTACACCTCTGCAGGCGCCTCGTCGACGACGGACACGACCTCCTCGAAGCGGTAGCCCGAGTCCATGATCGGCAGGATCACGCGGAGGATGTCCGGGTCCTTGATCCGATCGGTGATCCGCAGCCGCTCGGTCTCCCAACGCTCCACGCGATCGAAGTTGTGCTGGGTCAGCCACGTGCGCCCGCTCCCGCGAGTGTCGAAGGCGGTCGCCGAGCGGACGTAGTCCGCTACGTACGGAACGCGATCCTTGGTGAGGCGGTGGGCACGGAGGGGGGCGTGCGAGATGAGCTCGCGCAGCTTGGCCTGCTTGGTTGCGAGGAACCCGACTCGCTCGGCGAACGCCTTGACGTTGCGGAGTCCGGAGATGATGAGCCGGTGCTCCAGGGCCCCGCTCTGGCGGGTGTAGCGGTGGTGGGCAGCGATCACGCCGAACTCGGCCAGCAGCTCCTGCAGCTCACCGGCCAGCTGCTCGCTGTAGGTGCAGTAGTGGATGGTGAAGCTGTTGTCGGATGCCAGGCGCGGCCCGCCGTCGCCCTCGAACACTGCAGAGAGAAACGCCCGCTTGACACCCCATCCGCCCTGCCACACCGAAGCGGGGACGTGCTTGTCGACCGCCCGCTTCCCCATCAGCTCGGCCAGCGGACCGCGGCGGAACTCGTCCATGTTCTGGATGTCGAGCTCGTGGATCTCCTTGCGGTCCACCCGGGTCTTCCGGCTCGACAGGTAGCGGCGACCGCCGACCATCTGGTCGTAGGCGTAGACCACGTCGTCGAAGAAGGCACGGTCGGTGTTGTTGAAGCCCGCTCGGCTCTCCGATGCCCACCCCTCGGACACCCACGCGCCGCAGAGCGTGCCGAGGAAGGACTCCCGAGCCGTGGGCACAACATGGATCCAGGCGTTGCGAGCGATGCAGACGATGGTTCCGGGCATGATCTGATCAAGCTGGAGCCACTGGAACATCGGCACGCCGGCCCCGGGGACCAGGCACAGGAGAGGGTGGTTGTGGCTGCCGCGGATGCTGAAGCCGAGCTTGGTGGTGACCCGCTTGGTGGGGTGGACGCCGGAGTTGAAGACTCGGTCGACGCGGACGGCCTTGCCGTCTTTGTCAAGCACTTCGAGGTCGACGTCGCGCTCGCTGTCGGCCGGTAGGTCGACGAGGTCGGCCATGGTCACGCTCGCCCCGTCGGCGAGACGAACTCTCGTGTCGCCCGTGACGCAGTAGCGCGAGGCAGCCGGACCGAAATCTGGGCTGCCGAAGTTGCCGTGCCCGTCGACCAGCGGGTGGCGGAGGGAGAAGGCCTGGGCCATGCGCACGAGGGAGTCGTAGATGGCTCCCTCACCGTGGGGGTGGTACTTGCCCATCACGTCGCCGGTGACGCGGGCGCACTTCATGTGGGACCGGTCCGGACGGGCGCCCAGCTGATCCATGCCGTAGAGGATCCGGCGGTGCACCGGCTTGAGGCCGTCACGAGCGTCGGGCAGGGCCCGGGTGGTGATGACCGACATGGCGTAGTCGAGGAAGGAGGCCTCCATCTCCTCTTGGATCTCGATGGGCTCGATGGCGGCCCGCTGGGGCGGCTGGGTGGGGGTCTGGTCGGTCATCAGATGTCCAGGAACCTCGTGTCCTTGGCGTTGGTGACGATGAACTGCTTGCGCAGCTCGACCACGTCGCCCATGAGGGTGGAGACGACCTCATCGGCCAGGGCGGCCTGCTCGACGTTCACCTGCAGCAGGGTGCGCAGGCCGTCCTCCATGGTGGTGATGCGCAGCTCCTCGGCGTCCATCTCGCCGAGGCCCTTCAAGCGCCCGAAGTCCTTCTTGTGGTTGGGGTTGTCTCGCAGGAAGACGTCCTTGGCGTGGTCGTCCTTGAGGTAGACCTTCGCCTTGGAGACCTCGGTGGAGTACAGCGGCGGCTGGCAGATGTAGATGTGGCCGTGCTCGACGAGTGGCCGCATCTGCCGGAAGAAGAAGGTGAGCAGCAGGGTGCGGATGTGGAGGCCGTCGACGTCGGCGTCGGCCAGGATGCAGATCTTGTCGTAGCGCCGCTTGTCGACCTCGAACTCCTCCCCCACCCCCGCGCCGATGGCGGAGATGAGGGCCTGCACCTCGAGGTTGCGGAGCATCTTGTCGAGCCGGGCCCGCTCGACGTTCAGGATCTTGCCCCGGATGGGGAGGATGGCCTGGCGCAGCGGGTCGCGGGCGGTGACGGCCGAGCCGCCGGCGGAGTCGCCCTCCACGATGAACAGCTCCCGCTCATCGCGGTTCTTGGAGCTGCAGTCCTTGAGCTTGTCGGGCATGCCGGCGCCGTCGAGCAGGGTCTTGGAGCGGATCACGTCGCGCGCCTTCTTGGCCGCCATGCGGGCCTGGGCGCCGGCGAGGGCCTTCTTGACGATCTTGTTGGCCTCGGCGGGGTTCTCCTCGAACCACTGGCCAAGCCGGTCGTTGGTGGCCTTCTGGACGAGGGTCTTGATGCTGGTGTTGCCGAGCTTGCCCTTCGTCTGCCCCTCGAACTGCGGGTCCCGCAGGCGCACGGAGATGATGGCGGTGATCCCCTCGCGGATGTCCTCGCCCTGGAGGTTCGGCTCCTTCTCCTTGAGCAGGTTCTTGGCCCGGGCGTGCTTGTTGACGACGGTGGTGAGGGCGGCCTTGAAGCCCTCCACGTGAGAGCCGCCCTCAGTGGTGTTGATGCCGTTGGCGAAGCTGTGGATGCCATCCGCGTTGTAGCCCGTGTTCCACTGGAAGGCGATCTCCGCCTCCTGGTCGTCCTCGCCCAGCTCGTAGTGGCCGACCTTGCTGAACAAGGCCTCCTTGCTGGTGTTGAGGTGCTTGACGAAGTCGATGATCCCACCGGCGTACCGGTAGGTGACGGGATCGGCCCGGTGCTCGGGGCGCTCGTCCTTGAAGCGGATCTCCAGGCCCTTGTTGAGGAAGGCCATCATCTGCAGGCGCTCGAGGATGGTGCGGGCGGAGAACTCGAGCGTCTCGAAGACGGTGCCGTCGGGCCAGAAGGTGACCGTGGTGCCGGTGCGCCCGCGCGGGGCGTCGCCCACCACCTCGAGCTTGCTGGTGGGCACGCCGCCGTTGGCGAAGGTCATCTGGTGGTGCTTGCCCTCCCGATCCACCTCGACGACGAGCCGGGTGGACAGGGCGTTCACGACGGACACACCCACACCGTGGAGGCCACCGGACACCTTGTAGCCCTCCCCCCCGAACTTCCCGCCACCGTGCAGCTTGGTGAGGGCGATCTCGACGCCGGTCATCTTCTGCTGCTTGTTGATGTCCGTGGGGATGCCGCGCCCGTCGTCGGCCACCCGGCAGCCGCCGTCGGCCAAGAGGGTGATGTCGATCCGGGTGGCGTGGCCAGCCATGGCCTCGTCCACCGAGTTGTCCACCACCTCCCACACGCAGTGGTGCAGCCCGGTGGGCCCGGTGCTGCCGACGTACATGCCAGGGCGCTTGCGGACGGGGTCGAGCCCCTCCAGCACCTGCATGCTGTTGGCCCCGTAGGTACTGGTCTGCTGCGCCACGAAGAGACGTCCTTCAGCCGATGGGCTCGGCGCGTGGGGCAGCCGAGCTGAGAGGAGAGGTCAGGAGGGGCGCAACAGCGCGAAAACCCTGGTCAGACCCCCGAATGACAACCCTGAGATTGTACCAGCACGGGTACGACATCCGGACCACCCGGAGGCCGTTCCTGGCCCTACTTCCCGGGCCCCACGCGCAGGTCGAGGGCGGTCACCCGATCCGGGCCCAGGAGCTCCTCGAGACGGGCCAGGAGCTGCGTCTGCAGGAACCGGACATGGGTGGCGATGGCCGGCTCGTCCACGGCCAGCACCAGCCGCTTCCCGTCGATGCGGAGGGGGTGCGTGCGGGCGGCCAGGGAGTCCCCCACCACCTCGGCCCAGCGGTCGAACACCAGGTGCACCCCGCTCGCCTCGGGCGCCCCCAAGCCCCGCATCACCGCATCCAGCGCCTTCCCGATCGGCTGGGGCTCGGGACCCTTCCCCGGCAGTGGGCGAGCAGGCATGCCGCCAGGCTCCCCGCCACCCGCCCCCCGCCGCAACCCCCAACCGGCTCGCTCTGGCGGCGTCGCCGGTCAGGTCCGGGCCGAGACCCGCATCGGAGCCCCGCCGCTCGGACGGTTGACGACCATCCCCACGGCGGGCGGCAGGTCGGTTCGGATGGCCGCCACGTCGAGGCGCTGGGCGAGGCGGGCGACGATGAGGCTCAGCTCCATCTGGGCCAGGGCGAACCCGAGGCAGTTGCGGGCTCCTCGACCGAAGGGCACCCAGGCGATGTCGGCCAGCGCCCGGTGCTCGGGCGACGGGTCGACGAAGCGATCCGGATCGAAGCGAAGCGGGTCGGGCCAGGCGGCGGCGTGGCGACCGGCGAGATGGGCCGACCAGAGGATCAGCGTGCCCTTGGGGATCCGGAAGCCGCCGATGGTGAGCTCGACGGCGGCCTGGCGCGGGCTCAGGACGCCGGCGGGGTGGAGGCGCAGCGTCTCTCGCATCACCCGGGCGGCCAGGTCGAGGCGCGCCAGGGTCACCTCGTCGGGCGCCGACGACGCCCCCAGGGGACCGAAGACCTCATCGGCCTCACGTCGGAGCCGGGTCCACAGCCCAGGGGCCAGGGACGCGCACCAGAGCATCCAGGCGAGGGACGCAGAGGTCGTGTCGTACCCGGCCCCGACGAGGGTGACGACCTGGTCGCGCATCTCGGCATCCGTGAGCATGCCGTCGACCACCAGTGCCTCGAGCACGTCGAGCGGGTCGCCGGTCGGGTGCTGACGCCGGTGAGCGATCTCACCGTCGATGAGGGCATCGAGGGCCCGTCGGTCCGCTCGCACCCGAGCCCGAGCCGTGCACGGCAGCGGGTGCGGCAGCTGCCGGACGGCCGGAGACTCGAGGTAGTCCTGGGGGCGCTGGAACAGCTCGCCGAGCTCGGTGGCGCGATGGGCCATGCGCTCCCCGAACAGCGCCCGGACCACGATGTCGAGCACCAGGGCCCGTCCGACCGGGTAGAGGTCCACGACCCGGGCTCCAGATCCGAGCGACGACGCCAAGCGGTCGACGGCGGCGTCGGTCCGCTCCACGATCGTGGGGATCCAACCGTTCAGGCGGCGCCGGCTGAACGCGCCCTGCACCGAGGACCGTCGGCGCCCATGGTCCGGGCCATCGGACACGATCATCGAGCCCGGGCCGACCACGAACCCGAGGGCGTTGAACATGTGCCCCCAGCGAAACGAGTCGGTCGGGGTCCCGAACAGCTCCCGTAGGGCGGTCGGGTCGCCCACCACGGCCATGCGGACGGGACCGGCGCCGAGCCCGCAGACGGGGCCGTAGCGCGCGGCCAGCTCGTCCAGCACCGGCTTGGGGTCCTTGAAGAGGCGACGCAGGTGGCCGGGCTGAGCCCACAGGGGCGGATGGGGCAACGGAGCGCCGACGGGCATCGCGTTCATGCTCGCACGCCCCAACGTCTGCTTCACGGGTCGCGGGAGATGGCGCCATTCGTGATCCGGAGGACCAGCTCTGGATCGGCCTTGGGTGGCAACCCCGAGGCGCTGGTGAGGAGGGTCTGGCCGGCGGGGAGGTTGGCGAGGAGGGCGTCGCTGCGGTCGGGGTCGAGCTCGGAGAAGACATCGTCGAGCAGGAGGACCGGGGCGCTGCCGGTGACCTCGGTGATGACGTGGTGGGCGGCCAACCGAAGCGCCAGCGCCAGGGAGCGCTGCTCCCCTTGGGAGGCGTGGGTGCGAGATGGCAGACCGGCGAGGCGCAGGTCCACGTCGTCCCGGTGGGGGCCGACGGTGGAGACCCCCCGGCGCAGGTCGTCGCGTCGGGAGGCCGCCAGCGCCTCGGCCAACCCGACGCCCGTCCAGTCGGCGACGTAGGTGGCGGTGACCTCAGCCGGTCGGTTGGCCACCGCGTCGTAGGTGCGGCCCAGCACGGGGATGAGGCGCTCGAGGAGGTGCTGGCGTGCCTCGGCCAGCCGGCCGCCCGACTCGACGAGCTTGGCATCCCACACGTCGAGGGTGAAGGCGGCGCTCTCGTCCAACCGGCCACCGGCCCCTTTGAGCAGCGCGTTCCGCTGCTTCAGGACCTTGTCCACCTCGGACCGCAGCGCGTCGTAGCGGGGGTGCGACGCCACCAGGGCGTCGTCCAGGTAGCGGCGACGCTCGGCCGGGCCCCCCTTCGCCAGGGCCAGGTCGTCGGGCGCGAAGACGGACACCCGGAGCACGCCGAGCAGCTCCCGGGCTCGCTTCAGCGGCTGACGGTTCACCAGCACCCGGTTGCGACCGGATGCCACCAGCTCCGCCTCCAGGAGGATCGCCCGCCCCTCCCGCTCCCCCTCGGCCCGGATGACGGCCCGCTCGGCGCCCTGCCGGATGAGCGCCTCGGTCGGGGCGCCTCGGAACGAGCTCAGCGTGGCCAGCCAGCCGATCGCCTCGAGCACGTTCGTCTTCCCCTCCCCGTTGTCCCCCAAGAGCACGGTGAGCCCCGGCGCCAGCCCGATCTCTGCAGAGGCGTACGACCGCAGATCCGTGAGCCACACCCGATCCAGCCGCATCCATCAGCCCTGCGAACAGCGGGGTTGCGGGGTTGCGGCGGGGGGCGTGGGGGGCAGAGGCTCCGCCGGAGCCCCCCACCTGCGAAGGTGCGGCTTGCCGTGCCTGAGCGGCTGGCCCTCCGAGCGGCCGGAGGTCGCACCGCTGCAGCTCGTGTGAGGGCGGCCGCCAGGCCGCCCGATCACGAAACCCGCACCGGCATCAGGAGATAGAGGAACTCGGGGTGCTCGGGGACCCTGAGGAGGGCGGGCTTGAGGGCGTCGACGGTCTCGATGGTGACCTCGTCGCCGGGGGCGACCTCGATGCCCTGGACCAGGTACTCCGGGTTGAAGGCGACGGTGAGCTCGGTGCCCTCGAACTTGGCGTCGAGGCTCTCATGGGCCTGGCCGACGTCCTGGGTGACGGCGACCAGCTCGAGCCCCTCGTTGGACATGGACAGCCGGACCGGCGTGGCCTCGCGCGCCAGCAGCTTGACCCGGCGGACCGCCTCGAGCAGGACTTCGCGGCCGACGGTCAGCCGGTTGGGTTGGGCCTGGGGGATCAGGCGCTCGTAGGGCGGGAACTCGCCCTCGATCAGCACGGTGGTGAGGCGGGTGCCTCCCACCTCGAAGCTCGCATCCCGTTCGCCGAGGCGCACCGTGAGGGTGTCACCCCCGGAGAGCACCCGGGCCAGCTCCTGGAGGGCCCGGGACGGGATCAGGACGTGCTGCCCCTCGGCCAGCACATTGGTGCCGGGGAGGTCGCGGATGGCCAGGCGATAGGAGTCGGTGGCCACCAGCCGCAGACCGTCGGCGTGGGCGGCCAGCAGGACCCCGGTGAGGATCGGGCGGGCGTCGTCACCCGACGCCGCCCGGACGACCTGGGACAGCGCGGTGGCCAGCTCGGCGCTGCCCAGGGTGACGGGCTCACCCGTGGCCTCGGGCAGGCGGGGGAACTCATCGGCCGGGAGCACCCGCAGGCTGAACTCCGAGCGACCGGCGGTGATGCGGGCTTCGTCGTCGCCCACCTCCACCTCCACGCCGCCCCCCGGGAGGGCACGCACGATGTCGGAGGCGAGCCGGCCCGGGAGCACCACGACGCCGTCACCGTCGCCCGACACCTGGACCTCGACCGAGATGGTCAGCTCGAGGTCGGTGCCGGTGAGCCGCAGCTGGTCGCCGGCGAGCTGGACCCGTACGCCGGACAGGACGGGGAGGGAGGTGCCGCGCCCGGCGGCGGCCCGGCCGGCGGTGCCCAGGGCTTCGACGAGGACATCACGCTCACATCGGAACTTCACGCCGTGGCCTGCTTTCTACCGTCATGTTGTGCTTCGCGAAGAAGGAGTGGTGGTAGGGGGTGTGGATTGGGGATGACCGGGGATCTTCCCAGGTCAGGAGGGGTGCGGCTGTCCCACCGGGATCCACAGGATCCCACAGGCCTGGGCCGCCGAGGGGGACTCGACCCGGTTGGTGTCCGAGTTGCCCACAGACGACGGCCTCCCGACCCCGTCCGTCCACACGAGATCCGCACGGTTGTCCCCAACCTCATGCCTCGGCCCGGATCGTCTGGACGAGCTCGGTGACCTGGTCGTAGGTGGGGCGCTGGGTGCGCATCTGGGCGCTGATCTTCTCCACCGCGTGGATGACGGTGGTGTGGTCCCGCCCGCCGAACTCCCGGGCGATGGCCGGGTAGCTGAGGTCGGTGAGGTCCCGGAAGACGTACATGGCGACCTGGCGGGCGGTCACGAGGGGTCGCTGGCGCTTCCTGCCGATGATCTCCTCGATGGGGATCCCGAACATCTTGGAGGTGGCTTCCATGATGACGGCGGGGGTGATGGGCCGAGGCTGACGGGCGGTGAGGAGGTCGCCGAGCACGTTCGACGCGCTCTCGATGGTCAGCTGCTCAGAGGTCAGGCTGGCGAAGGCGGCCACCCGGATCAGCGCGCCCTCGAGCACCCGGATGTTGTCGGTGATGTTGGTGGCGATGAACTCGAGCACCTCGGGCGGCACCCAGGTGGCCTCCCGCTCGGCCTTGTTGCGGAGGATGGCCATCCGGGTCTCGAGGTCGGGCGGCTGGACATCGGTGATGAGGCCCTGCTTGAAGCGGCTCCGGAGCCGGTCCTCCAGGGTGCCGATGGCGTCGGGTGGGCGGTCCGATGACAGCACGATCTGCCGGTTGGCCTGCTGGAGGTGGTTGAAGGTGTGGAAGAACTCCTCCTGGGTCTCCTTCTTCCCCTCGATGAACTGGATGTCGTCGACGAGCAGGACGTCGATGTCCCGGTAGCGCCGCTTGAAGGCGTCGTTGGTGCCGGTGCGCACCGCGTCGATGAACTCGTTGAGGAAGGTCTCAGAGGTCACATAGCGCACCCGGTAGGTGGTGTAGTTCTCCCGCACGTAGTGGCCGATGGCCTGGAGGAGGTGGGTCTTGCCGAGGCCGGCGTCGCCGTAGATGAACAACGGGTTGTACTTGCGAGCGGGCGTCTCCGCCACGGCCAGGGCGGCGGCGTGGGCGAACCGGTTGGACGGCCCGATCACGAAGGTCTCGAAGGTGTACCGCGGGTTGATGTCCTGCATGAGGGCATCGCGACCGGGGGGCGCGGCGCTGGGCGGGGCCACCGTCCACTGCGGTTCGGGCTCGCTCGGCGCGATCTCGAGGACGAGGGAGGTGGTGGCTCCCGCGATCTCGGTCAGGGCGTCGCGCACCAAGGACAGGTAGCGTCCCTCGATCCGCTCCTTGGCCAGGAACGACGGGACGGCGAGGGTCAGGACGCCCCCGTCCAGGCTCACCGCCCGAGCCGCTTCGAAGCTGGTGATCCACACCGGTTCGGAGACCTGCGACTGCACGATGTCGGCGCATTCGTCCCACAACCGCTGTGCTTCGTTCACTCCGAGCGTTCCTCCTGGGATCGGGGCGTCCACAGGACGTCCACAACTGTGGAAAAGACCTGGTGGTGGTGGGTCGCCCGTCGCCGGGCCGGCCTCCGTCACCGCTGTCCGACCGCCATCGAGCCTGGGAACCAGAGGAACGCGACCGCCCCCCAAAGACCGTCGTGACGAGGTTCGAGGCACCGTAGCACCGGCGCCCCGAGCCGGCGCAAGGGGTCTGTGGATTTCTTCGTCGGCCCAGGTCACAGGGGTGGAAGGTCCACCTCCAGGGCGTCGGGGTGTGGTAACCCATCGCCAGGTTGCCCAGGGGCCCGGCCAGCCTCTAGCGTCATCCGGGCACCTCAGGGCTGCCGGGTTCCGGCGCGTCGTGGTGCGACCCTGCAGGTTCTCACCCGCCGGGCGCCGGGCCAAGGTGGCCCTGGCTGCCGAGGAGGCCATCTCGTGAAGCGCACCTTCCAGCCGAACAACCGCCGACGCGCCAGGCGTCACGGCTTTCGGCACCGCATGTCCGACCGGGCCGGCCAGGCTGTCGTCCGGGCCCGCCGCCTCAAGGGCCGCAAGCGCCTCTCGGCGTAGCGGCCGCGGACCAGCCCTCCATGCCAGACATGGTGCAGGCACTCGACGTGGCTGGCGCGCGCCCCGAGCTCTGGCGCATCACGGAGCGACGTATGTTCCAGGAGCTCCGTCGCCAGGGCCGTCGCGCCCGTCGTGGCCCGCTCACCGTCACCTGGATGGCCCCACCGGCCGACGGCTCACCTGAGCGGACCCGGGCCGGCTTCACCATCGGCCGGGCCACCGGCGGCGCCGTCGTGCGCAACCGGGTGCGGCGGCGCCTGCGGGCCGCCCTGCGGGAGCTCCTCGTGGGCGGGCACCTGGCGCCGGGCAGCTACCTCCTCGGCGGGGGCGCCCCGCTGGCCGAGATGCCCTGGTCAGAGCTGATGGTCCTGGTGCGCGACACCTGCGACGAGGCCCGGCGATGACGCCGGTGGGCCGCGCCCTGCAGACGTGCATCCGGGGGTACCGTCGCCTCACCGCCGGTCGGCCCTCGCCGTGCCGGTTCGATCCCAGCTGCTCCACCTACGCCCTCGAGGCGCTCGAGCGCCACGGCGCCGGGCCGGGGGCGTGGCTCTCCCTCCGGCGCCTCACCCGTTGCCACCCCTGGGGTGGCATGGGCTGGGACCCCGTCCCCGACCGAAAGGCGAACTGATGTTCGACGGCCTCTTCGAGGTCATCGCCAAGACGCTGAGCGTCTTTTACGACCTGATCCCGAACTACGCGTTCGCGATCGCGATGCTCACGTTGGTCGTGATGGTGATCACCACGCCCTTCACCCTCAAGGGTACCCGCAGCATGATCCAGATGCAGCGGCTCCAGCCGGAGATGCGCCGTCTGCAGGTGAAGTACAAGGACGATCGTCAGAAGCTCAACGAAGAGCTGA
>Ga0183260_10003895_pt1 | contig 11973 bp, 13 predicted proteins | sample AntDrymUQ4972206_2_FD_129768 | JGI IMG/M metagenome (GOLD analysis project Ga0183260, IMG submission 129768) | Polar desert sand microbial communities from Dry Valleys, Antarctica - metaG UQ497 (22.06) (version 2) (version 2) | ecosystem: Environmental > Terrestrial > Soil > Desert | place...
ATCACGAATCTTGACGGGATCGATGGTGAAAATATCTTCCGATAAAATCACAAAATCGGCCAGCTTCCCCGTTTCTATCGTGCCTTTTACCTTTTCCTGAAATTCCGCATACGCCGACCCCGCAGTGAACGCCCGAATCGTTTCTTCGACCGTGATCTTTTGTTCGGGCACCCATCCGTTGGGATTCTTGTCGTCAAGCGTTCGACGTGTAACCGCGGCATACACGCCTAGCAGCGGGTTAAGCGGTGCGACGGGCGAGTCGGAGCCGAAAGCGAGAATAGCACCCGAATCGAGCAGCGAGCGAAACGCATAAGTTCCCTTCAAACGCTTTTCATCGAGCCTCTTCCACGCCCATCGTCCGTCGTCTATGATGTGAAACGGCTGCATCGAGGCAACGACTTTTTGCGATCCGAAGCGTTTTATATCTTCCTGCCTTATATGCTGAGCGTGCTCGATGCGAAAACGGCGGTCGCGAGCGCCGTTCGTTTCCAAAGCCTTCGCAAAATTATCCAGAACGCTCGCGTTCGCCCGGTCACCGATCGCGTGAATGTTGATTTGCAGGCCTGCCTTGTCCGCGGCGGTCACGTTCGCCAACATGTTGGAGATCTCGTCCGAAGCAAGTCCGGTCGAAGTGGGAGCGTCAAGATATGGCTCGAAAAACCATGCCGTAGTCGAGCCGAGGCTTCCGTCAGCATAACCTTTCAGACAGCCGACACGAAGCATAGCGTCGCCGAAAGCGTATCGTACACCGGTGTTCTGCCAACGTTTGAAATCGGAGAGCGGCGAGCAGCCGTAAACCCGTGTTTTTAGTTTGCCCTGGCGCATCAACTCCTGATAAACGCCGATATCTGTTCCCGCGGACATGTCCTGCACACTGGTAACGCCAAGGCTGGCGGCGTGCTCCGTAGCTGCCAGCGCGGCTTCCAGTTTTTGTTCGAAGGCCGCTTCGGGAATGACGCGGTTGAAATACGACATTGCCGCGTCCTTGAACACGCCCGCCGGGTTGCCGCTGGCGTCGCGAACGATCTCTCCGCCTTCGACGTCCTTGACGCCTTTATCGACGCCGGCCAGTTTCATTGCAACGCTGTTTACGAGTGCCATGTGCCCGTCTAGCCGGTCGATGAATACGGGATTGTCGGGCGTAACCGCATCGATCATCGCCGCTGTCGGAAGAGCGTTCGGCGTCCAGTTCTCGTGATCCCATTTGCCACCCAGAATCCAGCGACCCTTGGGCTGTTTTGCCGCGAACTCTTTGATCCGTCGGACGAATTCCTGCGGCGTTTTTGCATCGCGAAGGTCGACGGATGAAAGCTGTTGTCCTATCTCGAGAAAATGCACATGGGCGTCGTTAAAGCCCGGGATCACAAGCCGCCCCTTTGCGTCGATCACCTTCGTGTCCGGGCCGACGTAGCTCTTGGTAGCCGCATCGGAACCGACCGCGACGATCCGGTTTCCTACAACGACTATCGACCGGGCGACCGGCTGTTTGGCGTTCATTGTGTGAATATTTGCGTTTATCACGACAAGTTCGCCCCGACCAACTTGTGAAACGCCGTTAATTGCAGCCGTGATTACGACGGCGAAAGTGTAAAAAAAGATTCTTTTGCGCATGTAAACTTATTCTAGCCGTCCATTTGTCGGACAGTGTATTCTTATTGTGGCACGGCGATTATAGCAATGAAGGAACGGTATATCCAGATTACGGGCATCGCGCTTACGGCAGTTTATGGTCTGTTTGTCGTGTTCCTTTATGCGGCCGAGCCGCGGTCGATGGAAGAGGTTACGAGCAAGGCCAGAACAACGATCGAAAATGTAGCGACAAAGGGACAGGTCATCGCGGGAACGTACGAAGTCGATGCCGTTAAATTTGGCGAGGGCCTTGCCGCATTCAATGCAGGCAATTTTGTTGCTGCGCGCGATGCGTTCGAACGGGCCGATCCGGAAAAGCGTGATGCGAATACACAGTTTTATATAGCATACAGCTATTATCGTCAGGGCTGGGGACGAGTTTCGAACGACGACGTATTGTTCAAACAAGGGCTGGAATCGCTCGCTCGCGTGCCGCAGCTCGACCGTGATTTTCGCTCTCAGGATCCCGGCTTGCAACTTCGCACAGCCACTGAGCTGAAATATGAGCTGGAGGACGGGCTAATAATTACAGCGGACGATTTCAACCCTTTCAAACTTGTTCGCGAACGCAAATAGGAAGATTCGATGAGTGTGACAAACCGTTCACGAGACCTCGATGTTGCCAGGGAAGACGGCTCGGTAGTCACGGGTGAACTGGTGGATGACAACGGCATCGACGACCTCGCTGCGACAGCCGCAGGGGACACGTCGATGGTTTCTGCGGGCAAGCGGATTCCTACGGCCGAAGGTGCGAATCAGCAGAGTTACCTCCGATACATTTTTCTGCCCGTAATTTTTCTTACGGTGGCTCTGTTAGGCGGGTTAAGGCTAGCGGGCGTTTCGAACGACTTCGTATTTCTCAAACCGTCGCTCTTTTGCCTGATAGCAGCGACGATTCTGTTGATACTTTTCTTTCGAGCGAAGCTGATCGATCTGCACGGCTGGTTTTCGGAAGATTTCTCCTTCGTAAAGAATGCCGCGAATGCGGCCGTGATGCTCGCACTTTTTGCGGCGTCTACACAGTTATTCAACTCACTTCTCCCCGAACGCGGGCTGCCATTCTGGGTCATCGGTTTCTGCTTTTTTTGGGTCTTATGGAATAACCTTTTCGCGGAGTTCGATACGAAGAAACTGCTGCGCAGCCTTGGGGCTCTATTCGGCCTGGCATTTGTTGTAAAGTATCTCGTGCTTGCGTATCTGAGCGAACCTACGGAAAAAAGCTGGTGGCGGGCGGTGTTGGAAGATCCGGTTCAGGAGGCCGCAGTGGCTTTGCTCGACCTTCCGCGGTTCGCAGCGGGTACGGGCTACTTGCAGTTTTTCGCGGTGGCGCTGTTTCTTTTGGGACTGTTTCTGTTGCCGGCGACCACGCGCAAAACCGAGCGGTAACGGAAACTTGTTTATTTATTCCGAATATTTACGATGATCGGACGCCCATCACGTCGGATAGACATCACGCTTCCGCTAAAAGAGCCTTCCAGCAAAGTGTCGCGACCGATTCTCTGGTTGCCAATCGACTGGATAACATCTCCGGGCATTAGGCCCGAGCGTTGTGCCGGGCTGTCAGCCCTCGTCGTGGTACCGGTCCAACCGATCGCGGAAGACTCGGCCTCGACACCCAAAAGACTCAGCACCTCGCGAATAGCGATCTTTTTACCTCGCTCAAAGCCCGGGGCACCGACAGGCACCTCAACGCGCTCCGCACTGAGCCCCCGAGGCAAGATCTTTTTGGACGAACCTCTAAGTGCCTGGTCGATAGAACCGCCGGCTGGCTGTGCAACTAACGCGGGACGCACGGGTCGGCGCCGGGCAGTTTGGGGCACTTTCCTGGTCGCGTTTGTTTCGGAACTGATCAGGGTATCTGAGGGATTAGAAACTTCTATTGGCACCACTGTTGTCAACGTATTCGAATCCGGGATTGCATTAGCGCTGGTTTCAGGCGCCGAAGGCACAGTCACCGGCACCGATTCGGCAACCGTCGCGGTCTGCTCCTCGCTTCGAAAAGCCGCTGATCCGAAGTAGAGTCCGACGACAATGATCAACGCAAGCGGCGCGGCGTATTTGAGCCAGGCGGGAATGAGCACACCGGATGGGCCGGAACTCGACCGTTTGGCGATGCCGGCTTTCACGCGAAAATAGAAATCGCCCGGAGCATCTACGCGCTGCAGGCCTGACAGCATTTCGACAAGCTCTCTATGCTCGGCCGCCGGACTTTCCTCGTTTTGATTGGTCATCTTCATTGTTTGTCAAAATAATGCCGCAGTTTTTCTTTTAACAGTCCGCGTGCACGGCTGATCCGTGATTTCGTCGTACCAAGTCCGAGATCCAAAATTTCCGCGATCTCATCGTATGTCTTCCCCTCGATATCGCGAAGCACAACGGGTACACGATATTTCGGCGGTAAAGTTGCGATGGCTTTCGCTATTACCGCGCTTTTCTCGTCATCCACGATCGTTTGGTCCGCCCGCGGACGCTCGTCCGGCGGCTGGTACTCGACCGCGTCGTCGCCTTCGCGCTGAAACAAACCCGTCAGCGAAACGAGAGAACGCCGCTTGCGCCGACGCAGCTCGCTTATCGCAAGGTTGGTCGCGATGCGATAAAGGTACGTCGAAAAGGCGTAATTAGTGTGATAACGGTCGATAGCAAAATAGACGCGGATAAACGTTTCCTGCGCAAGATCAACCGCCTCTTCGTAATCATTCAAAAAACGGTAAAGGTAGTTTGTGATCGGATTGCGGTACCGGGCGATGATCTCGGCAAAGGCCGTTTCATCGCCGTTTTTGGTGGCTTCGATAAGCGCATGGTCGGAGAAAATCTCTTCAGGCACGTTTGGGGATTTTCCCTCCGCCGTCCGTGACTCGATTTTGTCCAACGCCATACATTCATACGTTTTACACCAGATCGCAGGTTCCGAACAACGATGCCCTACGTTTTGCTTACACGCATAACCAAGTCGGTTGTTGCGAAAGCTGCAATCCTGATGACCCAATCACAGGCCTGACTGTTTTATCGTGACGACCAGAAACATCGTACCCGCTGTCTGCGGAAGGCTGAGTGTTCCCAAAAGCGTTGGAGTATTCGCAGAAAATCCCACTTTGTGAAAGCTCAAGCCGATCGACTCGTAGTTAATAACTGCTTCTCGCTCAGCGCCGGTTTTTACCGGCACGCGGGCGCCGAAGCGAAACGTTTGGGCGTGAAAAACATTCTTGAGATTCGTTTCCGCCGCCCCGCTGAAATTCACCAGCGACCAGTCGAGAAATACCGGCGCGTCCACGCCCATATCCTTGCCCGGCATGCTGGCGATGCTTTTATATTCCAGATTGCCGTTTTCGCCGACGCGTCCCAGAAAAGTGTTTGCGAGACGGTAGCTCGAGAAAGCGAAACGAGATTTTAACTGTCGCGATACGGCGTCGAGCTCCTTTGGTAGTTCGGAGGTTTGCCCGTCGTCAGAGCCGACTATGATCTGAAGAATCACGTCGTAACTAGGACCATAAGGAGCCGGCTGCTGCGCCGCGCCCGGAAACATAAAAAAGACAGCGATCAAAATCGCTGCCCTATACATTCGTAACGACTGTTTCATGTTGTTGCTCCTGCAAAAAGATTCGATCACAATCGAATCGTTTCACAGAACCACAGCCGTTAAGTTGCAAATTTATTCTAGCCGATCGAGAACATTGTTTCGTCGATCTTTTGTCCAAAGGTGACTGTCCCGACTTCGGTTTCCTCGACCATTTTGTCATTTGCGTAAAGAACCGAACGATATGGCACGAGCGTTCCCTGCGCGTAATTGTAGTTATAAAATCGGCGTCTGTATTTCACGCCGGCGTCCTCGAATTCGATAGCCATGACCCGAAATGTTTTTACGCTGACATAGAAACGAGCTTTTCGTTGCTGCTTGTCGTTAAGATCGATCAGATAATACTCGACCCCGAGCTGCTTTTCGCGTCCGGCGTACTCGATTTTCGATTCGAACTCTTTATACCGCAGCAGAGACTCAATACCGAAGGTGATCTGGTTCTGAAACGCACGCGCCGCATCGTCTCTCGGCGTAAAGATCGCGTTGTTATAGACGCCAATTATCTTGTCGTCCGTATATATCAGCGCGTATCGCGCGTCGGGAAATTCCTGATCGAGGCGTATTTTTTCCTTATCTCGCGTCGCCCCGCGGAGCGTCCATCGCTGATAGGTCGCCCGTTCAACTTTTCCTTCCGCATTCGTTGTCGAGACCTTGCCGCGTTCGAAAGCCGTTTTGCGAATTTGATTCAATTTTTCCCGCCCGCCCGGAAAAGCGTACACCAGCAGCGACGACTCGACTACCTGCTCGGCCGTAACAGGCTTTGTACCATCCTTGCTATTTTTTCCGGAGACTCTGGGTTGTTTCTTTTCATCAGCCTTACCGGCGGCTTTCGGAGCGGACGGCACAATCTGCGCGACGATTCCCAGCGATAAAGCGCTAAATACTACGAAAAGAAAGGTCATGGAACGGAAAGGACGAAACACCAATTGGTTCTCCTGCAGAACAGACAATAAAAATCAAAAACGGATTGTAACACAAAGCCCGGAAAACCCATCGCGGCCTTTCCAGGCTGTATAAATTGATGTTTTACCGTTCGTTTTGGATGCACGGGTATCACAGGCAATAGCAATATCATCGGCATGAAATTATAATCTGCGTTTATATGAGCGGCGAAATCGAAACACTATTGAAACAGGCCAATTCCGTTGAAAACGGGACCACCTCTGTAAATTCCGCGCGAAAGGCCTTTGCCTCAGCGGTCGAGAGCGGGGCATTTTTCGGTCAGGTCCGGCGAAACCTTTTGGATATTCAAAAGTGGAGTGCAAATTCGAGTTCGTCGTCCTATGCCCTTTTCGACAAGAAAGGAGCGGAAAAGAACGGCCTGATAGAAAAAGGTGATTTTATCCGAATAACGGTCCATGGATCGGGCAAAAATGACTGGGTTAACGTTATACACATCGCCGACAGCGCGGACGAGGTGATCATTACAGTTTCGCCCTCATTTGATCCCACAGAAAAGCCGCAGCGGAGCGAGGTGATATCCCATTTTTTCGACGGCGCGGCGCAAAACAACTTTTGCCTGCAGCGAATCGATAGAACCGTTGCAATTTATGTGATCGGCCTGAACGAACGGCAAAATGTTTCTGAGACCGCGGGCCTAATCGAGTCCGCAAGAAATGCGGCGATTGCGAACCTCGGGTATTATTCCGGTTTGCAAAAAGCCGTTTGGAATGAATTCTGCACGAATTTTCTCGAACCCGCGCGGGACGACGCAGATTGATGTTCCACGTTGCTCTATTCGAACCTGAAATTCCGCCGAATACCGGGAACATCGCCCGGCTTTGTGCAGCTACGCGGACTAGTCTGCATATCGTTGGCGTGACCGGATTTCGAATGGACGACCGAACGCTCCGCCGTGCCGGACTAGATTACTGGGATCATGTGGAATTGTTTAGACACATCGACCTCGGCGAACTGTACAAAGCCTTGCCGGATTCGCGATTCTTTTATCTAACTACAAAGTCTCGCCGGCCGTACTCGGCGCAGTCGTTTCAAGACGGCGACTGCTTTATCTTCGGCCCGGAAACACGTGGACTACCGGCAGACGTGCTAAACGCCCACGCCGATTATTGCTTGACGATCCCAATGAAAAACCTCGCGATTCGGAGCCTGAACCTTTCAACGAGTGTCGGAATAGTTCTCTACGAAGCGCTGAGGCAAACCTCTTTAGTAGATCTTGATAACGCGGCCGGTTATTAGACCCTCGACACTGCGGACGTAACCGTTTGCAACGCGATCCATCGAAGCCGGGTCGAATCCGGCGAACCAATCGCCGTACGCCTGGGCCGAATCTTCGACAACAGTCGGACACACTGCGTTGATCCGCATTCCACGCTGCAGCTCCTGCGCGGCTGCTGTTACAAAGCTGTTCACCCCGCCGTTCACAAGTGCGACCGCAGCCGAGCCGGCGATCGGATCGTCGGCAAGAATTCCGGTCGTCAGCGTAAACGAACCGCCGTCGTTCAAATATTTTTGACCGATGAGGACGAGATTCACCTGTCCCATCATCTTGCCCCGAATGCCTACATAGACATCGTCTTCCGTCATATCCGAAAGCGGCGCAAATTTTGCCTCGCCCGCCGCACATACAACAGCGTCCGCCGAGGCGACAGATTTATACATTTTTTCGATCGAACCGGTTGAGGTCATATCAACTTTCACGTCACCGCTGCGGCTGGCACGAATTACGTCATGTTTTTTTGACAGCTTGTCATAGATCCGTTTTCCAATTGTGCCGCTGGCACCCAAAAGAATTATTTTCATTTTTTGTGTTTTTTTTCTTTATTGACCGTCGGCAACCGCAAAAAGAAAAGCAAGAGGTGTGGCAATAGCGAAACAGGAAACAGCTTTCTATCTCACCAGTCTTGCAGACAGCAATTCATGCCGGCTTTGCGTTTCGAACACTAATCAATCATTATACTTGTTTGCCTTCTGCGGCAAATTTACGACTATGGTACCGACAGAAAAGATACGCAACATCGCCATCATCGCGCACGTCGATCACGGCAAGACCACGCTCGTTGACGCGATGCTGCAGCAGTCCGGCACTTACCGTGACAACGAGGCCGTTGTCGAACGCGTGATGGACTCCATGGATCTCGAACGCGAACGGGGCATAACGATCATGGCGAAGAATACGTCTGTGCGCTATGGCGATTATAAAATTAATATCGTCGACACGCCGGGCCACGCCGACTTCGGCGGCGAGGTCGAACGCGTGTTAAAGATGGTCGATGGCATTGTTTTGCTGGTCGATTCGGCCGAAGGCTGTTTGCCGCAGACGCGTTTCGTGCTTAGAAAAGCACTCGAATTAAAACTGCCCGCGATCGCGCTCGTCAATAAGATCGACCGTCAGGATGCTCGTCCGGAAGAAGTGGTGAATGAGATATACGATCTCTTTATCGATCTCGGGGCCAACGATCAGCAGATCGAATTTCCGATCCTTTACGCAATTTCGCGAGACGGTGTTGCAAAGAAAAATCTCGAAGACGAATCAAAAAATTTAATTCCGTTGTTCGATCAGATACTGGAAACAATCCCTGCGCCGCACGCGGTCCGGACCGATTCGCTGCAATTGCTGGTTGCGAATATCGATTACAATCCGTTTGTCGGGCGCCTTGCGATCGGTCGTATGTTCTCGGGCGAGATTTCCAAAAATCAAGAAGTGATCGTTGCGAAAATTGACGGCTCGACGCAAAAGACACGGGTAAAAGAGCTTTTTGTTTTCGAAGGTCTCGACCGCACCTCGGTCGACAATGCCGGTGTCGGCGAGATCGTTGCACTTGCCGGATTCGACGACATAAATATCGGCGAGACGATCACGCTTGTCGAAAATCCACGGCCGTTGCCGATAATCGCCGTTGACGAACCGACCATTTCGATGATCTTCAGCGTAAACAACTCCCCGTTTTCGGGTATCGACGGAAAATTCGTCACGTCGCGGCAGATCAAAGATCGTCTCGATCGCGAACTGCTCGGCAATGTTGCGCTTCGAATCACCCAGGTCGCAGGAGCGTCGGAACAGTTCAAAGTTTCCGGACGCGGTGAATTGCAGCTTGCGATCCTGATCGAAATGATGCGGCGCGAAGGCTACGAGCTTCAGGTCTCTAAGCCCGAGGTTATTACAAAAAAGGACGAAAAAACGGGCGAGACATTGGAGCCCTTTGAGCAAGTCGTTATTGATGTACCAGAAGAATTTATCGGAGTTGTCACCGAGGCGCTTGGCCGCCGCAAAGGTCAGATGTCGAAAATGATCAACAACGGCTCCGGCCGTGTTCGTCTCGAATACGAAATACCGTCACGCGGCCTGATAGGCTTCCGCGGTGAGTTTCTTACCGAGACAAAAGGGACCGGGCTGCTGAACACGCTGTTCCTGCGCTTCGATAAATGGCAGGGTGACATGAAGGGCCGCGCCACCGGATCGCTGGTCTCAGACCGGATGGGCGAAACGAACACTTACGCGCTTTACAATCTACAGGAACGCGGCTCGCTTTTTGTAAAGCCGCAGGTCAAGGTTTACGAAGGAATGATCGTCGGCGAAAATGCGCGAGCGGTCGACCTCGACGTCAATCCTATCAAGGAAAAGAAACTCTCCAACATGCGCACGACATCGGCCGACGAAGCGATGCGTCTCGTCCCGGTTCGCGAAATGTCGCTCGAACGCGCGCTCGAATTCATCGCCGACGACGAACTGATCGAAGTCACGCCGAAGGCGATCAGATTGCGAAAACGCGTACTAAAAGCTAACGAACGGCCAAAGAAATAGCGGTCGTGCGGAATAGCTCATGGCTGATAGTTGATAATTCAATTGGATGGTCGGCTACGACGAAAAGCAAAACGCGTAAATTCCATTATTGCCGTTAAGCAGAATGGGACGGCTGTTCGTCCTCTTCGCTGTTTTCATCCTCGTCGGTTTCCGAATACGCCTCGTATCCGTGGGCGTCGTCATAATAATACGGCCGCTCGGTTTGATCGTGCTCCCATTCGCCGTCTTTTAGAGGCGGCTTTTCTTTTTCAGCATCGGGTTTCTTCGGCGTTTGCTGCATAAATCATTTATAATCAACTCGTAATCTTTCTCCAAACTGAAAAATATGACACGGAACCGATACGCCCTGAGTGCGGGATTTTTTCTCGCAACAATATTCTCCATTTATTTTGCTGCATCGTCCCGCGCGCAACAGGCCCAACCTGCGCCGTCCGCCGATCTTGATTATCAGATCGGAGCTATACTTTATCAGCAGAAGGCGGCGGAATATCGGGCGTTGACCTATCAGGCATTCAACCTCGCACGCTGGCAGCTTGACACGGATTTTGACAAAAAAAATGTTAAAAAATTACCGAAGGCCGATCGAAAAATGCCACGCGCGATCGTCGTCGATATCGATGAGACGGTGCTCGACAATTCGCCCGCGAATGCCCTGGGTGTGAAATTCCGCAAGCCCTTTAACATTTCAGACTGGTACGTGTGGGGCGAAATGCGAAAGGCCAAGCCCGTGCCGGGTGCGGTCGATTTTCTGAATTATGCTGTTTCAAAAGGCGTGAAAATCTTCTATGTATCGAACCGCGACGAGGTGCAAAAACAAGCAACGATCGACAATCTGAAAAGCGTCGGCTTCACCGATATCTCACCGGAAAATGTCGAGCTGCGGCAAAAGGATTCGACCAAAGAACCGCGCCGCCTGGCTATCGCGGCGAAGTATCGCATAGTGATGCTGCTGGGTGACAACCTCGACGATTTTTCAAATGTTTTCGAGCGGAAATCTGTTATCGAACGTTTTAGCGAGGTAGATAAGGCACGCGAACTTTGGGGCAAGCGTTTCATCGTCCTGCCCAACGCAATGTACGGCACATGGGAAAGCGCGATCTACAACTACGAACGCCTGACCGAAACGCAAAAAGCCGAAAGACGTGCGAATGCTCTCGAATTGCCTTAAAATGTTTATATGAAGAGAACGCCCGAAGAAAAGCTTTTGAATCCGCGTCCGGGAAGCAAAATTGCCGCGGCCCGGGATTATGGAATTGATCTAGCTCAAATCGTCGAGAATCTTCGCTTGACGCCGGCTGAACGAATCAAACGCAATGATGAAGCTGTGAATTCCATTCTGAAATTCGAGGAAGCGATGCGGCGTGCCAAGTCCGCTGCTAAATCTACCTGATGAGAATTCTAGTAACGGGCGGAGCCGGATTTATCGGGTCTCATCTTTGCGAGCGGCTGCTAGGCGAAGGTCACGAAGTGATCTGTCTCGACAATTTTTTTACGGGCAGAAAGCAGAATATTTCGCATTTGCTCGATGACAAACGGTTCGAGCTTGTGCGGCACGATGTGACGGAACCGATACTGCTCGAGGTCGATCAGATCTACAATCTTGCCTGCCCGGCCTCGCCGGTTCACTATCAATATAATCCGGTCAAAACTGTGAAAACCAGTGTGATGGGCATGATCAATATGCTCGGGCTAGCAAAACGCGTACGGGCGCGAATTCTACAGGCTTCGACCTCCGAAGTTTACGGTGACCCGCTTATACACCCGCAGACCGAAGAATATTTTGGTAATGTTAACTGCATCGGTTTGAGAAGCTGCTACGACGAAGGCAAACGCGTCGCCGAAACGCTGATGATGGATTATCACCGCCAAAACGCCGTAGATACCCGGATCGTTCGCATTTTCAATACATATGGCGAGAGGATGTTGGAGAACGACGGCCGCGTAGTTTCGAATTTTATTGTCCAGGCGCTTCGCGGAAATGAGGTCACGATCTACGGCGACGGAA
>Ga0183260_10003898_pt1 | contig 11968 bp, 22 predicted proteins | sample AntDrymUQ4972206_2_FD_129768 | JGI IMG/M metagenome (GOLD analysis project Ga0183260, IMG submission 129768) | Polar desert sand microbial communities from Dry Valleys, Antarctica - metaG UQ497 (22.06) (version 2) (version 2) | ecosystem: Environmental > Terrestrial > Soil > Desert | place...
GACTCTCACCGCGGCGATCACCAAGGTGTTGCACGACAAGTTCCCCACTCTTAACGAGGCGTCGGCGTTCGACCAGATCGACAAGGCGCCCGAAGAGCGGCAGCGTGGCATCACGATCTCGATCGCCCACGTGGAGTACCAGACGGAGCAGCGGCACTACGCGCACGTCGACTGCCCTGGTCACGCCGACTACATCAAGAACATGATCACCGGTGCGGCGCAGATGGACGGGGCAATCCTCGTGGTCGCCGCGACCGACGGGCCGATGCCGCAGACGCGCGAGCACGTGCTGCTCGCCCGCCAGGTCGGCGTCCCCGCGATCGTCGTGGCGCTCAACAAGTGCGACATGGTCGACGACGACGAGATCCTCGAGCTGGTCGAGCTCGAGGTGCGCGAGCTGCTCAGCGCGTATGAGTTCCCCGGCGACGACATCCCGGTCATCCAGGTGGCGGCGTTCCCCGCCCTCAACGGCGACGAGAAGTGGTCGGAGTCGATCGTCGAGTTGATGAACGCGGTCGACGAGCACATCCCGACTCCAGAGCGCGAGACCGAGAAGCCGTTCCTGATGCCGGTCGAGGACGTGTTCACGATCACTGGTCGTGGCACGGTCATCACCGGCCGGATCGAGCGCGGGGTGGTGAAGCTCAACGAGACGGTCGACATCATCGGCATCCGCGAGACGAAGCAGACCTCGACCGTCACCGGTGTCGAGATGTTTCGCAAGCTGCTCGACGAGGGTCAGGCCGGCGAGAACGTCGGGCTGCTGCTGCGTGGCACCAAGCGTGAGGACGTCGAGCGCGGCATGGTCGTGATCAAGCCCGGCTCGACGACGCCGCACACCGACTTCGCGGCGCAGGTCTACATCTTGTCGAAGGAAGAGGGCGGTCGCCACACGCCGTTCTTCAACAATTACCGGCCGCAGTTCTACTTCCGCACCACGGACGTCACCGGCGTCGTCACGCTTCCCGAAGGCACCGAGATGGTGATGCCGGGTGACAACACCGAGATGAAGGTGGAGCTGATTCAGCCGATCGCGATGGAGGAGGGTCTGCGCTTCGCGATCCGCGAGGGTGGTCGTACGGTCGGCGCTGGCCGAGTCATCAACATTCAAAAGTAGCCCGCGAGACGCGCTGAGACTGGCCGATTCGCCGCTTTTGCGGCGTGTCGCAGCGATCACGTCAGGCTCAGCGATTGGGTGAGCTGCCGGGTTAGGGGCGGAGCTGGGTGAAGAAAGCACGGATGTCGGCGGCGAGGAGCTCCGGCTCCTCTAGCGCCGGAAAGTGGCCGCCACGGGGCATGTCCGTCCACCGGGCTATCCGGTAGCAGCGCTCGGCGAACTCCCGCGGCACGACGAGTTCGGCCTCGCCGGGAAACATCGCGATGCCTGCGGGCACCTCGATCCGCTCGCCGGGTGCCAGTCGGAGGGGATCGGGGTCGTGGCGGGACTCGTCGTACCAGCGGTTCGCCGAGTTGAGCGTGCCGGTCACCCAGTAGATGGTTGCCGTGGTGAGCAGCTCGTCTCTGGAGAAGCAGGCCGATGGATCCCGGCAACGCGCTGCGAGTACGCCGGGCCGAGTGCGCTGGTCACCCGGGGCACCGACGTCGCTTCCGCAGGCCCCGAACCGGTCGTAACCGAGCTCGGTCATCAGCCGTGCCCACAGGTCCTGGACTCGACGGGGTCCCCGGCGCGGTCTCGATGCCAGCCGTTGACCTCGCACAGCTGGCCTAACATCGCCGACTTCTCCGCCCGCGTCGCCTTCGCGTACTTCCTCACCATCGTCGCGGTCACCCGCCGCACCGTCGCCAAATCCAGCTCCATCCTCAATGCTCTCCAACGCGGGCATCTTGAGATGAGTCAACGAATCGGCCTACGCCGGCATCTTGGGTGAGTCAACGCGGGGATTTGATCTGGCGTGCTGAGGTCTGGCAGACTATCCCGGTTGCTCCGGTGGGACCGCCGGGGCGCCCGCGTGTCAGACCCGGGTCAGCCGGGCAGCCAGGCGCCGCACCAGGAGGTCCCGCTCGTATCCGGCACCCGCCGGGTGCCACTCCCTACTCGATGAGGCGGCAGACGCGCGCGGTGCAAGGCGCGACACGCCCGACCTCGGGGGTACGGGACGGCGGAGCGCGGACCGCAGCGGTACGAGCAGAAGGACTGGCGAGCGATGGCGGGACAGAAGATCCGCATCAGGCTCAAGGCCTATGACCACGAGGTGATCGACTCCTCGGCGCGCAAGATCGTCGACACGGTGACCCGTACCGGTGCCAAGATCGCTGGACCGGTGCCGCTGCCCACCGAGAAGAACGTTTTCGTGGTGATCCGGTCGCCGCACAAGTACAAGGACAGCCGAGAGCATTTCGAGATGCGCACCCACAAGCGGCTCATCGACATCATCGATCCCACGCCCAAGACCGTCGACTCCCTGATGCGTCTGGATCTGCCCGCCGGCGTCGACATCGAGATCAAGCTATGAGCGCGCGCAGCGAGCGAAACGTCCGTGGCCTGCTGGGCACCAAGCTCGGCATGACACAGACCTGGGACGCTTCCAACCACGTCGTACCGGTCACGGTGATCGCTGCGGGGACCAACGTGGTCACCCAGATCCGCAAACCCGAGACCGACGGCTACACCGCGGTGCAGATCGGCTTCGGCGAGATCGAGGCCCGCAAGGTCACCAAGCCGAAGGCCGGCCATTTTGAACGAGCTGGGGTGACTCCACGCCGGCACTTGGTCGAGATCCGTACTAGTGACGTCAGCGCCTACGAGTTGGGCCAAGAGCTCAACCCGGCCGACGTCTTCACGGTCGGCGAGTTGGTCGACGTCACGGGCACCAGCAAGGGCAAGGGTTTTGCCGGGGTCATGAAGCGCCACGGATTCTCCGGAGTCGGTGCCTCCCACGGTGCCCACCGCAACCACCGCAAGCCGGGCTCGATCGGCGCGTGCGCTACCCCCGCGCGGGTGTTCAAGGGAGTGCGCATGGCCGGCCGGATGGGAACCGATCGAGTCACGACGCAAAACCTCACCGTTCACGCGGTGGACGAAGAGCGCGGACTCATCCTGATCAAGGGTGCCGTCCCCGGCCCCAAGGGCGGCCTGGTGGTCATCCAGTCCGGGGCGAAGGTGTTGGCGGGTAACCAGTGACGACTCCGACCACTGACCAACACCTGACCGTCGACGTGCTCGGTGTCGACGGGGCGAAGGTCGATACCCTGGACCTGCCGGCGGCGATCTTCGATGTGCAGGTCAACATCCCCTTGATTCATCAGGTCGTCGTCGCGCAACAGGCAGCGGCCCGGCAAGGTACGCATGCCACCAAGAACCGGGGCCAGGTCGCCGGCGGGGGTAAGAAGCCCTATCGGCAGAAGGGGACCGGACGTGCCCGCCAGGGCTCGATCCGCGCTCCTCAGTTCGTCGGAGGTGGCGTCGTCCACGGGCCGACACCGCGGTCGTACGACCAGAGGACGCCAAAGAAGATGAAAGCGGCCGCCCTGCGCAGCGCACTGTCAGATCGGGCGCGAGCCGGTCGGATCAATGTCGTTGCGGCGCTGGTGGACGGCTCGACGCCCTCGACGAAGGCTGCCGTGTCGGCGCTGCGCCGGATCGCGGAGCGATCACGCTCGTTGGTCGTCGTGGCACGGGGCGACGACGTCACCTGGCGGAGCCTCCGCAATGCCCGCAACGTTCACCTGCTGCACGATGATCAGCTCAACACCTACGACGTCCTGCTCAGCGACGACGTGGTCTTCACCAGGGCGGCCTACGACGCTCTGGTGGCTCGCCTCTCGCCCGGGAAGGGCTCGGAAGGCGAGGCCGACAGATGAGCATCGGGCGCAAGTCTCACCGGGACGTGTTGATCGCGCCGGTCGTCAGCGAGAAGAGCTACGGCCTGCTCGATCAGAACAAGTACACCTTTGTCGTGCGTCCCGACGCCAACAAGACCGAGATCAAGATCGCCGTTCAGGAGATCTTCGGTGTGTCGGTGACCGCGGTCAACACGATGCACCGCCGGGGCAAGCGTCGCCGCACCCGCGCCGGATGGGGCAAGCGACCGGACACGAAGCGGGCCGTGGTCAGCGTGGCCGAGGGCCAGCGCATCGACATCTTCTCCGGCGCCGGCTGAGCCGGGACACGAGGACTGAGGACTCATGGCTATCCGCAGGTACAAACCGACGTCGCCGGGGCGGCGCGGGGCATCGGTCGCTGACTTCGCCGAGATCACCCGCACCACTCCGGAGAAGACGCTGGTCCGGCCCCTGCCCAGGAAGGGCGGACGCAACAGCTCCGGTCGCATCACGACCCGTCACCAAGGTGGTGGGCACAAGCGCGCGTACCGGCTGATCGACTTCCGCCGCTACGACAAGGACGGGGTGCCCGCCAAGGTCGCCCATATCGAGTACGACCCGAATCGGACCGCTCGGATCGCGCTGCTGCACTACACCGACGGCGAGAAGCGCTACATCGTGGCACCGCAGGGCCTGCGGCAAGGAGCACGCGTCGAGGCGGGTGCCGGTGCCGACATCAAGGCGGGGAACAATCTCCCGTTGCGCAACATCCCGGTGGGAACGACGGTGCATGCGATCGAGCTGCGACCAGGTGGTGGCGCCAAGCTAGGCCGATCCGCTGGCGCCTCTGTTCAGCTGGTGGCCAAGGAGGGCAGCCGCGCCCAGTTGCGGCTGCCGTCGGGAGAGATGCGCTACGTCGACGTGCGCTGCCGGGCGACGGTGGGAGCGGTCGGCAACGCCGAGCAGTCCAACATCAACTGGGGCAAGGCCGGACGGTCGCGCTGGAAGGGCAAGCGCCCCAGCGTTCGCGGCGTCGCCATGAATCCGGTCGACCATCCGCATGGCGGCGGCGAGGGCAAGACCTCCGGTGGCCGCCATCCGGTTTCGCCGTGGGGCAAACCCGAGGGCCGGACACGCAAGCGCAAGGCCAGCGATGCGCTGATCGTCCGCCGTCGTAAGTCCGGTAAGCGTTGAGAAGGGGTCGTAGGTAGATGCCACGCAGCTTGAAGAAGGGGCCGTTCGTCGACGACCACCTGCAGAAGAAGGTCGACGACCAAAACGCCAAGAGCGGCAACAAGAGCGTGATCAAGACGTGGTCACGTCGCTCGATGATCGTCCCGGCGATGATCGGCCACACGATCGCGGTGCACGACGGGCGCAAGCATGTTCCGGTTTTCGTGACTGACGCGATGGTCGGGCACAAGCTCGGAGAGTTCGCACCCACCCGCACGTTCCGCGGGCACGAGAAGGACGACCGGAAGAGCCGGCGTCGCTGATGCGGCGCACCGGCTTGCACGTACCACGAGAGAGTTCGAAGGAATGAGCGTTATGGACCGACGGCGGCAAAGCGCCCGACGCGACACCCTGCTCGGCGACGAGCCAGGGGCCTTCGCGGTCGCCCGCTTCGTCCGGGTCACCCCGATGAAGGCACGGCGGGTGCTGGAGATGGTGCGCGGCCAGGGTGTCGACGAGGCTCTTGCACTGCTGCGTTTCGCACCGCAGGCAGCGGCGGAGACGGTCTACAAGGTGCTCGAGAGTGCCGTGGCCAACGCTGAGAGCACCGAGGGTCTGGACCGCTCGACCCTGGTGATCAGCAGCGCGAAGGCCGACGTGGGTCCGACCATGAAGCGATTCCGGCCGCGGGCGCAAGGTCGCGCCTCCCGGATCAACAAGCGCACCAGTCACATCACGGTGGTCGTGCAGCCTCGAAGCGGCAGCACATCCCGTACCAGCTCGCCGGGCACGACGACGAGGAGGTCCCGCTAGTGGGGCAGAAAGTAAACCCGCATGGGTTCCGCCTCGGCATCTCCACCGATCACAAGAGCCGGTGGTACGCCGACAAGCTGTACAAGGCCTACGTCGGCGAGGATGTGGCGATCCGTCGGCTGCTCGGCAAGGGCATGGATCGGGCGGGGATCTCCCGAGTCGAGATCGAACGCACGCGGGATCGCGTGAGAGTCGACATCCACACCGCCCGGCCAGGCATCGTCATCGGTCGGCGTGGTGCCGAAGCGGAGCGGTTGCGCAGCAGCCTCGAGGACCTCACCAACAAGCAGGTTCAGCTGAACATCCTCGAGGTCAAGAACCCAGAGGTGGATGCACAGCTGGTGGCGCAAGGAGTCGCGGAGCAGCTGAGCGGCCGTGTGCAGTTCCGTCGGGCCATGCGTAAGGCCATGCAGACCTCGATGCGCGCCGGCGCGCTCGGTATCCGCATCCAGTGCTCCGGCCGTCTCGGTGGCGCCGAGATGTCGCGCTCGGAGTTCTACCGCGAGGGTCGGGTCCCGCTGCACACGCTGCGGGCTGACATCGACTATGGCTTCTACGAAGCGCGGACGACCTTCGGCCGTATCGGGGTGAAGGTGTGGATCTACCGGGGCGAGGTCGGCGGTACGCGGGCCGAACGCGAAGCGCAAGCTGCGGCCCGGGCAGCGGCTCCCGGCCGGAACCGCCCTCTCCGGGGCCGACGTCCCGAGCGCGCTCCCGGAACCGAGCGGCCACCTGCTGCGGCCGGAGCACCACCTGTCGCTGTGGCCGCTACCGGACAGGAGAGCTGAGTCGTGCTCATTCCCCGCAGGGTCGCTCACCGCAAGCAGCACCACCCCAAACGGACCGGTGCGGCCAAAGGCGGCACCTCGCTGGCGTTCGGCGAGTTCGGGATCCAGGCGGTGGAGGGTCACTACGTCACCAACCGCCAGATCGAGTCCGCGCGTATCGCCATGACCCGTCACATCAAGCGTGGCGGCAAGGTGTGGATCAACATCTACCCAGATCGTCCGCTGACCAAGAAGCCGGCCGAGACCCGGATGGGCTCTGGCAAGGGCTCACCGGAGTGGTGGATCGCGAACGTCAAGGCCGGCCGGGTCATGTTCGAGCTTTCTGGCGTCACCGAGCCCGTCGCCCGTGAGGCCATGCGCCGCGCGATGCACAAGCTTCCGATGAAATGCCGATTCGTGAGCCGGGAAGGCAGTGACTTCTGATGGCGTCGACCACATCAACGGCGGTCGAGTTGCGAACCCTCACCGACGACGACCTGGGACAACAGCTGCGTGAGGCCAAGGAAGAGCTGTTCAACCTGCGCTTCCAGGCCGCCACCGGGCAGCTGGAGAGTCATGGACGGCTGCGCAGTGTCCGCCGCGACATCGCCCGCATCTACACAGTGATGCGCGAGCGTGAGCTGGGCATCACCGATGACGTGCCGGAGCCGACCGGCGCTGACAACGCTCCCGCAACGAGTGGGGGCACCAAATGACTGCGAAGGACACCACGTTGGCCGCCGAAGGTCCAGACGAAGGTACGGAGTCGACAGCGAGCCCGGTTCGCGCTCGGCGTAAGACCCGTGAGGGAATGGTCGTGAGCGACAAGATGGACAAGACCGTCGTCGTGCGCGTCGAAGACCGGGTTAAGCATCCGCTGTACGGCAAGGTCCTGCGCCGCAGCAGCAAGCTCAAGGCGCACGACGAGCAGAACGCCTGTGGCGCCGGTGACCGGGTGCGGATCATGGAGACGAGGCCGCTGTCGGCCACCAAGCGTTGGCGAGTCGTCGACATTCTTGAGAAGGCCGAGTAGGAGCCGACCAATGATCCAGCAGGAGTCGCGACTCAAAGTCGCCGACAACACCGGCGCCAAGGAAGTCCTGTGCATCCGCGTGCTCGGTGGCTCGGGCAGGCGGTACGCCGGTATCGGTGACGTCATCGTCGCCACCGTCAAGGATGCGATCCCCGGTGGCAACGTCAAGAAGGGTGAGGTCGTCAAGGCGGTTGTGGTGCGCACGGTCAAGCAGCGCCGCCGCGCGGACGGCTCCTACATCCGCTTCGACGAAAACGCGGCAGTGATCTTACGCACCGACGGAGAACCCCGTGGCACCCGCATCTTCGGACCCGTTGGTCGTGAGCTGCGCGAGAAGCGGTTCATGCGGATCATCTCGCTCGCCCCGGAGGTGTTGTGACTGTGGCTCGTACTCTTCATGTCAAGAAGGGTGACCTGGTACGCGTGGTCGCCGGCCGCGACAAGGGCGCCGAGGGCCGCATCATCGCAGTCATCGCCGACGACGCCCGGGTGATCGTCGAGGGCATAAACCGTGTCAAGCGACATACCCGCGTGGTCCAGCAGGGCGGCCGCGGCGGAACGACCGGCGGCATCGTCACCCAGGAGGCGCCGATCGATGTCTCCAACGTGATGTTGGTCGTGGACATCGATGGCGAGAAGGTCACCACCCGGGTCGGTTATCGCCGCGATTCGGTGACCAAGACTCGCCCCGACGGCTCGACCTACGACGCCCATCGCAGCGTTCGGATCGCCCGGCGCACTGGCAAGGAGATCTGATGACCACCACGACCGAGCAGGCACTGCAGCGGACGGCGCCTCGGTTCAAGACGCGGTATCGCGAGGAAATCCTGCCCGCGCTGCGTGACCAGTTCGGTTACGCCAACGTGATGCAGGTCCCCCGGCTGACCAAGATCGTTGTCAACATGGGAGTGGGGGAGGCAGCCCGCGACTCCAAGCTCATCGAGGGCGCCGTACGCGATCTCACGGCGATCGCGGGCCAGAAGCCGTCGGTCACCCGATCCCGCAAGTCGATCGCCCAGTTCAAGCTTCGCGAGGGCATGCCGATCGGGGCGCACACGACGTTGCGCGGGGACCGGATGTGGGAGTTCCTCGACCGGTTGCTCACGCTGGCTCTTCCTCGCATCCGTGACTTCCGAGGTCTGTCCCCGCGACAGTTCGATGGTCGGGGCAATTACACCTTCGGCCTGACCGAGCAAGTGATGTTCCATGAGATCGACCAGGACAGGGTCGACCGAAGCCGGGGCATGGACGTCACCATCGTGACCACGGCACCCAACGACGAGGAGGGGCGCGCGCTCCTTCGACACCTCGGCTTTCCCTTCAAGGAGTCCTGACCGTGGCCAAGACAGCCCTCGTAGTCAAGGCGGCCCGCAAGCCCAAATTCGCGGTCCGCGGGTACACGCGCTGCCAGCGTTGCGGTAGACCCCGCTCGGTGTACCGCAAGTTCGGCTTGTGCCGGATATGCCTGCGACAAATGGCTCATCGGGGCGAGCTACCCGGCATCACCAAGAGCAGCTGGTAACCCTCCCAGTCCCCACAAATCGCCGCAGGTCCGACCGGAAACCGTGGCGGGAAGATGGCAACCTCAACCATGACCATGACTGATCCCATCGCCGACATGCTCACGCGGGTGCGCAACGGTAACCAGGCCTACCACGAGTCGGTGACCATGCCGTACAGCAAGCTGAAGGCAGGGGTGGCCGAGATCCTGCAGCAGGAGGGCTACATCTCCTCCTGGAAGGTCGAGGACCCCGCGGAGGGCGCGGTGGGTCGGACGCTGACCCTGGCGCTCAAGTACGGGCCGCACCGGGAGCGCTCGATCGTCGGTGTCCGACGCATCAGCAAGCCGGGCTTGCGGGTGTACGCGAAAGCGACCGGGCTGCCCAAGGTGCTCGGTGGCCTCGGCGTGGCGATCATTTCCACATCACAGGGGCTGCTGACCGACCGGCAGGCCAACTCCAAGCGCGTTGGCGGGGAAGTCCTCGCCTACGTGTGGTGAGCGAAAGGACGGAGGAGGACCACCCATGTCGCGCATCGGCAAGTTGCCCATAACGCTCCCCAGTGGCGTCGACGTCGCCATCGAGGACCGGCTGGTAACCGTCAAGGGGCCTAAGGGCACCTTGAGTCACACTGTTGCTTCACCGATCACGGTGGGGAAGTCCGACGACGGCAGCCTCGAGGTACGCCGCCCGGACGATGAGCGACTGAGCAAGTCGTTGCACGGGCTGTCGCGAACGCTGATCGCCAACATGGTGACCGGGGTGACGCAGGGGTACGAAAAGCGTCTCGAGATCGTCGGAGTGGGCTACCGGGTGCTGCCCAAAGGCCCATCGACGATCGAGCTCAACCTTGGCTTCAGCCACCCCGTGACCTTCCAGGCACCCGATGGTGTGACGTTCACCGTGGAGTCGCCGACCCGGCTGGTCATCGCGGGTATCGACAAGCAGCAGGTCGGCGAGGTCGCGGCCAACGTTCGTAAGCTGCGCAAGCCAGAGCCCTACAAGGGCAAGGGTATTCGGTATGCCGGCGAGCACATTCGGCGCAAGGTCGGAAAGGCGGGCAAGTGACATGGCCATCGCGTTGAAGCAGCGCAAGCACCTGTCGGCGCGGACCGCCACGAGGATGCGGCGGGCGGCCCGAGGCCGCAAGAGGATCTCCGGCACCGCCGATCGCCCACGCCTGGTGGTGACTCGTTCGAGCCGGCACATCGTCGCGCAGCTCGTTGACGACGGCGACGGGCGGACGCTCGCGTCGGCCTCCTCGATGGAAGCCGACCTGCGGGCGTTGGACGGGGACAAGACAACCAAGGCCAAGCGGGTCGGGGAGCTCCTCGCCGACCGCGCCAAGGTGGCTGGAATCGAGACCGTGGTCTTCGACCGGGCCGGCAACCGCTACCACGGGCGGGTTGCCGCCTTGGCAGCCGGCGCCCGTGAGGGCGGATTGACGTTCTAATGAGACTCCACAGAGGGAAGAGGTAGTTCGAATGAGCGGAGGCCAGCGCCGCAGTGGCGGTGCGGGAGACCGGCGAGGTCGCGACGGCGGCCGCGGCGCGGGTGACAAGGGCGCCTACGTCGAGCGAGTCGTCAGCATCAACCGAGTCGCGAAGGTGGTCAAGGGTGGTCGCCGGTTCAGCTTCACCGCTCTGGTCGTGGTAGGCGATGGCGATGGCACCGTCGGTGTCGGCTACGGCAAAGCCAAGGAGGTACCAGCCGCCATCGCCAAGGGGGTGGAAGAGGCCAAGAAGAGCTTCTTCAAGGTTCCGCGTATTCAAGGCACCATCCCGCACCCAGTGCAGGGGGAGAAGGCGGCCGGTGTCGTGCTCCTGCGTCCCGCCGCTCCGGGTACCGGTGTAATCGCCGGAGGTCCGGTACGCGCCGTGCTGGAGTGTGCTGGGATCCACGACGTGTTGAGCAAGTCGCTCGGCTCGTCCAACGCGATCAACATCGTCCACGCGACGGTGGTGGCGTTGCGGATGCTCGAGATGCCGGAAACCGTCGCCAAGCGGCGCGGACTGTCCGTCGAGGACGTCGCGCCAAGCGCGCTGATCAGAGCGAGCGCCGAGGTGATCTCATGATGGCCCGCCTCAAGGTGCGCCAGGTGCGCTCGGCGATCGGACGGAAGGCAAATCAGCGTGAGACCCTGCGTTCGCTTGGTCTGAAGCGCATCGGCGACATCGTCGTCAAAGAGGATCGCCCCGAGATCCGGGGCATGCTCGCCACCGTGCCTCACCTGGTGGCGGTCGAGGAGGTCGACTGACATGACGCTCAAGCTCCATCATCTGCGCCCCGCACCGGGGGCGAAGACGGCGAAGACCCGAGTCGGTCGAGGCGAAGGCGGCAAGGGCAAGACCGCCGGCCGGGGTACGAAGGGAAGCAAGGCGCGCAACTCGGTGGCCGCCGGCTTCGAGGGTGGGCAGTTGCCGCTGCACATGCGGCTGCCGAAGCTCAAAGGCTTCCAGAATCCGTTCCGCGTCGAGTACCAGGTCGTCAACCTCGACCGGATCGCCGCGTTGTACCCAGAAGGCGGCAAGGTGACCGCCGAGTCGCTGGCCGCCAACGGGGCGGTTCGTTCCGGTGAGCTGGTCAAGGTGCTGGGGGGCGGTGACATCACGGTGTCGGTCCAGGTCAGCGCCCATTCCTTCTCCGACTCGGCTCGACGCAAGATCGAGGCGGCGGGTGGCAGCGTCACCCGGCTGTGACGCCGCCAACACCCGAGAGACTGGGCCGGCCGACTGTTAGAGTCGATGTCTTCCAGACCTGCGCAGCGCTGCGACATGGTCGGGTGCGTACGCACCCGGCTTGACCCCTAGACGACGAGGACCCTCTCCGATGGAGGGTTGCGGGAGGACCAGGTGCTAGGCGCCTTCGTCAACGCGTTCCGGACACCGGACCTGCGGCGC
>Ga0183260_10003899_pt1 | contig 11963 bp, 12 predicted proteins | sample AntDrymUQ4972206_2_FD_129768 | JGI IMG/M metagenome (GOLD analysis project Ga0183260, IMG submission 129768) | Polar desert sand microbial communities from Dry Valleys, Antarctica - metaG UQ497 (22.06) (version 2) (version 2) | ecosystem: Environmental > Terrestrial > Soil > Desert | place...
AAGAGGTGAGCAAATGTACTTCCCCGAATACGAAGTGGCGAAGGAGAGGATGGCGGAGGCGATGAGGGATCGCGAGCAGGACCGTCTGGGCAGACAGCTTCGCCTGGTTGCCAGGGGCTCCCGCAGGAGCCTGGGTGTACGCAGCATGGCGTTCGTCACGGCGCTGTTTCGCGCCTAGCACGGCTTTCTAACGTGGCCGTGCAGCGGTAGACACCTCCGCCGGAGTCACTTTCAAACAACTGGAGAGGGCCGGGAGTTCGGTTCCCGGCCCTCTCGTTTCGGTGGATCATTCCGAGATCGGACGCCACGGAACGTCTCAGTCTCTGCCTTCACCTCAACCGGAACCGTGCTCTACCCAGACAATACGTCAGGATTTCTCGTCCTGGCGTCCTCACTTGAGTAGACTTTCTGAAGAGAGCAAGAGTTTGTCGCTCGCGTCCGGGCGAGCCGGAGTAACTCCTGCCCGAGAAGGCCAGGCTAGAGTCTCTCCATTGCAAGCGCACGGCTTCACTGGCGCGTGATACTTTGTCCCTGTCTCGACAGATATCCAGGAGGACTCACATGCCCTTGATCCCGGACGGCCGCGTGCTCTACGCCCAGGCTTTTAGAGAACACTTCGCGGCTCCGGCCTTCAACGTCTGCAACCTGGAGATGGCGCAGGGCGCCGTGGAGGCGGCGGAGGCGGAGCAAGCCCCGATCATCCTCCAGACGTACCCTGGCGACCTGGCGCACGGCGGCGCTCCGCTCGCCGCCCTGCTGCGGACGCTGGCGGAAGGGTCGAGCGCGCCTGTGGCGCTGCACCTGGATCACGGCGAGGGGCTCCAGATGATAGCGGGCCGCTTGCGCGACGGGTACTCGTCCGTGATGTTCGACGGTTCGCACCTTGACCCGGATGAGAACATCCGCCAGACCCGGCAACTGGCAGAGGTCGCGCACGCCTTCTCGGCTTCGCTGGAGGCGGAGATCGGGCTGTTCGGCGGGGATCACGGCTCCGTGGTCTTCACCGACCCGGAGGAGGCCGAACGCTTCGTCTCCGAGTCCGGGGCCGACACCCTGGCCGTCTCCGTCGGCTCCGAGCACCGTCAGGAGAGCCGCCTAGATCTGGAAAGGCTGGAGGACATCTCCGGGCGAACGGGGCATCCGATGGTGCTGCACGGAGGTTCGGGCATCCACCCCGACGACGTGGAGGCTGCGGTCGGGATGGGAGTCGTCAAGATCAACATCGGACACGCTATCTCCGTCGCGATGACCGAGGGCGCGAAGGAGGCCCTCAACTCCGGGCTCGACCACTACGCGATGCTGAAGGTGATGCGCGGCAAGGTGCGTGACAAGGCGGTCGAGAAGATACGGCTCATGGGCGCCACTGACGCGGCCGGTCCCGTCCCGGCCTAGAACGCTGCCTGTACGAGAGACGGGCCTGGACAGATTCTTGGCGGTAAGCAAGTAGATGTTATTGGGCGCTGCGGAAGTACGGTTCGGCATGTCAGTAGATCAGCCGACAGGAAGCTGGCGTAATGTGGCGCGTTATCCGCTACTCTAGTCGCTCAAGCGCAGAACGCAGCAGCGTGCGTGCGTTCGAGCGCATCACCTCCACCGCCTCCTCGCGGGAAAGTCCGCCCATGTCTGTCAGCCATACCAGAGCCTCGATGCCGAGCGTGGCGCCGATCCCGTAGACCAACCGCTGCAGCTCGCGCTCCGGCATTCGCCCGCGCAGGGGAGCAAGAGCGTCCTCAACCCACTCGATCCGCCGGCCCCCCCGCAGCGGCAGGCTGTCGCCGTTCGCAGGTTCACCTTCAAGCGCGAGCCGCAGTTGGGCGCGGTACTCGGGCTCGTGCTCGACGATTCGCCGCGTCAGGCTCTCGGCCATGATCTCCAGCCGTGCCAACGGGTCTTCTGGCGGGTCAGCTCCAAGCAGCGAGCGCAACTCGATCTCTGGAAAAGTGGCGGCCAGAAGCGCTCGACTATTGGGGAAGTAGCGATACGCAGTAGTGCGACCGATGGACGCCTCGGCAGCCGCCTCGTCGATGGTGGGAGTTACACCCCTCGATAGTAGCTGCCGGGCAGCCGCGACCAGGGCATCCCTCGTACGGGCCTTCTGATTGGTACGTCCCGTATGTAGATATGGGGCATCCATGCTCATTACGGTAGCACATACCGCTATGGAATTTCTATACCCTTTATGGTACTGTTCGTTCCACAAAAGGCCGAGTGCGCTAAAGGCGTAGGGAAGGAGAGAGGAATGAGTACTTCAGTCCCGATCATCCGGGGAGATGGAGAGGGGGAGCGCCTCTGGTTTGCTGGCGGAGGTGTGTGGACCATGAAGGCTACAGCTGAGGAGACCGACGGGGCATTCACGCTGCTCGAGGACCAGTTGATGCAAGGCAAAACGACCCCGCTTCACACCCACCCACACCTGGACGAGACCTTGATCGTACTCGAGGGGGAGATCCTGGTGCATGCCGAAGGGAGCGAGCATCGAGTCGGCCCGCGTGGTGTTGCGGTGGCCCCGCGCGGCGTTCCGCATGCGTTTATGGTCATCTCGGAGACCGCGCGCATTCTCACGCTGCAGACGCCTGGAAGCGGCGAGCCCTTCTACAGGGACGCAACCGAGCCGACGACTGCCGAAGCCGATCCGGGGAGGCCGCCCGACTGGGAGCGCCTCCGAGCAGCTGCGGAGCGCCACCCCGACATCATACAGATCCTCGGTCCGCCCCCGTTCGAGGCGGCGAAGGAGTTCGCCGCGAAAGCTGAAGCCTAGAGCGAGGCGTCCTCTCACTGTCCACCAGGCTGGGGGCGAAGAACATCTCCCCGAGCCGGGAGATGCTTTATGGCGGGATTGGTCCCCTCGGTGACGGGCTGTGGGAGCCGATGAAGTTGTTCCTGCTGGACAGAACACTGTAGCGGGCAGGACACCCCAGGGGGCATTCGCGGAGATCGTGTTCGTGCTGAGGACCGGGGAACCGCAGCAGCCAGTCCCCCGGCAGATCGTCTGCTGCAGGGTGACCGCTCGGCTGTTGCTGCGGGACTGGCATTGGGCAGGGGTGTGGGAGCGACTGTGCCGCGCGTTTATCCGCCGGAGCTACCTCATGGGGCTATGAAATGGATTCTAAGCGCCCGAGCCGGGGACTTCGGAGACCTCCGTCTCCAGCCGGAAGCGGCAGGACTCGCCGGGTGAAAGCTGGATCACCCGTCCCGCTGCCTCCTCGGCCGCGCGCCCGCCGACCCGGCACGTGGCTGGCTCTAGCCCAACCGTGTAGGTTCCCTCGCCCGTCATGGTCCACTGAACCATCTCCGGCAACTCATCTGGCCGGAATCGCACCGAAAAGGCGAGCCCGAGTCCGGGGTTCTCCAACCGGGCCTCGGCCCAGCCAGCGTCGTCCGAGATGGGGCGATGGTGGAAGACGCGCTCCCTGAATCCCGGCGTGGGACCGTCGAAGCGGTCCCAGGCTTCGAGCCCGGTTCGGGCTTCCTCGTCCCGGGGCTCCGGCGGCTCGCCCGGTCGGCCGGGGCCGGTAAGACGGGCGCTCTCGTCCAGGAGCGGCCAGCCGAGGTTGACGTGGTAGAGGAGCATCAGCGGCTGCGGATCGAATCCCTCGTTGGTGATGGTGTCCTCTATCCGTATTCGGGCTTCACCGACGCGGACGGAGATGGTGCGATGCAAGACCAGATCGGCGCCGAACACCCGGCTCTCGCGTACCTTGCCCCGGACTTCGAGGACGCACCCATCCTCGTCCCACACGGCCTCGTGGGAGACGTTCGAGGCTGGGATGTTCGAGATCCGGCCGTGCAAACCAAGCTCCTCGCCGTCCTTCTCGGACGGCTCCCCGACGTTCTGGAGGCCGCACGTAACCAGCAGGCCGCCGCCGAAGGAGCGCAGCCAACCCTCGCCCTCGGGCTCGTAGTGCTGCGGACCGACCACGCCGTTGGGGGAGAGCCAGGCCAGAGGAACACCCAGGTACTCGACGGCGCCAAGGTCCATGCCCCGGTCAGCCAGCACCTCGAATGCGAGGCCGCCGCCCGCGCGGACCCGTAGCGCCCGTACCCCGCACGCGGGTCCGTCATCGAACACGAAAGACTCGACCCCGAACGCCTGCCCCAGCCTGCCGACCCGCCGCCGAAGCTCCCGGCCCGACAGTGTCTTCCCGTACAGGCGCACCTCGCCTTCCTGTTCCAGGGCCATAAGCCTCCTCTCATCCCACGGCCCACCGCTCGCCTGTAGAATACCGCGCAGGGGAAGCGGCGACGGGAAAGGGGAACAGGTTTGTTCGGGATCGCGGTGGGGTCGGGAAGATGAACACCTACCCGATAAAGCTAACCTACCATGTCAGAAGCTACTCCTTCGGGGAACGTTTGATCCCTGAGATGCTGGGCAAACAGAGCGCCCCCGACGGCGTCGTCGCGGAGACCTGGGAGGTAAGCGACTATCGCGACGCCCGCGCCACCGTGACCAACGGCGAGTACGCCGGCCGTTCTCTCCACGACCTCGTCGAAGAGTTTCCAGAGGAACTTGTCGGGCAGGGATGGAGCGGTCCGCACTTCCCACTCCTGGAGAAATTCCTCGATGCCTCGCACATGCTCCCCGTCCACCTTCATCCCGACGACGAAACGGCGCGCGCCAAACACGGCGAGCCCCACGGCAAGAGCGAGGCCTGGCACATCCTGTGGGCCGCGGAGGGCGCGACGATCCTGGCCGGCATCAAAGAAGGCTTCTCCAGAGACGACCTCTTCGAGGCGTTCAAGGCTGAAGACTACGACGCCGTGATGCCGCGGCGTGAGATCCGGACTGGCGACACCGTGTACGTGCCTGGTGGCGTCCTCCACACCTTCGGACCGGACACGCTCATCTTCGAGGTGCAGCAGACCTCCGATCTCGGCCAGTTCGTGATGCCCACCGACCTGTACAACAACCGCCTGAGCGATGAGGAGTGGGACGCAAATATAAACGCAACCCTCGACGAACTGAAGACGGACTTCATGCCCCATCCCAACCCTGGCCTCGTCGTGGAGGACGGGACGAACCGCCGCGTGCTCTGCTGCGCCGGGCCGTATTTCGCGCTGGAGCGGTGGACCCTGACCGTTCCCCACGAGGAGCCGTCGCGTCCGCGACGGTGCATGACGCTCTCCAACGTCGGCGGGCCGGTCGAGATCGAGCACGAGGGTGGTGTGGAGCGGTTGGATCGGGCGGAGTCGTGTGTCTTGCCGGCCGCCATTGGCGAGTTGCGTATCGTGCCGGACGATGAGACGAGCCTCGTGGTCTGTTACGTGCCGGACCTGGGGCGAGATGTGATCTCACCATTGCGGGAGACTGGATACTCGGACGAGGAGATCCGGAGCCTCGGCGAGGTGGGGATCTAGGCTTCGACACCCGATAGGAGGAGAGCTTTGGGCAAGATAGTGGCTTTGGGTGAGGTGGTCTCGGACATCTACGAGGCCGATGGTGGATCGCCGGTGGAATTACCCTTCATCGCGCGTCCCGGCGGCGCGCCGGCGAACGTGGCGGTCGCCGCCGCCAGGCTCGGCTCGGAGGCCGCCTTTATAGGGAGCGTGGGCGATGATCTATTCGGGGACTTCATCCTGAACGCGCTGGATTCCGAGGGCGTGGAGACCTCCGGCGTCGTGCGCCAGAAGCCGCCCACGCGGACCTCGCTGGCCTTCGTGGAGATCTCGGACGACGGCGACCGAGAGTTCACCTTCTATCGCTCAAGTCCCGCCGCCGACGAATTGCTCTCGGCTGATGATGTGACGGAGAAGCTGGTCTCAGACGCCTCCTTCGTGAACTTCGGGAGCATACCCCTGATCCGGGAGCCTGCCCGCTCGGCGACCCACAGGCTTGCGGAGATTGCCGGGGATCTCGGCGTCCCGGTCGCCTTCGACGTAAACTTCAGGGAGCACCTGTGGGAGAGTCCGGACACCGCCCGCGAGGCCGTCGATCCTCTCCTCGACCGTTCCACCATCGTCAAGATGGGCGACGATGAGCTTTCGCCGCTTCTCGGCACCGACGACCCCGAAGAAGCCGCCGGAATGCTGCTGGCACGCGGCGTCGCCCTGGTCCTCGTGAGCCTCGGCTCCGATGGCGCCTTCTACGCCACGGAAGAGTTCAGCGGAAGCGTCCCGTCATTCGAGGTCGAGGTCGAGGATGCTACCGGGGCGGGTGATGCCTTCCTCGCCGCTGCCCTGGTGCGTCTCTCCGAGACCGGATGGGACGAGGCCACGGTGCGCGAGGCCGCGCGGTGGGGCACGGCGGCTGGCTCCCTCGCCTGCACGGGATTCGGCGCCATGAGCACGCTGCCCACAAAGGACGAACTCGACCAGTTCATGTCCGACGGTGGATGAAGGCTTGGAGCAAACTCGGGATACCGGCCGTTCGAGGTCGTGGACCGGGTGTGGGGCTTTGCTGCTGTTCGCCGCCGTTCTGGCCGCAATCTACCTGGGTAAGTTCTGGTATCTGCTGCTGACCAACCTGAATTTACCGCCGGCGCTGGACAGCGGTTCGATCCTGGCTTCGCTGCTGATTGTGCTCCTGTCCCTAGCCGGTGGTGGATCTTGCGTCCTCGTAATCGCCGCCGTAGGGAGAGCTTCGAGTCCTGGTTTCGTCGCGGTCCTCGTTGTCACGCTTCTTCTGGCGTGGGTGTTGTATCCGGTCGCATGCGACACGCACGAGAGCTTTGTCGACCAGCCGAACAAGGTCTGTGAGTGCTCGGGCGCCACCCTGGCCTACTATCCGCAGGGAACCATGGATGGCGCGGAGATCGAATACTGCATCGGTCTCGAACGACCGCTGGCGTAGTACCGGGGTTCAGGGACGCTGGTCTAGCTTCGCTTCGTATCTGGATGAATGTTCCCGCAGGCCCATGTTCCGGGCGGCGCGTAGCAGTTCGCGCCAGAATTGCGATGAGCAGGTGTTCAACTCTCCGAGACCTTCGAGTTCATCGAGGGCCAACTCCAGCTCGTTGTGTCCCAGCCAGTTTTCGAACCTGTCCAGGCTGCCGGTTTCGATGTCCTCTCGCGTCGTCAGGGGCAGCAGATTCCGCGCTTTCCCCAGGTGAAACCGGATCCTTCGCCAGCTCTTCCGATGGTTCGTCATGGTCCTAGCGCCGTACCCGGCTGACTTCGACCGGAACGTCCACCAGCGCCGCGAGCCGCCGGGCGAGCGGCGCGAGCGAGGGTAGTTCACTGGCCGCGTGCCCGGCGTCTATCGCGGTGAGGCCGAGAGATTCAGAGAGCAGCGCGTCGTGGTAGTCAAGATCTCCTGTCACGTAGGCGTCGGCGCCCGAGGCCGCGACTTTCCGGAGGAACGAACCGCCGGACCCTCCGAGCACCGCGACGCGCTCCAACCGCCTTCCGGGTTCCGGGTCAGCGACGAGCCGCGCCGGGAAACCGAGCCTCTCCGAGACGTGATCTACCAACCGTTCCGACGTCATCGGCTCCGGCAGCGTCCCGACCCTTCCGTATCCGCACCCCTTCGGATGGCCTTCGATGGGGTACACGTCCAGCGCGGTCTCTTCGTAGGGATGGGCGGCGACGACCGCCTCCGTGGCACGCCCGGCCAGGTGCGCCGGAACAACTGTCTCCAGTCGCACCTCGGATGCCCGCTCCAGACGGCCCTTCTCACCGAGATAGGGATCGCTTCCCTCGCCGCCCAGGAAGGTGCCGGTTCCCGGCGTTCGGAAAGTGCAGCGGGTGTAGTCTCCGATCTCACCGGCCCCCGCCTCGCTCAAGGCGTCCGTAAGCGTCTCCACATCGTCTTCCGGCACGAACACGACGAGCTTTCGCAATTCTCCGCGCGGCGCGACGACTTCCAGCGGACCCCGAAGTCCCAGCGTTTCGGCCAGCGCGACGGAGACACCATCGGGAGCGGCATCGTAGCTCGTGTGGGCGGCATAGACGGTCAGGCCGGAACGTATGGCCCGCGCCAGAAGATCGCCCGGATATGAGCCGGTGTCCACGCTCTCGATGCCACCGAAGATGAGTGGGTGATGGAAGAGGAGAAAGTCCGCGCCCCTTTCCTCCGCTTCGTCGAAGACCTCGGGGAGCGGGGTAAGGGCGACGAGGCCACGGCTCGTCGGCGATGATGGACCGCCAACCTGGAGTCCGCAGTTGTCCCAGGTTTCGGCGAGGGATGGGGGAGCTATCGTCTCGACCGCCTGTATCACGTCCCTGGCAAACACCATGCGGGCTCCCTCGCTGTAGACTCCACCCGTGAAGACCACCAGGATAGCCGAACTTGCCTCAGCCGCCACCCGCCTCCCCATGATGGCGGTCCCACTCTTCTTCCTGGTGGGCGTGGCCTCCGCGGGTGTCCCTGGCCTCCTGTGGGCGCTACTCTGCGTCTTCCTGACGAGCGGCCTCTCACTACTCTATCTTCTCTTCCTCACCCGTTCCGGCAAGGTCCGCGACCCGCGCCGAATCCCGCAATCGGAGCGCGTCGGGCCGCTGCGCGTCGTCGCGGCGCTCCACGTCGGAGCCTTTCTCGTGGTGACGCTGCTGGACGCGCCCGCCGCATTGCGGGCCGTACTCCTCTCCTACGCCATCGCCACGGCGCTCTTCGCCGTGCTCTCGCCCACAGCCAACCTGTCACTGCACGCTGCGGGCGTGGCCGGTGCGGCGGTGTGCCTCCTGTTCGTGTTCGGGCTCTGGGGGACTCCGGCCCTCGTGCTCGTTCCCCTCGTGTGGTGGGCTCGGACCCGGCTCGGGCGGCACACGCCCTTCGAGCTGGCGCTCGGCGTGTTGGTGGGTGGAGGAGGCACGTGGCTGGCCTTCCAACTACTCGGGTAGGAGGACTCCGGCGAGGCTCGAAATCTTGACATCCGCTATGCGAAAGTGATCCACTGGCTTCGGTTATACTTGGCAAATAGAGGAGATCCCGCACGTCCGAGCGATTCCTTAAAGATCTCGGCCTGCCTTCGTCATCCGAGAACGGAACGCCCCTCAAACCTGAGGACCTCGTATAGCATTCGTTCAAGCCGCCATTGAAGACGGCTGGACTCCCTGAGATCGATTCCACGAGCTCCGTCACACGTGCGCAACGCTGTTACGCTCCTGGAGCGTTCATCCCAAGTTTGGTCAGAACCTCCTCGGACACGCCACCATCGCCATGACCCTAGATATCTACTCCCACTATCTACCATCGATGGGAGATCAGGCATCTGGGGCTATGGGGGACGCATTTGGATAAGGGCTGAGAGATGTACGCTGCGCCGTCGAGGGGTGCTATTGAAGGCGCTCGGTAGTTATCGGCTTCCGCCGAACCTCCTTCTTGCACGATAATAGAAGTACAGTTGCTGACTCTCTTCTTCCTTGCGCTGTGCTCTGACGGCTGCCGCGGTACTGATGCCAGCCGCCAAAGCTGCCAGGCTAGCTAGCGCCGACTCGCCCCCGAGAAACGCACCCATGCTCGCGGTACCGCTGAGGAAGGATGGCCCGTATCTGAAGGTCAACTCCTTGAGATCTTTATGTCCCTCAACCCGCCGTTCGATAAGCTCTACAGCCGGTTCGACTTTCTCTCTGAAGACCAACTCCGCCTCCTCCGTGAACCGTGCCCCATCCCAAGATGCTGACTCTATGGTAGCTGCAGCGTCCGTTACCGCTTCCCTGAAAGCGCCCAGGTGCTCAGATAGTTCGTCTCTAATCTGTAATACGGAGGCGACGTCGGCTCGCTCAAACATTGGAAGTCTCTGAAGAAGATCTCCAGAGAGCCCTCCTTGCCTGCCACGACGCTGAGCACCTGGAGTAGGGTTAATGATTCCGTTGCGAACGGCCTCGCCAATTACGTTTCCGGTAAGGTCATCGAAGAGCGGATAGGTCTCGCTATTGTTCACAGTCTTCAGAATCGTGTTGCGATACTCGTCCCAAGCCTCGTCAGCTGAAGGTGCTGCCTCATAGCGGCCCGTTTCAGCAGCGAACCCCATATCCAATATAGCTCTCGGGGAGGTAGTCTTGAAGGGACGCAGTTCTAGCCTTCCAGATTGCAGCGCGGTCTTAAAACCACTAGCACCCCACTCGTCGAACGTATTCTCTACCAGCTTCTCGATCTTCCGCCAGCCTTCTTCCAAAAACATGAGCATCCGAACCTCTTTGGGTGAGAGGCGCCGGTGCTTTTCCCGCTTCCGGGCGATGGAGTCTAGGAGCTTATAGAAATCGACGCGTTCGCCCTCCGAAGCGTCGGGTTTGAACTGCGGTATGAGAGGCTTCATCAACCTGAGCTTTTCCGGTGCTGACAGATTCGCTAAACGATTCATGCTTCCCATGAACGAAGCGCCGACGCTCACCAACTCCACACGGTCAGCGTACAATAGCGCGGCCTTCACAAGCCCGAGTTCTCCTGTGAAATCTATTCCCTTTGTACGGTAGCCCTTGTGCCTGAGCGAGCCAACCGTGAAGTGTAGACCGCGTTCGGTCTTAATCGTGACCTCCTGCCTGCGAGCCAATTCTCCGCCGACACTCCTTTACGGTAACTGTCAGAGAGCCCGGGATTTGCCTTCAGTAGCTCCGCTTGCCCTGAGTTTTCCGTGTACCAAGGAGGATTTTAGAAGTGGACCCGACGAGACTCGAACTCGTGGCCTCCGCCATGCGAAAGCGGAAATGTTTGCTTCTGGAGGTGCGCTGTTGGGTGTGGATGGTAGGTGAAACACCGCGTAGATATAGGAAATACGATGGTGTCTGGTAGGTTGTGGGTTGAGTGAAGGAGGCATACTTGACCCCGAACGAGCGATTCGATCAAGACCTCAAGCGTGACGTGGAAGCCCGGGTCCGGGAAGGCGTGAAGGCCGTCCTTGAGGAGGTCCTAGAGGAGGAGATGACCGAACACCTCGAGGCCGGCTACCGGGAGCTGACCCCCACCAGGCGCGGGGAGCGCAACGGACACTACACGCGCAATCTCGTCACTCCCGCGGGTAAGATCGAGCGCCTGGAGGTGCCGCGTGACCGCGAAGGCGAGTTCATCACGGAGGTCTTCGGGCGCTACAAGCGGATGACCGGGGACGTTGAGGAGGCGATCCTTGAGATGTACCTATCTGGGATCTCGGTACGCAAGATAGCCGGGGTCACCGACGCCCTGAGCCGCGTGAAGGTCGGCAAGGACGCTGTAAGCCGCATCGCGCGTCGGCTCGCGGAGGAGCAGAGGGAGTGGCGGGAGAGGTCGCTGAAGGAGAAGGCTTACCCCTACCTCTACCTGGACGCCACCTACCTGAAGGCGCGCTGGGGGGCGGGCGTGACGAGCATGGCGCTGTTGGCGTGTATAGGGGTGGACGAGGAGGGTTTTCGGGAGGTCCTAGCCGTGGAGGTGGCCGGCTCGGAGAAGGGCGCGGCGTACGCCTCCTTGCTGCGGGGGCTGCTGGATCGAGGCCTGTACGGGGTGCGTCTGGTGGTCTCCGATGACCACGAGGGCATCAAGGCCGCGGTGGCAGGCGAGCTGCCGGGAGCGCAGTGGCAGAGGTGCATCGTCCACTTCGAGCGCAGCGTCTTGGCCCACGTGCCGGCGAGCGAGATGAGCGAGGTCGCCGAGGACCTGAAGACCATCTTCAAGGTGAGGCGCGAGAAGACGGCGCGAGCCCTGGCTGAGGAGTTCGTTGAGCTTTACGGCGGGTGTTTCCCGAAGGCGGTCGCGGTGTTCGAGGCTGGCATAAGCGACGCCCTAACCTACCTGGGCTATCCGGGAAGCCACCACGCGAGGCTACGCACGACGAACATGTTGGAGCGGCTGTTTCGGGAGGTCAAGAGGAGGACGAGGGTGGTGGGCGTCTTCCCGAATGAGACGAGCGCGAGTACCCTGGCGACGGAGATAGCCTTGAGGAGCAGTGAGGAGTGGACGCTGAAGCGCTACCTCACGATGAACGCCCTCGAAGCAGTGGAGAAACCGAACCCACAACTGCGAGAATCAGAACGGCGGCGTCCCCGTCTGGTCTGACCCAAATCCACAAGGGCCAAAAGATGTGCCTTCCGAAAGATTCGTCGGCCGGACCGGA
>Ga0183260_10003900_pt1 | contig 11963 bp, 15 predicted proteins | sample AntDrymUQ4972206_2_FD_129768 | JGI IMG/M metagenome (GOLD analysis project Ga0183260, IMG submission 129768) | Polar desert sand microbial communities from Dry Valleys, Antarctica - metaG UQ497 (22.06) (version 2) (version 2) | ecosystem: Environmental > Terrestrial > Soil > Desert | place...
CGCCCGCAGCTTCGATTGCAAGCGCCTGCCCCAACGAGCACGTCATCTCCGCCGACGAGAAGACCTCGATCCAGGCGCGCTGCCGCTGCCACCCCACGCTTGCGGCGTCTGATCCTCGCTCGCCGACTCGTACACCGAGGCATCGTTGATGTTCGCCTGATCTGCGAAATCCTCCGGTGGCTTGAAGATGCGGCGCTCCTCGAGCAGCGCCTCGAATCGCCTTTTCGATCTTTTTCTCCACCATCCGCGCCCCTTTGTGAATAGTCCGGGTTGCATGTGAGGTTAGCGCGCTCCGCCGGGGTCGTTTGCGAGATACTGAGCCGACGACGAGGAGGAAGGCCGACGAGGGTTTCCGAGCGGGGCGACGCCTGCCGCGCGAGCAACGCTGGATTCCGTACAGCGGCGGAACTGGCTAAGAGTGTTGCCTCCGTCTCGGAGTGAAGCCCGACGGGACGATCGAGATCCATTCCCTGGACCTGGAACCCTAGGAAATGGTTGACCTTGAAGCGGATCAGGAGCTACAAGACCCAACTGTCGTGTTCCCATCTTCTCCGAGAGAGGTGGTCAAGTGAAACGCCAGCGAGTCGCCCTCATCTTTGATCTCGATGGGACGCTTGTCGACAGCGTCTACCGTCACGTCGTGGCGTGGCAGGACGCGTTTCACCGTGCGGGAATCGATTTGTCCGTGTGGCGAATCCATCGCCGCATTGGAATGAGCGGTGGTCTCTTCGCGAACGCCGTGCTTCGAGAGATTGGCCGTGAGGTGACGGCCGAGGAGGCCGCTGTGCTCAGGCGTTACCACGCCGAGGCATACGCCCAGCACTCCAAGGAGGTTCGTCTCCTGCCTGGCTCGCGAGAGCTGCTCTCGTTTCTGACTGGGCTCGGAGTGCCGTGGGCCATTGCGACGAGCGGTTATATCGAAACTGCGGGTCCGAACATCAAGATCCTGGGTGTACCCGACGGAGTGCCCGTCGTCACCCGCGACCTTGTGGACAGAGCCAAACCCGACCCGGATCTCTTTCTGGAGGCTGCCCATCAGTTAGAGGTCGAGATCACCGAGTCCGTGGTCGTCGGAGACAGCGTTTGGGATCTCTTGGCGGCTCGCCGCGCTCGCGCCCTGGGAGTTGGCCTTCTCTCAGGAGGATACGGGAGAGAGGAGTTGGAGCGGGCCGGAAGCTATCGCGTCTACCAGGATCCCGCCGATTTGCTCCTGCATCTCGACGAGTTGGGCGTTCGGCCCTGACGGAGCACGACCGCCGGACCGTCGTGCGGGCGGAGCGGACGAGGGACGACTCACTGCAAACTTCACAGACGTGAATAGGACTGGCACTGCGTGAGGCATTCGGCTAAGGTTGGACCTGACCAAAGCAATCGGTGAATCGAGGGATTGGGATGGACGCCTCAGCAGTGGCGGTGATAATCGGTGCCCTGGCGGCAGGCTGGTGCGTCCAGATCTACCTGGCGATGAAGCAGGCCAGGGCCTTTCAGGCGTCCGTGAGAATTCTGAGCACCGAGGGCAGAACCGCGGTCGGTCGGGGTGGGTCGCGCTACCGCGGAGTCGCCTTTTGCGCCTTGGCCGAAGACGGAGGGGGCCGCGTCGTGAGCGCCTCGGTGCTCAGGGGGGTAAGTGTGTTCTCCCGTCCCCGGGCCGCGCCCGAAATCGTTGGGCGGTCCCTGGCGGAACTCACCGAGACGGATTCCAAGTCGTCTCTCGATCTGGCGATAGCCGATGCCGCGCGACATCTTCTCAAGGCAGTCGCGGCGAAAAGCAAAGGGGGGTGAGCAACCAGTCGACTCGCGGGAATTCAAGTTGGCTTCTTCAAGGGGGATAGATGGATGCTCTTGCTGATTTAGCGGAGGGCTTTATTGGGCTGTTTCAAGCAGGGGGAGAAGTTTTCGTAAGCCTCCTCACCGGAATAGTTCCACTTCTGATCGTGCTTCTCACCGCCGTTAACGCGCTCATTCGCCTGATCGGACCAGAGCGCATCGATGGGTTCGCCAGGTTCTCGGCGAGGCCGGGAGTCGTTTACCTGCCGTTACGCTACCTGGTGCTGCCGATCCTCGCGGTGTTCTTCTTGACCAATCCGATGGCCTACACCATGGGTCGGTTCTTACCCGAGCGGTACAAACCTGCATTTTACGACTCGGCCGTCAGCTTCGTGCACCCGATCCTCGGGCTCTTTCCACACGCGAACCCGGCTGAGATCTTCGTCTACGCGGGGATCGCCGCCGGCATCACTGAGCTGGGGCTGACACTCGGCGACCTCGCGATCCGCTACTTCATTGTCGGAATGGTCGTGATCCTTCTCAGAGGAATTGTCACCGAGGCGATCACTGGGATCATGCTTGGCCGTCGCGAAAGGCAGATCGATGCCGGCGGAGCGGAGGTGACAGCATAATGCCCACCGTAACTCATGTACTCGAGCGAGTCGGCCGCGGGGTAGGTGGAGTGGTCGGAGTTCTGTACCAGTCGGGCCGCGACGCTATCGACACGATTATCAAGAACGTCCTCCCGTTCATGGCGTTCATCGCCATGGTGATCGGTATCATCCTGGAGTCGGGAATCGGTGACTTCATCGCCGATACCTTGTCTCCATTGGCGTCCAGCGTTCCGGGACTGCTGCTGCTTTCCGTGATCGTTGCGCTCCCGGTGTTGTCGCCGCTGCTGGGCCCCGGTGCCGTCATAGCGCAGATCATCGGCACACTACTGGGCGTCGAGATCGGACGCGGGAACATCCCACCCCAGTACGCGCTGCCGGCCCTGTTCGCCATCAACCCCCAGGTGGGTTGCGACTTCATCCCCGTGGGTCTTGCCCTGGGCGAGGCCGAGCCGGAGACGGTCGAGATCGGGGTGCCCGCCGTCCTATTCTCAAGGATGATCACGGGCCCTGCCGCGGTCGTGATTGCCTACCTGGCAAGCTTTGGTTTGTACGGCGGGGAGTAGTTAGAGCAAGGGGGGTTCGTATGGGTGATTACCGCTCGGTGAGTATCGCGGCTGGCCGCGGGGGCTGGGGAGGCCCCCTTGTCGTCACGCCGACGGACGAAAGGCCGCTCATCTACAGCGTGACCGGCGGAGGAATCCACCCGGTGGCCGCCAAGATCGCGGAGCTCACCGGTGGCGAGGCTTTCGACGGGTTCAAAAGCTCCGCCAAGTTCGACAAGATCGCTTGCGCGGTTATCGACTGTGGCGGAACTGCTCGCGTCGGCGTCTATCCGATGAAGAAAGTCCCAACCGTCGACGTCTACCCGACGAGCCCCGCGGGCCCGCTCATGCAGTTCATCACCGAAGAAATCTTTGTTTCCGGCGTCGGAGTCGACCAGATTTCTGTCGCCGAGTAGCAGACGGTGAGATACAAAACGGTCGTGACGGAGGTTGGTCCCCTGGTGGCCGACTTCGTCCGGGAGGGTCGGTTGGTGTTGTTCGCCGAGGGAGCACCCGAGGAGCTGCATAGCTTTTCGGTGCTCCATCGGCCGGAGGACGTCTTCGAAGAGGTTCGTCCCGGAGATGTCGTTCATATGGGCGGGATCCGGCGGCGCGTCACGGCCGTTGGCGATGTTGCGAACGCCAATCTCAAGGCGCTCGGGCATGCGGCTTTCAAGTGCAACGGTAAGGAGCAGCCCGAGCTCCCTGGTGACATCTGCCTCGAAGCGGCGGAGCTGCCCATGCCCGAAGTGGGTCAGAACATCTCCATAGAAGTGGAGGGTTGATGCCCGAGCGCAATTTGGTGATCCAGGACGAGGTAGGACTTCACGCTCGGCCGGCAGCGCTCTTCGCGAGAGAGGCGAACAAATTCAGCAGTGACATTCGAGTCACCATGGGTGAGAAGAGAGCCAACGCCAAGAGCATTCTCGATGTGCTCTCGCTGGATGCTGGTCAGAACGCCGAGATAAAGATCAGCGCCGAGGGTGATGACGCGGAGCGGGCGCTCGGCGCGCTTGTAGCGTTACTGAACGGATCCAAGGACGATGCCGAGAGAGCCTAGTCTTAAGGTCTAGTGGAGAACCTCAAAGAACTCTCTCGTTACGCGAGTGGGCTTGGATACGACGCGACGGGAAAGCCGGAAGAGGATGATCGGGTTCTTCGAAACCTCCCGGTACATGCGGCGCGGTTTGCTGAGAAGGCGTCCGCGCCATTCCAAGAGGTAGCCGCCGACGGGATGGTGGTGGGCGTAACTGGCCTTGCCACATTCGGCACATGTAATTTCGTGCAATACCGGACCCGCGTAGTGGAGGTCGTGAAGCGTCTGCTGCCCACAGTCTGGACAAACGAGAGAAGACTTGATCTGCATCCGCTATCTCTTGCCCCTTCCCGTTGCCCCTATCAGCGACTCAGCCAACACAAGGTCCTCGGGCTGTGTGATCTTTATATTACGCGCGTCGCCACGGACAACCTCAACCGTTCCGCCCACTCTTTCTACGGATGCGGCTGTGTCGGTGCCCTCGAATCCCGAGACTGCCGCGGAGCGGTACGCGTCGAGGAGCACTTGCGCTCGGAAGACCTGAGGGGTTTGGGCTCGCCAGAAGCCTGCCCGGTCGACCATCGGCCTGGCGAATCGGCCGTTTAAGTGCGCGAGGTCGTCCTCGAGTGGAAGGGCGCAGATGGCTCCGCCCGAGTAATGGGCTTTCTCGAGCAGCTCGTTCAGAGTCGCGCCGTCGAAGAAGGGTCTAGCACCGTCGTGGATCAGCACGAACTCGACTTCTCCGCACTCGATGTTCGGGGCGAGGTACTCAAGGGCGCACGCCTCGGAGGCATGCCTGGTCTCGCCGCCCGCGATCACGGCGCTCACCTTGATGCCGGCCGAGCGGAAGACACGCCTGCACCTGTCGAGTTCATGCTCCGCAGCGACGATCACCAGTCGATTGATATCGTGATGCTGCGCAAACGGGCGCGCTGCACGGACGATGATGGGCAGGCCCTCGATCTCAAGGTAGACCTTATTTATGGCTTGTCCCATCCGGATGCCGTTTCCGGCACCAAGGACCACGGCGGCTGTGGTGTTCAACGGCAACAACTCCTTGGAGATCGTCTATGGGGCACGAGCGATAGAGCCGATCGGCCTCATCCGCGCCATTCTCTCATTGCGATCGACGTTGATGGCACGCTGATCGCCAACGGGCTCTGACTTTCCGCGGCGAACAAGCGTGCGGTGCGGGAGGGACGGGCTGGAATTCGATTGTCGAGGAGCCGGACCCCCGCTCCAAGAGCCGCAGGACGGTTGAGCAGAAGGCCCCATACGGGTCGAGCTTGAACTCCGTTTACCCTATGATAGATTCATTTGTGAACTTGCCTGAACATATGTGAATCGGGGGGTAGGAGAGGTGAAGGGATCCTCGGCGCAGTATCTGCACGACCGAGCGGCGCAAGGTCGCCCCATCCGAGTGGGCCTTGTCGGGGTCGGCCAGATGGGGGCCGGGATCGTGGCCCAGTCAGCGCACCTTCCCGGCCTCAAGATCGAGGTCCTCGCAGACATAGATCCGGAGCGCGCCCGGCGCTCGGTCGCCCGTCTCGGCAATGTCGATCCTCTCGTCACCGACGACCCCGATGAGGCAGCGCAGGCGGCAGGTTCTGGCCGGACTGTGATTACCCGCGACCCTGAGCTGGTGCCGCACTTACCCTTAGATGTCGTCGTGGAGGCAACGGGGATTCCCGATGTCGGCGTGCGCGTCGGGCTTGCCGCAGCCCACGCTAAACGCAACCTCGTGTCGATGAATGTGGAAGCCGATGTGACGATCGGTCGCTTTCTCCGAAGGCAGTTCGAGCTTTCGGGCGCCGTGTATACGCTCGCCGCGGGTGATGAGCCCTCCTGCGCGTGGGAATTGGTCGACTTTGCTCGGACAATTGGGCTCGACGTCATCGTCGCCGGCAAGGGCAAGAACTACCCACTGCGACAGAACGCGACTCCTTCGTCGGTCGCTGAGGAGGCCGAGCGTAAGAAGATGAACCCCCGCATGCTCGCCGCGTTCGTCGACGGCACCAAGACGATGTGCGAGATGTGCTGCCTGGCGAACGCCACTGGCTTTCGTCCCGACGTTCCCGGGATGCATGGGCCGGATGCCAACTCCGCTGACTTGGCCTCGGTCTTCAAGCCCCGCGAGGAGGGCGGGCTGCTGTCGCAGACGGGTGTTGTCGACTACGTCACGGGGGACGTTGCCCCTGGGGTGTTCGTGGTCGTGCATTCCGACGACGAAGAGATCGTGCGCGACCTCAACTACCTGAAACTCGGTTCGGGTCCTTATTGGGCGCTAATACGCCCCTTCCATCTGGCAAACTTGGAGGTGCCGATGACGGTCGTGCGCGTCATGCGTGACGGGTCTCCGACGCTCGCTCCCGTCCATCGGGCCGCTGAGGTGGCAGCCAAGGCGAAGCGCGATCTTCACCCTGCCGACCGGATCGAAGGGATCGGCGACGAACAGGTTTACGGCTTTACCTACTCGGCGGGCGACTTCGATGAAATGGGTTTGGTTCCACTGGGATTGACCGAGCACGCCACGGTGAGGAAGCCGGTGACGGCCGGCGAACCTCTGACGTTCGACGATGTCGAACTGGATGAGTCCTCTGCACTCGTGCGCGCATGGCATCTGCAACAACACCTTGATCGGCTGGATGAGTACAGAGAGGTAGCCGGATGACAAGCCTTTCACCAGCCCAAGCCAAGGATCTTCTCGAGACCATGTGGACGATCCGTCGCTTCGAGGAAGCGGTGGATGACCTTTTCGCCCGCGGTCTGCTACACGGCACCATGCATCTCTCCATCGGTCAGGAGGGAGCGGCCACCGGAGCGATTTCAGCGTTGGGGGAGAGCGACTACATCACCAGCACGCACCGCGGGCACGGACACTGTATCGCTAAGGGCGCGGACGTGACGCTCATGCTCGCCGAGCTGTTGGGCAAGGAGACGGGTTACTGCCGGGGCCGAGGCGGGTCGATGCACATCGCCGACGTCAAGAAGGGGAACCTCGGTGCCAACGGCATAGTGGCTGGATCGATACCCATCGCGGCCGGCGCGGCCCTGGCCCTCAAGCTCCGTGGCTCCGATGGCGTCGTGCTGTGCTTCTTCGGCGACGGCGCGGTCAACGAGGGCGGTTTCCACGAGGCGCTCAACATGGCGTCGATCTGGAAGCTCCCCGTAGTCTTCGTTTGCGAGAACAACCACTACGGAATGTCGATGGCGTGGAATAAGGCGACCGCCGTCGAGAAGCTCTCTGATCGAGCCGTCGCCTATGGGATGCCCGGCCAGACCGTGAATGGCAACGATGCGCTCGCAGTGCGCGAGGCAGTCGCTCACGCGGTCGCTCGGGGGCGCTCGAAGGAGGGGCCCAGCCTCATCGAGGCGCTCACCTACCGCTACAAGGGCCACTCCAAGAGCGACAAGAACGTCTATCGCACCCGAGAGGAGATTGCGGAGTGGCGCGAGAAGGACCCCATCGCTCACCTGGCTGCCGTCGCGCTCGAGAATGGATGGCTCGACGAGGAGATGACGAGATCCATCGAGGATGAGGCAGGCCGCAGAATCGAACGCGCGGTTGCGGAGGCCATGAAGCAGCCGGATCCGTCGCTTGTGGACATCGAGGAAGAGGTCTATGCCTGAGACGCGGGAGATTACCTATGCGCAGGCTATCAGGGAGGCACTCGCCGACGCGCTGCGTTCCGACGACCGGGTCTTCTTGCTAGGGGAGGACATCGGAGTCTACGGCGGTGCATTTGGGATAACCAACGGGTTGCTAAAGGAGTTCGGGGAGGAGCGGGTACGCGACACGCCCATCTCTGAGATCGGCATCGTCGGCGTTGCCGTCGGGGCGGCGCTCATCGGGATGAGACCTGTGGCGGAAATGCAGTTCTCAGACTTCACGGCCAACGCTATGGATCAGCTCTGCAACCAAGCCGCAAAGCTTCGTTTCATGTACGGCGGCCAGGCCGAGGTTCCAATGGTGCTTAGGGCTCCGACGGGCTCGGGCACGGGAGCCGCGGCGCAGCACTCGCAGTCGATCGAGTCGTGGTTGCTCAACGTTCCCGGCCTTAAAATCGTGATGCCGGCGAGCTCGTACGACGCTAAAGGTCTACTCAATGCGGCGATCGAGGACCTCAACCCCGTCGTTGTGCTCGAGCACAAGCTTCTGTATTCGACGAAGGGGGCGGTGCCGGAGGAAACATACACCTGCTCCCTAGGCAAGGCGGCGGTCGTGCGCGAGGGGAGAGACCTTACGATCGTTGCGTGGTCGCTCAGTGTGGCGCGTGCACTGGCCGCAGCCCGCACACTCGCCGACCAGGGTGTCGATGCGGAGGTTGTGGATGTGCGCACGCTCAGACCGCTCGACCGCAAGACGATCGTCGAGTCGGTCGGCAAGACCGGACGATTGATGGTTGTACATGAGTCCCCCCGTACCGGTGGTTTCGGTGGCGAGATCGCGGCGACCGTCATGGAGAGCGAAGCCTTCGACTTCCTCGAGGCGCCCCTCAAGCGGCTCGGCGGGCTCGAGGTTCCCATCCCCTACAACCCGGATCTCGAGAAGGGCGTAGTGCCCCAAGAGGAAGACATCGTCAAGGCCGCCGTCGACCTCATAGCGGAGTAGGGCGGAGGTATGCGCGATGTAGTCATGCCTAAGACCTCGATGACGATGACTGAGGGTGAGCTTCTGACCTGGCTCGTGTCCGAAGGTGAAGAGGTCGCTGAGGGCGATCCGATAGCGGAGGTCATGACCGATAAGGTCGACATGGAGGTGGAAGCGCCCGCCGACGGCCGAGTTGGGATTCTCATCGAGCCCGGCCGGACGGTCCCAATCGGAACTGTTATCGGCGTCATCCTCACAGAGGGCGAGCAAAAGCCCGAGACGCCGGTTGCAGCGACAAGTCCGCCCGTGCCCGAGGAGCGCGTCGAGACAGCGTCGGCCGTCACCGCTCAATCGTCACGACAGGAAAGAGGACAGAGGGCCGGGGGGATGTCGGGAACCACTGTCGAGACCTGGACTGAGGATCGGATGCGAGCCAACGGCCGTTTGCGGGCGACGCCCGCAGCACGCGCCATGGCTAAGCGCACAGGGGTCGACCTCGGCTCGGTGAAGGGATCCGGGCCCAAGGGTCGTATTCGGTCGGGCGATGTTGCCGAGGCCGCCCGCGAGACCGCGAGGAAGGAAACGCCCGCGCCTGCTCCCGGGGTCGCTGGCATGGAAAACGCCACGCGGAAGACGCCCACCGGCGTGCGTGGGGTCATGGCTCGTCGCATGGCGGCGGCCGCTCAGATCCCTCAGTTCACCCTGTTCGCAGACATCTCCTTTGCCTCGGCAGAGAGGGTACGCAAAGCGCTACTCGAGCGCGAGGAAACCAAGGTCGGGCTCACCGAAGTCATCTTGTGTTCCGTGGCCCGAGCTCTCAAGGATCACCCAGCGCTGAATGCCCACTTCGACAACGGTGAGATCGTGGAGTTCTCGCAGGTGAACCTCGGCGTTGCCGTTGATACCGAGGCCGGGCTCGTTGTCCCGGTCGTCGACCGCGCCGAGCGCGCCGACCTGTTCGAGATGAACGCGCGGTTGTTGAAACTCGCGGCCGCTGCGAGGCTCGGACGACTCAGGCAGGAGGAGGTCGACGGTGGGACGTTCACCGTCACCAACCTTGGCAAGTTCGGCGTCGACGCGTTCCAGCCCGTTGTCAATCCTCCTCAGGTCGCCATCCTCAGCGTAGGACGCGTCACGCTCGGCGCCGGGAGGGTCGCGACGTTCGGTCTCGCAGCCGATCACCGGGCTGTGGATGGAGCTCAGGCCGCGCGCTTTATCGGCCGGCTGGCCGAAATCATCGAAAGACCGGACGTTGAACTCGTGAGTCGGTCCCCGGGCGGTCGAGCAGACTCTTCCTGAAATCACACCACAGCTTCCTCACATTCGTGAGGGTAGAATAGGTCGGTGCAGAGAGCTTTTTGGGGACGGCTTAAGGGTGGATAGATCTCGAGATCTAGGTGCAAGCGGGAAACTTTATCAGTCGAAGGCGGATCGCGCCGAACTGCTGGCGCGTGTAGCCGAACTCTACTACCTCGATGGGCGCGATCAGCGATCGATCGCGTCTGAGATGAGCACGTCCCGCTCGAACGTGTCCCGGCTCCTCACCGAAGCCAGGCAGCGCGGAATAGTCGAGATCCGTATCCACAAGGCTCTTGGCCGTGCGCACACAATCGAGGACGAGCTCGTGGACGCGTTCGACCTCCTGGAGGCGCGCGTGCTGGCGAGCCGCCCCGACGTCGGGCCGGATGACGCGCTGCAGCGCGTGGGCGAGCTCGCCGCGGCCTTCCTCATGGAGCACATAACTGATGGTCTTACAATCGGACTATCCTGGGGGACCTCGCTTGCGGCCATGGTCGACGCAACACGACCGGGGCGCTCCTATGAGGTCGAGATCGTTCAGATTCTCGGAGGGCTGTCCTCGGTGTCCGTCTCGCTCAGCGGACACGAGCTCGGTCGCTCTCTGGCCGACCGGCTCGGCGGAACTTTCAATTACCTGCACGCTCCCGCGATCGTCGATTCGGTTGAGTTGCGGAACTCCCTATTGCGCCAGCCCGGCATCGCTTCTGTCCTCAAGCGCGCCGAGAGAGCCGACCTCGCGTTCGTGGGAATCGGGTCACTCGGGGAGGGGTCGTCGAGAGCCTTGTTTTCGGAAGCCGGTTTGTCGAAGTCGGAGCAGCGTCAGCTCAAGTCCTCTGGTGCGGTGGGAGACATCTGCGCACGCCTGTTTTCGATCGATGGGGTGCCCTGCGAGGTGTCCGTAAACCACCGCGTGATCGGCGTACATCTCAAGGATCTGCCGAAGATTGCAAGCGTTGTGGGCGTCGCCAAAGGCTTCGAAAAAGCACCCGGCATACTCGGGGCCGTCCGGGGCAGGTTCGTGAACGTTCTTGTCACTGATGAGTCAACCGCGGCTGAGGTTATCCGACTAAACGAGAAGACAGGCACTTGAAGACACTCAAGGATGCGTTCGCCTCTCCGAGACGGTCCGCTACGAAAGGTTTCGCGATTACCTGTGTCCCTGGTGCCCGCAGGTGCCAGCTTGACACGTCGGGAAACGGGGTTCTCAAGAATTGTCCCAGAAGCTGTTAGCCGCTGAGGTGTGTCTGAGTCTTTGATAGAGACGGCCGTCGAATTAACCCAACTCATCCGCCTCTCCCGGAGCTGTTGCCTTTGCTCTCACGATTCTGCTCGATCCGTTCTCGTCTGGCTTGTCGCAGTCCCTTCTGACGCGCTCGTCGAATGCGCGGTCATCTGGGGACCTCGATCAGACCATGCGAGAAGGATCGGTCGGGGCAGGATCATCGACCGCCAGATCGAGCCGTTCTGGCGTGAGCTTGTCCAGCAACCCTTCGCTCTGGAGTGCGTCCGAGAACAGCAGCTGCACTTGCGTCGAGCTCTCCTCGGCGGACACGAGGAACTCGATCCAACGCCGCGACACGACGTCCATGATCGCGAGCGCCACGCGGCGCGCCCGCGTGAAATGGGTGGCATCCCAGATCCAGATGCGATTGGGCTTCCAGGACACGAAGTCGGGCCACGGCGGCGGCCGGCGTGTGGAGGGAGGGCTCGGGCAGGCTGACCTGGTGCTTCTCGGCCACTCGGCGCAGCGTCGAGGGGGCGACGAACACCGTGCCCGTATAGGAGCCGCGATGGGCGAGCTTGCGATGAGAACGGTCCACCGGTCCCCCACTGTTCGATCAGCTCCAGGATCGCCTGGACCTCCCAGCCGAGCAGTCGGCGCACCGGATTCCCACCGGGTGCCCGATCGACGAGCGTGCCGGCATCGAGCAAGCGCGCCCGCCAACGATGCACTCGCACGTCCGAGACGAGGAGCACGCCACAGGCGCGCTGGTGGGTCCAACCTTGGGCCACGGCGTCGTCTACGAGCTTGAGCAGGCCCTCTTTGACCTCACCCGGGCCCCGGGCTCAGGCCCAGGACTTCGGTTTTCCCCGCACCAAGGTCAGTTCGACCG
>Ga0183260_10003901_pt1 | contig 11962 bp, 5 predicted proteins | sample AntDrymUQ4972206_2_FD_129768 | JGI IMG/M metagenome (GOLD analysis project Ga0183260, IMG submission 129768) | Polar desert sand microbial communities from Dry Valleys, Antarctica - metaG UQ497 (22.06) (version 2) (version 2) | ecosystem: Environmental > Terrestrial > Soil > Desert | place...
CACTCTTCGCCCCTTCCGTTCTCCGGGTGCGCCCGGACCCGCCTGCCGCCTTCCGGGTGCCTCGGGTTTTCCGCGCAGCCGCGGGAGCCTCGTTCCCGGGTTGCGGTCCGGAGTCCTCGTCTTCCTCCGCTTCTTCCCCGTCGACCACAGGACTCATGTCGACTTCCTGCACGACGTCTCCTTCGACAACGTCATCATCCGGAACTGGCTGTGACACTTCGACGGCCTGTTCCTGTTCCCGATAGGGCTCCGCTGTCTCAGCCTCCGCCGGGCTCTCTTCCCCGTCGGCAGACACGGAGTGGAGTGCACCCCAGCCCTGACGGTCGGGACGATCCGTGTACGCACCGGTGCGCCCCTCTGCCGCATCACGCCGGATGGTCTCTTCAGCGTCGGATGCGCCGGCAACCGGCTGCATGATGTTCGCGGGAAAGAGACGAATCACCCCCTGGCGATCGCGCTCGACGCGGAACAGCCCCTCCCGCTGACATGCACGGAGCAGGTCCTGAAGGCTGCCGAACCCGAACTTGCGCTCGTCGAACGTCGGATCGACGCTGCGCATGAACTGCTTCGCCTGCCGCACGTACATCGGGAACCGCGGCGGATTCGGCGCGGTCTGGAAGATGCGCCGCACGTCGTTCACACCCTCGGCTACGCGCAGCTCCGGCATTGGCGTGGAGGGGCGCGCCTGCGGCTCCGCCTCCTGGCCGGAGGACGCTTCGGCGTCCTGCCCGTCACGCCGTTCATCGGGCGCCGGACCAGGGGCTTCCTCACCGGCGCGGAGGCGTCCGTCTGCTCCTTCGACCACTTCCACGAGCACGTTGCGCCCGTGCTCCCGCAGGCGCACATGTCCGGCGGACGCCAGCTTCTGCGCAAAGTCACGGAAGCTGCTGACGCCGTACGTACGCTCCGAGAACGTGGAATCGAGCTGGAGGAGCGTGCTCTTCAAGAGGCCGAGCTGCGGCGACACCTCACGGTCGCTCAGCACCTTCAGCGCCCGCCGTACGAGTGGAAGGGCCTGATCGATCGGCGCCTGGGCCACCGCCCCGACCTGCCGCCGGTCGGCGCCACGTCGTGGGCCCACCAGGTTCTCGTACGCGATGAACTCGTGGCAGTTGCGCTGCATGACGCCGCTCGTGAAAGCGCGCCCGCCGACGACGAATACCTGCTTGTCGTACTGCTTCAGTTTCTCGACGAGGGTGATGAAATCACTATCGCCGCCAACGATCACATACGCGTTGATGTGGGTGTGGGTAAAGGCCATCTCCAGCGCATCGAGCGCCAGGTTGATGTCGGCGCCGTTCTTGTCGCCGCCCGGGGTGAGATTGCGCTGGAGAAGCTTCGTCGCGTGCTGCGTCAGCGAACGGCTGTAGTCGCCAGCCCGCGTCCAGTCTCCGTAAGCAATCTTCGAGACAACCTCGCCACGTTCCTTCAACGCTTCGAGCACGACACCGATGTCGAACTGCGTGCCCAGGGTACTCTTCACACCGATCTCGATATTGTCGAAATCGATGAACACTGCCAATTTGAGTTGTGTATCCGGCAAACCTTCAGTCTTCCCTTCCCGCCTGTGCGGCGCGTGTTCACGGAACGGCAGGCCGTGTCCTCAACATCAGCCAATCGAGTGTCGTGGGCAGGGCGGCCCGGAGGTCGCGGGGGCCGTGCTCACGGACGGCGAGGACAAGGCGTTCCGATTATCCCCTGAAAACCGGCGATCTGCCGCCTGGTTCACGGCAAGGGCCTGTCGAGCGCACAAACCGGGCCGTACTGTCCGGGCAGCCGGCCCCCTCAGGGACTCACCGGGCCGCGATATCGTACGCGTAAATCGTGTCCTGATCCCTCAGGTACAGCTTCCCGTTGGCCACGGCGGGATGGCTCCATGTCGGCAGGTTGCCCGTCTGCAGCTGAAAGCGGCCGTGCTCGCGGTACTCCTTCGGATTGGCTTCGGCAAGGCCCACCACGCCGTTCTCGCTGAAGAGGTAGAGACGCTCGTCGGCAAAGATCAACGACCCCTTGCCCACCGTGCGGTGCCGCCACGCGACCGTGCCCGTGTCGAACTGCATTGCGGTCAGAATGCTGCTCGAAAAGCCATACAGGTGCTGGCCCACGAGCACCGAGCTGGCGTGATGGTTCCGCATCTCGTGCGTGAAGTACACCTGCCGGGCCGTAACGTTTCCGGCGGACCCGCTCAGCTCGAGCAGCGCCGCCCCCGTCCCGTAGTCCGACGAGAGGAAGACGTGATTGCCGCGGACGATCGGCGTGGCGATGTTTGCGGTCCTGTTCGCCACACGGTCGTAGCTCCAGAGCAGCCTTCCATCGTTCACGTCCAGACCGACCGCCCGTTCAGCCGTGAAGAACACCGCCTGGCGCACGCCCCCGATTTCCTGCAGCACGGCGGACGAGTAGCCCGGCTCGTCTCCCTGGCTCCTCCAGATCTCCGCGCCGTCGGTCTTCCGCAGGGCGACGATGCCCGCGCCCCGGCCCCCGGCCTGGACGAGCACGCGGTCCTCCAGCACCAGCGGCGACTCGCTGAGCCCCCATCGGATGTTCGATCCGCCGAACTTGCTCAGCACGTTCACCCGCCAGACGACTTTCCCGCTCGCCGCCTCCAGCACCGCCAGGTCCCCGCTGGCGCCGAACGCATACACACGGTCCCCATCGACGGTCGGCGTCCCCCTCGGACCGCTCCCCCGATCGTTGCTGAAGCGCCGGCCGTTCGGCACCTCCCAGAGGCGCTTGCCGCCCGCCGCATCGAAGGCCACAACGTGCTCGTTGCCGTCCCTGGCGCCAAGTGTGAACAGCCGTCCGTCGCGGATGGCAAATGAGGAATAGCCCTCTCCTGCTCCTTTCGCCTGCCATGCCTGCGGCGGTCCGCCGGCCGGCCAGGTCTTCAGCAGTCCTTTCTCTGCCGAGGTGCCGTCACGGTCAGAGCCGCGCCACTGCGGCCAGTCGTCGAGAGCGCGGTTCGAGACGACTGCCGGCAGGGCCAGCACGGCGGTGCCCAGGAGGAACGCCGCGGCGGAAGTGCGGGTGAATGAAGTCATGCCCGATGTTACGCCCCGCGCGCACCCCTCGTTTCGAGCCCTGCCGATCAGGGCGTGCCGGAGCCTTTCAGAATCCGCACCCGCGAGAGCTCAATCCGGCTCACAGGAGCCTCTCCGCTCACCGGCGTCCGCTCGATGGCCTCGACGACGGCCATTCCGTCCACGACGCGAGCGAACGCGGTGTACAGCCCGTCCAGACTCGGGGCATCACCCGTGACGATGAAGAAAGAGGTGGTGGCACTGGCAGGGTCATCTCCGCGCGCCATCGAGAGGACCCCTTTTACGTGCTTCGTATCGCTGAACTCCGGCTGCAACCCCTTCACGAGCGCCTGCTGCTTTTCGGCAAGCGGCCCGCGCGTGTCGAGAGATCCCGTCTGAATGACGAAACCGGGCACGACCCGGTGAAAGGCGGTGCCATCGAACACCCCCGCGTCGGCAAGCCGCAGGAAAGCGCGGACGGTCTCGGGCGCCGCACCGGGGAGGAACTCTATCGTGATCGGACCAGCGCTCGTCTCGAGCACCGCCCGATACGCAGCGAGCTCCTCTACAGTCTCCGTGCTGAACGGCTCCGGTTCTGGCGGCGGCGTGTCGCGGATCTCGACGCTCAGGATCTCGATGCGCTCGATCACTCGGTTGTCCTCGTCCGCGGGGGCTTCGGAGATCTTCTCCACGACGTCCATGCCCTCGACCACCCGGCCGAACACCGTGTACTTGCCGGTGAGGGCCGGCTGGTCCGTTACACAGACGAAGAACTGCGCTCCTCCGCTGTCCGGTTTCCCGGGCTGCAGGACGGCCGACACCGCACCGCGGGTATGGGGCTCCCCCGAGATCTCCGGCTTGAGGACCCCCAGCCCGCCGGTGCCATAGAGCTTCGCCTTCGCCGGATCCCTCGACAGCGGATCGCCCCCCTGGATGATCCCCCGCCGAATCACGCGGTGAAACGTCGTCCCCTTGTAAGCTCCGTCGCGGGCGAGCTTCATGAAATACCCGACGTGATTGGGGGCAAGGTCCGGACGCAACTCGATCACGAATGTCCCGGCCGTGGTACTCACCACCGCCTGTTTAGCCGTCATCTCCTCGAGTGGAAGCGGCGTCACGAACGGCGCCGGTGCCTTCTGGGCCTGGAGCAGCATCAGTGCCAGCATGAGCAGTCGCACACAGTCCTCCCGGAAAGGGACGCTTCCCCAACATACACCCGTGAATCGTCAGAAGGGAGCCGCCGCCGGATACAGCCATTGAACGTCGACTCCGCGCGTGCTACCGTCACCCTGCGGTTGCGTGGCGCAACCGAAACGGTGACCCGGCACGGTGTCCGGGGAGGTTCTGATCATGTCATCCCCCCCCTCTTCCCTCCGCATCGTCGAATCGTCTGAAGCGTCCGGCCGCCTCGAGGCCGCACGTGCGTGGGCCCTCGCGCGGGCGGATCGCGGCGCCCTGATTGTAGCGGCCTCGCGCGGCGCGGCCGACGAAATGGCCCGCTCGGTCGCCCTCGAGCGCGGAGGCGCCGTCGGGCTCCACCGATTCAGCTTCGCACAGCTTGCGGCTCACCTCGCCGCTCCCGTGCTTGCCGCACGGGGGATTGCGCCGGCAACACGCATGGGCTCCGAGGCAGTCGCCGCACGCGCGGCGTTCGACGCCCGGGCGGAAGGGGAGCTTGGATACTTCGCTCCTGTTGCGGGCACGCCAGGATTCCCTCGTGCGCTGGCGCGTACGCTCGGAGAACTGCTGCTCGCGCGGGTCGGGTCTGCGCCGCTGGCGAAGCTCCCCCTGGGAGGGCCGGACCTTGCGCGGCTCCTCGAGCGATTCGAGGAGCAGTTCGAGGAGGCCGGGGCGACCGACCGCGCACTGCTGTTCGAAGCGGCTGCCGAAGCGGCTGCCTCTGTGAGCGGAAGGCCGCTGCTGTTTTTGGACGTGCCGCTCGAGTCTGCCGTGGAGTTTTCACTTGCACGACGGCTGATCGAGACTGCGTCCGAGACGCTGATCACCGTGCCGTTTGGCGACCTCTCAACCCTTGGGCACCTCGAAGCGCTTGGCATTGAGGCGGAAGTGCTCGGGCCGGAGGGTGCATCCGACCTGACGGCGCTGCGCCGATATCTTTTTGCCAGGAGGCAGCCGCCGACGCGCGAGCGCACGGGTGAGGTACGCCTGTTTTCCGCACCTGGTGAGGGACGCGAGTGCGTGGAAATCGCACGGCGGATCCTGCAGGAGGCGCGGCGTGGCGTGCGCTTCGACGAAATCGGGGTGCTTCTCCGGTCCCCCGGCGACTACGTGGGTCTGCTCGAGGACGCCTTCGACCGGGCGTCCATCCCCGGCTGGTTCGATCGCGGCAACCGACGGCCGCATCCGGCAGGTCGTGCATTCCTGGCGATCCTCAGCTGCGCCGTCGAGCGGCTGTCGGCCGTTCGATTTGCCGAGTACCTGTCGCTCGGACAGGTGCCGGACGGGACAGGGACGCCGGCCGCGGACACACCGCTCCCGGCGGATGACCTCGTGCAGGGGTTCGCGCGCAGCGAGGCCGCACCAGACGAACCTGAGCCCCCCGAGAGCTCGCTCCCGGCGATCGAGGCGGAGCACGCGGCCGTTGTCGACGGGGCGCTGCGCGCCCCCTGGAAGTGGGAGAAGCTGATCGTCGACTCCGCGGTCATCGGCGGCGACGCAGCACGGTGGGAGCGTCGCCTGCGCGGGCTTGGTGCAAAGTACGAGAAGCAGATCAGGGAGGAACGGCGCGAGGATCCCGAGTCCCCCAGGATTCCCCGGCTGGAACGCGACCACAGGAACCTGACACACCTCGCCGGTTTTGCGCTGCCACTGATCGAGGCGCTGGCGTCGTGGCCCGCCGAGGGGACGTGGAGCGAATGGCTCGAGCGGTTCGGGGAGCTCGCGCCGCGCGTGCTGCGGAGACCCGGCCGCGTGCTCAAGGTTCTCGCCGAGCTGCGTCCGATGGGAGCCATAGGCCCGGTGTCGCTGGAAGAGGCGCGCGACGTGCTGGCCGAACGGCTGCGGATGCTCGACGAAGCACCCCCCGCAAACAGGTACGGCAGGGTCTTCGTCGCCAGCCCCCAACAGGCGAGGGGCCGCACGTTCAAGGTCGTCTTCGTGCCGGCGCTCGCCGAGCGTCTTTTCCCGCAGAAGCCACGGGAAGACCCGCTCCTGCTCGACACCGAGCTTCGTGAACCCCTCCAGGCGGGCCTCTTTCTGCAGGAGGATCGGGCCAAGGGAGAACGGCTCCTCCTGCGGCTGGCGGTCGGCGCCGCCACCGAACGGGTGTGGCTCTCGTACCCGCGTCTCGACGTGGGCGGCGCGCGCCCGCGGGTGCCCTCCTTCTACCTGCTCGACGTCATGCGTGCCGTCACCGGCACGATTCTGAATCACGAGCTCCTGCAGCGCGAAGCGGCGGCGCAAGGCGGTGCCCGGCTGGACTGGCCGGCGCCGACGGAAGCCGCTGCCGCAATCGACGAGGTGGAACATGACCTCGCCACGCTGCGCGAGCTGATGGACGTTCGCGATCACGCCTCGGTCCGCGGCCATGCTCACTATCTCTTGCAACTGAACGACGCGCTGCGCCGCTCGGTCTCACGCCGGTGGGCGCACGCGAGCGGACGCTGGCGGCCGCAGGACGGGCTCGTGCGCGTGGCCGACGGCACCCGCGCCATGCTGGCGCGGCAGCGGCTCAACGCCCGGCCGTACTCTGTCTCGGCGCTGCAGAAGTTCGCCACGTGCCCATATCAGTTCATGCTCTCCGCAATCTATCGACTCGAGCCGAACGCCGAGCCTGAACCGCTGCAGCGGCTGGACCCGCTCACGAAGGGGGCGATCTTCCACGAAGTACAGTCCGTTTTTTTTCGCCAGCTTCGTCGCGAGGGTGCCCTGCCTGTGACGAACGCGGGAGTCGACCGTGCGCTCACCGTTCTGAACGCCGCGCTCACGGACGTCGCACGCAAACATGAAGAGGAGCTTGCGCCGGCTATCGCACGCGTCTGGCGTGACGAGATCGAGGCCATCGCGCGGGACCTGCGCGTCTGGGTCAGGAAGCTCCCGGAAAGCACCGACTGGATTCCCGAGTACTTCGAATTCAGCTTCGGCCTGTCGGACGACGGACGCGACGACCGCAGTGTTCCGGATCCCGTGTCAATCGACGGCCGGTTCACGCTCAGAGGCTCGGTTGACATGATCGAGCGCAGCGCCCGCCCGGGCGAGCTGCGGATTACCGACCACAAGACCGGCCGCAATCGCACGACGGCGCGTACGGTGATCGGTGGAGGTTCGCTCCTCCAGCCGGTCATCTATGGCCTGGCTGTCGAACGGATCCTCGGCGGGGCGGTCACCGCCGGGCGGCTGTTCTACTGCACGGCCCAGGGTGGGTTCGCCGATCATCCGGTCCCTCTGTCGGAAGCAAACCGTCGCGCCGGGCTCGAGGCGCTCGAGATTGTGGACCGCGCGATCGAGCTCGGGTTCCTGCCCCCGGCCCCCGCAGACGGCGCGTGCACGTGGTGCGACTTCCGTCCGGTGTGCGGACCCGACGAGCCGGAGCATGTGAGACGCAAACCGTCGGCTTCGCTGGCCGACCTCACGGCCCTTCGGAGAATGCCATGACGACGGTCACGAGCGGCATCCTCGCGGACGACGAGGCGCGGCGCCTGATCGGCAGCGCCCTCGACGACACCCTCATCGTCGAAGCGGCCGCAGGCACCGGCAAGACAACGGAGCTCGTGGGGCGGATCGTGCGAATCCTCGCGGAGGGTCGTGCGACGGTGAGCCAGATCGTGGCGGTCACCTTCACTGAAAAGGCAGCCGGGGAGCTCAAGCTCCGGCTCCGCGAGCGGCTCGACCGTGAGCGGACAGGGTCTGAATGGGATGAGGAACGCCGCGGCCGCCTGGACGCTGCGCTCACGGCGCTCGAAGAGGCACATGTCAGCACCATCCACGGGTTCTGTGCCGATCTGCTGCGAGAGCGCCCGGTCGAGGCGGGTATCGACCCGCTGTTCGAGGTGCTGACCGAGCCTGCCGCCGCCCGGCTCTTCGACGATGCGTTTGGACGATGGCTGCAGGAGGTGCTCACGGAGCCCCCTGAGGGGGTCCGCCGGGCCCTGCGGCGGAGCGCCTTCGGCGGTGGGGACGGTCCCGTCGATCGGCTGCGGAAAGCCGCCTGGGAGCTGGCGCAGTGGCGAGACTTCACCGCACCCTGGACGCGGAACGCGTTCGATCGCGCGGCCTCGATCGCGGCCCTCGTCGCGCAGCTGCACGAGTGCGCCGCTCTCACGCGCGATCCCGCGTCCCGGAACGATCCGCTCTTCACCAGCACGGACCCTGTCCGGCGGCTGAGCGAGGAGATCGCCCTGCAGCAGCAGTACGGTGATCCAGGCGGATCCCCGGACCACGACGGCTGGGAAGCCGGGCTCGTGGACCTCTCGCGGGACCGCGTGCTGGCGACCATGCGGCCGGGTCGCGGAGCGGTGTACCGGGAAGGGGTCCAGAGGAAGACGGTACTTGCTGCGCTCGAGGAGCTGCGCACGGAGCTCGATCGATTCCGCATGGAGGCAGATGCGGATCTGGCGGCGCTGCTCCAGCAGGATCTCCGCGGACCGATCAGGCAGTACGAGGGGATGAAGGCGAAAGCGGGGGCGCTCGACTTCCTGGACCTGCTGCTCCAGGCCCGGGACCTCGTTCGCGACAATCCACACGTGCGCCGGGGCCTGCAGGCGCGATTCACCAGGCTGTTCGTGGACGAATTCCAGGACACCGATCCTCTGCAGGCGGAGATCGTGCTCCTCCTCGCGGCTGACGACCCGGAGGAATCGGACTGGCGGCGGGCGCGCACCGTGCCAGGGCGGCTCTTCCTGGTCGGGGATCCAAAGCAGTCCATCTACCGCTTCAGGCGTGCGGACGTCGGAATCTATCGCGAGGTCTGCGCGCAGCTGGCGGCGCAAGGGGCCACGCCCGTGCGGCTCAATCGCAGCTTCCGCAGCGTGCCAGGCATTCAGGCGTGCGTGAACGCTGCGTTTGCGCCGGTGATGACCGGTGACGAGCTGACGCTTCAAGCTGACTACGTCCCGCTTGCGCCGCACCGACCCGCGCTTTCCGGCCAGCCCTCCATCGTCGCGCTTCCGGTTCCGGAGCCGTACGCGACGCGCAACATCTCGGGGGCGGCCATCGACAAGTCGCTCCCTTCCGCCGTCGGGGCGCTGGTGGACTGGATCCTGGGCGAGAGCGGATGGCACGTCACCGAGCGGGCCGGCACGGCGCCAGTGCCCGTGGCTGCCAAGCATGTGTGCCTGCTGTTCCGGCGGTTCGTGAGCTGGGGGTCGGACGTGACCCGCCCCTACGTATCCGCCCTCGAGGCGCGCGGAATTCCACACGTCCTGGTCGGCGGGCGCGCGTTCCACGAACGTGAGGAGATCGAGGCTCTCCGGGCGGCGCTCGCGGCCATCGAATGGCCGGATGACGAGCTGTCGGTGTTTGCAACGCTTCGCGGCCCGTTCTTCGCCATCGGCGACGAAGAGCTGCTCGAGTGGGCGCACCGCTTCGGCCGCGACACGCCGCACGGATTCAAGCGGCACGTCTTCCACCCCCACGCGGTTCCCGACGTGTTTGCCGCCGACACGCCGCCGGAGCTCGAACCGCTCCGGCCGATTGCCGGCGCGCTCAGGCTGCTGAAGCGGCTGCACCGGCATCGCAACCACGTGTTCGCCGATCCGGCGGACGGTGCACGCCAGTGGGGCGGGCCGTCCGGTGTCCTGCACGAGCTGCTGCGTGCCACCAGGGCGCACGTGGGTTTCGCCCTCCGGCGTGGCGGCGAGCAGGCGCTGGCCAACGTGCTGCACGTGACCGAGCTGGCGCGACAGTACGAGCGTGGCGGAGGGATTTCCTTTCGCGGCTTCGTCGAGGAGCTGCGCAACGCGGCGGAGACGGCGCAGGCGACCGAAGCCCCCATCCTCGAGGAAGACAGCGACGGCGTCCGGATTATGACGGTCCACAAGGCCAAGGGGCTGGAGTTCCCCGTCGTGGTGCTTGCAGACATGACGTGCAAGCTGGCGCGAGCGGAAGCGGGGCGCTGGATCGACCCGGAGCGGAACCTTTGCGCCATAAAGCTTGGAGGCTGGGCGCCGACCGACCTCCTGCTGCACGACGCCGAAGAATCGGCGCGCGACCGCGCCGAAGGGGAGCGGCTCGCGTACGTTGCCGCCACCCGCGCCCGGGATGTCCTCGTCGTGCCGGTGATCGGGGACGAGATGTACGCGGGAGGCTGGCTCGACCCGCTGATGAAGGGGGTGCACCCGCCCGCAACCGCACAGCCGTCCACCCGCCGGACACCCGGCGTTCCCGAAACCCGCTCCAGGGATTCCGTGCTCACACGACCCGACGGGGATCCCGCACGAGCCACTACCGTCGCACCTGGCACATACACCTTCCACGGCGGCACTGCCGTCGGCGGAGTCCCGGACGGGCAAGGTGGGGCGCGAGCGGCGGCCGCCGACGGCGATCTGCCGGAATCTTACGATGTGGTGTGGTGGGATCCTCGCCTCCTGGCACTCGACGCTCCCTCTCCTTTCGGGCTGCGCCGGGACGACCTGATCTCTCGGGATGGCGACCCGGGGGCTGTCACCTCGCGGCTCGAGGCTTACCGCCGGTGGGAAACAGCGCGGGCTGAAACGATCGCACGAGCCAGTACGCCAGCCCTTGTACCGGTGCCGGTCACCCAGATGGCGGTGGAACGCCAGGCGTCAGTCGCCACGCCCGACGGCGCAGCGGAGGTGAAGATCCTGGACGTCTCCCGTGCGGCAGGCCGCCCCTTCGGCGCGGGCTTCGGCACACTCGTACACGCGATCCTGGCAACGGTGCCGCTCGATGCTGACGGCGGCATCGTACAGAAAGTCGCCGAGACGCAAGGGCGCATTCTTCTTGGATTCGGAGAGGGAGTCGAGGAGGAGGTCTATGCCGCCGCGGAAGTCGTCTCGGCCGTCCTGCGTCACGAAATCTTCGACCGCGTGCGCGCAGCAGAAGCGGCCGGGCGCCTCTTTCGGGAGTGGCCGGTGATCTGGCAGTCGCCCGACGGGACCCTGGTCGAGGGCACGGTTGATCTGGCTTTCGAGGAAGGGGTCAGCCCTTCGCGGCTCATCGTGCTCGACTTCAAGACCGGCCGGGAGCTCGACGCCGATACGCTTCGATACCGGCGCCAGCTCGCCATCTACTGCCGCGCGCTGTCGGCCCTGCGCGGTCTGCCCGCCCAGGGCATCCTGATGCGCATCTGAGGCGCTCAGGCTTCTGCGGTCGTTCCCTCTTCGGTCTCGGGCACGACGGCATTCGGCTCGCGGCTCCTGCCTCGTGTTTCGTCTCCCACGCTGACCTCAGTGCAATCGGCTATGTATAGCTCGGTTGGCGTGAACCGCCCGGCGAGCTTCTCCTCGCCGCCCCTGTTCCGCGGGACGCCACAGCGGCGGCAACGAGGCCGCCGAGCAGATACCAGGAGACCGTCATGATCTTGTTGGCGAAGCTATCGCTCTTTGGCGGGTCCCCGAGCCCCATCGGCCGCGGAAGCACGAGGGCGCCAGCCCCGGCCGCCAGGCCAAGCGCTGCCCCGCGACGCCAGTGGTGCGCCGGGTCCCCAGCGGCAACGAGCGAGTAATACGCCGAGTTGGCCAGGAGATCACCCGCCAGCGCCCACCAGTGCAACACCGGCTGCGGCGGGGCCCAGTTCCCGGCGGCTTCCAGCCCTCGGCTGATCGCCCGCTCACCCAGCACATCCATCCGTGGGGCGTCGTCGGTAACGCGCGTAGCCAGCTGATGAATGGCTGTCAGCGCCGCCGCGCCACACAGACCGGCTGTCAGTGAACTCGCAAGGCTGTTGGTCTTATCGTCCATGGACGTCCAAAGTGCAACTTGGACGCCACTGCGCCGCGGCTACTCGTAATGAAGGGCCTTGA
>Ga0183260_10003903_pt1 | contig 11962 bp, 9 predicted proteins | sample AntDrymUQ4972206_2_FD_129768 | JGI IMG/M metagenome (GOLD analysis project Ga0183260, IMG submission 129768) | Polar desert sand microbial communities from Dry Valleys, Antarctica - metaG UQ497 (22.06) (version 2) (version 2) | ecosystem: Environmental > Terrestrial > Soil > Desert | place...
GATGGCGGCGACCGCGCCGCCCAGCTCGTCGATCCGCTCGATCAGCTCTCGTGCCCTCGCCTCGAGCTCATCCGTCAGCGCCTCGATGAAGAACGACCCTCCGAGTGGGTCGGCGGTGTCCGTCACACCGGCCTCGTGTGCCAGCAGGTGCTGCGTGCGCAGCGCAATCCGCGCCGAGCGCTCCGTCGGCAGGGCGAGTGCCTCGTCGAAGCCGTTCGTGTGCAGGCTCTGCGCGCCGCCGGCGACCGCCGAGAGCGCCTGGATCGCGACCCGGACGATGTTGTTCTCGGGTTGCTGGGCGGTCAGCGTCGACCCGGCGGTCTGGGCGTGGAAGCGGAGCGCGAGCGCCTTCGGGTTCGTCGCACCGAAGCGATCGCGCATGATCGAGGCCCACAGCCGCCGCGCGGCGCGGAACTTCGCCACCTCCTGAAAGAAGTGGTTGTGCGCGTTGAAGAAAAACGATAGCCGGGCGCCGAACTCGTCCGGCGACAGGCCCGCATCAATCGCCGCGGCTGCGTATGCGACTCCGTTCGCGAGCGTGAACGCGAGCTCCTGCACCGCCGTCGAGCCCGCCTCCCGGATGTGGTAGCCGGAGATCGAGATCGTGTTCCAGCTCGGAATCCGCTCGGAGCAGTAGGCGAAGAGGTCGGTCGTCAGGCGCATCGACGGGCGCGGCGGGAAGATGTAGTTCCCGCGTGCGACGTACTCCTTGAGGATGTCGTTCTGGACCGTGCCTCGGAGCGCCGTTCCCGGGACGTCCTGCTCCTCGGCGACGAGCTCGTAGAGGAGCAGCAGCAGCGAGGCGGGAGCGTTGATCGTCATCGACGTCGAGACTTCACCGAGGGGAATCCCGTCGAAGAGGATCCGCATGTCCTCGAGCGAGTCGATCGCGACGCCGGTGCGACCGACCTCTCCGAGCGCGCGTGGATCGTCCGAGTCGTAGCCGAGCTGAGTGGGTAGGTCGAACGCGACGGAGAGGCCGGTCTGTCCTCGGTCGAGGAGGTAGCGAAAGCGTGCGTTCGTCTCTTCCGCCGACGCGAAGCCCGCGTACTGGCGGATCGTCCACGGCCGGCCCCGGTACATATCCGGGTACGGCCCGCGGGTGTACGGAAACTCGCCGGGGAGCTCGAGCTCGTCGGCGCGGACGTCGTCCGCCGTGTAGACGGGCCTGACCTCGATGCCAGAGTCGGTCTCGCGCTTCTCCGTGCGCGCCACGGCCCAGATGGTACGGCTACGGGCCTCCCCGGTGCGCCCGATCGCCTAGGCTCGACTCGTGGAAGTCTCGGTGCGCCTCTTCGCCGGTCTCCGCGAGCGGGCAGGAGTCGGCTCACGAACGCTGGAGCTGAGCGACGGCGCGCGCGTCTCCGACGTCTGGCCGGCGCTGGCGCTGGGAGAGGAGCCAGCGGGCGTGCTCTATGCCGTAAACCGGGAATATGCGGGCGCCGACACCGTGCTCGCGGCGGGGGACGAGATCGCGCTCATCCCGCCGGTCTCCGGAGGCGACTTCAAGCTCTCGGCGGAGCCGCTCTCACTTGACGCCGCGGTGCGGGAGGTGAGCAGAGACGACGCGGGCGCGATCGCGACCTTTACAGGCACCGTGCGGAGCCGCTCTCGCGACCGCGACGTGCTCTACCTCGAGTACGAGGCGTATGAGGGCATGGCCGAGGAGACGATGGCCGCGCTCGCCGGAGACCTGCGGGCTCGGTACTCGCTCAGCGAGATCGCGATCCACCACCGCATCGGCCGCGTCGAGATCGGCGAGCCGAGCGTCGTGATCGCCGTTTCGGCGCCGCACCGCGCCGATGCTCTCGCTGCGTGCAAGGAGGCAATCGACACCCTCAAGCAGTCCGTCCCGCTCTGGAAGAAGGAGGTCTACAAGGGCGGCGAGGAGTGGATCGGCCAGGGGTCGTAGGGGGCGAGCCGGGGGCCGATTCTGCGCATGGTGCGAACCGGCCCCCGGCCAAGATGGCTCTACTCCTCAGCAGATAGCCGCGATGGAGAAGGCGGTGTCGCGCCGCACACTGTGGTCATCCTTGGCGCTGGCGTCGGCTGCGAACGTGTCCACGAGAACGACCTCGGGCGACCAATGTTTTACGTAAGCCGTTGTGCGGTCGAGCGAACCTAACACGCCCATCGTCGTAACGACCACGGCACACACATCCACGTGAACCGGAAAGCGGACGGAATAGTCGCCGGACAACCCTGCGGCTTTTTCGACGTTCGTGTTCGGCGATCCCGCCACCATGCGTCCGTGCGCGTCGATCCGGGCGAAGTACGTCCTTGAGGTCCCGGCCGGTCCTTGCTCCCCCTGAGGTCCGCGTTCCCCGGCAGGCCCCTCCGCGCCGGGAGGTCCCTGGGATCCTTGAGCGCCAGCCGCTCCTGCCGGCCCCTGCGGCCCGATGGCGCCGGTGTCGCCCTTCGCCCCCACGGGCCCTGCGGGCCCGGCGACACCGGGATCGCCCTTCAGGCCCTTCTGGTTCCAATCGAGCTCGGTCTCGTTCTTCTTGCACTTCTCCCCTGTCGCGGTGTCGATGACGCGCAGGATCCCCTTGCCGCCCGCGTCGTCGTCGCCCCCGAACGTCTTGAAGCAGCCGTGAATCACGCCGCCTGAGTCCGGGACCGCCGCGTAGGCGATTCCCGCGCCTACGGTCAGCGTGAGCGCGAGCGCCGGCAGCAGTGCTTTTCGCCGCCAATGAATCTTCATCAGTTCCTCTCCTCGTCCTCGGAAGTTGTCGGGCACATCGGTTCCAGGATGGTGGGCGCCGCCCAAAAAGCGATCAAAATGGACGCGTGGAGGTCGAGTTCCGCTTGCTCGGACCGCTGGAAGCGTCGGCCGACGGTCGACCGCTCGCGCTCGGCGGCCCGAAGCAGCGAGCCCTGCTCGCGCTCCTGCTCCTGCACGCGAACGAGGTCGTGCCGGCCGAGCGGGCGCTGGACGAGATCTGGCCGGGTGTCGACCCGGGTGCGGCCGCGCGGAGTCTGCAGGTGTACGTCTCGTCGCTGCGAAAAGCGCTCGGAGACGCGGGCGCAGCGCTCCAGACCCGACCGGGAGGCTATGTCCTGGCCCTCGGGGAGGATGATCTCGACGCGCAACGGTTCGAAACTCTGGCTTCCGAGGGGCGGCGGGCGTTGCGGGAAGGGCAGCCGCAGCGCGCGTCGTCGCTCCTTCGAGACGCGCTCGCGCTCTGGCGGGGACCCGTACTGGCCGACCTCCGCTACGAGGACTTCGCCCAGGGCGCCATCGACCGTCTCGAGGAGCTGCGTCTCACGGCGATCGAGGAGAGGATCGAGGCCGACTTGTCCCTGGGTCGCCAGGTCGAGCTCTCCGCCGAGCTCGAGGAGCTCGTGTCGGCGCATCCTCTACGGGAGCGCTTCCGCCGCCAGCTCATGCTCGCGCGCTACCGGTCGGGTCGTCAGGCGGACGCGCTCGCTGCCTTCCGCGACGCGCGGCGAACCCTGCAAGACGAGCTCGGGCTCGACCCGGGGCCCGAGCTCAAGGAGCTCGAGCTCGCGATCCTCCGCCACGATCCGGCGCTCACCGTCGAGCCGCCGGAGCTGAATGCACGTCGGCGACTTCCTTCACCTGCGACGACCCTGGTGGGCCGGCGGAAGGAGGTGGACGAAATCACCGAGCTCCTCGGGGCGGCCCGCATCGTTACTCTGACGGGCTCCGGTGGGACCGGAAAGACGCGGCTCGCGATCCAGGCTGCCCACGAGCTCGCCGGTGACTTCCCGCACGGCGTCGTGTTCGTCGGCCTGGCCGGAGTGCGCAACCCAGAGCTGGTCGTGGGGGCGATCGCGGCGGCGCTTGGAGTGCCGGAGGGCGCGCGTCCGGCTGCGGACGCGCTGGCCGAGCATCTCCGAGAGCGGACGCTGCTCTTGCTCGTCGACAACTTCGAGCAGGTCGACGCTGCGGCTCCGGCTCTTAGCGCGTTGCTCGCCGCTGCGTCGGGGCTTCGTCTGCTCGTGACGAGCCGGCACCCGCTCCGCATCTACGGCGAGCACGAGTTCCCCGTGCCGCCGCTCGTCGAGGAAGAGGCGGTCGCTCTCTTCGTCGCGCGTGCGCGGGCGGTCAAACGCGACTTCGAAGTCTCCGCCGCGGTGTCTGAGCTCTGCCTGCTGGTCGATCGCTTGCCGCTCGCCATCGAGCTCGTTGCGGCGCGCGTGCGGGAGCTGTCGCCCCACATGATGTTGAGCGACCTGCCGCGGCGCCTCGACCTGGCGGTGGCCGGGCCACGCGACGCGCCGGCGCGCCACCAGACGCTCTGGGCGACGATCGAGTGGAGCTACGACCTGCTTGATGGGCCGGGGCGGACCCTGTTCGCGCGGCTCGCGGTCTTCGTGGGCGGCTGTACCGTCGAGGCTGCTGTAACCGTGTGTGACGCCGCCGCCGAGGAGGTTCGGAGCCTCGTCGAGAAGAGCCTCCTGTTCGAGACCGGCCCGCGCGTGGTTATGCTCGAGACCGTTCGCGAGTACGCGCTCGAGCGTCTCCATGACCTCGGCGAGTCGAGCGCGATCCGGCGTCGGCACGCCGATTACTTCCTGACGTTCGTCCTGGCCGGGGCGGAGCTGCGAGGCGACCCGCGGGAGTACGAATGGATGGACCGCCTTGAGGCCGACCATGAGAACCTGCGCGCCGCATTCGCCTATCTGCTGGAACGACCCCGACGAGGCCGCGCGGCTTGCGATCGGCGCGTTCCGCTACTGGTACACGCGGGCTCACGTCGAGGAGGGGCTGCGGGCGTTCGAGAGCCTCCTGGAGCTTCGTGAGGTCCTGGCGCCGAGCCTTCGCCCGGACGTCCTCACCTACACTGCGTCGCTCGCGTTCGGAAACCGTAGTCTCGCTCGCGCCAGAGCGCTCGCCGAAGAGCTGGTCGAGTTGCGCCGCCGGCTCAACGAGCCCGGGACGATCGCCAAGGCGCTCATCCTGCTCGGGACGATCCGGACTGAGGAGGGAGACCACGAAGACGGCGTCGAGGCGCTCGAGGAAAGCGTCGCGATCGCGCGCGCTCACGGCGATCCCGCGGTGCTCAACTTCGCCGTTTCGCATCTGATCTGGGCGACGGTGAACGCGCGGCTGTACGCCCGGACTCGAGAGCTCGGGGAGGAAGCACTGTCGAAAATGAAGGACGACGCAAGTGTCGAGGGCAGACCGACCGTGCTCGGCAGCCTCGGTATCGCTGCACTTCGCACCGGCGACTACGCCGAGGCGGCCTCGCGGTTTGCCGAGACGCTCGAGCTCTTCGCGGCGCGAGGCGACCCGGTCGGGATGCTCGAGCAGATCGAGTCGATCGCCGCCGTCGCCGCAGTCGCAGGCGAGCCGATGTCGGCCGCCCGGCTATTCGGTGCAGCCGAGGCGCTCGAGGAAGCACGCGCGATTCGGATCGAAAGGCTGTACGTCACGCTTCGTCAGGACGCGGTCACAGGGCTGAGGAAGGAGCTCAGCGAAGCAGAGCTCCGCGCGCATTGGCAGGCCGGGCGGGAGCCGACGCTGGAAGCCGCTGTCGATCTGGCCACAGAAGTCGCGGCCCGCGTTGCTCGAGAGGAGGGAGAATGAGGGTCCGACTGCTCGGGCCGCTGGAGGTGGAGGGGGCACCGTTTCGCGGCGGTCCCAAACAGCGGGTGCTGCTCGCCAGCCTGATTCTCGCTCGCGGCTTGCCCGTCTCGGACCATCGCCTGGTGGACGCTCTTTGGCAGGACAGCCCTCCGGCGAGTGCGAGCCATGCGCTCCAGGTCTACGTCTCCGAGCTGCGGAAGGCGGGTCTCGCGATCGAGCGCGGAAACGGCGGCTACCGCCTCGAGGTCGAGTACGTGGACGCCGACGAGTTCGAGCGGCTGGTCGAACAGGCGCGGACGCTTCGCGAATCGGGTCGAGAGGAGCTGGCGCTCGAGTCGCTCGAGCAGGGCCTCGCGCTCTGGCGCGGCCCGCCGCTCCCAGGGCTTGACGCGGAGGCCGTTGCGGCGGAGATCGGTCGGCTCGAGGAGCTTCGCCTCGGGGTACTCGAGGAACGGGCGGAATGCGCGCTCGCGCTGGGTCGGGTACCGGATCTCCGGGAGCTCGAGGCGCTGCTCGAGGAGAACCCGCTGCGGGAACGGCTGCGTAGGTTGCAGATGCTCGCGCTTTACCGGGCGGGCAGGCAGGCCGAGGCGCTGGCGGCGTACCGCCAGGTGCGCGAAGCGCTCGACGAGCTCGGCCTCGAGCCCGGTGCCGAGCTGAAGGCCCTCGAGAGAGCGATCCTGCTGCAGGACACGGCGCTCGACGTCGAGCCGGAAGCCCTGCGTCTCCGTCGTCACCTGCCAGCGCCGGCGACCGCGCTCGTCGGTCGGCGAGCCGAGGTCGACACCGTGACCGACCTGTTGCGCGGCGACACTCGCCTCGTCACGCTGACCGGCCCCGGCGGTGCCGGCAAGACTCGCGTCGCGCTGCGGGCGGCGTACGAGCTGGCTGACTGCTTCGCCGAGGGAGTCTGGTTCGTCGGGTTGGCAACCCTCGTCGACCCCGCGCTCGTCCGGTCGACGATCGCTCAGGTGCTCGATGTGCGCGACGATGAGCTTCGGGACACCCTGCGCGACCGTGAGTTGCTCCTGCTGCTCGACAACTTCGAGCAGCTTCTTGGGGCCGCGCCGGTTGTCGGCGAGCTCCTGCAGGGGGCCCCGAGGTTGCGTGTGCTGACGACGAGTCGCACGCCCCTCCGGGTCTACGGCGAGCACGAGCTCGACGTACCTCCGCTGCCGGCGCCGGAAGCCGAGGAGCTCTTCCTCACGCGGGCCCGGGCCGCGGGGCGCGAGCTCTCCGGCCGTCTCGCCGCTCAGGTTTGCGAACGGCTGGACGGGCTACCGCTCGCGATCGAGCTCGTTGCCGCCCGCTCGGCGGACCTGACGCCCGACGAGCTGGTCGCGTCTCTCGACCGGCGCCTCGAACTGGCGTCGCGGGGTGCTCGCGACCTTCCCGAACGGCAGCGGACGCTTCGGGCGGCCATCGGCTGGAGTCATGACCTGCTCGGTGCTGCGGAGCAGCGCCTGTTCGCGCGCCTCGCCGCCTTCGCCGGTGGGTTTGGCCGCGAGGCCGCCCTAGCCGTGTGCGAGGCTGCCGGTGAGGCGCTCACGGCCCTCCATGAGGGGAACCTCGTCAGGCGGTCGGACGAGGGCCGGTACAGGATGCTCGAGACGATTCGAGAGTACGCCGTCGAGCGGCTTCGGGCGGACGGCGAGGAGCATGAGGTCCGGCTGCGCCACGCGAATCACTTCCTCGAGCTGGGAGGCGAGCTCGTGGCCGCCCTGGGGGGGCGAGGGCGTCGACGCGGCATACGCGACGTTCGAGCGCGAGCACGACAACTTCAGGGCGGCGATCGCCTTCGCCGGCGCTGCGGGTCACACCGAGCTGCGGGTCCGGCTCGTGGCTGCCGTTGCTCACTTCTGGCTCGTGCGGGGGCACCTCTCCGAGGGTCGCGCGTGGCTCGACGAGACATTGGCGATGAAGGGCGACGCCGAGGTTCCGCGGGAGCTGTACGCACAGGTGCTGAGAAAGCTCGCCACGCTCGAGTGGAGGCAGGGTGACTTCGAGCCGGCGAGCGAGCATGCAGAGGCCGCGCTGCCGCTCCTCGCGGACGAGGTCGACGAGAACGAGCGCTACCGCCTGCTGATCCTGCTCGGCTGCATCGAGTACAGCCGGCGGCAGGGCGAGAGTGCGCAGGAGTGGTGGCAGCAGAGCGTCGAGCTCGCGCGGGTGCTCGGGAACGATGGGCACCTTTCGCTCGCGCTCGCGAACCTGGCCGTCGTCCTCTTCGAGCGGCACGACTACCGAGCCGCGGCGGCCATCTACCACGAGAGCGTCGATGTGGCCCGGCGGGCGGAGCATCGCGAGTACCTCGCGCTCGCACTGCAGGGGCTCGGCGATGCCCAGCTCCGGCTCGGCGAGCTCGACGCCGGTCGCGCGCGCTTGATCGAGAGCCTCGACTTGTTCGTGAATCTAGGTTTCCACGACCGCATTGCGTCCAACTGCGTGTGGCTCGCGCCGGCCTTCGAGCAGGAGGGGGACTACGCCTCTGCGGCGAGGTTGCTCGGGGCCGCCGCGGCGATCCGGAACCGAACCGGCGCCGCGCTGGACTGGCAGGAGCAGGAGTACCTCGACGAGCTGGTCAAGCGGCTACGAACGGCGCTCGGTGCCGACGGCTACTACGAGGCGTTCATCGCGGGCGATGCCGCACCCGACGCGGTGGTACAGGAAGTACTCACGGTCAGCGGCAGTCGCTCCCACCCCAGCTGAGGAGCGTCCAAGCCGGCTCGGCGCAGGCGTCCGTTTCCTGCGCGGCCGCCGGGCGAACGGCGAGGGCGGCGAGGCTCGCGAAGCAAATTGCGGTGGCGAGCGCGACCTGCGCCCGCAGCTTGGAGCGGTGCATCTCTGACCTCCTGTTCGGCGACATGCACCGAGCTTCGGCCCTGGGCCTCAACGTCGGCTCAATGTTCGCTCAAAAGGCCAGAATGGGCGCATCGGAGTCGAAGGCGTGGAGTTCCGGATTCTCGGGCCGCTGGAGGTCGAGGGCGTGCCCTCGCTCGGCGGGCCGAAGCAGCGCGCGCTGCTGGCACAGCTCGTGCTCGCGGCCGGCGAGCCGGTGCCCGCGTCGAGGCTCGTCGACGAGGTCTGGGGCGAGCAGCCGCCGGCCGGAGCCCAGCGCTCCGTCGAGGTCTACGTCTCCAGGCTGCGGCAGGAGATCGCCTCGACGGGCGCCGAGATCATGCGACGTGGCAGCGGCTACGAGCTGGTGCTCGGGTCGGCGCGCGTCGACCTCCGCGAGTTCCGCAGCCTGGCGCGGGAGGGAAGGGAGTCCCTCGCGGCCGGCGATCCGAAAACGGCGCACGCGCGTCTGCAGGAGGCGCTTGCGTTGTGGCGCGGGCCGGCACTCGCCGACATCGACGGCCGGTCCGGCGTAGAGCTGGACGAGGAGCGGCTGGCGGCGGCAGAGGATCTCGCCGACGCCGAGCTGAGCCTGGGCCGGCACGGCGAGCTCGTCCCGGTGCTCGAGCGCCGCGCGCGAGAGGAGCCGCTGCGCGAGCGAACGCGCGCGCAGCTCATGCTCGCGCTCTACCGCAGCGGCCGCCAGGCCGACGCGCTCGCCGCCTATCGCGTGGCGCGTGACGCGCTCGACGCGCTCGGGCTCGAGCCTGGAGAGAAGCTGCGGGAGCTCGAGCGGGCGATTCTGCGTCAGGAAGCGTCGCTCGCCGTGGAGGCGCCGGAGCGGCGGGAACGCCGCAAGCTCCCCACGCCTACCACGTCGCTCGTCGGCCGCCGGCGCGAGATCGACGAGGTCGCGGAGTTGCTCCGGGGCTCCGCCCGACTCGTGACGCTCACCGGCCCCGGCGGGATCGGCAAGACGAGACTCGCGCTCGCGGCGGCGCACGTGCTGGGGGGCACCTTTGGCGACGGCGTGTGGTTCGTCGGGCTCGCGCCGCTTGCAGACCCGAGCCTCGTCGGTTCGTCGATCGCGACCGCGCTCGAGCTCCGGGACGCGCCGCTCGAGCAGCACCTCGCCGAACGCGAACTGCTGCTCCTGCTCGACAATTTCGAGCACGTCCTCGACGCCGCGCCGCTCGTCTCGGAGCTGCTGAGCGCTGCGCCGCGGCTGAAGGTGCTGGCGACGAGCCGCTCCCGGCTCGACCTCTACGGCGAGCAGGAAATACCGGTGCCGCCGCTCGCGGGCGACGAGGCCGTGGCGCTCTTCGTCGAGCGGGCGCAGGCTGCGCGGCACGGCTTCGCCCCCGGAGCCGGCGTTGACTCGCTCTGCGAGCGGTTCGACCGGCTGCCGCTCGCGCTCGAGCTCGTGGCGGCCCGGGCGCGAGAGTGGACACTGCCCGAGCTCCTGGACTCCGCCGGACTCGACCTCGCAGCCGGTGGCCCGCGCGACCTGCCCGAGCGTCAGCGGACCCTGCGAGCCGCGATCGCCTGGAGCGAGGAGCGGCTCACGCCGGCCGCGCGCGAGCTCTTCGCCGCGCTCGGTGCTTTCGCCGGCGGCTTCGAGCGTGAGGCCGTGGAGGCCGTGTCGCCCGGGAGCCGGGATGCACTGGCGGCGCTCGTCGACGCGTCGATCGTCCGTCGGGGCGAGGACGCCCGACTGCGGTTGCTCGCGACCGTACGGGAGTATGCGCTCGAACGGCTGGACGTAACCGGAGGCCGTGACATCGTCCGCCGTCGGCACCTGGAGCACTACGCCGAGCTCGCGGGCGACCTCGCGCCGCAACTGCTGGGGTCGGGTGACGCTGCCGCACACGCCATCCTGCTGCGCGAGCGCGACAACCTGCGCGCAGCGCTCGCGTTCGCCCGTGAGCAGGGGCTCGTCGAGCACCTGCTCCGCCTCGTCCGCGACCTCTCCCGCTTCTGGTACGTACACGGGAGCCAGGCGGAGGGCGCGGTCTGGGCGGAGGCGGCCCTCTCGGCGGAGGGGGCGCCGCCGCCGCTCTTGCGCGCGCAGGCCCTCAAGGGTGCGGCGCTGCTCGACTGGAGGCGCGACGAGCTCGAGCTTGCGCAGAGGCGCGCGGAGGAGGCGCTGTCGGTGATCGAGGCCCTGGGAGAGGAGCGTGAGCTCCTCGGGGCTCTGAGCGTCCTCGGTGCAACCGCGTACAGCCGCAAGGATCTCACCGCGGCTGCGGCCCGCTTCAGGCAAGGAGCGGAGCTCGCGCGCCGCCTGGGCGAGTCCTCCTATCTGTCGATCGCCCTCAGCAACCTCGCTGGGATTCGGTACGAGGAACGCGACTGGGCGCAGGCCGGGCGGGTCTACGCCGAAAGCCTCGCGGTGGCGCGAGAGCTCGGCTCCACGGAGCTCGCGGGCTTCGCCGTGTACGGGCTTGGCGCCGCAGAGCTCCACGGAGGCGCGCTCGAGGAGGCCCGGGTTCACCTCACCACCGGACTCGCCCTCTTCGCCGAGCTCGGGTTCTCGCAGCGGATGGCGTCCTGTTGCAACTATCTCGCCGGCGCGGCGCATGCCGCCGGGGACGAGCTCGACGCAGCCCGCCTGCTCGGCGCCGCGGCGGGTCTGCGGATCGACGCGACGAGCGTCGAGCGGGTCGAGCTCGAGATCACCTCGGCCACGCACGTCGAGGTGGAGGCGGCACTCGGGGCGCGGGGGTTCACCGCCGCCTATGCCGAAGGCGAGGCGGCGCTGGAGGACGTCGTCGCCCGGGCACTCGCGGGTCGATGAGTACTCTGAGCCGGTGAGTCAATACGATCCCTACGCCCCGCGCGAGGCCGAGGAGCCCGATCTCGGTCGCGGCTACTCGCCGATCAAGCACCCGCTCACGCTCCGCGACGTTCTGCGCAAGCTGTGGGCGCCGATCGCCGCGCTGGGTTTTTTGATCTGGAAGCTGAAGTTCGTCTTCGCGGCGATCTTCAAGTTCAAGCTCTTCACGGTCGCCGGCTCGATGATCGTCTCGATCGGTGCCTACGCCCTTCTCTGGGGCTGGCAGTTCGCGGTCGGCTTCGTGCTGCTGCTCCTCGTCCATGAGCTCGGGCACGTCCTCGAAGCGAAGCGGCAAGGGCTGCCGGTCTCGGCCCCGATGTTCATCCCCTTCCTAGGCGCCCTGATCACGCTGAAGCGGCTCCCTGACAACGCGTGGGCCGAGGCCAAGGTTGCGATCGCCGGTCCGATCCTCGGCAGCCTCGGGGCAGCGGCGGTCTGGGGAGTGGGCGAGGCGATCGACTCCGACCTCCTCGTCGCGCTCGCCTTCACCGGGTTCTTCCTGAACCTGTTCAACCTTGCGCCGCTGAGCCCGCTCGACGGAGGCCGGATCGCTGGGGCGATCCACCCAGTGCTCTGGATCGTGGGCCTCGCGCTCCTTCTCGGTCTCACGATCGTGGCGCCTAACCCGATCCTGATCCTGATCCTCGTGCTCGGCGGCCTCGAGTCGTGGCGGCGCTGGAAGCAGCGACGAAACCCGGAGGGAGAGGCCTACTACCGGGTGACACCGACAC
>Ga0183260_10003904_pt1 | contig 11962 bp, 15 predicted proteins | sample AntDrymUQ4972206_2_FD_129768 | JGI IMG/M metagenome (GOLD analysis project Ga0183260, IMG submission 129768) | Polar desert sand microbial communities from Dry Valleys, Antarctica - metaG UQ497 (22.06) (version 2) (version 2) | ecosystem: Environmental > Terrestrial > Soil > Desert | place...
CCAGCGCGAACACCGCACGAGAGGCGCTGAGTCTCCGAGTCCGGGCTCTGTACGACGAGTCGGTGACCAGGTCGTGACCAATCAGCCCGGAAACGATGCATCGGCAGCGCCTCGCAGGTCGCTGACATGCGTAGACGCCGTCGACGTGTGGCGGTGGCGGTGGGATTCGAACCCACGGTGGGGGTGAACCCACACACGCTTTCGAGGCGTGCTCCTTAGGCCGCTCGGACACGCCACCGCCGAGCAGGGTAGCCGAGACGAGCGCGAGGCCGGCGACCCGGCGGGCGTCAGCGCGCGTCCGGCACCGAGGCGCGGTGACCGGCGAAGAACGCGCTGAGCAGTGCCGTCGACTCCTCGCCACGGACCCCGGCCAGCACCTCGGGCCGGTGGTTGAGCCGGCGGTCGCGCACCACGTCCCACAGCGAGCCCACCGCCCCCGCCTTGTCGTCGTAGGCCCCGAAGACCAGCCGCGCGACGCGGGACAGCACGGCCGCCCCGGCGCACATCGTGCACGGCTCGAGCGTCACCACCAGCGTGCAGCCGTCGAGCCGCCAGCCACCCGTACGGACGGCCGCGGCGCGCAGGGCCGCCAGCTCGGCGTGGCCGGTGGGGTCGGCGTCGCGCTCGCGGGTGTTGTGGGCGGTGGCCACGACGGCTCCGGACGCGTCGACGACGACCGCACCGACCGGGACGTCTCCGTGGTCCGGCGCCCTGCGGGCGATCTCGAGCGCCCGGCCCATCGCGGCGTCCCAGGCGTCGGGGACGCGCCGACGGGTGGTCAGACCGTCGCCCTCTCGACGGCGCCGTCGAACTGCGGCCCGAACCCGAGCCGGTGCGCGACGTCGGACAGCTGCTCGTCGGGATAGAGGTCGGGGTCGTCGCACAGCACGGCCAGGTCCATCGCCGACACCCCCAGGTCGCCGAGGATGGCCAGGTCGCCGCCGGGCTGGGCGTCCTCCTCGTCGTCGGGCTCGGGGAGGTCGAGCGCGTCGACGACCTCGGCGGCCAACGGCCAGTCCGTCGCCGCGGTGACGTCGGACAGCAGCAGGCGTACGTGCGGCCCGTTCACGCGGACCAGCACGAAGAAGTCCTCGTCGATCGAGATCATGCCGAGCGAGCCGCTGTCGCTGGGCAGGGAACGCAGCGCGACCGACAGCGACTTCAGGTCGTCGGCCGCGCGCTCCGGCAGGGGCTGGACCTGCCAGGCGCCCTCCTCGCGGTGCACCGCTACCACGAAGTCGACAGCGTTCTGCGCCATGTCGCTCGCCGCCCTCGCCTCCGTCGGTGGGTCCCTCCTGGCGATGGTGTCAGAGCCCGCCCGCCCCCGGAAGGGCCACCGCTCGAGCCGGACTCGCCGCGGCGGCGATCCACTAGCGTGCCGGCATGCGGATCCACGTCGCCGACCACCCCCTGGTGGCGCACAAGCTCACCCTGCTGCGCGACGCGGACACCGACTCGCCCACCTTCCGCCGGCTCGCCGAGGAGCTGGTCACCTTGCTCGCGTACGAGGCGACCCGGGACGTGCGTACCGAGCCGGTGACGGTGCGGACCCCGGTCGCCGTCGCGCTCGGCGTACGGCTGTCCCCACCCCGGCCGCTCGTGGTGCCGATCCTGCGGGCCGGGCTCGGAATGCTCCAGGGGATGCAGCGGCTGCTGCCGACCGCCGAGGTGGGCTTCCTCGGGATGGTCCGCAACGAGCACACCCTCGCCGCGTCGACGTACGCCGAACGGCTCCCACACGACCTGGCGGGGCGGCAGTGCTACCTGCTGGACCCGATGCTCGCCACCGGCGGCACGCTGTCGGCCGCGGTCGATTTCCTGGTGCGCCGGGGTGCCGACGACATCACGGCGGTCTGCCTGCTCGCGGCGCCGGAGGGGATCGCGCGGATCGAGCGCGAGCTCGCCGGTCTGCAGGTGCCGGTCATGCTGGTGACGGCCGGCCTCGACGAGCGCCTCGACGAGCGGGGCTACATCGTGCCGGGACTCGGTGACGCCGGCGACCGTCTCTACGGCGTCGCCGACTGACCCTTCCCCGTCCCCGGGCCCGCGCCGCGGCAGGACAGGTCAGAGCGCCTTCACGGCGTTGAGCAGCTTGCTCATCTGCTCCTTGGCGTCGCCGAACAGCAGCATCGTGCGGGGGTCGAACAGCAGCTCGTTCTCGATGCCGGCGAAGCCCGGCTTCATGGACCGCTTCATGAACACCACCTGCTCGGCCTCGTCGGCGTTGAGGATCGGCATCCCGTAGATCGGCGCCCCCGGGGTCGTGCGCGCCGCCGGGTTCACGACGTCGTTGGCCCCGACGACCAGCACCACGTCCGCCTCCTTGAACTGGTCGTTGACCTCGTCCATCTCCTTGAGCTGCTCGTACGGCACCTGCGCCTCGGCGAGCAGCACGTTCATGTGGCCGGGCATGCGGCCGGCGACGGGGTGGATGGCGTAGTCGACCTGGACGCCCCGCTCGCCGAGCACGTCGACGAGCTCGCGCAGCGCGTGCTGCGCCTGGGCGACGGCCAACCCGTAGCCCGGGACGACGAGCACCCGCTGCGCGTACCCGAGGAGGATCGCCACGTCCGCGGGCTGGCCGGTCCGCACCGGCCGGTCGCTCGCGTCGCCGGCACCCAGTGTCGAGCCCCCCTTGAGCGCGCCGAACAGGGTGTTGAGCAGGGAGCGCCCCATCGCCGCGGCCATCATCCGGGTCAGGAACGTGCCGGACGCGCCGACGAGGGTGCCCGCGACGAGCAGCAGGGTGTTGCCGAGGACGTAGCCGCCGGCGGCCACGGTCAGGCCGGTGAAGGCGTTGAGCAGCGAGATCACGATCGGCACGTCGGCGCCGCCGACCGGCAGCACGAGCAGCGCGCCGACGGCGAGTCCCAGCACACCGACGACGACGCCCGGCCACAGCGCGGGCTCGGCGACGAGCAGGACCGACAGCCCGACGGCCACGACGAACGAGCCGCCGAAGGCGACGGGGAGGCCAGGGAAGACCACCGGACGCGTGGTCATCAGCTCCTGCAGCTTGGCGAAGGTCACCAGCGACCCGGCGAAGCTGACCGAGCCGACGAGGATCGTGAAGGCGGTCGCCGCGAGGTCGAACTCCGCCACGTCGAGCAGCGCGGACGCGTGGGCGATCTCCTGCAGCTCGAGCAGGGCGACCAGCGCCGCCGCGCCGCCGCCGACACCGTTGAACAAGGCGACCAGCTGCGGCATCTGGGTCATCTGCACGCGCTGCGCGCCGAGGACGCCGACGACCGAGCCGACCGCCACCGCGCCCAGGATCGGCAGGACGTAGTCGAGGTCCCGCTCCCAGAACACCACCACGGTCGCGACGACCGCCCCGGCGGCACCGATGATGTTCCCGCGGCGCGCGGTGCGCGGGCTGGACAAACCCTTGAGCGCGACGATGAAGCAGACGGCGGCGAGCAGGTACGCCAGCTGCACCCACGTGGGGATCACGCGCTCGTCTCCTCGTCCTCGGTGGCAGCTGGGCGCGGACGGTTGCGCCCGCCGAACATCTGCAGCATCCGGTCGGTCACGACGAAGCCGCCGACCATGTTGATGGTCGCCAGCACCACCGCGACCAGACCGACCAGGAGCCCACCGGTCGAGTCGGCGGTCCCCGTGACGAGCACCGCCCCGACGAGGATCACGCCGTGGATGGCGTTCGCGCCCGACATCAGCGGCGTGTGCAGCGTCGAGGAGACCTTGGAGATGACCTCGACCCCGACGAAGACGCTGAGCACGAAGATCGTGAGCCAGACGACCGACTCGTCCATGTCAGGCTTCCTCCCCCGCGAGCAGGTCCCTGGTGGGTTCGTGGCGTACGTCGCCGTCGTGCACCAGGCAGCAGCCGGCGACCACCTCGTCGTCGAAGTCGGGAGCGAACGTCGCCGGCCCGTCGTCCCCCTCCCGCGTGGACATCAGCGTCACCAGGTGGACCAGGTTGGTGGACAGCAGCTTGCTGGCCGGACCGGGCATCTGGCTCGGCACGTTGGCACCGCCCCAGACCCGCGCGTGCCCAACGCGTACGGTCTCGCCGGGCTCCGACCCCTCGACGTTGCCGCCCGACTCCGCCGCCAGGTCCACGACCACCGAGCCCGGGGGCATCTGCTCGACCATCGTCCGGGTCACCAGCACCGGTGCCGTGCGCCCCGGCACCGCCGCCGTCGTGATCAGCGCGTCGGCCGCGGCGATGTAGGGGGTGAGCAGCTCGCGCTGGCGCTCGGCGCGGTCCTCGTCCATCTCCCGGGCGTAGCCGCCGGAACCCTCGAGGGTGTCGAGCTCGAGGTCGATCGCCTGGGCACCCATCGACCGGATCTCCTCCGCGGCGGCCGCGCGTACGTCGTACGCCTTGACCACGGCGCCGAGCCGCTTCGCGGTGGCGATCGCCTGGAGCCCGGCCACGCCGGCGCCCAGCACGACCACCTGGGCCGGCGGCACGGTGCCGGCCGCGGTCATGTTGAGCGGGAAGAAGCGGCGCAGCATCCCCGCCGCGACGACCGCGCACCGGTAGCCCGAGACCAGCGCCTGGGACGAGAGCGCGTCCATCGACTGCGCCCGGCTGATCCGGGGCACCAGCTCGAGGGCGAACGCGGTGACCGAGCAGTCGCGCAGGTCCCGGACGCGGTCGAGGTGCTGCGCGACGGGCAGGAACGAGAAGGTGGCCGCCTGCTTGCGCAGGCGTCGGATCTGCTCGATGCGCAGGGGTTGCACCGACACCACCACGTCGGCGTCCTCGAGCCGGTCCCCGTCGACGTCGGCGCCCGCGTCCACGTAGGCCTGGTCACTCACGTCGGCGGCCTCGCCGGCCCCGGGCTCCACCGACACGGCGTACCCGAGGTCCACGAACTTCTCGACCGCCTCGGGGACGAGAGCGACCCGCGTCTCCCCGGACTGGGTCTCCTTGACCACCACGATCCTCACGGGCGGCACCCTAGGCCACCGCCCTCGAGGAGTTGTCACCGTCTCGTCGAGTCCGGGCTCGACGAGGCGGTGACAGCTCACGCCGGGCCGCCGCGGAGCCCCGGCGATGTTTCGGCGGGCCGCCCGCTGGGCATGCTGACCAGATGCCCGCGCAGACCGCGGGCATCCCCGACGAGAGGGTTGATCGACGAAGCAGGTAGCCGCAGCGGTGCTCACCGCCGGCGCACTCCTGACCGCCACGGCCGGAGCGGTCACCACCACGACCGCCTCGGCGGCCCCTGGCGAGGCCGCGGACGGGCCTCGACAGGCGCAGCGCTACATCGTGGTCCTCGACGACGGCACGGACGCGGGAGCGACCGCCCGCAGCCACGCTCGTACGCTTGACGTCCGCGTCGGGCACGTCTACCACCGGGCTCTCGACGGCTACTCGGCCCGGATGCCCGCCGCGGCGGCCGCGGCGCTCGAGGCGGCCCCGCGAGTGGCGTACGTGCAGCCGGACCGTCGGGTCACCACGACCGCGCAGACCACGCCGACCGGCATCGACCGGTCCGAGGCGGACCTGAGCCCGACCGCCCGGATCGACGGGACCGACCAGCGGGTGGACGTCGACGTCGCCGTGATCGACACCGGCGTCGACCTGGACCACCCCGACCTGAACGTCAACCGCGCCGGCGCCGAGAACTGCTCGCTGGCGCTGAGCGCCGACGACGACAACGGGCACGGATCGCACGTGGCCGGCACGATCGGCGCCTTGGACGACACCGCCGGTGTCGTCGGCGTAGCCCCGGGCGCGCGAATCTGGCCGGTCAAGGTGCTCAACGCGGCCGGCAGCGGCTTCACCTCCGACGTGATCTGCGGCATCGACTACGTGACCGCCAACGCCGGCGCGATCGAGGTGGCGAACATGAGCCTCGGCGGTGGCGGCAGCGACGACGGCAACTGCGGTCGCACCCGGGGCGACGCGCAGCACCAGGCGATCTGCGAGTCCGTCGCCGCCGGCGTGACGTACGTCGTGGCCGCCGGCAACGACTCGGCGGACGCGCGGCGCTCCACCCCCGCCGCGTACGACGAGGTGATCACCGTCAGCGCGCTCGCCGACTTCAACGGCCAGCCGGGCGGCGGCGCCGCGGCGACCTGCCGGTCCGACCAGGACGACACGTTCGCGAGCTTCTCCAACTACGGCGCCGACGTCGACCTGATCGCGCCCGGAGTCTGCATCCGCTCCACGTGGATGAACGGCGGATACAACACGATCTCCGGCACGTCGATGGCCAGCCCGCACGTGGCCGGTGGCGCCGCGCTGTCCGCGGCGAACAACCCGGCCGCCACCCCCGCCCAGGTCAAGTCCGCGCTGCAAGGCGCGGGGTCGCTGGACTGGAACGACGCCGACGACCCGGACAACACCAAGGAGCGCCTGCTCGACGTCAGCTCCTTCTGACCAAGGGGGAGGGCGCCCGCCGTGGTCCCGCGTCAGTAGTGCCAGGGGTAGGCGGACCAGTCCGGGTCGCGCTTGTCGAGGAACGCCTCGCGACCCTCGGCCGCCTCGTCCGTCGCGTACGCCAGCCGGGTCGCCTCCCCGGCGAACAGCTGCTGCCCGACGAGCCCGTCGTCGACGAGGTTGAAGGCGTACTTCAGCATGCGCTGCGCGGTCGGGCTCTTGCCGTTGACCTCGGCGGCCCACTGCAGCGCGGTCGCCTCGAGCTCGGCGTGCGGCACGACCGCGTTGACCATGCCCATGCGGTACGCCTGCTCGGCGTCGTACGCGCGGCCGAGGAAGAAGATCTCCCGGGCGAGCTTCTGGCCCACCTGTCGGGCGAGGTACGCCGAGCCGTACCCGCCGTCGAAGCTGGCGACGTCCGCGTCGGTCTGCTTGAACCGGGCGTGCTCGGCCGAGGCCAGGGTGAGGTCGGCGACGACGTGCAGGCTGTGCCCGCCACCGGCGGCCCACCCCGGCACGACGGCGATGACCACCTTCGGCATGAAGCGGATCAGCCGCTGGCACTCGAGGATGTGCAGCCGTCCGGGCCGAGCCCGCGCGGACGCACCGGCCTCGCTCCGGGCGTCGGTGGGGCCGCTGCCCGTACCGTCGGCGACGGCCCCGTCGGGGTCGGAGTCGACGTCGTCCCGGGCGTACTGGTAGCCGGAGCGGCCCCGGATCCGCTGGTCCCCGCCGGAGCAGAACGCCCAGCCGCCGTCGCGTGGTGACGGCCCGTTGCCGGTGAGCAGCACGCAGCCGACGTCCGCCGTCGCCCGGGCGTGCTCGAGCACCCGCAGCAGCTCGTCGACGGTGTGCGGGCGGAACGCGTTGCGGACCTCCGGGCGGTCGAAGGCGACACGTACGGTGCCGCCCTCGCGGCCCGGCCCGACCGCGCGGTGGTACGTCACGTCGGTGAGGTCCTCGAAGCCGCGCACCGACCGCCACGCGCCGGGGTCGAACGTCTCGGACACCTGCCCTGGCTGCCCACGGCTCTGCTCGGTCATGGGGACAGTGTGTCGAGCCGTGCCGGCGGTCAGGTGGCGCGGCCGGCGATCGCGGTGGCCAGCCCGCACAGGTGGCCGACCCGGGCGACCTCGGAGTCGAGGATCTCCGGTCCGCCGCGGCGGCCGAACACCAGGACCACGTCGTCGGCCAGCGGCGCCGATGCCAGCACCGTCCCCTCGAGCTCGGGGTGCTCGAGCAGGCGACGGGCGTGGCCGACGCCGAACCAGCCACCAACGTCGGCGGGCAGGTCGGGCGCGGTCTCGGTGGCCACCACGACGTCCGGTGCACCGACACCCGAGGCGGGTCGGGCAGCACCGCTGCGCACGTCGAGCCGCGCGCGGACCACCATCGCCCAGTCGCAGCGGAACGTCTGGGGCAGCATCTCGACGAGGCTCACCAGGGCGCGGGCCGGGTCCTGCGTCATTGCCTCGACCGTCTCGAGGTCCATCTGCAGGCTGGCGCCGGCGGCGTAGCGGGAGACCCACACGACCTGGACGCCGTCGAGCCGGTGGCAGGCGCTGACGAGGACGTCGGGCATGAGGCCACCCGGCAGCTCCAGCAGCACGTCGTCGACGGCGGTGCCGTCCGGACGGTGCTCGACGATCTCGATCGCCTCGATGTCGGCGCCCGCCGCACCGAGGGCCGACGCCAGCGTGCCCAACGAGCCGGGCACGTCGGGGAGCTCGACTCGCAGCAAGAACGCCATGGCTCCTACTGTCCCAGCACCCGGCAGCGGCCGGCAGGTGGCTCAGCGGTGTTCCGCCGCGGGGGACTCACCGCAGGGACCCGGCCACCGCCACCAGCTGGTAGGCCAGGACACCGGCGCCGAGCACCCGACGGAAGACCGTCGCGCCCCGCAGCAGCTCGTCCAGGGCCCAGACGACCAGCGCACCGGTCGCCATCCCACCCAGCAGCGCGTCGGCATCCGCGTCGACGTCGGCCACCGGGCGTACGCCGGTCAGCACCGCCCACGCCGTGATCGCCGGGTTGGGTCGCTGCCCCACCACGACCCGCCCGTCGGCGTCGCGGAAGATCCGGTCGCGGACACGGGCCCATCCCGCACCGCTCCCCCGCGTGCTGCGCACCGATGCCTCCCCGGGACGAGCCCGGCCGACCGCCGGCGCTCCGCCACGCCGACCGTACGGCCGGCGGCATGATGGTGGCATGGAGCGTCCCCCGATCACCGACCGCGGACCCGTGCGCACCGCGGCGTTCCGCCTCGGCGGCCGCCCGCTGCCGGTCCTGACGCCGAGCCGCATGTACGTCTGCGGGATCACGCCGTACGACGTGACGCACCTGGGCCACGCCTCGACGCTGGTGTGGGCCGACGTCGTGGCGGCCGTGCTGCGGCTGGCGGGCTCGGAGGTGCTGACCGCGCGCAACGTCACGGACGTGGACGATGTGCTGACCCGGGCGGCGGCCGAGCACGGCGAGCGCTACGACCGGTTCGCCGCGGTGCACGAGTACCAGTTCGGGCACGACCTGACCGCGCTGCGGGTACGCCAACCCACCCACGCACCTCGCGCCACGCGGCACGTCGACCACGTGGTGGCGCTGGCCGGAGCGTTGCTGGCGGTCGGTGCCGCGTACGAGCGGGACGGGTCGGTGGTGTTCCGCGGCGGTGCCGTCCCGGCCGCCGCGGGGGTGGGTGCCGAGCAGGCGGCGGCACTGTTCGAGGAGTTCGGCGGCCACGACGGGGGCCGGTGGGAGGGCCCGTACGACGTGCCGGTGTGGCAGCGCTCCGGCCCGGACGACCCGGCGTGGCCGAGCCCGTGGGGCTGGGGGCGTCCCGGCTGGCACGCGGAGTGCGCGGCGATGACCGCGGCGACGCTGGGCACCCGGGTGGACGTCCTGGTCGGGGGCGCCGACCTGGCCTTCCCGCACCACGCCTACCAGGACGCGTTGGTCGCCGCGGTCAGCGGGGTGCCTCTCGCCCGCGCCCACCTCGGCGTCGGCACCGTCGGCGTCAACGGGGCCAAGATGGCCAAGTCGACCGGCAACCTCGTGCTCGTCGCCGACCTGCTCCGCGACTACCCGCCCGAGGCGGTGCGGCTGCTGATGGTCGACCGGCAGTGGCACCAGCCGTGGGAGCACGACGCCACCCACCTCGCGGCGGCCGCCGCCCGGCTGGAGCGGTTGCGCGCCGCCGCGGGGCGTGCGAACGACTCGGCACCCGCGTGCGAGGCCGTCGTCGGCGCGTTGCTCGACGACCTCGACGTCCCCACCGCACTCGACGTCGCCGAGGAGCAGGGCGGCACGCCGGCCCGCCGGTTGCTGCGGGTCCTTGCCCTGGACTGACGCAGGTCACCGCATCGTGCCTGGTCCTGCACGTGATTGTGCTACCATGTGCTACATGGACGACGTCGGAGTCCGGGCCCTCCGGCAGAACCTCAGCGTCTATCTGCGCCGCGTGGCCGAGGGGGAGGCGTTGCGCGTCACCGACCGCGGCCGCCCGGTCGCGGTCCTGGCGCCCCTGCCCGCGGACGACCACCCCCTCGCCGACCTCATCGCGGCGGGCAAGGTCGTTGCGGCCGAGCACACCCTCGCCGAGCTCCCGCCGGCCCTGCCGCCGACCGCGGGAGCACCGAGTCTCAGCGAGGTGCTGCACGGACTGCGCGGCGAGGACGACCGCTGAGGTGCTCGCGTACCTCGACACCTCCGCACTGGTGAAGCTGCTCGTCGCCGAGGCAGAGACGGCGGCGCTCACCGCTGCCCTGGAGGGAGCTGACCTGGTCACCAGTGCGCTGGCGCGGGTCGAGCTGCGCCGAGCGGTGGCGCGCCATCCCGACCCGGAAGCGCCGTCCCGCGTCGACGCTGCCCTTGCCACCCTGGCCCAGGTGTCCCCGGGCTCCGAGCTCCTCGACCAGGCCGGGCGCCTCGAACCGGCATCGATGCGGTCCTTGGACGCAGTGCACGTCGCAACGGCACTCATGCTCGGCGACCGGCTCGACCACCTGGTCACGTACGACCTCCGGATGGCTGACGCGGCCCGGTCGCACGGGCTGGCCGTACGAGCACCCGGCCGGTGAGCCGTGCTCCGGGGCCCCCGCGCGGGCGAGGTCAGTACACGCTGACGCCGTACGCGTTCAGCGCCTCGGTGACCGGCTGGAAGTACGTCGTGCCGCCGCTCGAGCAGTTGCCGCTGCCGCCGGACGTGAGCCCGAGCGCGGTGCTGCCCGCGAACAACGAGCCGCCGCTGTCGCCACCCTCCGCGCACACGTTGGTCTTGATCAGCCCGGACACGCTGCCCTGCGCGTAGTTGACGGTCGCGTCCTGGCGAGCACGCTGCCGCCGAGGGAGCGTACGTCGAGCGCAGCGCCGGGCGCCCGACGCGCCACCAGCAGCCGCCCACGTAGGCGCGGCTCGCCATCGACCCGCACCCGCCGATAGGGCCCGACCAGCCGCACCCCGGCCGTCGCGGCGAGCGTGCTGGCCGCGCAGTCGGTCGCGAGCAGACGTCGCACCTGGGCCTGCCCGGCGGCGTCGACGGGGTAGTCGACCGTGCGGCCGTCGACCTCGAGGTGGGCGACGACGGAGCCGTCCCGGTCGTCGCAGGCCGGCCGGCCGTACGACGTACGCAGCGCCACGGTCAGACCGGGCTGCAGGTCGGTGTCCAGCGGCGTCGTCGGTCCGTCAAGGCCGCCGCCACTGAGCCGTACCGCGGACACGTGCACCGGGGCGTCGGTGCGGTTGGTCGTCTCCACCCCGACCGTGCGGGTGGCCTCGTCGACCCGCTGCTGGAGCACCGTGACCGCGAGCTCGGGGCCCGGCGGGTCGCCGGAGGGTGGGGCCGCCTCGCTGCACGCGGCGAGCAGCAGTGTCGCCACGACCGCCGACACGACGCCGCCACCGCGCATGCGGTCACGGTAGAGGTCCCCCACCCCGCGGCGTCGTCAACCTGCTTGCGGGGACCGACGACGGGTGCACACGCATCCCCGGCCGACAGCAGCCACGACCGACCGCACTGCTGGGCGGCCGAGGCCGTGCCGTCACGAGCGCAAGTGGTTCCGCGGAACCACTTTTGTTGCGAGTCGCAACCAATGACCTGACCCGCTGACGCTGTCAGCCGTGCGGCGAATAGTGCTCCGGGCCGGCGGCCTGCTCGCCGCTCGACGTCACCGACACCCAGCTGGTGAACGCGCCGTTCGCCCGCTCAGTAGCGAGGGCTCCTGCGGGGACTGTGCCCGCCGTCACCCGCCGCAGCCAACGACAACGACGCCGCTACCGATACAGCTGCGACACAGCCCCGTCGGGCCGACCACCGTCCACGCAATACGACCACTTCGATCTCCCAGGTCTCCAGGGCGCCGAGGGTGTCGTCCAAGGTCCAGCCGTCTGCGTCGTCTCGTCACGAAGGAGCCCCGACGGTGGCAACCTAGCGCTGGCCACGTCCGCCGTCTCGTTGATCGGGCTTCTCCTCCGACGAGCAACGCACCGCAGGCACGTGTCGGGTGAGGCGTGGCGCGCTCGGAGGGATTCGAACCCCCAACCTTCTGATCCGTAGGTCTGCCAGGTCCACTTCCCGAGGCTGTCCGATCTTGGCCGTTCGTAGCTGACGGA
>Ga0183260_10003905_pt1 | contig 11960 bp, 7 predicted proteins | sample AntDrymUQ4972206_2_FD_129768 | JGI IMG/M metagenome (GOLD analysis project Ga0183260, IMG submission 129768) | Polar desert sand microbial communities from Dry Valleys, Antarctica - metaG UQ497 (22.06) (version 2) (version 2) | ecosystem: Environmental > Terrestrial > Soil > Desert | place...
GCCGAAGCGCGACGGGCTGTCCCTGATCCAGACGCTGAGGGAACGCCAGGTGCGGACGCCCGTGCTGATCCTCAGTGCAAGGCACAGCATCGACGATCGGGTGCGCGGGCTCGAGCTTGGCGGCGACGACTACCTGACCAAACCGTTCGCTTTCCCGGAGCTCCTGGCCCGCGTGCAGGCGCTCATCCGCCGCGCGACCGGAACCCCCGCGGCCAGCCAGCTGACCGTCGGTGATCTGACACTCGACCTGCTCTCGCGCCGTGCCACCCGCGCCGGCCGTGAGCTCGAGCCCCTGCGGCCCCGCGAGTTCGCGCTACTCGAGTATCTCATGCGCAACACCGGGCGAGTGGTGTCGAAGACGATGATTCTCTCCCACGTCTGGGACTACAGTTTCGATCCACGCACGAACGTCGTGGACGTGCTGGTCTTCCGCCTGCGGGAAAAGGTGGACAAGCATTTCGAGCCGAAACTGATTCAGACCGTTCGCGGCATCGGCTATGTTCTCCAGGTGGCGTGAGCGCCTCCGCCACACCCTCGGCCTGCGGATCGCCCTCTGGTATGCGGCGGTGTTCATCGGGAGCGCGCTCGCGCTGATTGGCATCACTTACCTGCTGCTGGCCGCCTCTTTGCGGCAGTACGACCGCGAAATCATCCAGACCACGCTGATCCAGTATGTCGGCGCCTATTCCCGGGGGGGCGTGGACGCCCTCTATGCAGAGATGCAGCGGACACAGGCGGCAGCGCAGGGGCCGCTGTTCGTGAGGGCAGTCGGCGCCGGGCAGAACGTCATCCTCATCAGCATGCCCGAGGCGTGGCGCCGGTTCGACCCGTCGCAGCTTGCCACGCCGCCGCTCAGCGGGCAGCAGCGCTGGGCGACGCTGCAGTCGGGCGAAGGAGGCCCGGAGCTCGAGGTCGCATCCGTGCGTCTGCGCGACGGCACGCTGTTCCAGGTCGGACAGAGCAATGAGCGCCGGCGTGAGCTGCTCGCGCGGTTCCGCCGTGTCCTGCTGCTCAACTTCGCCACCATCGTCCTCATCGGGCTGGCGGGCGGCGCCGTGCTGACCTGGTCGGCACTCGGCCCCGTGCGCACGCTGTCCCAGACGGTGCGGCAGATCATGCGGACGGGGCGCACGGATGCGCGTGTTCCAACCCAGGTCGATCCGGACGCCCTCGGAGAGCTGGGCGTGCTGGTGAATGCCATGCTCGACCGGATCGACGCGGTGCTCGCCGGCATGCGGGGGGCGCTCGACAACGTGGCGCACGACCTCCGCACGCCTCTGACCCGCCTCCGTGCTGTTGCGGAAGAGGCCCTGGGCTCGAACGACCCGCACGTGCTGCGGGAGGCGCTTGCCGACGCGCTCGAGGAAGCCGACCGCGTCTCCGCAATGCTCAGCACCCTGATGGACATCTCCGAGGCGGAGACCGGCACGATGGCGCTGTCGCTCGAGCGCACCGATCTGGCGGAGGTCGTCAAGGACGCGGTCGATCTCTACGAGGACATGGCGGACGCGCGGGGGCTCACCCTTTCGGTGACGCTCGCCGCACCGCTCTTTGCCGACGTGGACCGGAATCGCATGAGGCAGGTCCTGGCCAACCTCCTGGACAACGCGGTGAAATACACGCCGGTGGGGAACCGCATCGAGATCGCCGGCAGGCCGGAGGGGGCCGACGTGGTCCTGACCGTTACAGACACCGGGGTGGGTATCGGGCCGGAGGACCTGCCCCATATCTGGGACCGCCTCTATAGAGGCGACCGCAGCCGCTCCGAACGGGGGCTCGGCCTGGGGCTGAGCCTCGTCAAGGCTGTCGTCGAGGCTCATGGCGGGAGCGTGTCCGCCACGTCAGCCCCGGACGCGGGCTCCCGCTTCGAGGTGCGCCTTCACATGTCAGCCTTGTAATGCACCCGACATGCGCCAGTAATCCCCGCTCCGTATCGTAAAGAAGCCGCCGGGTTGGACGCCCGCAGCGGCTGATGAAAAGGGCACGATTCACAGGAACAGGGAGATTGCAGCATGCACTCTGAACAAATCGGACACGAGAACACTCATCAGGCCGGGCGCCGTCCGGGACGGGGCGCACTCGTTGCGAGTGCACTCCTGCTGACCGGCTCCCTTATCGGCTGGGGCGTTGCCGGGATCGACGCAAGGAGCACGGCGGCGGCAGTGACCCCGGCAGCGGCTGCCCCGGCAGCGCCGGCCACCGCGGCGGCACGAACGATTGGTGGCGGGGTCGATTCCTACGCCGCGGCCATCGAGGAAACCGCACCGGCAGTCGTGACCATCCGCGCAACGCGCCGGGTGACGCCGGTGAGCGGGGAGGTGCCGGACCACCCGCTGTTCCGCGAGTTCTTCGGCGAGCGCTTCGGCCAGCGGCCGCCCCAGGCGCCTGAACGGCGCCAGGGTGGCATGGGCTCGGGCGTGCTGGTGCGCGCCGACGGGCATATCCTGACGAACCATCACGTCATCGACGGCGCGGAAGGGGTCACCGTCGAGCTGACCGACGGGCGCAGCTTTGCCGCCGAGGTCGTCGGCTCTGATGCCGCCAGCGATCTCGCGGTGCTGAAAATTGAGGGGACGGGCCTGAAGACGCTGACCCTCGGAGACTCGGATGCGGTCCGCGTCGGCGATGTGGTGCTTGCGCTGGGCAACCCGCTCGGCGTCGGGCAGACGGTGACGATGGGAATCGTGAGTGCCACGGGGCGCTCGACGGGCTCGGGTGATTCCTTCGAGGACTTCATCCAGACCGACGCATCCATCAACCGCGGAAACTCCGGAGGCGCGCTCATCAACACACGGGGGGAGCTCATCGGCATCAACTCGCAGATCCTCTCGCCCTCCGGCGGCAACATCGGGATCGGCTTTGCCATCCCGGCGAACATGGCCCGCAACGTCATGACGCAGCTCATCGACCATGGCACAGTCCGCCGCGGCATGCTGGGTGTGACGATTCAGCCCGTGACCTCCGACATCGCCCACAGCCTCGGCCTCGAGCAGGTGCGTGGCGCCCTGGTGAGCGCGGTGCAGGCCGGCAGCCCGGCGGAAAAGGGAGGGCTGCGCCGTGGGGACGTCATCACCGGGATCAACGGACAGGAGGTGAGGGACGGCAACGTGCTCCGGAACCACATCGCCGGGCTGATGCCCGGCAGCAGCGCGTCACTCTCGGTGCTCCGGGACGGCAAGGCCCGCGACGTGAGCGTCACGCTCGCGGAACTGCAGGCCCGCGGCGACCGTGAGCCGGGCGGGGACTCGGCACCCGACGCGACCGGTTACGGGATGAGCGTCGAACCCATCGACGCGCAGCGCGCGAAGGAGCTGGGTGTGACTGCCGCGAGAGGCGTGGTCGTCAGGAGCGTCGAGCCCGCGGGGCGTGCCGCCGCGGCCGGACTCCAGAGCGGAGATGTCATCGAGGAAGTGGACGGCCGCACGGTCGGCAGCGCGGACGGAGTACGCGACGCGCTGAAGAGCGGTGACCGGCCGGCACTGCTCCTCGTGCACCGGGGAGCCACCACGCTCTTTACGACGATTGAGAGAACGGCGGCGGCCCGTTGACGGCGGGTGCCTGGCGCCGCCGCCCCTGGGAGGTGGTCGGCGGCGCCAGCACCCGCTCACTTACGTACGTAGGTGACGTACCACTTGTCCTCGAACATCGGGAACTCCTCGGCCTCGTGGAACCCGAGAGCCGCCATCCAGCCCCGCAACTCTTCGCGCGTAATCTGGAGCTTTGGATCGTTCCGGTGCGCACCCGTCTTCGGATCGAGCTCCACTACCGCGAAACGCCCGTCAGGCTTGACGTAATTGGCCGCGTTTGCCAGGTACGTCGTCCGGTCCTCGACGTGGTGCAGGACGTCGTGGAGGAAGGCCACATCCACATCGGCCGCCGGGAGCGCAGGGTCGCTGAACTTCCCCATGACCGGCTGCACGTTCGGCACGTGCTCCGCTTTCGCCTTCAGGCCGATGTGGTCGACGAGCCCCTGCTCGACCTCGACCGCATAGACCTTGCCGCGGGCACCGACAGCCTTCGCCATCGGGAGGCTGAACACCCCCGTCCCCGCCCCGAGATCCGCCACGACCTGGCCTGGCTGGAGCCGCAGCTTCGCGACAACTTCATCGATCCGCAGCCCGGCAATCCGCGCCGGAGAATCGAGCATCTTGATCCAGTCTTCCGCCGGACGTGCCGCAAGCTGGCCGGACACCGATGCCGGAAGCAGAGCGACAACGGCCGTGACGATGACCCGCGCGCGAGCAATTCCCTGCAACATGACAATGTCTCCACGGGTAACGGGTAACTGGTGACTGGAAACTCGTAACTCGAACTGGTAACTGGAACTCGCTCCGCCGTCACCCGCTCGTGAGGCGGAGCCCCGTGCCAGCGGGAAGATGCGGTACCCCGCGGGGCCGATCCAGATACGAGGCGTCCAGATCGGAGACGGCGGGACAGCCCAGGAGCTTGAGCGTGCGCACGAGGTCCGCGCGGAGGATGTCGACGGCTCGTGTGACGCCTGGTCCACCCGCGGCGCCCAGGCCGTACGCGTACGCGCGCCCGACGAGCACGGCGCGTGCGCCAAGGCAGATCGCCTTGACGATGTCGCTTCCCCGGCGGATGCCGCCATCCATCAGCACCTCCACGCGTCCGTTAACCGCCGCGACGACCTCCGGCAGCACGTCGATCGACGCCCGGACGCCGTCGAGCTGACGGCCGCCGTGGTTGGAGACGACCACGGCATCCGCCCCTTCCGCAACGGCACGGCGTGCATCCTCCCCTGTGTGGACCCCCTTCACGACAATCGGACCGTCCCAGATGTCGCGGATCCAGCGGAGGTCCTGCCAGGTGACCATCGACTGTTCGAGCGCCTTGCCGACGTCTGCATAGAGCATCGGCCCCTTGCCTGGCATCACCACGTTCGGGAACGCCATCAGCCCGCCATCGCGGAAGAAGCCCGCCAGCCATGCGGGGCGCAGCGCGAACTGTGCCACGTAGGGGGCCATGCGCAGAGGTTTGCGCGTGAGCAGTTCGGCAATGCCGTTCCTGACGTCCCGCTCCCGGAGACCCGCAACGGCGGTATCGATGGTGACGAGCAGCGCGCTGTAGCCTGCAGCACGCGCCCGCTCGATGCTCGCTGTCGCGCACTCACGCCCGCCCGCAAGGTACAGCTGGTACCAGACCGGGCCGGTGGTGGCGGCACGGACATCCTCGAGCAGGCAGCCAGAGAAGGTCGACAGCGTGTAGGCGGTACCAGCGGCGCCGGCCGCGCGGGCGGCGACCTCCTCGGCACGCGCATGGAACAGCCGGCTGCTGCCGATTGGCGCGAGGACGAACGGCAGCGCGAGCTCCGCCCCGAGCACCGTGGTCCGCAGGTCGGGCGTGCCAGCGTCCACCGCGCCCCGCGGGCGGAACGTCAGTCTCTCGAACGAGCGGCAGTTCTCCCGCAGTGTGACCTCGGCGTCAGCGCCGCCGTCGATGTAGTCGAACACCGCCCGCGGAAGCCGGCGCTTTGCCGCCCGGCGAAGGTCTTCGATGTTCACAACGCGCGACAGTCTGGAAGTTTCGAACAAGGAGGGCACCATGAGAAACAGAACGAGAGATGCTACAGCAGTCCGAGGCCGCGCAGGTTCTCCACACTCCGGCGAATCTGACCCCTCTCGTACGCGATGAGCTCGTGACCCGGCGCCTCACGCTCCCAGGGGGTACGGGTGTCCGCATCCTCCGCGAGCGACGAGCCCCTCAGCCGCCCGAGCATCGTCCCGAGCTCGCTCGCCTTCCGCGGCGGATAGCCATCCCACCAGGCCGGCGTGAAGAGACGAATGTGACGAGCCTCGAGTGCGCCCGGCTCGATCGATGCCGTGAGCGACTGATGGGAGTTCTTCAGGACGTCAGCAATCTCGGCGAACGGCACGGCACCGTCCCCTATCGGACAGCGCACCAGCCTGAATCCCTCTGCCGTGAACTGCGTCACGTAATCTTTCAGATGAAGGTGGCGGATGCGAGGGGCCGCACGCCTGGCGAAGGCAACCGGATCCTCCCCGACGGCAAACGGATTCCCGGTATCGAACACGATGCCCGCATGCGCACCGAGCTCCTCGACGATCGCGAGAAGCTCTTCGCTGCCGAAGTCCTGATGGTTCTCGATCGCGAGTACGAGGCCCGCCTCCGCGGCTTTGGGAGAATCGCGGTGCAGGACCCGGCGCGCATGGGCCACCATCTCTTCCCACCGTACGCCCCAGGCGGCGCGCCCGCCTTCGAGCACGGGCGTGAGGTGCAGACGGAGGATAGAGGCGCCGATGGCCGCCGCATTCCCAATCGCGTCGTCCAGCGACTCCCCCGGCCGCTGGGAGAGCCAGTGACTGTAGACGGGCGTCACGCCCTCGAGTGACGCCGCCACGCGCCGGAGATCCGCGGCACTCAGGTTGGCGAACCAGCGCCAGTCCACCTCGATGCACCGGGCCCCAAGGTCGTGTGCCAGGCGGATGAACCCGTCGAGCCCGAGCGGTTCCGGATTGGCGCGCGCGGTTCCGCCCCCCTGCAGGCCCACGGTATACGTCAAACCGTACGGGTTGAATCCGATATTCAGCACGGAAGCCTGGGGAAGCGCCGCTGTGACCATCGATGCAGCTTGGCCGACATTCTATGACCGATCGAACTCGACCGCCAGCTCGCCTGCCTGACCGTCGAGTGACGCATCGAAAAGGTCGGCCAGCTGCATTGCGGGTTGCGTTGGACGCGAGCCGGCCGGCTACGCCACCTTGCGCAGCTTCGTCACGCGTCCGACCTCCACCCACTCGACGACGTAGATGTTGCCGTCGCGATCGAAGCATGCCCCGTGCGGGCAGATGAAGCGGCCCGGGATGAACTTCTCTCGCGGCTCGCGCCGCAGCGGATTGTTCCAGTTCGGATCGCCCGAGTCGCCGAGGTGCGCCACGGCCGTGTTGTGGCTGTCGACCAGCGTCACGCGGCCGTGCAGGTCCGGCACCACGAGGAGCCCCTCGTGCTGGTCGAAGTGGCACGGCAGGCGGAAGCCGGGGATGAAGTCCAGGTGCGTGCCGTCCAGACTGAACCGCTGAAGACGGTTGTTGCGGCGGTCGGCGACAACGAGCACCGGCGCTGAGGCTCCGGTAGGCCCGGTCGGCGGCGGCTTGGTGGACCGGGCGGCCTGTGAGGCAGTAGTTCCCCCGCGCGTATCGAGCCAGATCCCGTGAGGCTCGAGCAGCTGCCCCGGTTCTGATCCGCGCCCTCCGAACGACCGGATGTACTCCCCTTTCGCCGTGTACTGGTTGATGTAGTAGGAGCCGTAGCCGTCGCCCACGTAGACATCGCCAGTGGGCCCGATCGCCAGGTTCGTCGGGTTGTAGGGCCTCGGCTTTTCGTCCGGCCCGGGCTTGTACGCATCCACGTCAGGGGGCCCCTGGATTTTCCAGACAATGTCCCCCTTCAAGGTTGCCTTGACGACGACCGAGTGCATCTCCGGCTGCGGCGTCATTTTCGGGCCGGCCGCCGTGACCGTCAGATAGAGGAACTCGTCACCACCTTCCTTCTGAAGGTGCAGCCCGTGGGCGACCCCGCGGAACTCCTTTCCCCAGGATCGCACGAACTTTCCCGCGCGGTCGAAGACGACCACCGTATCGGCGCTGTCGCTCGTCGCGTGCACCGTGTGGTGGATGTGGATGTTCCCCTGCGCGTCCTCCACGACGCCGTGGGTGTTGCCCCACTTGATCTGCGGCGGCAGCTGACCCCAGTCGTGAATCGCTTCGTACGTGTAGGCTCCCTCCCCCATGACGGGCGCCTTGACGCCGGCCTTATCCTGTACGTTCAGCAGGGCCGGCGAGATGATCGGCGCCGCGGCAGCAGCCGCAAGAAATTCCCGTCGTGTGGCTCTCATGATGGCTCCTGGAGACTATGAACGACCGGAGAACACGGAGGACGCGGAGAGCACGGAGTAGTGCGCCTCACGGAGGCACGGAGTGCACGGACGACATAGAGCGCCCGGAGCCTCCACAGGTGCCGTCTGCTCATGCGCCAAACAGCGCACGAGCGGGCTTGCCGACCCCGTCGCGGGTCACGTAGACGGGACGCTTCTCCACTACATACGAGGTGTCGGGGGGAATACCTAGCGCGTGGTAGATCGTCGCGTGCAGGTCCTCGACCGGCATCGGATCCTCGATTGTCGTGCAGGGCCGCTCATCGGCCGTCCTTCCGTAGACGAAGCCCTTCTTCACGCCCCCGCCGAACATGAGGACGGATCCGGCTGCCGTGAAGTGGCGGTGCATCCCGTAATGGCGTGGCTCCGTCATCACATCGGGAATGTTGATCGCCTGGTCCCGAACCTCCCGGCCGGCCTTGCCTTCCGTCACGGCGTCGCGCCCGAACTCGCTTGCCAGCACGACGAGGGTGCGGTCCAGCAAGCCTCTTTCGTCGAGGTCCCTGACCAGCTGCGCAACAGGGGCGTCGATGACCTTCTTCATGTCCACGACACGCTGGTGCCCATTCTCGTGCGTGTCCCAGTAGACGAACGGAATGTACTCGGAAGTGACCTCCACGTAGCGGGCACCGGCCTCGATGAGCCGCCTCGCCAGCAGGCAGCCCTGCCCGAAGCGTCCCGTGTTGTACGCCTCGAACGACGCCTGCGGTTCGAGCGACAGGTCGAAGGCCTTCGCGGACGGGGAGCGCAGCAGCCGATCGGCCGAATCGAGCGACTTGACGATGGCGTCGCGCTGGAAATCGCCGCCGTACGTGTGGACCGGCTCTTCGGCAAGCAGGCGTTCGAGGAGCGCCCGCCGGCTCTGAAACCGCGCCTCGCCGAGCTCCCGCGGCGGCCGGACGGCGGATGCCGCGTCCTGCGGATCGACGATCAGAAAAGGTCCGTGGTCCGCGCCGAGAAAACCAGCCGTGTGAAAGGCCTTCAGGGTCCCGATTTCGCCGGCCCCTTCGACTGTCTGGCCAATCGCCAGGAACGCGGGAACGTCCGGGTGTCTGGGCCCGAGCGTGCGCGAGACGACCGAGCCGATGTGAGGCATGGCCATCGGCTGCGGCGGCACGTACCCCGTGTGCCAGTGGTACTGGTGGCGTGAGTGCAGGATGAAGCCAAGATCCGCCGCCATGAAGGACCGGATCACCGCACCGCGGTCCATCACGCCCGCAATCCGCTCGAGTCCCTGGGTGAACTTGATGTGATCGACGGCGGTATCAATCGTGGGGAACGTGCTCAACACGTCCTCCACCCTGACCCCGCTCGCAAACGGGGTATAGCGCTTCGGGTCGAAGGTCTCGGTCTGCGCCATCCCGCCAGCCATCCAGAGCACGATGACGGCGTCAGCGGTGGCCGGTGTGACAGGCTGCGCCCGTACGAGGGTCGGCTCCCGCCCCGCAAGGGCTGCAAGGGTGGCCCCCGCCGTCACCCCCATGAACCCGCGGCGCGTCAGGCGGGAGTAGATACGGCGTTCCTCCCGGTTCAGCCCGGTGGAGTCCTCAGGCCCGTTCTGGCGCGGCAGATGCCGCAGCTCCCCCTCCCGCTCCGCTCGCGATCCCTTCTGCCCTTGCATCGGAGTGCCCCTCAATAGACCAACTGGAACTCGGGCTTCATCAGGAGGGCCCACAACAGATCCGCCACACCCTCTGCAGAGGGCTTTCCTGGTCTGGCCGGATCCACGAGGGTCTCTTCCGACGCGCGGCGCTCCGCCGCGGTGGGGGGGCGACTCAGGGCGATCCAGAACAAACGATCGACGACCTCGCCCGCGCTGCCCGGGGGAGCCGAGGCCTCCAGCGGCGGCGCGGGAGCGGGGGGCACCAGCCGGTCGGAATTGGGCTCCGCGTCGAAGACAAAGAAGCGCACCTGCGGGTTGAGCGTGGAGCCGACTTCGGCTCTCGCGTTCTCGATGTCGACTCTCCCGCGGAACCGCACGAATCCCCTGCCGCTCACGTCGTACACCAGCCGCGACGGGTTCCGCACCGGCACGTTGGCGCCGGCGCCAGGGCCGGCCGCGTCGCGCAGACCGGCCGCGTCGCGCGGGGTGAGCGATGCCAGCGGCACCGTCGAGCCGTCGGCGTGGACGAACGCCCCGTCGGTCCAGACCGGCAGAATCCGTTCGGGCGCGTTCGACCCCGTGTCCCGGACGATCAGCCAGAGCCGCTCGGCGTTCGAAATATCGATGTCGAACGCACGCGCGGCGGCATACCGCCCGGCAACCGCGGCATTGTAGAGGCTCACGGGTTCAGGGGGCAGTTCACCCAGCAGACGCTTCGCGCCGCGTGTGAGCAGGCGCGTCAGGATGTCTCCATTGACCAGCTCCAGCGATTGCAGGGTGCTGGCCTGTGCCGGGCGGACGGAGGTCACCTGATCGCGGATGGGGCGTCCAAGGGCACGCGTCAGGTTGGTGGACGGAGCACGCCACTCGCGCGCGTATGCCCCCGCAGACACGGCGTCCGATGCCGTGGGGGGGCGCTTGCCGCCGCTGCCGCCGGTGGAGGGAGGCTGGTAGACGCTCCACTCTCCGGTAATCGAGCCAATGGCGTCGGCGAACTGCTCCGCCGTCATGCGGCGGACCTCCGGTCCGGCAAAGGTGTAGTCGCGCGCGGGGGGTTCACCTTCGCGCGGCACCGCTCGCATCTGGTAGGCGCGCGACGTGAGAATCGTAGCGATCAGCCCCTTGAGATCGTAGCCGCGAGCGACGAAGTCGCCCGCGAGCCAGTCGAGCAGCTCGGGGCTCCAGGGCCTGCCGTCCATCTCGTCCGAGTCCGGTACCAGCCCGTGACCAAGCAGACGCTGCCAGATGCGGTTGACGAGTGTCCGCGGCATCCGGCCGTTCCTCGGGTCCGTGAAGATGGCCGCAATCGTCGCACGCCGATCGGCAAGTGCGGGCGAGGCTGGAACACGGCTCAGTTCGGGGAACAGGAAGGCCGGCTCCGCGTACTCGTCCCGGGCCACGTCACAGCGGAACAGCTGCAGCCGCGGTTCCGGCGAGAAGAAGGCGGCCAGCGCGTAGGCATCCTTCAGCTTCCATCGGCTCACGAAGCTGTCGTGACAGGCATTGCACTTGAGATTCACTCCCAGGAAGACCTGCGCGGTGTTCTGGGAGGCCTGCATCCACGGCTTCACGGCCGCACTCGTTTCTCCCCGCCAGTTCACGCCCGTAAGGAAACCCTCCGGACCTCCGGGCGTGACCGGATTGAGGAGCGCTGTCACGAACCTGTCGTAGGGCATGTTCTCGCCGAGCGCCGGGAGCAGCCACTCCGTGATGCTCTTCCGTCCGGCGTCTTCGGAAAAGTAGGTGACGCCGTCTTCATTCCGCAGCAGATCGTTCCAGAATGACATCCAGCCTTCGGCGTAACGGTCCCCGTCTGACAGCAGCGCGGCAACGAGCTTCGCGCGCTTGTCGGGAGCGCCGTCCGCGACGAACCGTTCCAGCGCCTCGCGGGATGGCAGCAGTCCCCACGTGTCGAGGTACACCCTCCGCGCGAACACGGTGTCGGACACGAGCTCCGGCTCCGACACGCCGCGGCCGTGGAGGTACGCCGCCACAAGACGATCGGCAGGACTCGACCATGCCGTCCAGACCGGCTCAGGCAGAGATGGAAGGGCGAGGCCGAGCGGAGCCTCCCAGGGAGGGGGCGCCGGAGGAGCGGACGGGTTCGAACGGGCTCCCTGGTCGATCCAGAGGCGGAGCCCCGCGATCTCCTCGTCGCTCAACGGCAGCTCGTCGAGCGGCATCTGCGGGTCGATTTCGGCGGTGATGCGGTGGAACAGCAGGCTGCCCGCGCCGTCGCCGGGCCGTATGGCGGGCCCGCTGCGGCCCCCTTCGAGAACATCCTCGTAGGTGGCCAGCGACAGACCCCCTTTTCGCTTGTCCGCGCTGTGGCACTCCAGGCAGTTGGCCTCGAGAACGGGCTGCACGGCCGTCGCAAAATCGACGAGCGGAGCCTGCGGCGCCGCCACTGAGACCGCAGGAACGGGTGCCGCCTGAACGCGGACC
>Ga0183260_10003906_pt1 | contig 11958 bp, 12 predicted proteins | sample AntDrymUQ4972206_2_FD_129768 | JGI IMG/M metagenome (GOLD analysis project Ga0183260, IMG submission 129768) | Polar desert sand microbial communities from Dry Valleys, Antarctica - metaG UQ497 (22.06) (version 2) (version 2) | ecosystem: Environmental > Terrestrial > Soil > Desert | place...
TTACCCGGCCGATCACACACCGTGACCGACCGGCTCTCGAGCGCCACCGTCCGGCTGGTATACCCCCGCGCTGCCGCACCGTTCGCCATGAGCCCGACCGCCCGAGATGTCCGAGATGTCATTCCCGCACGCTCGCGACGCACGCACCGCCGCCGCCGCGTCAGCCGGGCTCCGTTGAGAGTGATGTCGGAGTCCGATTCCGCCGGCTTTTTCGCTGACAAAAGCCACTCTCAGCGGAGCGGCTGGACGCCCAGCGTCACCTCGACGCGCTGGCGCTGGCGGCGATGCGGAGCACCGGGATGACGTCCGAGCAGGTGTGGGACGGCCGACGGGACGCGACGGTCGGTCCGACCTGGGCGAGGCCACGTTCTCGGCTCGGCCGCTGGCGTGGACGCACGCGCAGTTCCTGCGGCTGGCCCGGTCGGCCGACGCCGGCTACCCGGTCGAGACGCCGCAGGCACACTGGTGCGGGGGTGGAGTCTCCGGTCGGGTCAGACGACCGCGGTGCATAACCCGCAGAACATCCTCATCTGCCGATGAGGGTGCTGGCTCGCCCCCTGCGTGTCGGGACGAGAGAGTCCCGAGCGTGCGTGCGGACCGCTGACGAGATTACGGTGCGTCCAGAGGGAACACGCCGAGCGTCGAGGCACACGAGTCGGGAGACGCCGTGACGACAACCAACGGAATCGCCAAACTGTGGAAACCAGTTGTCAACGTCTGCGACCTGGATGAGGGCGAACGGTTCTGGTCTGCCCTGACGGGGCTCTCGCCGACTGGGAGACACGGCGATGAGAACGGTGATCAATACTCATCCCTGGAAGGCCACGATGAGTCCCTCTGGCTTCTGCTCCAGCTCGTTCCCCGCGACCAGACCTCCTGGATCGGCGGGACCCATCTGGACCTTCGGGTGGACGATGTGGCCCTTGCGGTGCGCCGGACTGAGGAGATCGGCGGAGTCACTGTCAAGGCACCGGGCTTCTACCCGTCTGGCGACGCGCCCTACTTGGAGTGGGCCATCATGCAGGACCCGTTCGGCAATCAGTTCTGCTTCGTGAAGTGGCCGTTGACGTCGCTAGCGGCGGTCGAAGGCACGTCCGTCACCGCTGAGCAGTGATGGTGGACGGTTGCGCATCCGAGTCTGGCCGTGAGGCCATCCGGACATGCCGCTGACCGGATGGAGCGGAACCGCACCATGCCCCAACAGCCGTCGGGGTCGCCGTGCTGGGCGGTCAGCTTGGCCGTTTAGCCAGTAGCTGCCGTGGAGGACCTGCACCGGGGGCAGCTAATCGAAGATGGTTAACGCTCGACCGCGTAGTTCTTGGCCGAAATTCTTGTGACCGACGGGTGACTCGCGTGAGCCATTCACTGGGAGAGTCCGATCGACGACGGGCAACTGCCGCGCGTGTACCGGGCGCGGCGTCGAGCAAGGTCCTCTTAGGACGCGGTTTCGCGGTGCGGGAGCTTCCAGCCCGGTCGCGGGAAGTGGCAGGTGTCGCCGTCGGGATGCTTCTGCAGGTAGTCCTGGTCTTCAGGCTCGGCCTCCCGGAACGGCCCGGCGGGCTCGATCTCGGTGACGACCTTGCCGGGCCAGAGGCCGGACGCCTCGACATCGGCGATGGTGTGCTCGGCGACCTGCTTCTGCTCATCGCTCGCGTAGAAGATCGCGGAGCGGTACTCGGTGCCGATGTCGTCTACCTGGCGGTTCATCGTCGTCGGATCGTGGATCTGGAAGAAGAACTCGAGGATGTCGCGCAACGAGGTCTGCTCCGGGTCGAAGACGATCTCGACCGCCTCCGCGTGGGTGCCGGGGTTGGCCTCGGTCGGGTTGGGAATGTCGCCACCGGACCAACCGACGCGCGAGGAGATCACGCCGCGATGCTTGCGCATGAACTCCTGGACTCCCCAGAAGCATCCACCGGCAAGGATGGCGGTCTCGGCGTCGTCGCCCATCGCGTTGTCCTCATTCCGAAGTTCGGTTGAGACTAGCGGACGAGGCGGTTGTCTAACGCCGACTTTGGGCTGCCGTACCGAGCGTCGAGGTCGATCAGGGGGGCGACGTAGTGCTCACCCTTCCCGCGAACCAGCCGGTGTAGTCGCTCCCGGTCAGCGGGGCGACGGCGAGGAGCTAGTGCGTGTAGCCGTACGCGAGCGAGCTCTGCCGCCGCTGACCCACGACCTCGCCATCGCGAAGCGGCAGAGACGGAGTGGTGGGCAGGGGCGGGGTCGAACCGCCGACCTTCCGGTTTTCAGCCGGACGCTCGTACCAACTGAGCTACCTGCCCGCAGAGCCAAGTCAGCGTAGCGGAGCGGCTCCGGTCACCCGACCGCCTACCGCTCGCAGTTGACGACGACCTCGGCGCGGCAGTAGTCGAACCGCGCGTGCTGGCCGCCGTCGGCCATGTCCCGGCCATCCTCGCCGTACAGCCGGTCGTTGCCTGCCTCACCGAACATCCGGTCGCGGCCGGTCTCGCCGTACACCTCGTCCGGTCCGGTCCCGCTCCGCACCACGTCATCACCGGTACCGGCGAGGACGATGTCGTACTGGTCGCCGCTGAGCAGGTGGTCGTCGCCCGCATCGCCGTGCAGCCGGTCGAGCGCGTCCCCTCCAAACAGCCGGTCCCGACCCGCGAGCCCGTCGAGGTCGTTGGGTCTTACGTCGCCGGTGAGGACATCGGCGTGCAGCGATCCGGTGGCGTCCTCGATGCTGGCCAGCCTGTCGGTGTCTGGCCCAGTCTCCGCATAGTCGAACGTCAGGCTGAGCTGCACCGGGTTGGGCGAGTCCTTGTAGACGGCGCGGTCGCCGAAGCCGGGTCGGTTCGCGGACAGGCCGGGGCCCACCGTTGATGCGGTCGTCGCCACGTCCGCCGTCGAGCACGTCGGGCGTGATCGCGTCCGCGTCGGGGGCTTGCCGTCGCGGCCGCCGTTGAGCCGGTCGTCACCCGACTCGCCGTACAGCCGGTCGTCGCCGCGGCCGGTGCAGACCAGGTCGTTGCCGCTGCGCGCGTGCACCACGTCGAAACCCGATCCGGTGACGATCACGTCGTTGTCGTTGGTTCCGCGGATCTGGTCCGAACCGCCGGTGCCGGTGATCGTCGCGGGCTCCCCGTAACAGGTGGAATTCCACCGCGGTCGTCTCCGGCGGCGGTGCCGCCGACCGTCGCCGCCGTCACGAGAGGCGGCGCGGCCAGCAGCACTGCGCGGCGCATCAGTTCATGCGACCCCGACGGGACTCGAACCCGCGGCCTCCGCCGTGACAGGGCGGCGCGCTAACCAACTGCGCTACGGGGCCTCTGGGAGACGGCTCCGATGGTATCTCAGTCGTCTGCCGTGCCCCCAACGGGATTCGAACCCGTGCTGCCGCCTTGAAAGGGCGGAGTCCTAGGCCTCTAGACGATGAGGGCGGGTCACCGGCTCGTGACCGCTGGAGACCGAGACAGCATAACGACCGTCGACCCGGCATCGCGACGCCGCACAATGGGGCCGCACAATGGGGTATGTGCTGGACATGACCGCCGATCGCTTCGAGGCGCTGGTGGTCGAGGCGCTGGACGAGGTGCCTGACGAGCTCATGGATCTCGTCGTCAACCTCGTGGTCGTGGTCGAGGACGACGCGCCGGCTGACGATCCCGAGCTGCTCGGCCTGTACGACGGCGTGCCGTTGACCGAGCGGGACACGATGTACGGCGGCGTGCTGCCCGACCGGATCTCCATCTACCGGCGACCGACGTTAGCGATCTGCGACACCGACGACGACGTCCGCGAGGAGGTTGCGGTCACCGTCGTTCACGAGATCGCGCACCACTTCGGCATCGACGACGAGCGGCTGCACGAGCTCGGCTACGACTGACCGGCCGTCCCCGGGTATGGCCGCGGTTGCGCGCCGCGCACCTGAAGGTCGAACTCACCCAGGAACCAGCGCCGCATCGCCCGTTCGTCCGGGCCAGCGGCGAGCGCGAGCAGGCGGGCACTGCGGCAGTACTCGTCGGTCTGGTCCAGCACGTCCGCCAGCTGCGCGCACGTCACCCCTGCCGAGCGGGGCACGCCGTACCGCAGCGTCACCGTCTCGTCGTCACGTTGGTACGCCCGCTCGAACCGCTCGTCCTCGGCGAGCACTGCCACGTTGAGCTGTTCCACGTCGTTGGCCAGCTCGGCCAGCAGTACGGGTACGCGGTGCTTGGCACCCCCGCGCAGGGTCAGCAGCTGCATCTCTCGTCGTATGTCGCGGATCCGGAACCGGGTCTGCCACAGCAGCTGCACGGGTGCGTCGCTGATCACCACATCTACGTCGGTTTCACCGGGCGAAGCTCCCGGTGCAGCCGGAACGTCCGGGGTGTCCGGCTCGGCCGGCCGGTTGGCGTGCGCCGACCGGGAGGGCACGAACCACACGGTCTTGCCTTCGTCGCCGCGGCGCAGGCTCTCGCGCACGCCCCACCGGGCGGCCAGGGCGCCGATGATGTGCAGGCCGAGGCCCACCGTCGCCGGCGACCCGTCGGGGTTGTCGTCGGTGAGCCCGGGCTGGAGCCGGCCTTTGCTGGTGTCGGCGACCTCGATGATCACGTCTCCCTCGACGTCGTCTCGCACCGCGATGGTGATGCCCGTTCGCGCGTGCAGGACGGCGTTGGTGACCAGCTCGGAGATCGCCAGGGTGGCCGAGTCGACAAGGTCGAGGCGACCCATCCGGGTCAGCACTTCGTTGAGCCAGGCCCGGGCGATGCCAGCCGACTGCGGCTCGGGGCGCAGCCGCACCGCGTGCTCCACCAGGGCCCACCTCCTGCTCCCGCCGGCCCCACCCGGCACCGGCGTACAGCGTGCCACGCCGGGTCGCGCGTCGACGGCAGGCAGCGCCTGCGCGTCGCTATCCTCGGCCGGTGCTCGTGCACGTCCTCAACGGACCCAACATCGGCCGGCTCGGCAGCCGCGAGCCGGACGTCTACGGCGGCGCGACGTATGACGACCTCGTCGCCACCTGCGAACGCGTCGGCGCGGAGTGCGGGCTGCAGGTCGTGGTGCGTCAGACCGAGGCCGAGCACAAGCTGATCGGCTGGCTGCACGAGGCAGCGGACGCGGGCGCGGCTGTGGTGGTGAACCCCGGTGGGTGGACGCACACCTCGGTCGCCATTCGTGATGCGTGCGCGCTGGTGTCGGGACCGCTGGTCGAGGTGCATCTGTCCAACGTGCACGCGCGCGAGGACTTCCGTCGGCACTCGTACGTGTCGTCGGTGGCGACCGGTGTGGTCGCGGGACTGGGCGTCGAGGGGTACGCCGCCGCGTTGCGGTTCCTAGCCGCCGGCGTGCGAGACGGCGAGCGAGACCAAGAACCCGGCTGACGTCACCAGCCCGGTCATCAGGTGAGTGACCTCGACCGCCTCCGGGATCATCGTGTCCACCACCATCGCCAGGATCGCGCCGGCGGCGAGCGCGGTGACGAGGCTGACCGTGCCGGCAGACATCGGGTCGAAGGCGAGGAAGCCGACCAGCGCGGCGATGCCGCTCGCGACCGCGATCGAGACCCACAGCCCGAAGACGTATGCCGCCGACCGGCCGGCACGCTTCATGCCGGCCGCGCTGGACAGTCCTTCCGGCAGGTTGGACAGGAAGATCGCGACCACCAGTGCCGGGCTGACCGAACCGGTCAGCAGGCTCGCACCGAGGACGACCGACTCGGGCACGCCGTCGAGCAGCGCACCGACGGCGAGCGCCGTGCCGCTGCCCGGCTGCTCGGACTCGGACATCTGTTGCGTGCCAGAGCGCTTGCGGTGTCGGGCGCCCAGTCGACAGACGGCGACGTTGGCGACCGTGTAGGCGACGGCGCCGATGCCGAAGCCGACCGCAGTGGGCAGCAGGCCGCCGAGCTCCACCGCCTCGCCGACCAGCTCGAACGCCAACGCGCTGGTCAGCACGCCGGCGCCGAACGCCATCACCAGGGCGGTGACGGTCACCGGCACCCGCGCGACCCAGCCGATCAGAGCGCCGAGGACCAGGGCGCCGCCGGAGAGCAAGCCCCACAGCAGCGCCTCGACCGCATTCGCCATTAGCGCCCACCGCCCATCGCTACGCCCTCCGATCGCCACCGTAAGGCAGCGACAGCGGCCCTGGATTGCTCCATGATGTAGGTAGTTCGGAGGTGTCGGTGGTGTCGTCGGTTGCCGGTCGGGCGGCGAGCGCTGGTCTGCTCGTCATGGGCGCACTGTTAGTAGGGGATGGGGCGCTGGCGTACGGACCGGTGCAGTGCGCGGGGTCGGACGCGACCATCGTCGGCACGCCAGGAGCGGACGAGATCACCGGCACACCCGGCGACGACGTGATCGCCGCACTTGGCGGCAGCGACGAGGTGGACGGCCGGGGTGGCGCGGACGTGATCTGTGGCGGCTCGGGAGTGGACAGGCTCGGCGGCGGCGACGGAGCCGACCGGGTGCTCGGGCAGGGCGACGGCTACTCGGACCTCTGCGGACCGGGTGATGGCCGGATGGGGGATGTGCTTCAGGGAGGCGCCGGAGACGACGTCCTGCTTGGTGGGGACGGCTTCAGTGAGGACGACCTCAGCTTCCAGGGGAGCCCGACCGGCGTCACGGTCGACATGTCATCGGGTACGGCCACCGGGGACGGTGCCGACGAGTTCCACGGGATCGAGCGGGTACGTGGCTCCGCGCATGCCGACCGGTTGCAGGGAACGGCTGGACCGGACCGGTTGCTTGGGTTGCGAAGTGACGACGTCGTAGTCGGGTTCGCTGGCAACGACGTGCTTCGTGGAGACCGGAGCGTCCGGCCGGGAGGCGGCGGCGACCGTCTTCTGGGCGGTGAAGGGCGCGACCGGTTGCATGGCATGGCAGGCAGCGACCTTGTGGTCGGTGGACCAGACGGCGACCACATCGAGCCCGGGCATGGCGATGACCGGGTGCGTGCCGGGTCAGGCAACGACGAGGTTGCAGACGGGCTTGGCTGCCGGTCGACGCCTGGGAGCGGGGACGACACCATCGCCCTTGGCTCGGGGGATGACTTTGCGTACGACTATCTCTGGCAGGCAAACGCGGCGACGAACGATATCGCGGGCGGGCAGGGCGAGGACGACATCCGCGTCGAGGGTACCGACGGTACCGCTGCCGGCGGGCCGGGTGTGGACACGCTCTTCTTCATCTCGAGCGAATGCGGCGTGACGCTCGACCTCCAGTCGACCGAGATGAGCGGCTGCGGGCAGCAGCCCGGAACCGCCACCTCGTTCCGCTTCGTCTGGGGCTCCTACGCAGACGACACCATCTATGGCAGCTCTGGTCGCGACGTCATCCGGGCGCGCAAGGGTGCGGATCATGTCGAGGCACGTGCCGGGGACGACGTCGTGCGGGGCAACATCGGCCCCGACCATCTCGACGGTGGGCCGGGGAGCGACCGCGGATCCGGTGGCCACGGCAGCGACACGTGCATCGCGATCGAGTCGGCTACCAGGTGCGAGTGAACTATCGAGCTCGAGGGCGTGGGGCTTGTGCGGCGCGATTGGGGAGCATCACCTTCGCAGCGACCAACACCCACACCGATACGAACAGCAGGCTGCCCAGGACGTCGCTGAGGTGGTGCGCGCCCTCGTACAGCCGGGACGCGCCGATCAGGAGCGGCAGCACCAGGAGCAACGTCGCCCAACCTCGGGCTCGCCGGCCTGCATAGGTCCAGCCGAGCACCACGAGCACCCCGTACAGCGCCGTCGCCGCCGCCACGTGGCCGGACGGGTAGCTGTGCAACGGGTCTAACCCGGGGTCGAGGATGCGGACCGGCGGGCGCTCCCGGTCGACGCTCACGGCAGCGGAGAAGTACATCGCGGAGGCACCGACGCAGCTCAGGACGGCGAAGAGCACGGGGCGAACGTCATGCTTCCAGAACCACAGCCCCAGCGCGATCAACGAGACCAACACGGCGACCGTCAGGAAGCCGCCGAGGAAGCTGACCACCGGCGCGACGTCGTTGAGCGTCGGCGTGCGCTGGTCCTCGGCCCAGCGGGCGAGATCGCTCTCGGCGGGTTCCATCGTCGACTCGAGCGGGCCGGTGATCGCCTGCCCCACGAGCGTGAGACCGAGAGCGATCACCGCCCAGCCGACGACGAGGACGACCGTACGCCGCTGCCACGAGGTCACGGCGCATATCGTGGCGTGCCTGGTACCCCGCGGCCAGCGCTGCCGGTGTCCCGAGACATGGCAATGGGTGGGCTGCAGCCGATCCCCGCCAGCGCCTACAACGTGGCCGCCCAGCTGCTGGCGCTCAAGGCCGGCGTGGACGACCACGAGCCGTCCGCGCGCGTCCACCTCCGGGACGGTCTGTGGGTGACGCTCCGCGCGGCGCGCATCGGCGCCGCCGGGCCGCTGCCCGACGACCGCGACATCGCCGTCACGATCGAGGTCACACTGCCGCGGGAGCGCGCCGACGTCTTCGCCCGCGCGTACGGGCTCGGCGCTCGCGAGCGCGAGGTTCTCGACCACCTCGTGGCCGGCTGCACCACCCGAGAGATCGCTTCCCAGATCGTGCTGTCCGAGCACACCGTCAACGACCACGTGAAGGGGATCTTCGCCAAGACGGCGTCGAGCACGCGCGCGCAGCTGGTGTCCCGTGCGATCGGCGCGCGTTAGTGCCTTTCCATGATGGAGTCGCCGACGTGGTCCGGCTGGGAGCCAGGCGCCCCCCAGCTGTCGGCGGAGCGCACCCCGAGTCAGTAGCCCCCGCCGACCCCCCCTCCCTCTCCGCCGCCGCCGTAGACCACCACCAGCACGACCACGACGGCGACCACCACCAGTGCGCCGACGATCAGCACCCATCGCTGTCCCACGACGACCACCGCCTCCCGGACATCGAGCGTCCCCTCGTCAACGCAGGCCGGTCACAACCAGACCGGCAGCTCCGACGTCATGCCTGCCGGCAGATCCCGGCTCAGGGTGTCGGGTCGGCGTACGTGCCTCCGTAGATGTCGGTGTTGCCGAAGGAGTTCTGACTACCCTGCGGGCACTCCTGGTTCGGTCCCGGACGCAGCTCCGTGGAGTGCGTGTTCGGGATCTCGGAGGCACCTGCCCGGTCGCGAGGCCGGTCGGCCACGATCGGCTCGGTCTCACCGCTGCGCACGTCCTCCACGAACGCCCGCCGGTACCTGTTGATAGGACCGCAGACGGCGGCGTCTCGGGTGTCGTTCCACACCGCCGATGCCGTGTCCCGGGTGGCCACCGCGTAGTTGTAGTCGCCGAGGAACTCCGCGGTCAGACCGTTAGCGCTTGAGCCGCGAGCGTCGCCGATCTCCCCGCGGTGCAGGGAGCTGACGCCGCCGTTCGGAACCACGTAGTTGACGACGCCGAGCATCCTGCGCACCGCGGCCGTGTTGTTGCGCCACGGGTCGAGATAGGCGTTGTAGACGACGTAGACGTCGCCACCGTCGGGCGCGATGGCCACCGCCGGCTGGTTCGCCCGGTCACCGGGTTCGGACACGACGCGCGGGACGGAGTAGCTGGTGCCGCCGTTGGTCGACCGGACCAGGTACGCCTTCTCCTGGTTCGTGCCGGCCCGGTCGTCCGACCAGGTCAACACGATCTCGTCGGTGGCGTCCGCACCGGTGGGGGCGCCGTTGGCGATGTCGATGCTGGGGAAGGTGTTGGTGCGTGCCCCGGCGATGCCGTCGATGGTGAACCGGCCCTGGGCCGGGTCGAGCTGGCCGATCCCGGTGTGGGTCTGGATGACGCGTGGCCGCTCGAACGTACGCCCACCGTTGAACGAACGGGTCTGGTAGAAGACCTCCGACCCGAGGCGCTTGCTGAAGCCGTCGAAGACCACGTACACGACGCCGTCCGAGTCGGTGCGGATGGTGCAGCCCTGCCGCCCACCGGTCTGGTTGTTGTTCGTGGCCGCCGTCAGCTGACGCGTCGTCCAGGTGTCGCCGCCGTCGGCCGAGCGGGCGAGCAGCACCGGCTCGGAACCAGCAGAGCCGCGGAAGCCGACGTTGCAGACGTAGGCGTTGCCGAAGTACGGGCTGGACTCGGCGTTGTCGGCCCAGACCTGCTCCTTGTCGCTGAACAGCGCCTCGTTCTGGCGGGTCACGATGACCGGGGCCATCCACGCGTCATCCACCCCCGCCGCCGCGGCGGCCACGTCGTCCGTACGCGACACCGCGATGGCACCGTCACCTGCGAAGCCCTGACGCCCCGGGAAGTTGGTGGCGATGTTGGCGTAGTACAGCCGCTGTCCGTTGTCCCACGAGAAGTCACCGGACGCGTCCGGTACCGGCCCGAACGCGAGCTCGGGGTCGCCGTTCGACACGATGTCGTTCTCGTAGTAGTGCGGCAGCGTCCCGATGGGTCCCACCGTCGGCTGGCACACCGCGTCGTCGGGAGTGTCGGTGCGGCAGCTGGAGTTGCGCGCCGAGTAGCCGGTGTAAGTCGGCTGCACCCAGGTGGTCCCGCCATCCAGCGAGAACTGCACGCCGGACACGCCCACTCCGGGCGTGAACGGGCAGTCCGTGTCCGGGCCGGCGTAGCAGCGCTCGAGGTCGATGTTGTCGTTGGCTCCCGCGGCCAGGATCTCGGTGTTCACCGGGTTGACCGCCAGCCCCGGCTCGTTCTGCTTGTTGTGCGAGAAGTACCGGTCGTCGCTGCCGACCGTCACCTCCGTCTCACCACCGGGCGTGACGGCGGCTGCCACAGTGGCCACTCCCCAGAACATGATTGCGGCTGCCGCAAGGACTACGGGTCGTCGAAACTGCACAGCGCCTCCTCGTCAGGTCGCGCAGGTTGCGGTCGGCGCCTGCGGCTCGGTGGGACGGGATTGAATCTCCACCCTCGACATGGCCGCTGGCTACCCCTCGGGCCAAAGTGGTTGGCCCTGCCCGTCACGCCAGGCAGATCCGGGTCGCCACCGGACACCCCTTTGAATATCACGTTGCGTGAGTGCACGTCCACGCGACGTATACAGGCTCTTCTCAATAAGCGTGGTAGCGGCGGGGCGACCTGGCCGCCCGGTGACGCTGGTGTGGATCAAGCGGATCTGGCGCTGCGTCGAGCTGCGGTGTCCGGTGGCGACCTGGACCGAGACCGCCGCGCCGCCGATCCGTGCGAGGGCGTCGTTGACCGAACGTGCCCGCCGGGAGCGTGCCGCCGGGTCGGTCAGGACGGCCACTCGGTGGCCCAGGTCGCCGCCGCCCTCGGTGTCGGCCGGGCCACGGTGATGGCCGCGGTGCGCGAGTACGGCCGGCCGCTGGTCGACCACCCGGACCGACTCGCCGGCATCACGGCGTTGGGCGTGGACGAGACCGCGTTCTTGGCCGCCAACGCGACCCACCACACCATGTTCGTCATCGGGATCGTTGATGTCCGACCCGCTCACGGTGGGCCGCCGCGGTTGCTCGACATGGTGCCCGGCCGGAGCGGGACGGCGTTGTCCAGCTGGGTCCTGGACCAGCCGGCCCGGCGGCGGGCCGGCATCCGCGGTGGCCGCGCTGGACCCGTTCCGCGGGTATGCGACCGCGCTGCGCACCAGCCTTCCCCAGGCGACCCGGGTGCTGGATTGCTTCCACCGTGACACGGCTCGGATTCGCCGCCGTGGACGACGACGTGCGCCGGCGAGTGCAACAAGAATCAACCGGGCACCGCGGTCGCCGCGACGACCCGCTCTTCCGGGATCCGGCGGGTGCTGCGCCGCGGCGCGGAGAACCTGACCCCGCGCCTTCATCAGCCGCTGCACCGTGCAGCGGGCGACCGGGATGCCTTCGCGGTTGAGTTGCAGCCAGACCTTGCGGGCGCCGTAGACACCGTAGTTCTCGTGGTGCACCCGGGGCGATCGCGACCACCAGCCGCTCCTCGCGCAGGTCGGTCTCGGTGACCCGCCGCCGCGACTTGATCGCGTCGTAGTAGGTGCTGGGGGCGATCGGCACGCCGTGCTCGGTGAGCACCCGGCAGATCGGCTCGCGTCGACGCTCCTGCGGTCGACATGGCCAGCGATGAA
>Ga0183260_10003909_pt1 | contig 11954 bp, 9 predicted proteins | sample AntDrymUQ4972206_2_FD_129768 | JGI IMG/M metagenome (GOLD analysis project Ga0183260, IMG submission 129768) | Polar desert sand microbial communities from Dry Valleys, Antarctica - metaG UQ497 (22.06) (version 2) (version 2) | ecosystem: Environmental > Terrestrial > Soil > Desert | place...
CGGCTGGATCCAGGAGGAAGGACCCCGTGAGGGCAGCAAGCACCCCGGCCCAATCCAGCCGATACGCCGCTACCCGTGCCCGCAGGGCCCGGTTGAACTGCACAAACGCGGCAGGCGTGTTGAATCCGGTGAAGCCCGGCGGCAAGGTGAAAGGAAATGCGGCTCCGCCCGCCTGGAGGTCGGTTCTTGCCAGGTCCAGGAGGCTGACCACGTGGTCGTACGCCGCAACGTTGCTGACGAACGGTGGAGGCGGGGCCGTTATGTCGATGGGGATGTCTATCGGAATCGAGTCCTGGGTGTGAGCGTTGAGGACCATCAGGAAGCTATAGGCCTGAATGGTCCGTACAAAGCCGGCGGTTGCGCTCTTCTCGGCGTCGGTCAGGGCCTCTGCGGTGGGCAGGACGGCCAGCAGCCGATTTCCTCCACCGATCGCGGTGTACTGGTCGAACCAGTGGTCGCCCCCGAAGGCGTCACCGCCCGGATCTAACGAACCGATGAGTAGCTCGGAGATGAAGCGAGGATCCGATCCGTCAATGCGAAGCACTTCCCGACCGAGGATCCCAACATCGAGCGCAAAGTCTTGTACATCCTGCCGGATCGCAATCAGCATCCCATTGGCATTTGCCGAAACTAGCCCGCGGGACGGATTCTCCCCAATGGGATCGGGACTGTTGGGGTTGGTGTTCAAGTCGAAGTTGCAGGCTCCCGCGCCGAGGAACGAGGCCAGGAGCGCAAAGCGCCAGTGTCTCATGGTCGTCCTCATGGTCAGAAGCCCAGGTCGATTGCGAAGAAGAAACTTCGGCTCGGCGGAAACGGTGCCACGTCGATATTCCGGATGATCGACTGGTTACCGAAGTTGCTCACTTCGGGGTCGAGGCCGCGATATCCGGTAAATCGAAGGAGGTTACGTCCGCTTACCGAAAGTCGGGCGTATCGGGCCGTGCCCCCAAACAAGCGCTGAGTGAAGCCGTCCGGCAGGTTGTAAGCCAGGGTGACCTCCCTGAGCTTGAGGTACGAGGCATCCTGCACGTAAACCTGGGTCTCGGGATTGACCGGATCGTTGAAGCGGGCCTGCCGTTGTACACCCGCTGTCTCATAGTCCACGCTGTTCTGCCCGGCGTCGTAAAGGAACTCGGTCAGGTTGACGACGTCGCCCCCCTGCTTCCAGTCGAAGAGGAATCCGAGACTCAGACTCTTCCAGGTCAGGTCGTTGGAGAACGACATCTGAAAGTCGGGGTTGGCGTCGCCTACTACGCCCTCGTTCCCGACGATCTGGGTGGCCGACCTGCCCTGCTCGATCTTGAACGCCCCCAGCGAGGTGCCGAACCCGCCGGTCTCAAAGGCAGGGACGTCGAGCCGGGTGATCTTGCTGCGATTGAGGAAAAAGGTGGTTCGGACGAGCCAGTTGAAGTCCGGGCTCTGCGATGGCGATACGGAGAGAGCCACCTCTACTCCGCGGTTCCGCAGCCTGCTGTCGGAGCTGAAGATGCGAGTTTCCTGACCTAAGCTCGGCGCGATAGTCTGCTCCAGGATCAAATCACTGATCGTGCGTTGGTAAACTGAGAAGTTCAGCTCCGCCCGCCCGTTTGCCAGCTGGGCATCGAAGCCCGCCTCAATCTCGCTCTGACGCTCCGGCCGTATGTTCACATCACCGGCGCGATTCCCCGGCACCACCCCGAAAATGCCACCGATGGTTCCGGTGGTATCGGGACTGAACTTGGACCCGAACAGCGGCTGGTTGCCGGTCTGGCCGAATGCCCCCCGAAGCTTGATCGCCTCAACCCCCCCGAAGGGCCGTTCAAAGCGGTATGAGATTGCCGCCTTGGGGTAGAAAAAGAACTTGCTGGTGTTGCCGTTGTTGCTGGTCCGGTCGGCCCGGATCCCCCCGGTGAGCAGCAGCCGCCGGTCGAGAAGGAGCACCTCCTCTTGCCCGTAGACCCCCAAGTCCCGGACGAGTCGATCATCCTGAAACGGCGTCACGCTGGTGGCCTGATCCGGGTTCTCCTGACCGCTGAGGAGGGTTCGAGCCAGGATCCGGGTCGAGTTCAGGTCTCGATCCTCGTACTGGACGCCGGCGGAAAAAGTTGACTGGAATGAGCCCGAGCCCGGGATATAGGTGTAGTTGCTGTTCAGCGCGAGGTTGAGATTCGTGTTGCTCGACTTGCTCAGTACCACGGTGCCCGCCTGTCCATCATTCGGCTCGAACTCGAGCTCGGGCGGAGCGACGAAGTCGTTGTCCTGCTCAAAGTAGTCCGCCCCTCCGATGGCGATGACCTGCAAGGTATGTCTGGGGTTACTGAACACCGTGGCTCGCGCAATCACCGTCCCCAGGGTTCGCCAGGTGTCCTCTTCGTTCTTCAGGAAGCTGAAGGTCTGAACCGGATTGCTCCGCTCGAATGGGTTGACCGGGAAATCCGATGCGACCTGCTCGTCACCAGCGATCGCGTCCGCCGGGCGCAAGTCGACGAAGTTGGGAGTGAAGGGGAACACCAGATAGGGGCTCGTGCCCGCGTTATCGTTGTTGGAGAGACCGCGCCGGGACCGACTATGCGTCACGCTGGCGTTCGCGGAGAGCAGGAGCCAGGATCCCAGCCTCTGGTCCAGGTTTGCCCGGAACGACTGCTTCTTGTATCCGGTATTGATGGCGATTCCCTCGTCGTTCTTGACCAGACCCGAGAGGAAATACTTGGTCTGCTCGGTTCCACCGCTCACATTGGCGGAGGTCTCGTAGGATAGGTCGCTTCGACCATAGAGGAAATCCTCGTTGTTGAAGATCTGCCCCCCGGCCTGGTTATAGAGCCTTTCCACGGTGGTATCCGGGTTGAACGCCGCCTGTGCGTCTGCGAGAGTAGCGAAGGTGCGGGAGCCCAGGTCATTGGAACGCCTGAACGTCCCCAGCCGCTGGGTGATGTTGAACTGGGGCTTTCCCTCCTTGCCGCGTTTGGTCGTAATGATGATCACGCCGTTGGTGGCCTTCGATCCGTAGATCGCCGCGGCGGAGCCGCCTTTGAGCACCTCGATCCGCTCGATGTCTTCCGGGTTGAGATCGGCGATGCGGTTGGTGGGGTTATCTTGATTTCTTGGGTTACCGCCCGCCTGGGCAGCGGTCACCGCGTCCGCCCCGTTGGGGATCGCTTCATTGCTCACGACGATCCCGTCCACTACGAACAGCGGCTCGGCACCCGCGTTAATGGTGGACACGCCACGCAGGTTGACCTGGATGCCGCCCCCCGGTGCTCCCGAGTTCGATTGGATCAGCGCGCCGGGAATCTTCCCCTGTAGCGCGCTCTCCAGCGTACCCGTAGGGGCCCGGGTGAGCTCATCCGCGCCCACCGTGGCCACCGCGTTGGGCAGGTTCTGCCTTTCTATTCCGGTGGATTGGCCAGTGACGACGACTTCCTCCAGCTTGAACGGGTCGGGCTCCAGGGCGACGCTCACGTTGGTCTGCTCACTGGAGACGGTGACGTCCTGCCGTTTGAAGCCGATGCCGCGCACCACCAGCCTAAGATCACCCTCGGGTGCAGTAATCGTGAAGCGACCGTCGTTTCCGGTCTGCCCGATGATTCCGGTGCCAACAACGGCAACCGATGCCTCTCCCACTCCATCTTCGGTCTGAGCATTGGTCACGCGGCCGGTAACCTGCCGCACCTGCGCCGCGCTCAGTTGGACGCTGAGAAGGAGAAGCGATATAAACGTGCCGCACACGCGCAGTGCCATGGGGCCTCCGACATTGCTGGAAGTTCATTATGGGAATTGCCATTACAGTGCATCGCGGTTGAACACCGCGCAAGGAGCCTCTACTACTGCCTCTCGGACCGGCCTCGCAGAAGCCACCATATCGTCACAGCTGCCAGGCGCGCGGTCTGGCCGTCACGGTCCACGGCGGGGTTCAACTCCACTACGTCCGCCGAAGCCACGGCGGGAGAACGGCCCGCCTGATAGGCCGCCTCGATCCAGAGGTCGCTGGTGAGCCCACCCGTGTTCGGCGCGCTAACCCCGGGTGCTTCCGCCTCGCTGACCGCATCGAGGTCGAATGAGGCTAGCGTGGGACTATCCGCTGAGCGGTAGAGTTGGGCGATTCGCTCATTGGTGATCTCGTCACGCCATACCGCGCGCCCATGCCGCTCTACGAACGCCAGGTGGTCCACAGCAACCGCATGAGGTTGTAATCCCGCTACCGAGTAACGCCGGCAGGCACCGGAGCGGTGCTCCACCGCCTGACGGAAGGGCGAGCCCGAATGGCCCTTGCCTCCGAAGAGCTCACGTACGTCGGCGTGCGCGTCCCAGTTGAGAATCTCGACCTTGCGGCCGGCACCGACATATCCGAGGAAATGACCATAGGACGTCTCGTGTCCACCGCCGAGTACAATCACGAGGCTGCCCCGCTCGATATGCGGACCTATGGTATCGCCCAGCTGTTGCTGATCGGATTCGACGTCGCCCGAGACCTCGAGGTCGCCGAGATCCCGAGTCCGCTCTAACAGATTTCCAAACGCTCTCAATCGTGCGTCCGGAGTAAGGCGATATAGAGCGGAACGGATGGCGGTCGGACCGGCTGCCGCCCCTGCCCGCCCGCCGTTCCGCCGAACACCTTCGTCAGAAGGGAAGCCCAGTATGACGACATCCGGCTGGTCTCCCGCGCCGAGACGGCTGCCCAGGAGGCGACCGATCCGGGGATCTTCGGCTGTAGTTTCGGGCTGAACGATGCTAGGGGGAGTGATTCGCGTCATGCACCGGGGAGAGTCCATCGGGTGGTTCCCCCAACGACAGTTCTAACACACGCGTTGGACCGGAAGTGATAGAGCCACTGGTTGACGTCAGAAGCGTCGATAACGGCAAAGTCGGCGGCCTTTCCCGCCTCCAGTGACCCGGTCAGGCGCTCCAAGCCCACGGCACGCGCAGCGTAGAGGGTGGCGCCCTTGAGAGCCTCGGCCGGTGTCATCCGCTGGAGAGTGCATGCGAGGGTCAGCGCCAGCGGAAGGTGGTAGCTCGGCGCCGAGCCAGGATTGAAGTCGGTAGCCACGGCAACGGCTACCCCAGCCTCTATCAGGCGGCGGGCAGGCATGGGAGGCTGTCCCAGGTAGAGCGAGGCGAGTGGCAGGCTCACGGCCACTACTCCGGCAGCCGCCATGGCGGCAACGCCGCCTTCCGAAATGTGCTCGAGGTGGTCGGCGCTCAGAGCCTTCACTTCAGCCGCCAGCTCCGCGCCACCCCCACTGCTCAGTTGGTCGGCGTGTAGCTTGGAGGCAAGGCCCGCGCGTTGGCCGGCCTGAAGGATTCGGCGCGCTTCGGAAATGCCGAAGGCTGATTGTTCTACGAAGATGTCGCAGCACGACGCGAGCCTCTGCTGAGCCACCGAGGGGATTATGCGTTCGATGAGCAGGTCGACGTAGCCACTGCGCTGATTCTCGAACTCGGGCGGGACGATGTGCGCCCCGAGGAACGTAGAGACCATCCTGACCGGCTGCTCCTCGGCAAGCCGGCGATACACTCGCAGTAACTTCAGCTCGGCATCCAGCGTGAGTCCGTAGCCGCTCTTACACTCCACGCTCGAGACGCCCAGCGCGAGCATTTCGTCCAGAAAGCCGCGGGCCCGATCGATCAGATGCTCCTCGGTTGCCGCCCGGGTCTGCCGCACCGTTGCGGCAATCCCGCCGCCGCCGCGCGCGATATCGAGATAGCTGCGGCCGGCGATGCGCTGCACGAACTCCTCGGCCCGCCAACCGCCGAATGCCAGATGCGTGTGACAGTCTACCAGCCCGGGTATCACCAGCCGCGCACCAGCATCAATTGGCTCGGCCGAACGATAGGAAGAGGGCAGATCCTTCTCCCCACCGACCCAGGCGATGATGCCCTCGTCCCACACCATCGCTGCGTGGGGAATGGCGTGGATACCTGCCTGCCCACCCTCGGCGCGGCAGGTGGCGAGTTGGGCGATGTTGTGAAGGAGCTTCAAGATGGCACCTTGCGCCAGCTGTTCATCAATCGACCATGGGAAGGTCGACGCCTCGCTCCTTAGCCGTCTGTATGGCCAGGTCGTAACCGGCATCGGCATGGCGCATGACGCCGGTGCCGGGATCCGCCGTGAGGACGCGCTGGAGTCTTTTCTCCCCCGCCTCGGTGCCGTCAGCCAAGGACACCATCCCGGCGTGAATCGAATAGCCGATCCCGACGCCGCCGCCGTGATGAAGGGAAACCCAGCTCGCTCCACAGGCGGTGTTCAGCAGCGCATTCAGCAGGGGCCAATCGGCAATGGCGTCCGACCCGTCCTGCATTCCTTCGGTCTCCCGGTTGGGAGACGCCACCGACCCGGTATCCAGGTGGTCGCGGCCGATCACGATAGGCGCGGCAACCTTGCCCTTCTTCACCAGCCAGTTGAATCGGGCCCCCAACTCGGCCCGCTCGCCATACTCCAGCCAGCAGATCCGCGCCGGCAGGCCCTGAAAGGCAACCCGCTGCTGGGCCTGCCGGATCCAACGGGCAAGGGCGGCGTTTCGAGGAAACGTTTCCAACACCGCCCTGTCGGTCTCAGCGATGTCAGCTGCAGCGCCGGAGAGCGCTACCCATCGAAACGGCCCCGCACCGCGACAGAAGAGTGGTCGAATGAACGCTGGCACGAACCCTGGAATATCGAACGCTTCGCGCATCCCGCGGCCATCCGCCACCTGCCCCCTTAAGTTGTTGCCGTAATCGAAGGTGACCGCGCCCTGTTTCTTGAGGTCGAGCATGGCGCGAACGTGCGCCGTCATGGAGTCGAGTACACGGTTCTCGTAGCCGGGCGCGTCCGCGGCCCGCAATCGTGCGGCAGCCTCGAGCGTCATGCCCACGGGGATATAGCCCACCCGCAGGTCGTGGGCTGAGGTTTGGTCCGTCAATACATCCGGCACCAAGCCCCGCTGAACCAGCGCAGGCAAAACCTCGGCGATGTTGCCAACCAGCCCAACTGACAGCGGGCGGCGGCTGATCCGTGCCTCCTCTACCAGCCGAAGAGCGGTCTCGAGATCGGTCTCGAGCCGGTCGCAATAGCGGGTCTCAACCCTCCGGCGGATCCGCTCCTCGTCGACGTCTACCCCAAGGAACGCGGCCCCATTCATCGTAGCCGCCAGGGGCTGGGCTCCTCCCATTCCTCCGAGCCCTCCACTGACCACCAGCCGCCCTTCGAGAGACCCCCCAAAGTGCTGGCGGGCGCACTCGGCGAACGTCTCGTAGGTCCCCTGGAGAATCCCCTGGGTTCCGATGTAGATCCAGGATCCGGCGGTCATCTGGCCGTACATGGTGAGGCCGAGCGCATCGAGGCGACGAAACTCGTCCCATGTTGCCCATCGGGGAACCAAGTTGGCGTTGGCGATCAGCACTCTGGGGGCCTGATCATGAGTGCGGAATACTCCTACCGGCTTTCCGCTCTGCACCAGCAAAGTCTCGTCGTTCTCCAGCCGGCGCAGAGTCTGCACTATGCGCTCGTAGCACTTCCAATTCCGAGCGGCCTTTCCGCCGCCGCCGTATACGATCAGCTCCTCCGGTCGCTCAGCCACGGCCGGATCGAGGTTGTTCATCAGCATCCGGAGGGCGGCTTCCTGGTGCCAACCCTTACAGGACATGACGGGGCCGGTGGGGGCTCTGATGGTGCGAGGTTGAGTTGCTGAGGGCACGAGTATCGGAAAATCCTTCGCTGCGATCGAGGATGGCTCTTGGAGCCTCAAGGCTATCCTTCTCTCTAAAGCCCTGCAACCTTTTGAGCCAGCAAACGATCCAATCCCCCGCGATGACTCAATTCGGCTTTGGAGCGGTGACCCTGGAGCACGAAAATACCGGCAGGCCTGATTCGGACACTGTTGATGCGACGCTGGCTGCCAGCGGCGACGCCAGCGCATTCGAGCGGCTCTACCGGCACCACGTACCCAGGATCTACAGTTTGGTTCGTCGCATGGTCAACGATGACGATGCCGAGGAGATAACCCAGGATGTGTTCGTCCGAGCCTGGCAGAAGCTGGGAACATTCCGCGGTGAAGCTGCCTTCGGAACCTGGCTGCACCGGCTGGCTGTGAATGTCATCCTGGCGAGGCGCGAGACTCTTGGCACCCGGCGTAAACGTTTCCTCGAAGGCGATGCGGTGCTCGAGTTCCTTCCGGCTCGGAAAGCGGGGCCGGAGCTGGCGATGGACTTCGAATCAGCGATGGAGCGACTGCCTGACGGTGCCCGGGAGATCTTCGTGCTGCACGATGTGGAGGGCTACCGGCACGAGGAGATAGCCGAAATGCTTGGACTGGCTACCGGCACTTCGAAGTCACAGCTGCATCGCGCGCGCCTGGCTTTGCGCCGCCACCTCGAGAGATAGAAGGGAGCGAGACCATGAGCGATCCGTGGATGGAGCGGCTTTCGGACTATCTCGAGGATGATATGCCCGCGGCGGAGAGGTTAGCCCTCGAAGCGCACCTGGAAACCTGCAGGGACTGCTCCGTCGTCGTTTCGGATCTCCGGCGGGTGATGAATCGCGCGCGGCAGATGGACGAGCGTCAGCCCCACCGGGATCTGTGGCCGGGGATCGCCAAACGAATCGGCGCGACTTCGGCCGGAGCGCAGCCGATCCGCCGCCGGTGGAGCTTCTCCTCGCCGCAGCTCGCGGCCGCGGCTGTGCTTCTGATGACTTTCTCCGGCAGCACCGTTTGGCTGATGCGATCAGCCGGCTCCTTACCAGCCGATGGCCCGATTGCCGCAACTGCCCCTCCGCCGGCCACAGTCACGGCCGTGAACGTCCGCCGCAACGCGGCTGAGAATTACGCCGCCGCCGTGGAAGATCTGGAGCGAGTGCTGTCCGCTGGACGAGGTCAGCTCGACACTACCACCGTTCGGGTGATCGAGCAGAACCTGGCAGTTATCGATCAGGCTATCGCGCAGGCTCAACGGGCCCTCCTTGCGGACCCCGCTAACCTGTACCTCAACACCCACCTGGCCGAGACCATGCGGCGCAAGCTCGACTTGCTGCGCCAGGCCGCCACCCTCGTCCCCGTGAGTTGAAAGGACCCGATCGTGCTACTCTTTCTCGCCGCCGGTATCGCCTTGGCCGCCTCACAGCATATTGACACCACCGTGACCGTGGAGCGGGGCCAGCGACTTCAGGTTAACGCCTACGGTGGGGAAGTCACGGTAACAGCCTGGAATCGGAATGCGGTTCGGGTCGAGACAGTCACCTCCGGCCGGCAGCGGATCGAAATTTCGGCCTCAGCCACAACCCTCAGCATCAGAGCTCAGGGACGGCATGGCACTTCCACCGAAGCAGATCTCCGCATCAGCGCCCCGGCCTGGATGCCGCTCAACCTTTCCGGAGTCAACACCACCGCAAAGGTAGAGGGAATTCGAGCTCCAATCTCCGTGGAAACGGTCGAGGGTGAGGTAGATGTCACGGGAGGCGATGGCCTGATCTCCCTCCGCTCAGTTCAGGGCAGCATTTCCCTCAAGGGAGCCAGGGGACGGATAAGCGTCAACTCGGTCAATGAAGACGTTCAGGTGGTTAACTCCACTGGCGAGATCGAGGCGGAAACGGTTAACGGCGAGATCACCCTGGAGGCGGTCGATGCAGCCGCCGTCGACGCAAGTACGGTCAATGGTGACATCACCTATGCCGGTCCTGTTCGTACTGGGGGACGCTACTCCCTCTCCACCCACAATGGAGACATCCTCCTGACAGTTGCCGAGGGAACCAGCGCCAATGTTGCAGTGTCGACCTTTAACGGGGAGTTCGAGTCTGAGTTTCCCGTACCTATGAGCGGCACCAGAAAGGGCAAGGGGTTCAACTTTATTCTCGGCTCGGGCAGCGCCCAAGTCACGCTGGAGTCGTTTCAAGGTACGATCGAACTGATACGTCCCGGTGGCCGCAAGGATCGGGAACGCAGAGATCGGAGCGACCACTGATATCCCAGGAGGCCTCGGCACCGCAATTTAAGGGAGCCGTGCAGTGGGCGGTGAGTTGCGCCCACTTGTATCAAAACCATGCGCTTTTTGTAATCCGCGCGCTCTGAGAAATATTTTACCATTTTGGTCCCGCAACGGAAACCACTTAGGGTCCTGCGATCAATGCGTTTCTGTATTGAGCCTTATCCCGTAAACTTACTTACCCCAGCCACATACCTGACCTAGTAGGGGCCCTACTACCTCCGGTTCTAGCGGTTGGCGCGCAGCCGCGGCAGTGCGGCACCACCACGGCTCACTCACCCGTCTTAAGCTGTCTCTTTTCTACACAGCTTGGCTCGGCCATGGCGGGCACGGCTCTTGTATTCTCCGTCCCCAAGAAGCCTAATCCAGCGCTGGATAGTCAGGCTGGCTCAAACCTTAGCCCGGAGTCGAGCACATGCGTTCCCCGCTGAAGAATGCCCTGATAGGAGCAACTGCATTACTTCTGATCGGGGCTGGCAGTGCCCACGCTCAGTTAGGCCTCACGTCCAACGTGGCCACTGTGGCGATGACTGCGACCAAAGCGGCAACTCTGACAGTGAGCCCCAATGCTTCGGTTGCTACTCTGGCAAGCATTACCGACGGCTCCAACGCCAACAACTTCACGGCGGTTAGCCTCACGACAGCGTGGAATCTGACTGCCGGGTCCTCGGTGCAGCTGGTAGGCTGGTTTGGCACGCCGGCACAGGCCTTGGCCAATGGAACTGATTTTATCCCATCGTCCCGAGTCGAGGGCCGGGTTGGTGCGACCGCGTTCGCTCCCTTCACCGGGGCCGCGGTGGGTGGCGTTGGTGTAGCGGGCGGAAGCCTCCAGCTGTTCAGTCAGGCGGTTGCGGCGGGTAGCTTCTTGGGCTCGCGGACCGATCAGCTCGATTTGCGCCTCGACCTCACCGGCGTCACTACGATGGCTGGTGACTATACTGGTACCCTGAACCTTCAGGCCATTGTCCAGTAGTCTTCGGACTGTGCTTTAGCGCCGTGCCGTTCCACCGCTACGGACCAAAGCTCCTTGCCCTGGGTGTGCTGATCACACTCGGGGCGTCGGAGCTTTCGGCTCAATCACAGGTCATTTCTCTCGCGGCCGCGGCGCCAAGCACACTCACGATCGCAGTGCAGTCCGGCGCGGTCCAGATCATCGCGAATGTGGCCGACAATGCCGTCAACAACTTTCCGTCTCCGGTGGTGATTCTGACGGATTGGAATGTGAATCCCGGCCAGACCAATACCGTGAACCTGGTGGCCTACTTTTCAATCCCCGCCCAGGCGATGGTCGGAGGGTCGACCCAGATTCCTTCCAGCCGGTTGCTGGGCCGGATGACGACTGGTCTTCCGACCACCTATACCGCATTCAATCAGAACGGAATCGGCGGGGTGGGCACGAGCGGTGGCAGTCTGGCATTACTCTCAGTCACGATTGGGGGAGCAAATAAAAAAGCCAATCGTACCGATAATTTGGACTTGCAGTTGGATCTCGCGGGATTTCCACCCCTGGTGGCTGGGGCGTATGCCGGTGTCCTGAACATCCGGGCGGTGACTCAGTAAAGTAGCTCACGAGTGCGCCGGAAGCCTTCACCCCTGAAGCCTCCGGCGATTGGTTAAAAGGTCATATGCATCGCAACTTTTTGTCCGCCACGGGCTCTCGGTTCAGCTCGCCTCGGTGCTGTCTGCCGCTTGTGACCTGGTTGGCGCTTGCCTTGCCACTTGCCGGCCAATCCGTCAGCCCGCCGATTGCAGAATATCAGGAGAAAGCCCGCTCCAGCTTCCAACTGCACAATGGCACTCTCTTTCCGCTCGCTGTGGTGCTCGAGGTGCGCGGGTTCAGAGTGACCGAGGCTGGCGAGGTAGTGGACACGCAGCTTGATACCAACCGCGTTCATGTGAAGCTGTCGGCCATGAGCTTTCGCATCCCGCCTCGCGGATCATACCGCGTCTTCTACGAAGCATCGGGCGACTCCCTCCCCGCCTGGTTCAACATTCTGAGCGCCATGAGCGGTGCCCGTACCGAG
>Ga0183260_10003911_pt1 | contig 11949 bp, 12 predicted proteins | sample AntDrymUQ4972206_2_FD_129768 | JGI IMG/M metagenome (GOLD analysis project Ga0183260, IMG submission 129768) | Polar desert sand microbial communities from Dry Valleys, Antarctica - metaG UQ497 (22.06) (version 2) (version 2) | ecosystem: Environmental > Terrestrial > Soil > Desert | place...
CACCATCGGAGTCGCTACTCCCGGACATGTCGAGGCGGTGCTGACCGAGCTGTTTGCGGCGGGAACGGCGAGCGGCCAGGTCGCCGTACATTTTCACGACACGTACGGGCAGGCACTCGCCAACGCATTGACGGCGATGCGCCTCGGGGTCACCACCATTGACTCCTCGGCGGGAGGGCTGGGTGGCTGCCCGTATGCCGAAAGCGCGACCGGCAACCTCGCCACCGAGGACTTGGTGTGGCAGTTGCAGGGCTTGGGAATCCAGACTGGCGTGGATCTCGAAGCGTTGGTTGCGACCAGTGTCTGGATGGCTGAACAGATCGGCAAGCCGACGGTGTCTCGCGTCGTCAGCGCGCTGGCCGGCTGAGCCGGTGCATACTACGCGCGCTTTCGCGCCCGCAGTTCCTTGGCGGCGAACCGGCCCACCTGCCAGGTGCGGAAGCCATCGCTGACCGCGCCGACGCCACCACCGATGATCGGCGCGCGGCGGGCGATGAACGTGACGGTGCGTTTGCCGGCCACCCGGCCGATCAGTTCCGCCGCCACTTCGGTCGCAATGCGTTGGTCGAGCTCAGCGTCGTAGCTGGGCGCAGTGGCAATCGCCATCGGCGTGCTGGGCAGTTTCTTGTTCTTGACGAGTCCCCTGACACTGTCTTCGCCCAGAATGCAGGCCAGCACCGCATTTCGTACCCGTGGGTCGCTGAGGTCATAACCCTGCAGGTGTGCTATCCCCGCCACCATGTGACATTGCAGCAGCGCGAGCCCGGATATGTTGGCGGGGATCATCACCGCAACGGTGAGAAGTCCCCCCAGGTTCGTCACAAAGCCCTGTGCCGTTGCCAACCGCACATGCGCGTCGATCAGTGCATCGATGGCCTCGGTGACGTTGCCGTCATGTGCCTTGAGGCGCTTGTCGGCTGCTTCGGCGGCACCCAGCAGAGGGCCGGCGCCGTCAACAGCCCGGTCGAACGCCGAGCTCACAAAGTTGGACGCCATACCGGGAGCTCGGTCGGTCGCGACTGAGCCGGCGATCTTGCCAAGCAGCTTCCCTGCACCCATGCATGCCTCCAGCGGCGATAGACGTGCACCCACCCTACGCAGCAGCTCGAAGTCGGTTGCGCGTGAGGATCGCCGGGGACGTTTCGCCGCCCCCGACTCCGCCGCCGGTCCGTCGTCTCGATGAGCGTCTCGAGACCTCGCCCGGCGAGGTCATGGCATGACGCGGCCGACTTTGGTTAAGTGCCATCAGTGACGCCAACCGAGCCGGAGCCGACGCGATGGGTCTTCCCCGATCCCACCCAGGTCGACGAGGAGATCGTGGCGATCGGCGCAGACCTGGCGCCTGGCACGGTTCTGAGTGCCTACCGCCAAAGCTTGTTCCCGATGCCTCTGAACGATTACGAGGCGATGGCCTGGTGGTCACCGGTCCAGCGCGGTGTACTCCCGATCAATGGACTACGCATCACGCGTTCGATGCGACAGTCAGCGGCCAAGTTCACCGTCACGGTTGACCAGGCGTATGACGAGGTTGTGGCCGGCTGCGCGGAGGCGAGCCGACCCGGGGCCTGGATCGACTCTCGGATCAAGGCTGCTTACCGTGAGCTGTACGACCTGGGTTGGGTGCACTCGATCGAAGTCCGACGAGGCGGCGTGCTGGCCGGCGGTCTCTATGGGGTGGCCATCAACGGGTTGTTCGCCGGTGAGTCGATGTTCCACCGTGAGCGCGACGCCTCGAAGGTGGCGCTGATGGCGCTCGTCGACATCCTCGATGACGGGCAAGAGGGCCGCTTGCTCGACGTGCAGTGGCTCACCGGCCACCTGCGCCGTCTGGGAGCAGTCGAGATGTCGCGGACCCGCTACCTGGTCGCCTTGCGAAGGGCGTTGAGTCTGCCGCCTCCGACAATCTGGCGTTGACGGGCGCTCTCGTCAGCGAGCGGATCGTGGGCTCGACCGGCGACTCGCCGCCATATCCACCAGGGTCTCATCGTCGGAGTGGCGCTGCGGAGGCATGGGTGACGGAATTTGGGAAGGCATCGTCGAGTCCACCGGTTCGCTGACGCGGCTCCCCGGGGCGTCACGGATGCCGTCGACCAGGGCGTCGATGAAGTCGTTGACGTGATCCAAGTCCAGCCGGAAGGTGCCGGAGCAGATGTCACCTCGCCACAGCGACAAGACGACGATATCTGCGTCGTGATGCCACGTCAGACGCATTGCGCGGCCGTTACCTCGCGCGTCGAGGAATACCTCGCCTCCGCTAACGGTCCTGGCCTTCCGACATTTTCCCATCCTGCCCGTTCCCGCTCGTCGTCTGCAAGCCCGCGCCCAGCACCGGTGGTGACGGCGCGCGACGCGGTGACGGCCTCGTTCCTGCTACGGGCACACTAAAGGGGTGCCAGAACTTCCAGAGGTGCAAGCACTGGCCGCTGATCTCGACAGCCGATTGAAGGGGCGTGCCGTTGCCCGCCTGGATGTCGTGGCCATCTCGGCGCTCAAGACTTTCGATCCGGCGCCTGCGGCTTTGCAAGGCTTGTTTGTCGAGAACGTGCGGCGCCACGGCAAGTTCCTCGACATCGTCGTCGATGAGCTGCACCTGGTGGTACACCTGGCGCGTGGTGGCTGGATCCGCTGGCGCGACGAGTTGCCCACTCTCCCGGCCAAGCCCGGCAAGGGGCCGCTCGCGGCGAGACTGCTTCTCGACGATCAGTCTGGTCTCGACTTCACCGAGGCGGGGACCCGGAAGGGCTTGGCCCTGTACGTCGTACGGCGCCCGCAGGATGTGCCAGGCATCGCGCGTCTGGGGCCTGACCCGCTCAGTGACGATTTCACCCGCGATGGTCTCGCCGAGATCTTGGCGGCGGCCGGTCGCTCGCAGATCAAGGGCGTGCTGCGCGACCAGTCGGTCATCGCCGGGATCGGCAACGCCTACTCCGACGAAATCCTCCACGTCGCGAAAATGTCCCCGTTCAAGCCCGCGGCCATGTCTGACACCGAGATCACCTTGCTGTACGACGCTCTGCGCAAGACCCTGCATGACGCCATCGCTCGCTCAGACGGGCTTGCCGCCTCAGAGCTCAAGAAGGAGAAGAAGTCGGGTCTGCGAGTCCATGGCAGGACCGGGGAGCCCTGCCCCGTGTGTGGTGACACTGTGCGTGAGGTGTCCTTCGCAGACTCGTCGCTGCAGTACTGCCCCACCTGTCAAACCGGCGGTAAGCCTCTGGCGGATCGCCGCCTCTCCCGGCTGTTGAAGTGAGGGCTGGGGCCCCTAGCCGGTCGAGCTGGTTCTTGTAGGCAGGGCGTTTCGAGCAAGAGCAGTTGGCGCATAGAACGCAGAAACCCGCCGGTTGGAGCGAAGTGGCGTCTGATCGGCCATGCACCTAGCCATGTCGTTCCAAATCATGGCGCCGGAGTGGCTCGTAGGAAGCACCACTGGAGTGCGGCATGAGGCCAGCGTTCGGTACGCTCGGCGCGTCATGAGCGAGCCGCACTCCGTCGGACCATTCACCATGCAGTGTCCGCGCTGCGGCCTGGTGAATACGCCGGGCATCAGCGCGTGTGCACGGTGCAGACTTCCGGTGGGCCAGCCGGCGTCGCCTCTTCCGGATAGCTACCACCAGCCGCCACCACCAGCGGCTGGCACGGGTCCGCCGCCGCAGGGAATCCCCCAGGCGCAGCCACCAGGGGCTGGCACGGGGTTGCCCCCGCAGGGATACCCTCAGCCGCCTCCACCACCGCAGGGCCATCAGTTCTCTTCGGCGCCACCGCCGGGTCACCAGCCCCCGCCTCCGCAGGCGCCGGCCGGCTATCCGGCCTTGCAGCCTCCCGCCGGCTATCCCCCGGCTGCCCAATCCGGTCAGCCCGGCCAGCCCGCCCAGCTCGGCTATCCGGCCCTGCAGCCTCCCGCCGGCTATCCCCCGGCTGCCCAACCCGCCCAACCCGGCCAGCCCGCCCAACCGAGGCAACCCGGCCAGCTGGGACAGTCGCCCTTCAGTTACGGGCAACCGCCTCAGCTGCCTCCCTACCAACCCGGTCACTCGCCGTACGCGAGCACGCTGCCAATGAGCATGCCCACAGGTGCCGTCGCGACTGCGAAGCCGGCAGGTGGCAGCACATCTGAGGCTGTGCTTCTGATCGCTGTGCTTCTTAGCCTGGGCTACGCAGCGTGGGCCTTCACCGCGCGGCGTTGGATCTTCGCGGACTTCGCTGCGGGCAATCCGGTGACGTCCGGCGATGCAGAGTCCAACGACCTCGTGGACACGATCTTCCTGGCAGTTGTCGGGGTTGTCGCCGTCATCGCCTTGCTGCTGCTGGCGAAGGAGCTGCTGAGCCGTGCGACAGGGAAGCGGGGACTTCAGCTCACTGGGCTGATCATGGGCGTTCTCGCGGCGGGTGTGGTAGGCGTCGGGGCCTTCCTGGTCAGCAATGTGGCCGACTCCGGAACTCAGGCCGAACAGGGCGACGAGGGTGTTACCGCAACCTGGGTCATGGGCGGTGGGTTTGTGCTGCTTGCGGTTGGGCTGCTGGTGGGATCAATGGGCATACGCAGCACTACCACCCGTCCGCCATCGGCTGAAATAGGGAATTTCACGTCCGCGTAGGCTGACCGATGCCGCACGTTCACAGCTGCGTGTCACGATGATCAGGTGACGATGCGGCGACTGCGGCTTGAAGGGCGGGGTATTCCCACCCGCCACCGCCACCCAATCGTGACGCCAGCCAGGGAGTTCGAGCGCCCCCAGGTGGTGGCTCACCGCGGTGCGAGTGCGCTGGTCGCCGAGCACACCTTGGCGGCCTACACCCAAGCACTCGAGGACGGCGCTGAGGCTCTGGAGTGCGACGTCCGGCTCACGTCCGACGGCCACCTGGTTTGTGTGCACGATCGGCGCATCAACCGGACGAGCAACGGCCGGGGGACGCTGTCCACCTTGCCGCTGAAGGAGCTGGAGGCACTTGACTGGACGTCCTGGAAGGACTTGGGCGAGGGAGCCGAAGGCCTGCACGCGGCAGCAGGGGCCGGTGCACGCAGCATCTTGACCCTTGAGCGTCTCCTCAACGCGGTTCGCGACTGGGGACGGCCGGTCGAATTGGCCATCGAAGCAAAGCATCCGACTCGCTATGCCGGTCTGGTGGAACAGCGCCTGATCGAGACCCTCGACCGATATGGGTGGGCGCGACCTAAACGCGGCACAGTTTCACCGGCCCGCGTGATGAGCTTCTCATGGTTGAGCCTGCGCAGGTGTCTGGAGATGGCGCCGGCGCTCGAGATGGTCTACTTGATGGATCGGGTGCCACTCCGTCTTCGCGACGGGAGCCTCCCGTTGGGAGTCGGAGTCGCGGGACCCTCGATCGAGATCATCCGGGCGCATCCTGAGTACGTCGAGAAGGTGCACGCATCCGGACGCCAGGTGCATGTGTGGACCGTCAACGACCCGGTCGACATCGCCTTGTGCGCCCACCTCGGCGTCGACGCGGTCATCACCGACCGGCCGCGCGAAGCCCTGCAGCAGCTCAACGGGCTGGCACTCGGCTGAGTTCCCATCGGCCTGGCCGAGATGGCGGCACCCATGCGACAGAATGTTTGCGTTCGACAGAGGTGCCTGGTGCGCTTCACCCGCCCAGCCGAGGATCCCCGATGGCCAAGAAGTCCCGAAGCAAGTCTGCAACCAGTTCAGCCTCAACGGCGGTCGGACCACGGCAACCATGCCCCTGCGGGTCGGGCCGGCGCTTCAAGGCATGTCATGGCAGCCCTGGAGGCGAGTCGCCCTACGTCGTACGGACGTTCGAAGGGTTGCCCGCCGAGTGCGACTGGGTCGCCCTGCGAGAGTTCGTGCCGGCTGGCAAGGCGCCGCTCGCGCTGAAGGCCGATGCGTATGGCGGTCAGGCCGCCAATCGAACGTTCACCGTCACCAGCGTGTTGCCGGGGATCGCCCCCGCAATGGTGCGCAGCAACGGCGAGATCTGGCTGGCGATGCAGGTGGCTCACCAGTCCTCTGACCCGAGCCGCGACTTCGCCGAGGCGCTGCGGTTGGCTCTCGATGGTGACCCTGGCAGCAGTGTTGTGATGGTGACCCCGCCGGCGGCAGGGCCGAGACTGCAAGACGTCGTCGATCCGAAGTCGAGCTTCGATGTCATGGTGTTGGACGGTTTCGACTACTGGTTCGACGACCCCCCAGACGCAGATGCCTCGGTGGCGGCAACGCTGGAAAATCTCAACTCATCCATCGACCCGACCGTCCGGTTGCAATCGGTGGAGGCGGCCTACTGGACATCGGTAGGCACCAAGGAGCACCTTCGGTGGGTTCTGCCATACGACGAGGAGCTGTTGTTGACTGCCTTGGCGCGACTGCACGTAGCGGGGGCAGATCAGCTGGGGAACGATTCCCGCCTGGTGGGATCGTTTCGCGCGCATGGACTGCTGGTTCCGGTGTGGGATCTGCCCGTCGGTACGGGAGCGTCGGCTCTCGAAGAGCCAGCCGCCGCGTTTGACCGGCGACTGCGGCACGCCCTCGCTGACAGGAGCCCACTGACGAGCGAGGAAAGAGCAGGGCGAAACGGGCTAGCCAACCGACAGATCACGATCCGCTGAAACGCTCGTTCGTCGGCGAATGGTCAAAACCTCCCCAATTCCCGCAACCGGTTGTAATCGCCGCAAGGGCTGTTTAGACTGATTACACACCCGGTCGTTGCTGTATCCCCCGTCAGTAACGGCCGGGTTTCCAGCGCCCTTTTGCCTCAATGCCCGCGCTGAGGGCCTCGTCACAAGGGATCACGCGAGACGGGGCACGACATGCAACGGGGGCCGCCGCGGCCCGATCCCAGCTCCGAACCAGAAATCGCCACGACGTCGATACCGGCCTGCCTCAAGCGGTCGTTGGTCTCGGTGTTGCGCTCGTACGCGACGGCCAGCCGGGGAGCGATCGCCAAGGTGTTGTTGCCGTCGTCCCACTGCTCGCGCTCAGCCGTCACCGGGTCGAGGCCGGTGTCGATCTGGCGCAAGGTGTCGATTCCCATGGCTTTCGCAGCCGCCACCAGGAACGGCTCGGCATCGGAGACGTCGAGTTCAATCAGAGCCTCGTCGTCGTTCGTCTGCCGACAGGTGACTGCGTGGGCGCTCAAGGCGTCAGCGACCTTCGGGTACATCACGATTGCGTCTACGTCGACCATGGTGCACACCGTGTCCAAGTGCATGGTGGCCCGCTCCTGCGCAATGGGAACGGCTAGCACGGTGTGCGCGAGATTGTCGGCGAAGGCGCGCCGTGCCAGGCGCTCAACACCTGCGGGCGTCGTGCGCTCACCGGCTCCGACCGCGATCACTCCTGGTGCCAACAGCAGGACGTCACCTCCTTCGAGATGCTCAGCCCGCCAACCGTGCACACGATCGACCCCCACGAAGCGCGGATGGAAGGTGTAGATGAGCTCGGTCAACTGTGTCTCGCGAGTCCGGGCGGGCATTGCCAGGCTGGTGATCGCCACTGCGTCGCGCAACCACACCGACGAGTCGCGGGTGAAGAGCAGGTTCGGCAACGGGTCCAGCAGAAAGTCGTCGCGTGCCAGCAGGCTCGTCACGAGTCCGAAGCCGCCACGCACCTCGTCATTGCGCACCCCGGCAGTGATCGCCGCGGCAAGGTCTTGGGGGCTGAGTTCTTGGAGCCATGAGGACAGATAAGCCCGTAGGGTGTCGCCAAGTTTCAGGCTGGCTGTGACCTGGGCGATCGCCTGCGCTCTGGCTGCTGCCTCGGCGAGCGCCTCGGTCAGCAGGTCCATGAGATAGAGCACTTCGACCGATCTACTACGAAGAGCCTCGGCGAAGGCGTCATGTTCATCTTGAGCCCGGCTGACCCAGGGAATGCCATCGAAGAGCAGGCTGTCGTTGTTGCGCGGGGTCAAGCGCTTGAGCTCGGGGCCAGGGCGGTGCAGCATCACGGTCCGAAGTCGACCGACCTCGCTGTCTGCCCCGAGATTGCTCGCCATGATCGAGAGCCTAATGCGTTCCGCTCCGCCGGGTTCGGCATCGGTGAACGCGAGGTGGTGCCGCGAGGTGCGTCACCGCCATAGTTTCCATGCCGCCCCAGTAGCCTCGGCGAGCACCTCCTTGACGGGGCGAGCCAGCGCCTCAGCAGCAGCAAGCACATCCTCGTACTCCGCCTGAGCGTTGACCACCACACCGTCCAGACGTGCCATCTTGACGGAGACTTTGTGACCACCGAGATCCACTACGACGTACTCACGCTCCAGCGCATGTTTGGTCACTCGGTGCTCGCGCAGGCCGATGGCGGAGGTCTCGGTGAAGATGATCCCCCGCACCTGATGGGCCAGGTCGGAGTGCACCAGCACGGAGAGGGTGTACGCCGGTCGACCCTTTTTCATCAGGATAGGGGTGAGCCAGGCGTCTGAGGCTCCAACGTCGAGCAGCCGTTTCAGAATTGCCGGCCACAGTCGTGGATCCAGGTCGTCGACATTGGTCTGATAGACCAGGGCATCGGTCAGCTCTCCAGAAACGTCAGATCGTTGGTCGTCGCCAGCTGGAATTCTCGGCGTCCCCGATCCGGGCGGTGGCGTAGCGGGCGGGGGCGCCGCAGGTTGTCCGACGAGCAGGCGTACGACGTTAGCGTGGGAGCCGAAGTCCTTGGTGCCGGCGCCGATGCCGATCTCCTGCACCACCATCAGGGGTTGCGGTCCCCAGTGCGAGACCCAGTGACTCAGCAGGGCGGCGCCGGTCGGGGTGCACAGTTCGGCGGTAGCGGGACCGGCGTACGTCGGTATGCCGGACAGCAGCCGTGTCACCGCTGGCGTCGGGACACTGAGCCTGCCGTGAGCCGTGGTGACAGAGCCTGCTCCTACCGCTATCGGGCTGCAATGCACGGCACTGAGCCCGAGGCTCAGGAAAGCCGCGCAGACCCCGACGATGTCGGCGATAGCGTCGAGAGCCCCGATTTCGTGGAAGTGGACCTCGTCGGTGCTCGTACCGTGTACGGCGGCCTCCGCCTCCGCCAGCAAGGTGAAGACTGCGACGGCATGCTCCGCTATCCCCGGACTGAGGTCGGCAGCCTCGATGAGCGAGCACACCTCTGCCAAGCCTCGCTGAACATCGGACTCGGCCGCCTCGACGTCGATCTTGAGGGCGGTCAACGTGGCTCGCTGGACACGCCGGCTACTTGTGGCCACCGACTGTGGGGCTACTGCGGAAATCGCTCGCTCAGCTTCCGCAAGATCAGCGCCGGCGTCGACTGCTGCCGCCAGCAGCATGTCTCCGCTGGCGCCTACGGATGCGTCGATCCACCCGATCATGACCGGGGTGCCTGGACGGAGGGCATCGACTCGGTAGGTCGAGCAGCTTCGACGGCGCGGGGCGCGGCACGCCGAGCCACTCGAGCCGCAAAGACCCCAGCGCCGAACCCGTTGTCGATATTGACCACAGTCACGCCGGGTGCACAGGAATTGAGCATGGCCAGCAGAGCGGCGATCCCCCCGAAGGACGCGCCGTAGCCGACGCTCGTCGGCACCGCGACGAGGGGGACTCCCGTCAGCCCCCCCACAACCGACGGCAACGCGCCCTCCATGCCGGCCACCACGATGAGGCAGTCGGCCGTTGACAGGCGATCGCGGACCCCGAGAACCCGGTGCAAGCCCGCCACGCCGACGTCGTTGATCACATCGACGGACGCGCCGAAGACCGAGGTGGTCACGAGCGCCTCGCGGACGACCGGCGCATCTGACGTGCCCGCAGAGACGATGGTCACCCGCCCTCGAGGCGTCGGCATCTCGCCGACCGTGGCTGTCCGGGCGACCTCGTCGATACGGGCGGCAGAGATCGACTGCCGTACCAGGTGGCGGGTCTCGTCGCTCAACCTGGTCGCGAGCACCACCTTGTCGGGATGCGCCTCGTGCAGCGAGCGCAGCAGCTCGACCACGACTTCCGGCGACTTGCCGGCCCCATAGATGACCTCTGCGTCTCCAGTGCGCCGCGCACGGTCGAGGTCGAGGCGGGCATAGCCGAGATCGAGAGTGCTGGGGACCTCCGTGGCCTCGTTCCGCTGGGGAGAGTCGGTCATGATGCCGAGGCTAGCCTCTCTAGGCTGGACGTCATGCCTGGAGTTCCACCCGCACGCTACGCCTACCTCGGCCCTCAAGGGACGTTCACCGAGGCCGCTCTGCGTTCGCTGCCAGCGGCCAGGAACGCCGAGCTTCAGCCGCTTGGGTCGGTGGGCGCGGCGCTCGACGCGGTGCGAAGCGGAGAGGCTGACGGCGCCGTCGTGCCGATCGAGAACTCCGTCGAGGGCGCCGTCGCTGTCACCCTCGACGAGCTTTCCAGTGGTGATCCGCTGATCATCACCCGTGAGATTCACGTGGAGGTGCAGTTCTCCTTGTTGGCCAAGCCAGGGACCGCCCCGGCCGACATCAGGCGGGTGGCCACCCATCCGCACGCCGAGGCGCAATGCCGTCGTTGGCTCGCCACCCACCTGCCCGACGCCGAGGTGATACTCGAGTCCTCGACTGCCCAGGCCGCGGCAATCGTGGCTGTCCAAGACTCGCCCTACGACGGTGCTGTAGCTGCGCCGATCGCCGCAACGACGTACCGACTGGCAACCCTCGCCAGCAACATCGCCGATCGCACGGACGCGGTCACCCGTTTCGTGCTGGTGTCTCGGCCGGCCGCGCCGCAGCCGCCAACGGGTTCCGACAAGACCTCGCTGGTCGTGTTCATTCGCGACAACCACCCAGGCGCGCTGCTGGAGATGCTGGAACAGTTCGCAGCCCGCGGCGTCGATCTCACCCGGATCGAGTCGCGTCCGACCGGGACCGCCCTGGGCGAGTACTGCTTCTTCATCGACGCCGTCGGGCACGTCTCCGACCAGCGGATGGGCGAGGCGCTGATGGGGCTGCGCCGCACGTGCGCCGACGTTCGATTCCTCGGCTCCTATCCACGAGCGGACGGCAAGGTGACACCGGTCGGACAGGGCACGTCAGACTCAGACTTCACCGCCGCCCAGAGGTGGCTCACGAGCCTCCGCAATGCGTAGGGTCCGCGACAGCTCGTCAGTCGAGGCTGCAGGCACGTGAGAAGCGCAATCAGGCGAGGCGATTAGGGCTCGGGCGCCGCGACGAAGCCGTCAGGAGGTGCGGGCGAACCGGATGGCTTCTTGCTCCTCGGGGGAGAGCTGTTGGTTGGCCGTCCATCCGGCGATGTTCTTGGCGTACGTACGTGAGTCGCTGCGGCCATGGATGGAGGTGAGCACGACGCCATCGCCTGCGTCGTCGAGTAGCGCGACCGACCAGGACAGATGGCCGCCCATGTCACCGAACGCGTCATATCTCACCACGGCGAGGTGCCGCAGAGACGTGCCTACCTCGGAGCGCAAGGTTTCCAGCTCGGCCGTCATCTGCTCTGATGTGAGGTTGCCAGTCTTCGTCGGTCTGGGCGGCTTGCTCCGGCTGGTAGTGGCGGCTTTTCCCGGGTATCTCGCTCGGCGCCACGATCCGAGTGCGACCAGCAACGCCAGTCCCGAGAGAATCAGTGCTGCAACGGTCAACCAGCTGTGGATCGTGGCGTCAAGTGGCACGGATCGAGCCTAAGGGCGCGACAACCTGAGGTCGCGAGCCGCGAGCAGCGTGTCGGCCAGGCATTGCGACCCATCCGCACCTCAGACCGCTAGAGCGTCGTCAGCTGTGCCACCTCGACCCCTCGGCGGGCTGGGGCCGGCCCTAGCGGGGGACCCGAACCAGCAGGGCGCTCGGCTCGATCTGCGCGAAGAGCTCGGTTCCCGGCCCGACGGTGTCACCGTCGAGCTGACGCGGCGTGGCAAGTGCAGCGGTGATCCTGACCGACGTACCGGTGAATCGATCGAGGCGCTCATCAGTGCGCCGGTGCCGCGCGACGACGCGTGCCAGCACCGAGAACCATCCGGACAGCCGGCGGGGTGCGACCACGACGACGTCGAGCACGCCGTCGTC
>Ga0183260_10003912_pt1 | contig 11948 bp, 11 predicted proteins | sample AntDrymUQ4972206_2_FD_129768 | JGI IMG/M metagenome (GOLD analysis project Ga0183260, IMG submission 129768) | Polar desert sand microbial communities from Dry Valleys, Antarctica - metaG UQ497 (22.06) (version 2) (version 2) | ecosystem: Environmental > Terrestrial > Soil > Desert | place...
CGCTCCACTGCGCTCAACATCTCAGCGACCCGTGCCTCGGAGCGCCACGTCAAGGTCGCCGGTGGAGAACAGCAAGTCCATCACGACTGGCTCGCAAGGCGTCCCCTTCGACGCGCCCAGTCTTCGACCGGCTTCCGGAGCCAGATCTTTCCGGCTGAGAGCTCGGCCTCGGGCTTCGGGAAGTCAGGGAGCGTCTTCACCATCGCGTGCACTCGTTGCCGGCTGACGCCGAGCATCTCGGCGATCTCGGCGACGCCGACAAGGTCGAGCACGAGCGGACGCTACGGGAAGCTGTGACAGCGTCGCGTTTGCTGTTGACGATCGTCAATGACTACGAGTACGCTGTCGATCGACAACAACAGGTGGGCCGAACATCATCATCAGTAGGTGGCCCCGGCGGTGTGCCAACACCCCGGGGCCTGGCCGGACCTTCGTGGAGGTCGCGACAGTGGAGAACGTTACGACCGCTCGCCCGTGCGAGCGGACGACCGAGCAGCCGAGCTGGTTGCCGGGGTACCGGCCGCAGCGCATCAACGCCGGCGTCTGGCGGGTCATCCGGCCGTTCGTCATCGGATGCGCGGAACGGCTCGCTCTGGACGAGTCGCCGAACGGCTTGCGTACCGCCAGAGTCCTTGCACTGCTCGCTGACTGGTGTGTTTCCGAGGGCCTCGACCTCGATCTCGAGATCGTCCTCGATCCGGCGACGGTCGAGCGGTTCGTCGCCGTCGGGCTGAAGGGCAACCGGTCGCAGTCGACGTACCGCGCCGTGCTCCGCCGGGTGGGCCCGCTGCTGACTAGGCACGCGGGGTGGGAGCCGACGCCGGCGATGTACGGGCGGCTCGGCACCGCGCTCCCCTACTCGCCCAGTGAGCTGCGGGCGCTAAAGGCAGCGGCTGGATCGCAGCCGACCCGCGCACGCCGCCGCGCCGCCCGGGCAATCCTGGCCCTCGGGGCTGGCGCAGGCTTGGACGGCAGGTGGGTCGCACAGATCACTCCGAGCGACGTCATCGCCGACAGGAACGGCGTCGGGATCCAGGTCGGAGCACCTGATGCACGGCTCGTCCCGGTGCTGGCGGAGTGGCACGACGAGGTGCTGGACCTGACGGCGACGGCCGGGACTGCATTCGTCGTCGGGGGAACCTCCACGTCGCGGAACAGGGCGAGCGCCCTCGTGTCGTACCTCGTGGTGGGCCACGGACAGCCGAAGTTCTCCATGAGCCGGCTGCGCTCGACCTGGCTGGTGCGACACCTCGAGCTCGGCACTCGCCTGCCTGAACTGGCCCACGCCGCCGGACTCGCCGACACCCGAGTCCTCTCCGACCTCATTCCCCACGTGCCGCCCATGGAGACCGCCGACGCACTGCGGACACTCCAGGGCTGGCGTTGAGGCACCGCCCGCCGCTCGACCACACCGGAGGTCGGCCGACCACGGCGCACGACCTGCAGCTGGCGAGCGGGATCATCGACCGGTCCGGCGTCGTCGACGTCCTGGCGCCGCTGCTCGACGCCGAGCTCGGCCGCCACCGCACGATGACGGTCCGGGGCGCGCTGATCGCCTGCCAGGTGAACGCGCTCTCCCGTCACCAGCAGGCGCACCTCATCGACGTCGCCCGTGTCATCAACGCCATGACCGACGAGCAGCGGGCGTCGCTCGGCTTCACGAAGCACGACCCGGCGCAGACCTACGACCGCCTGGACCGCCTTTTCCTCAAGCTCGTGGCGGTGCTCGAAGCCGGCCACCCTGGCGTGTCGGCGAAGTGGGTGGCGAACGCCATCGCCAACGCGGCGATCGCCGAGGAGTACCGGACGACAGCCACCGTCGCCGTCGACGGCACCGACGTCGAGACGTGGGGCGCGCTTCACGGCGACGTGGCCTCGGTCGACCTCGACGGCGACGCCTCTGCGACCCAGCTCATCGATGCTCCGGCCCGCACGAAGGTGCCGAAGCGGCGGGCGAAGGTCTTCGGGCGCGGCAGCGATGGCCGCAACGTGTACACCGTCGATTGCGACGCTCGAGCCGGGCACCGCTCCGCGACCAACAGCCGTCCTGCGGGTCCGTACGTCGGCTACGAGCTCCACCTCGCGGTACAGGCTCGCGACATCCGCTGGACCAACTACGTGGACAAGGTGACGTTGTCGGAGGAGGCGCCCGGCCTCATCACCTGCTTCTCGCTCGATCCGGCCGGCACCCACCGCGGGCGGGCGATCGTCGACGACCTCATCGCGGCGAAGCAGGCTGAGCTCGCGCTCGACGCCGTCGTCTGGGACCCCGGCTACAGCCTCTGCACACCGGACACCACCCAGTACAAGCTCGCCGCGGCCGGGATCTCAACGACGTTCCAAGCCGTCACCCACCAGCGGCTACCTCGGCCCTTCGGCCACGGGCAGGCACTGCTCATCGACGGGCAGCTCTACTCGCCCCACCTGCCCGAGGAGCTCCGCGACCTGGCTATGCCTCCTCGCGGCGCCTCCGACGCGGAGAAGGCCGCGTACGAGGCCAAGTTCAACCAGCGGGCAAGGTGGCGCCTCGTCCGCCACGCCGGTGCCGATGCCGACGGCGCCACGCGCTGGCGCTGCACCTTCTGCGCCGGGATGCTCCGCACCCGCGCCTTCCCCAAGACGATGCGGCGACCGGCGACGGTGCCTCTCGTGGCGGTCGACCGCCACGCCGAGGCTTGCTGCGACGGCATCCTCACAGGCATGGCCGCCGAGCTCCCGCTCTGGCAGCCGATCCCCTTCGGAACCACCGCCTGGCGGCTCTCCATGGGCCGGCGCCAGGTCGTCGAGTCCGCCAACGCCGCGCTGAAGGGCGGCTTCGCCGACCTCTCGCGCGGGTTCCTGCGCGTGTTCGGGAAGACGAAGATGACCGTCCTCCTCGGCTTCACCATCGCCGGCTACAACCTCGACCGCATCCGCAGCTTCCGGGCCAAACAGCGAGCGCTGGCGGCGAAGCCGGCGCCGCGCCCGAAGCGGCGCTCCGGTACATGGCGCGACCTCGTCAGCGCCACGATCGAGGCACCGGAGACCGCTCCGCCCGACTCCGGCTGACGGCCAAGCGGAGAGGCCAGAACCGACGCTGCGGCCTGCGATGCGGACGGCTTCGGCGCGTCTGCGCACCGGCAGGAGCTGCCTGCGGCCGCCCGAAGAGCACAGACGACGGGGCGGAGCGGTGGTCCAGGACGACGAAGGCCCGGCGAGTCAGCTCGCCGGGCCCTGCATCCGTACTTTCGGGATCCATCGGGGCCTTCTTTCGAGAACAGGCCTCGGTGGAGGTGCGGGGAATCGAACCCCGGACCTCGACATTGCGATTGTCGCGCTCTACCAACTGAGCTACACCCCCGAGGGCGCCTGCAACCTAGCAAGGCGCCGGTTCGGCATCGCCGGGGTGTGGCGGCTCAGCTGGCGTTGCGGTGGAGGAGAGGCGACTCGCCGCTGTAGGCGTAGGCCAGCTCCTCGGCTTCGACCTGGCGCTTGCGGGGCACGGGGCGCGACTCCGGCACCAGGGCGTAGGTGGGGCGGTGCACTGCACGAGGCCCCTGGTTGTGGTTGCCGGAGAACCTGGCCTGCATGTCCCGCTCGACGGCCAGGGTGCGCAGCTGCACGAGCAGGTAGCAGTAGCCGGCCAGCAGGGCGCCCGAGACGAGGCTGACGATCCACAGCAGCCGCAGCGGCGGCACCACACCGATGACCAGGGTGCTGCCCGTCAGGAGGGCGAGGCCGACGAAGATGTCACGCCGCCGCTTCTGCATGTGGGCCCGCAGCATGGCGCTCGACCCCACCCGCTGGGGCCCAAAGGCGTTGGCGCTGCGAGCGGAGCCGAGGCGGTTGGCCGCAGGGACCACGCCAGGGTTGCGACGTTCGAGGGTGCCCAGCTGCCTCGCGAAGCTGCCGATGGCGTCTGATGGGGCGCCCCGGTGGGTAACGAACCACCAGAAGCCAACACCGATCCAGCCGGCGAGCACGACGAGCAAGAGGACGGTCGACAAAACGGTGTGTTCCTTCTGTTGACAACAGGATGTGGCCACGACCCGGAGCCCGCTGCCACAGCGCTGTGACGTGGGCCGAAGCAGGTGGCAGGCTCGAAAGGGACCCGCGTTTGTTGGGGCGGGAGCCTAGCCGGGTGCTGTGGTGGAGTCCAGCGTTTCGCGTCGCACGACTAGGTAGGACGGACTAGTCCTCGCGGCCGCTGTCGTCCCACAGCCCGTCGACGTCGGTGTCGTCGATCGCCACGACCGGAGCCGGCGGGGCCTCCGGCGGCTCGAGCGGGTCGCTGCGCCGGTAGCCCCCGCTCTTGCCGCCCGCCTTCTCCCACAGGGCCAGCTCGCTGACGAAGACGCTGCGGTCGGTGCTCTTGACCATGTCGTAGATGGTCAGGGCGGCCACCGCGCAGGCGGTCATGGCCTCCATCTCGACCCCGGTCCGGTCGACGGTCTCGACCGTGGCCTCGACCTCGACGTCGGCGTCACCGATGACGAAGTTGACGTAGACCGACCCGATGGTCAGCTGGTGGCACAGCGGGATCAGGTCGGGCGTCCGCTTGGCCGCCTGGATCCCGGCCACCCGGGCCACGGCCAGCACGTCGCCCTTCAGCACCGCGTTGCTGGCGATCATGTTCGTGGTCGCCGGCTGCATGTAGACCCGACACCGGGCGATGGCCCTGCGGTGGGTGGGCTCCTTGGGCGTGACGTCGACCATCCGGGCCCGGCCGAGCGGGTCGAGGTGCGTGAGGCCGTGGTCCGACATGGCGGTTGAGTCTATGACCGCGGCGCTAGCCGCCGATCTGGCTCATGGCCCGGGCGGGCTGGAGGAACGACACGTTCCCGATGGCGTGACCGGCCCACTTCGTTCCGACCTCGGCCCGGATGGCGTCGGCCACGGCGTCGTCGTCACCGCCGGCCCGCAGGACCGCCCGCAGGTCGGCCTCGCGGTGGGCGAACAGGCAGGCCCGGAGCATCCCCTCGGCGCTGAGGCGGATGCGGTCGCAGGTGGAGCAGAAGGGCTCGGTGACGCTGCCGACGACGCCCACCTCGCCGCCCCCGTCGGCGTAGCGCCAGCGGGCCGCGGGGGCGCTGCCGCGGGCCAGCGGCTCCAAGGCCCACACGGCGCCGATGCGGGCCAGCACCTCGGCCGAGGGGACCACCCGTTCAGCGCCCCAGGTCTGCCCGCCGTCGAGCGGCATCCACTCGATGAAGCGCACGGTGGCCCCCCGCTCGCGCCCGAAGCGGGCCAGGTCGACGATCTCGTCGTCGTTCACCCCCCGCACCAGGACGACGTTCAGCTTCACCGGGCGCAGGCCGGCGGCCAGGGCGGCGTCGATGCCGTCGAGCACCTGGTCGAGCCGGTCGCGCCGCGTGAGGGCGGAGAAGCGGTCGGGGTGGAGCGTGTCGAGGCTGATCGTGACCCGCCGCAGCCCGGCGGCGGCCAGGTCGTCGACCAGGAGCCCCAGCGTCGTGCCGTTGGTCGTGAGGGCCAGGTCGTGGGACCCGTTGCCGAGGCGGGCCAGCTTCTCGACCAGCACCGGCAGGTGGGCCCGCAGAGTCGGCTCGCCGCCGGTGAGGCGCAGCCCGGTGAACCCGAAGCGCTCGATGCACACCCGGCTCACCCGCTCGAGCTCCTCGAAGCTGAGGAGCTCGTCCCGGGGCAGCCACCGCATCCCCTCCTCCGGCATGCAGTAGGTGCAGCGGAGGTTGCAGCGGTCGGTGACCGAGATCCGCAGGTCGCGGACGGTGCGCCCGTAGGGGTCGACCAGGGGGGCGTCCACGCCGTCCAGGGTAGGGGCCGCACCCGGCTACCCGACGCTGCGGTCAGCGAAGCAACCAGCAGTTCACAGAGGCGCCGGGGGGGACGCCGTCGCCGTCGGGCACCAGCGCCAGGGCGTCGGCCACCGCCATGGCCGTCAAGGCGTTCGAGGCCTGGCTGCCCCGCTCGCGCACCAGCCACCGGACGGGGTGGCCGTCGTCCTGCGGGACCAGCTCGGTGGCCACCCGGACGAGGTGGAGTTTGCCGTCGGGCCGGCGGCGGAGGCCGTCAGGGGCTTCGGCCGCCACCACCGGGCGCCACAGCCGCTCGCCGGCGAAGCCCATGCGCCGCCGGATGCCGGGCCGGCCGAACAGCTCGAAGGACACCAGGCACGAGACCGGGTTGCCGGGCAGGCCGAAGACAGGGGTGCCGGCGACGGTGCCAAAGGCGAAGGGCTTGGCCGGGCGGATGGCCACCTGGAACCACCGGAACGTCCCGCCCGACAGCTCGTCCAGCACGCCCTTCACGTGGTCGGCGTCCCCCATCGAGACGCCGCCGGTGGTGAGGACGGCGTCGCAGGTGGCGGCGGCTTCCACGATCGCAGCTCGGATGACGGCCTCGTCGTCGGCCACGATGCCCAGGTCGACGGCCTCGAAGCCCTCGGCCCGGACGGTGGCCAGCAGCGCCGGGCGGTTGGACTCGCGGATCTGGCCGGGCCGGAGCGGGCCCGAGCCCTCGACCAGCTCGTCACCGGTGGACAGCACCCCGACGCGGGCCCGCCGCACCACCGAGCAGGTGGCCAGGCCCAGCGACGCCAGGACCCCCACCGCCCCCGGGGTCACCTCGGCGCCGGCCGGCAGCACCACCTCGCCCGCTGCCGCGTCCCCGCCGGCCGGCCGCACGTGGCGGCCGGGCTGGACGCCGATCAGGGCCTCGACCTCGTCGTCCTCCGGCTGACCCGGCCGCAGGTCCTCGACGGGCACCACGGCATCAGCCCCCTCGGGCATCGGGGCACCCGTCATGATGCGGATGGCCTGGCCGGCGCCCACGGCCATCCCCGCCGGATCGGCCCCGGCCGGCAGGTACCCCACGACCCGGAGGCGCCCGGGGGTGTCGGCGGCCCGCACGGCGACGCCGTCCATCCCGGTGTTGGGCCACGGCGGCACGTCCTCGGCGGCCACCACGTCGGCGGCCAGGGTGCAGCCCACCGCCTCGGCGGCCGGCACCTCGACGGGGGCGAGCGGCGTGCACGCCTGCACCACCAGGCGCTGCACCTCATCGAGGGGTGTCACGGCCCGATCCCCCGGCGGCGCACCAGGTCGGCCAGGCGCTCGGCCAGCGGGCCACCGATCGTGGGGTGCCCGAGGGCCAGCTCGACGTTGGAGCACAGCCAGTCGAGGTGGTTGCCGGTGTCGAAGTAGCCGCCCTCGAAGGTCTGGGCGTCGACACCCTCCTCCTGGGCCAGCAGGCGGATGGCGTCGGTCAGCTGCAGCTCGCCCAGCGCACCGTGGCTGATGCGGTCGAGGGCGTCAAAGACCCCCGGGGTGAACACGTAGCGGCCCATGAGGGCCAGCTCGGAGGGGGCATCCTCGAAGACCGGCTTCTCGACGACGTCGACCACGCGTCGCCCGTCGACCGCCGCCACCCCCTTGTTGGAGATCTCGGGCCCCACGACGCGCATCACGGCCACCGTCGACCGCCCGCTGGACTCGGTGCTGGCCACCATGTCGGCCAGGAGGGTGCTGGGGTGGAACACGTCGTCGGGCAGCAGCACGGCGAACGGCTCGTCACCCACCGCCGACCGGGCCACCGCAACGGCGTGACCGAGGCCCCGGGGCTCGCCCTGGCGGACCACGATCACCTCGGCCAGCCGGGCCAGCCGCCGGACCTCGTCGAGCAGGTCGTGCTTGCCCGACGCCTTCAGTGACGCCTCCAGCTCGGGGGCTCGGTCGAAGTGGTCGGCGATGGCCTCCTTGCCCCGGCCGACCACCAGCACGACGCGCGTGCAACCCGCGGCCACGGCCTCTTCGACCACCCACTGGATGGCCGGCCGGTCCACCAGGGTGACCATCTCCTTCGGCACCGCCTTGGACGCCGGCAGGAAACGGGTGCCCAGACCGGCCGCCGGGATGACGGCGGTGCGGACGGGAGTCATGCCTGATGTTGCTAGCAGGTCGGGTCGCCGGGTCGGGCCGCCAGGTCGGATAGGGTTGGCACTCGGTCCGTTCGAGTGCTAATCGGAGAGGAAGAGCGAGGTGCCCACCTACGAGTACGCCTGCCGGCAGTGCGGCACCCACCTCGACGTCGTGCAGAAGTTCAGCGACGAGTCCCTCACCACCTGCCCGAGCTGCTCCGGCTCGCTGCGCAAGGTCTTCGGCAGCATCGGCATCTCGTTCAAGGGCAGCGGCTTCTACAAGAACGACAGCCGCAGCTCCGACAACGGCGCCAAGAAGGGCGAGAACGGCGAGAAGGGCGAGAAGGGCGAGAAGGAGCCGGCGGCCAAGGCGGACTCGTCGGCCAAGACCGGCGACGGGACCTCGTCCACCAGCTCGGAGAGCTCCACCACCAAGAGCGCCCCCGCCAAGAGCGACGCCCCCAAGGCCGGCGCCCCCAAGGCCGCCTCGTAGCCGTACTCTCGGCACCGACATCGCGGCCGCCGGCCGGGCCGGCGCCGCTCCCGCTTCCCCCTCGCTGCGCCCACGCCTCGCGCCCGCCCGGGGGTCCCCATGTCGCTGTCCCGCATCCCGCTTCCCCGCTTCCTCGTGGCCCTGGGCCTGGGGGTGGCCACGTTCTGGGTGGTGCGCCCCGCCCTGGCCCCACCCGCCGGGCCCGGGGCGCTGGTCGAGGTGACCGTGGTGGCCCGGCCGGTCGCCGCCGGCGTCACGCTGGTGGCGGCCGACGTCCGAGCCGTCCGCCTGCCGTCTGGTGCGCTGCCCGACGCCGAGCCAGCGGCCACACCTGTCGGCCGCACGGCCCGGGTGGACCTCGTGCCCGGCGAGGTGGTGCTCGCCGCCCGGCTCGGGCCCCGGGGGCTCGCGGCGCTGCTGCCCGCCGGGGCCCGGGCCCTGGCCATCCCCCGCGCCGCTGGCACCCCGCCGCTCGAGCCCGGCCAGCGGGCCGACCTCCTGGCCGGCGGCCGGGTGGTGGTGCCCTCCGCCTCGGTGCTGGCCGTCGACGACAGCGGCACCACCGTCGCCGTCCCCGAGCCCTCCGCCCCCGCCGTGGCCGAAGCCATCTCCGCCGGCGCCGTCACGCTTTCCCTCGCCGGTTAGCGGGCGATCTAGCGTTTGGCCGGATGAGCGACGCGAACGAGCCGGGCAACGTCGGACAGCCCCTGGGGCGGCCCAGGAGCGACGGCGGCGAGCCGCTCGTCGAACCGTTGGGCGCGCAGGCAGGAGCACCGGCGGTTTCCGGTGGACCGGTCGAGGTCACGGACCGGGATGAGTGGCTGCACCCTGACGCCGTCCACGACGAGGTCGTGCTCGAGGTCGACGAGCCCCAAGCGCCCGGGGCGTCTCCTGCGGGCTCCGGCCCCCTGGCGGCGCCCACCGGCTTCGGGCGCGTGCCGCCGCCGCGAGCCGGACTGGTGCTGCGGGTCAGCCTCGTCGTCACGCCAGCCGGACGGCACGTGCACCTGACCGTGGCCGTCAACGGGGTCCGGGCCCGGCACGACGCCGAGGACCTGGGCCCGCCTCCGACGAACTGGGACCGGATGCGGCTGGGCGGCGTCGAGTGGCGGATGGTGGAGCCGCGGCAGCGCTGGGACCTGTCGGTCGAGGACCTCGACGCCGGACTGCGGGCCTACCTCACCTTCACCGGCACCGCTCCTCCGACCCGCACCTTCGAGGGCTACGAGCAGGTCGGCGTGGTGTCGGGCCAGGTCCAGCTGGCCGACGTCCGCACCACCGTCACCGGCGCGCCAGCCCGCCGAGCCCACCTCTGGCGGTGAGAGCTACGTCCCGCCGAGGCTGAGGCCGTCGATGGCGAGGGTGATGCGGGCGCTGCTGCCGGAGGCCCACTCGAGGTCGGCGCCGACGTGGACGATCCCCTGGAGCATGCGCAGAAGGGTGGAGGCGATCGTGCACTCCTTGACCGGCTCGGCCAGGGCGCCGCTGCGGATCATCAGGCCCTCGCAGCCCACCGAGAAGTCGCCGCTGATGCGGTCGACCCCGGAGTGAAGGCCGGAGACGGACTGCACGTAGAGGCCCTCGCCGACGGCGGCCAGCACCTCCTCGTGGGACAGGGTGCCCGGCGAGGGCGCCACGGCCCGGGCCCCGACGCCGGGCGTGCCCTTGAACGAGCGGACGGCTGACGCTGTCGAGGGCTGGCCGGCCGCCCGGCCCCACCGGGTGTCGTACAGGAACGACCGCAGCACCCCGCCCTCGATCAGCGGCGTCGACCGGGTGGCCAGCCCCTCAGCGTCGTAGGCCGAGGCGCCGGAGGACGACGGGTTCGTCGGGTCCTCGAGCAGGGTGAGCATCGGGCTGGCCACCTCCTCGCCCAGGCGGCCGCCGAAGAGGGACCGGCCCTTCTGCACGGCCTCGCCGTTGCAGAGCGAGGCGACCAGGGCCAGCACCGACGCCGCCGCCGAGGGGTCGAGGACCACGGTGACGGTGGCGGAGGCGGGCTTGGCCGCCCCCTGCATGCGGGTCGAGCGGGTGACGGCGTCGCCCACGACCCGGTCGACGTCGAGGTCGGCCACGGCCCGGCCGAACGAGAGCCCGCCGCCGGTGGTGGTGCCGTCGCCCTCGCCGGCCATGGCGAAGCAGGACAGGTAGGCCGAGGTGCTGCGACGGGCGGCGAGGAGGCCGGTGGACGTGGCCACGGCCACCTCGGTGCGGCCGTCCTGGTACTCGGCGAAGCGCAGGCCGCGGATGCGGGGATCGGCCAGGACCCGGCGCTCGACCTCGGCGGCCAGGGCGATCTTGTCGGCGGTGGTCGTGGCCGCCACGTCGTCACGCCACAGGTCGAGGTGGACGGCCTCGACCCCGTCGGGCTCGGCCAGCCCGGCCTGGTCGTCGGGGCTGGCGAACGAGGCGTTGTCGCGGGCATCGACCAGCGTGTCGGCCACGATGGCCGGGTCCAGCGAGCCGGCCCAGGCGAAGCCCACCCGGCCGTCGCGCACGACGCGCAGCCCGACGCCTTCGGAGGTGGCCGACGACAGCTGCTCGACCTCGCCGCCGCTGACCCGGGCCGTCAGCTCGGTGCCCCTCAGCACGTAGGCCTCGATCTGCTCGCCCGCCTCGGCCCGCTCGGCCACCTGCACGGCGAGGGCGGCCAGGTCGTCAGACCGGCCCGTCATCGGGCCGTGCCCCCGACGGTCAGCCTCCCAACCCGCAGCGACGGGATGCCCATGCCCACGGGCACGCCCTGGCCGTCCTTGCCGCAGGTGCCGGGCCAGCCCATGTCGAAGTCGTCGGCCAGGCCCTCGATGTCGAGCAGGGCCTGGGGGCCGTTGCCGATGAGGTTGGCGGCCCGCAGCGGCTCGGTGATCCGGCCGCCCTCGATGAGGTAGGCCTCGGTCATCCCGAACACGAAGTCGCCGGTGGCGGTGTTGACCTGCCCGCCGCCGAGCGTCTGGCAGAACACCCCGTGCTCGACCTCGCTGATGAGGTCGTCGAGCGTGGTGCCCGGGTTCGGGCTGAGGAAGGTGTTGGTCATCCGGACCATCGGGAGGTGCTGGTAGGTCTCGCGGCGGCCGTTGCCCGTGGAGGGCCGCCCGGCCCGCCGGGCCCGGACCAGGTCCCACATGTAGTCCTGCAGCACGCCGTCCTCGATCAGGACGGTGCGCTGGGCCGGCGCCCCCTCGTCATCGATCGCGAAGGTGCCCCACTCGCCGGCCACGGTGGCGTCGTCGATGAGGGTGACCAGGCTGGACGCCACCTTGGTGCCCACCCGCCCGCGGAACACCGAGGTGTCCTTCTCGACCAGGTCGGCCTCGAGGCCGTGGCCGCAGGCCTCGTGGAACAGCACGCCCCCGCCGCCGGCGGCCAGCACCACCGGCAGCACGCCCGACGGCGCCGGGCGGGCCCCCAGCTTGCGGATGGCGCTCTCGGCCGCCTCGGCGGCCAGCTGCTCCACGTCCCAGCGGTCGAACAGCTCGAAGCCGACCGTCGCCCCGATCGAGCGGTGGCCGGTCTGCAGGCCGGTGTCGCCCTGGGCCACGCACTGGACGCCGAAGCGGGTGCGGGTGACGTCGTCCTCGACCA
>Ga0183260_10003913_pt1 | contig 11947 bp, 6 predicted proteins | sample AntDrymUQ4972206_2_FD_129768 | JGI IMG/M metagenome (GOLD analysis project Ga0183260, IMG submission 129768) | Polar desert sand microbial communities from Dry Valleys, Antarctica - metaG UQ497 (22.06) (version 2) (version 2) | ecosystem: Environmental > Terrestrial > Soil > Desert | place...
CGGTGGCGACCACCCGCGCGGCCATCATCTGTCCGACGGGGGTGGCGCAACCCGCCACGCGCACCTCGCCGTCGGTGTCGGGCGCCTCCCGGTAGGACCGCCCGACCGCCTGCGAGTCGGTTGCCGACTCGATCAGCACCGACAGCGTTCGTCCGACAAACCCGTCGGCGGCCGCGGCGGCGACGGCTTCGGCCACCTGGGCTAGGCGGTCCTGGCGGGCGCGGGTGACGGGGGCAGCCACTTGGTCGTGCATCGTCGCCGAGGGCGTGCCGTCCTCGACGGAGAACGGGAAGAAGCCTGTCCAGTCCAGACGGGCGTCGATCAGGAACTGCTCGGTGACGTCGACGTCAGCTTCGGTCTCGCCAGGAAACCCCGTGATGAACGAGGAGCGGAACACCGCCCGCGGATCCCGCGCGCGGATGTCGGCGATCAGCCGGAGGAAGCGTTCGGCACCACCGCTGCGCGCCATCCGCGCGAGCACGCGCGGGCTGGCGTGCTGCAGGGACAGGTCGTAGTAGCCGGCGACCACCGGACTGGCGGCCATGGCGTCGAGCAGCTCTGGAATGATCTCGGCCGGCTGCAAGTACAGCAGTCGGACGCGCTCCAGCCCGTCGATGGCCCCGAAGGCACGGATGAGATCGGCTTGACCCTTCCGACCGTCGGGCAGGTCTTTGCCCCAGCTGGTGGTGTTCTCGCTGACACACACCAGCTCGCGCACCCCCTGGTCGACCAGCCAGCGCGCCTCGGCCACGACCTCGGCCAGCGGTCGCGAGGCGAAGCGCCCGCGAAACGATGGGATCGCGCAGAAGGTGCAGACCCGATCGCAACCACCCGCGATCTTCAGATGGGCCCAGGGGCCACGGGGGACGGTGCGCACGGGGAAGGCAGCGGTGGGTGGGGATGGGCGCTGCCGAGGCGAGGCGATGCCGGTCACCGTGGGCGCCGACGGAGCCGCGGTCAGCAGCGGCAGGCCGTGCCGCGCCTCGATCGCCGGGGAGGCGGGCGCCGGCAGCGGCTGGCCGGCCACCACCGCGCCCACGATCTGGGGCAGCCGCGGGTAGTCGGAGAAGCCGAGGACAGCGGCGACCTCCGGCAGCGCCGCACGCAGCTCGGCGCCGTAGCGCTGTGCCATGCAGCCGATGACGAGGACGGGCCGGTCGCTGTCGCAGGCATCCAACACCACCTCGATGGATTCCTGGCGGGCAGGGGCGATGAACGTGCAGGTGTTGACCACGACGAGGTCGGCCTCGTCAGGATGGGCCACAAGCGGGAAGCCGGCGGCAGCCAAGGCCCCCGCGACCTGGTCGCTGTCCACCTCGTTGCGTCCACACCCCAGCGTCACCAGCGCGACCGTGCCCACCCCGGCCTGCTCCGGCTGGGTCACGCCGACCCCGCGACGGTATAGGTCTTGTCCACCACCTGCCGGCGCTCGCCGAGATGCCCGCGCTCCTGCCCGTTGACGGTGACGTCAACCACCCCCGCGTCACCGATGCGCACCGTGATCGACTGTCCCGAATACGACTCGCGCTGCCCCTCGGACTGCACGCCTTCGAACCGCTCAACGCCGTCGACCGTGACCCGCATCCACGAATCACCGCCGGTGCTGGCCAGCTCCAGGTCCACGTCGTTGCCGGTCACCCGCTCGGTGGGGTCGCTGTTGGGCGCGGGGACGGTGTTCGGCCCTCGGGCAGGCTCCTGGTTGGACCGGGGACGCTGCGTGGATCGAGGGCCTTTGTCAGGCCGGGAGCGCTGCTTGGGACGTGCGCGTTCGGTCTGCCTGCTCGGCGACGGCGCGGCGGCCGAGGCGGGCTCGGAGGTCGGCACCGGCTGGGGCGCCCGCAGGGCCACGTCGGAGCCCGGCCGGCTGTCGGCGCCCAGGCCGATCACGAAGAACACCACCAGCACCAGGGCCGTCACGCCCAGGCCGACGACCAGTCCTGAACGCCGCTGGGTAGGCAGTGCGAAGGCCGGCTGCTGCTGCGCCAGGGGCGAAACCTCGTCGGGCTGCTCGTGTTCGGCGCGGTACGCGTCCACCAGCGGCTCGGGATCCAGACCGAGAAAGCGGGCGTAGCTGCGCAAGAAGCCCTTGGCGTAGACGTGTCCGCCGAGGACGGCGAAGTTCTCTTCTTCCAACGCGGTCAGGTAGGACTCCCGCACGCGCGTCTGCGCCACGGCATCCGACAAAGCCACACCTTGTTGACGGCGGGCGGTCCGCAGCGTCTCGCCAATACCGGTGGCCATGGTGGCTGTGACGACTTCCTTCCAGCGGCTGCTGGCCCAGGGGGCGACAACGTCAGTATAGGAGTGGTGATCCCGCCGGCCCGGTTGGCAGACCGTCCATCAGGCGGCGGAGAACACCACACAGCTGCCCGCCGGCGGTGGCCTGGCGACCGCGTCGAGGAGGAGGGCGGCCAACTCGTGATCGCCGGTGATGGACAGCTGCGCCGGCGCGAGCTCCCGCCAGGCACGACGGCCGGCATGCAGCAGCGCCAGTGGCCCGGCCGCGGCGACGACGACGGCGTCGGGCCGTGCTGACACTCTCGGGCCGTAGTGCTTGCGGGCAAAGTCGAAGCTCCAAGTCTGCCGGCCGCAGGTAACGGGCGGTGCCGCAGACAACGGCGGGAGGGGCTCTGCCACAGCGGCGTGGCGCAGCTGCGGGGAACGATCGTCGGCAGCCGCCGGATCGACGACGAGGCGCACCACCCCGGCGTCGGCGGCGACGGCCGGCAGGACCTGTACGGGCAGGCGCTGCAGGACCGTGAACGCCAGCGCGGCCGCGACAGGGCGGCTGGGATCCTTGAGATCATCGACGACACCAGCCGCTACCGCCATGTCGTCGGAGTGGGCAAACTCGTGGAACACCCTCCGATACAACGCTTGCAGCAGGAACTGGCGACGCCCCTGGGTGCCACGAGCCGCCACATTCACGGCGCCACTGGGCGTGGCGCGCACCAGAGCAGCGACCCGGTCACCATGGCGAGCCAGGGCGGCCAGCACCTCGCCCGGTGAGGCGTTCGCCCAGGCGGCAACACCGCCGTCGTGCCAGCCGATCACGCTGGCCAGCCGCCGAGCACCCTCGCGGCCCGACAGCCAGCGACTCACCAGCAGCGCCTCGTCGGCGACCACCAGGTGGGCGGCCAAGCCGTGCACACCGGCCGCGTCGCCAGCGCTGGTGCAGACCGCATGTTGCCAGGCGGCGTCAGGCAGCGACGCCAGCAGCGAGATGGTGGCCGTGCGCTGTTCTCGTAGCGCAGCCACGGCGATGGCCTTGCGCATCGGCGACCCTTGTCTGCGGCTTGTCCCGCTGGAGGCCTGGTTTGACAGCCTACTCAACACAATCTCCCTATGTAGTGCAAAACGGACTAGCCATTTCGGATGGTTGCGGGAATAGCACTGCAGCGCTCGGTCTCGCCTCCCGATTACTTTCCGTAACGACACCCGACCCTCTCGTCCAAGGGGAGACGCCATGGAGCTCATCGCACGGCCGCTACGGCCATCGCCGGCAATCGCCGCTGCACTCATGTTGACGCTGGTGGCTGCCCTGTTGGTTCCCTTCGAAAATCAGGGCGTCACCTGGTTGCAGCATGCGGGCGACCCTGTGCCGGCCGGCGCGCGAATCATCGAGCGCCTCTCGGTGGCCGGCGCGGTCGTGGTCAGCGGATCCCGGGCCCCCGACACCGCGATCGACGCCGACGCGCGGCTGCGGTGGGAGTCGCTCGGCGGCGCAGCCGATCCGGCCTTGGACGCGCAGACCGACAGTGGCGTGGCCAGCACACGGGCGTCGCAGGCCTGGGCGGACTCGGACGCGGGCAAACATGCCGTGGTCGCCCTGATCGACACCGGAGTGGCCGCGGTCCCGGCACTGCGGGACGCGGTCGCGGGCGAGATCGACTTTAGCGGCAGCGGCAGCGGCAGCGGTGGCGGCGACGGTTACGGCCACGGCACCTTCCTGGCCTCCTTGATCGCCGGGCGCGGACCGGTTGCTCCCGGCGTCGCACCACGAGCGGGCATCCTGTCGCTCAAGGTGGCCGGTCCCGACGGCAGCACCACCTTGGGGTCAGTGCTGTCGGCGCTGCAGTGGCTGGACGGGCCTGGCCAAGCCGCCGGGATTCGCGTGGCCGCACTGGCTCTGGCCGTCGACCCCGACACCGAAGCCGCACAACTGCTTGACCGGGCCACCGAGCGGTTGGCCGCTGACGGCGTCCTGGTCATCACCGCTTCGGGCAACGCCGGCCCTGGTGCCCTCACCTCGCCGGCCACCAGTCCCGGTTCGCTGTCGGTGGGAGCCACCGACGATCAGGGCACGCCCAACCGCGACGACGACGTGCCCGCCGCCTTCTCCTCTTCGGGTGTCGACCGCGATGGCGTCGCGCAACCTGACCTGCACGCCTCCGGCGTGCGCAACGTGGGCTCGTTGCCACCTGACTCGGTGATCGCGCGCAGCTACCCCGACGCCGTGACCGACGATGGGCTGTTCCGCGGCAGCGGCACCTCGATGTCGACCGCCCTGGCAGCCGGCGTGGCCGCGCTGGCTTCCTCGGCCCGTCCCGACCTGGACGGCGACGCCCTGAGCGATGCGCTGTTGGTCTCCGGCGGGGAACTTGACGCGGTGGACACCGTGGCAGCAGCGCTGGCCGCCGACGCCAGCAAGGGCAAGGGCAAGGGCAAGGACCGGGACAAGGACAAGGACCGGGGCGACGACAGGGGCGACAGGGGCGACGACGACGGCAAGGACGACGACGGGGTCCGTGGCCACGGCAAGGGCAGAGGCCACGGCCGCAACCACGACTTCGCTTCCCCGCAGGCTGTGCGCTGGGCGGCGGTTCGCTGGGCGGCCGTGCGCTGGACCGCGGTCCGCTGGGCCGGCGACCACTGGGGCGACGAGGACTGGGAGCTGGCGCAGTGGGGAGCCGTCCGCTGGGCCGGGGACCACTGGGTGGCCGGCGAGTGGAACGGCGAGGACTTCGGGGCCGTGCGCTGGGCAGCCGTGCGCTGGGCAGCCGTGCGCTGGACGGCGGTGCGCTGGACGGCGGTCCGCTGGGCCGGCGACAGTCCGTCTGGTGACAGCTGGGCCGGCGACGGCTGGGCGGCGGTCCGCTGGGCTGGCGAGAGCCGGGCTGGCGACAGCCGGCCGATGACCGGCGACTCGTGATCCCGGCGCTGTCGCGGTCGCCCCGCCCACCCGTGGCGGCGTTGCCTCCGGCGGCGCGCCGGCTCATCGTAGCGACCGCCGCCGCCGCGGTCGGCCTGGCCGTTCTGGCGATCGCCACGGACGTGGCGATGCCATCCGCGGTCGACGTAGCCATGCTGGGCATCGCCATCGCGGGCGGGGAGGCTGTCCGCGTCGACCTGCCGTACCGGCGCGGGGGCACCGCCCGCTTCACCCTCGGTGACGCCACGCTGGCGGCCGGGCTGCTGCTGGCGCCGCCAACCACCGTCATCGCGGCCGCGGTCCTGGCGATCACGGCCTGGCAACTGCTGGAGCGTCAGCGACTGGTGAAGCTCGCCTTCAACGTCGCGCAGTACGTGGCGGGAGCCGCCGCCGCGACCCTGGTGGTGCAATTACTGGCGCCGCGTCCCGGTGCGATCGGACCCTCGGCCGTCGCTGCCGCCGCCATCGGCGTCGCCTTGTTCTTGGTCGTCAACACGGTCACCGTCGCCGGCATCATCGCGACCACCAGCGGCGACGGCTTCACCGTCACGGTGCGCCGGATGATCGGGACCGCCGCGCTGCTCGCCGCCGGCAACGCCTGCCTCGGGCTGCTGGCGGTGCTGTTGCTCACCTTCCATCCCTGGGCGCTACCCACCCTGGTCGTGCCGTTGGTGCTGTTGCATGCCGCTTACCGCCAAGAGGTGCGAGCCCGCGTCGACCGTGAGCGGTCGCAGGCGTTCGTCGAGGTCGAGCATCGCCTCGGTGACGCTGCCGACCCGGACCAGGTCCTGACCGCCCTGATCTCCGGCGTTGGGGCGATCCTGGGCAGCAGCGCGGCCGTGTGGCGCGACGGGGTGTGGCTCGGCGACATCCCGCCCGGCAGCGGCCCGTGCCCGGTCGAGGCGACGATGTTGTTGCCGCTGGTCACGCAGGCACGGGTATTGGGCCCCGCGGTCGCCGGCGAGTGCGTCGCCCTGAGCCTCGGCGACGCCGTGCTGGTCGCCTGGGCGGGTGAGCTGGACCCCCACGGTCAGGGGCGTGAGTGGCTGGAGCGCCTGGCCGCCTCCGGGCGGGTGCACGCGCAGCGCTCGGTCGCCGCCACCTTCCTACGGCAGGAACGGGCCACCCTTGGGGCGGTCGTCGACGGCACCGGTGATGGCATCCTCGTGCTGGACGCCGACGGACTGGTGCGGCTGTGCAACCCGGCGATGGCGGCGCTGGCCCAACTCGACGGGGACGCGGCGCTCAACCTTCCCGTCGCCGACGTGCTCGGTGACGGGCCGTGGGGCAGCGAGGGCGTCCACGATGTCGCGCGCGGTGACGGTGACAGCGAGCGGGTGTGGCGCGTGTCGGTCTCGACCGTCCGGGACCGTGCGCTCGGCGAGCTACGCGTCGCCGTCGTCCATGACGTCACCGCAGAGCGGCGGGTCGCGCGCATGAAGGACGACATGCTGTCGATCGTCAGCCACGAGCTGCGCACGCCACTGACGCCCATCAAGGGCAGCGCGCAGCTGCTACGCCGTCGCTGGGAGCGAGTGCCCGCACACCGCCGCGAGGAGCTACTCGCCCAGATCGAGCAGCGGGCCGACCACCTGACCCGCCTGGTAGAGGACCTGCTGCTGGTGGGCCAGCTGTCCTCGACGGGCGACGGCGCGCCGCACGTGCGTCCCGCGCGAACCGATCTGGCGGCATTCGCCCGCGAGGCCAGCGGCCAGCTCGCCGCGGTGCACCCCGACCACGAGATCGCCGTGGACGCGCCCGAGACGCTGTCGGCGGTCACCGACGCCACCCGGATGCGCCAGATCTTGGACAACCTGGTCGGCAACGCCTGCAAGTTCTCGCCGGCGGGAACGCAGGTGGATGTCCGCCTTACCGACGAGGGCGAGTGGCTGCTGCTGGCGGTGAGCGACCGTGGTCGTGGCATCCCGCCTGAGGACCGCGAGCGCGTCTTTGAGTGCTTCGAGCGGGTGGAGGACCCGCTGGTGATGACCACCAGCGGAGCAGGCCTCGGCCTGTACATCGTGCGGGCGCTGGCACGCGCCCTCGGTGGTGACGTCGCTGTCGACTCGATGCTGGGGGTTGGTTCGACGTTCAGCGTGCGCCTTCCCGCGACCGCCGGCGCCATGCCGCCAGCGACCCAACCGGCGCGAGTCGGCTAGCGCCGCGCTGCCGGCCGCCGGCCGGATGGCGCGCCGGAAGCGTTGCCTCCGGATACGGAGACAGCACAACACAGCCGCCACCGACCGCTACCTGACGCCGGGCGAAACGGCGGCCTAGGCGCCCTGACCGCCGCGCTGCTCGAGCTCGTCGACGGTCATGAGCACCGTACGTGCCTTGGGGCCCTCGGAAGGACCGACCACGCCCATCGTCTCCAGCTCATCCATGAGCCGACCGGCGCGCGCGAAGCCGACCTTGAGCTTGCGCTGCAGCATCGAGGTGGAGCCGAGGCCAGAGCGCACCACCAGGTCCATCGCCGCGCGGGTCAGATCCTCATCGGACGCGTCATCGCCGGTGACGTCGGCGAACGACGCTTGGGCGCCCGAGCGCACGATGCCGGGGGTGTACTCAGCGTGCCGCTGGGCCTTGCAATGGCGCACGATCGGCTCGATCTCGGCCTCGTCGATGTAGCAGCCCTGGATGCGGTGTGGCTTGCTGGCGTTGGCCGGCATGAACAGCATGTCGCCGTGGCCGACGAGCTTCTCGGCACCGCCGGAGTCCAGGATCGTGCGACTGTCGGCATGCGTCGCCATCGCCAAGGCGATGCGCGACGGGATGTTGGCTTTGATCAGCCCGGTCACCACGTCGACCGACGGGCGCTGCGTCGCCACCACGAGGTGAATGCCGACCGCCCGAGCCATCTGGGCGATGCGCACGATGGCGCCCTCGACGTCGCGTGGCGCGACCATCATCAGGTCGGCCAGCTCGTCGATGACCAGCAGGATGTAGGGCAACAACTGCCACGTCTCATCGCCGCGACCCGACAGAGCGGGGGCGGCGCGAACGGTGCCGTCACGGACCGCGGCGTTGTAAGTGTCGATGTTGCGATAGCCCAGCAGCGCCAGGCGCTCGTAGCGCTCCTCCATCTCCTTGACCGTCCAGGCCAGCGCCTCGGTGGCTCGCTTGGGATCGGTCACCACCGGCGTCAGCAGGTGCGGCACGCCCTCATAGTGGTTGAGCTCGACGCGCTTCGGGTCGATCAGGATCATGCGGGCCTGCGCCGGCGAGGACCGCATGACCACGCTGGTGACGATGTCGTTCATGGTCACCGACTTGCCCGACCCGGTGGCACCGGCGATCAGCAGGTGGGGCATCGTGGCCAGGTTCACCAGCACCGGGTTGCCGGCGATGTCCACGCCGATGCCGGCGGTCAGCGGATGGTGCTGATGGGCCGCCTCCGGCGAGCGCAACACGTCACCGAGCGTGATCAGGTCCCGGTCGCGGTTCGGCACCTCGATGCCGATCGCCGACTTGCCTGGAATCGGCGCCACGATGCGGATCTCTGCGGTGGCTAGCGCGTAGGAGATGTCGTCGCCCAGCTTGGTGACCGCACCCACGCGGACCCCCTCGCCGAGGCTCAACTCGAAGCGGGTGACCGTCGGCCCACGCGTCACCCGCACGACGCGCGCGTCCACGCCGAACTGATGCAGGGTGTGCTCCAGCGCCCGCGTCATCTGATCCAAGGTGCGCTTGTTGCCCGGCGCGGCGCGGCCGCTGCGCAACACCGACAGCGACGGCAGCTCGTAGTCGGCCCACGGGTCTTGCGCGGGTAGCGGACCGAGCTTGGTCGCCGCCGCGTCACCGGTGCGCAGGCCCACGGGCAGCAGGCGGGTGTCCGATAGCGCTGCGTCGTACTCGGTCCCATCCCCCCCGGCACCGTCGGCCCCGGCGCCGGCTACCACGGCCCCCGCGGCGACGGCCCCCGCTTTGCCGGCGTCGACATGGTCGGTGTAGATCGGCCCGGTGGCGTCCGGGTCGTCATAGACGATGACCGTTTCGTCATCCCCGGCACCCTCGGCGTCGCCATCGCCACCGCCACCGTCGGCGCCGACGCCGTCACCCGCTGGCGACGGCGCCCCGGCCCCTTCGCCGCGCGCGTTTGTCTCATCCCCACCCTGCGCCGCCTCCCGGGCTTGCCGCGCCTCGGCAGCCTCCTCGGCCGCCAGCCTGCGCCGTTCGCGGCGCTCCGCCACGCGGTCCCGCTGCGACGACCAGGCGTCGGTGACGGCGCGGATGACGGTTCCGGGCGGCGTGGCGGTGGTGACCAGCAGCCCCAGGCACAGCAGCGCCAGCAGCAGCACCACCGCACCTGCGGTCGCCGCCACTGACTGCAAGGGCAGCGACGCCAGCGCCCCGAGCCAGCCACCGGAGCGGTGCAGCGCCCGCAGCCGCGCGTCGAACGACGGGGCCCCGGCGGCCAGATGCCACAGACCCGAGGTCGCGACCAGGGTGATGACCACGCCCACCGCCACCCGGGCGTTGCCCCGGCGCTTGGCGCGTAGCAGAGTCACGCCGACCGCTGCCAACACGACCGGGGCCAGCAGGCCGAACACGCCGAACAGCCCGCGGAACAACAGGAACAGGTAGGTGCCGAGACCACCGGCCCGGTCGAACCAGACCCCGAGCGCGGCCAGGACGGCGAAGACCAGCAGCCCGATACCCCACACTTCGCGCGCACTGCTGCTGGCAGGTCCCGAGCCGGCGCGACGGGCGCCGTTGGCGCGGACCGGTGCGCGTGACGAGGTGCGAGCGGACGAGGTGCGAGCGGACGACGTGGACCGTGACGTCGACTTGCTCGACCTGCTGGTGGGCAGCTTCTTGGTCGGCGACCGCGACATCAGACTTCCACCAGGATGGGCAGGATCACCGGGCGGCGACCGGTCTGGTCCTTCCAGAAGCGGCCGAGGACCGTCGAGGTGGTGCGGCGCACCACGGCCGGGTCGTTCTCGCCGTGATTGCGGGCCAGCTCCTCGGCCAGGGTCTTGGCGGCGAGCTCCAGCAGGGAAGCCTGGTTTGGCTCGTAGATGACACCCTGCTGGAAGACCCGCGGCTCCTCGGTGATGCGTGAGTGCTGGTCGACCTGCACCACCGCCACGCAGATGCCCTCCGAGGACAGCTTGCCGCGCTCGCGCAGCACGGCGTTGCCGACGTCGCCGACCCCCAGCCCGTCGACGTACACCCGACCCGGTTCGAACGGTTCGCCGCGCGTGACCCGCTCGTCGCGCAGCAACACGGTGTCGCCGTCTCCGCAGACGAGGACTTGATCGTCGGGCGTCCCGGTCTCGGCGGCCAGGCGGGCGTGCGCCAGCAGGTGGCGGTACTCGCCGTGCACCGGCACGAACGCGCGCGCCCGCACGATGTTATGGAAGAACTTGAGCTCGCCGGCCGCGGCGTGGCCGGAGACGTGGACGTCGGCGATGCCTTTGTGCACGACGTTGGCGCCCTGGCGGAACAGGCCGTTGATGGACCGGTAGATCGCCGACTCATTGCCCGGGATGACCGACGAGGCCATCACGACGGTGTCGCCGGCGGCGAGCTGCACCTGACGGTGCTGACCCGCGGCCATCAGCGACAGCGCGGCGTAGGGCTCACCCTGCGAGCCGGTGCAGATGATCACCGCGCGCGAGCGGCTGCCCCGCTCGACGTCGGACAGTTCCACGACATCGGCGTCGTCGTATCGCAGGTAGCCGAGATCACGCGCGATCGGCATGTTGCGCAGCATGGAGCGCCCGACGAAGCAAACCTTGCGGCCGGCCTCGACGGCGGCGTCGATGACCTGCTGCACGCGGTGCACGTGGCTGGCAAAGGTCGTCACGACGATACGGCCGTCGGCCTCGTCGAACACGTCGCGCAGAGTCTTGCCGATCTGGCGCTCGCTGGGCACGTGGCCGGGCATGTCGGCGTTGGTCGAGTCGGCCAGCAGCAGCGCGACGCCCTCGTCACCCAGCTGTGCCAGATGGGGCAGGTCGGTGGGGCGCCCGTCGATGGGGGTCTGGTCAAGCTTGAAGTCGCCGGAGTGCAGGATCATGCCGTGCGGGGTGTGGAACGCCACCGCCAGCCCGTCGGGGATCGAGTGGGCCATGCCCACGAACTCGATGTCGAACGGCCCGGTCTCCAGCCGCTCGCCGGCCTCGACCTCACGCAGGTCGGCCTCGACGTCGGGGTGCTCCTCCAGCTTGGCGCGGATGAGCCCGAGCGTCAGCCGGGTGGAGTAGATCGGCACGCCGGGGAACTCGCGCAGGAAGAACGGCAGCGCACCCATGTGATCTTCGTGCCCGTGAGTGATGACCACGCAGTGCAGGTCGTCGGCTCGCGGACGCAGCCGCGACCAGTCAGGCAGGATCAGGTCGATGCCGAAGTGCTCGGCGTCGGGGAAGGTCAGGCCGACGTCGATCAGGGCGATGCGCCCGTCGACCTCGACGCTGGCCATGTTGGCGCCGATCTCGCCGAGGCCGCCGTAGAAGGCAACCTCCACGGCCTGGCTGCGGGTCTGGGGCCGTGCGGCCGTCTGGGAGCGCCTGCCCGTCTGGGTCGTGCCCGCGTCAGCGCCGCTCATCGGAACCGCTCGACGCCCGCGGCCGCCAGCGCATCGGCCACAATCGCCTCGACGCGCTCGTCAACGTCGACCAGGGGCAGGCGCACGGGGCCGGCGGGCAAACCGACCATCCGCAGCGCGGCCTTCAACGGACCGGGCGACGTGTCGGCGAACAACCCGGTGAACAGCGGCAGCAGGCGAAGGTGGATGTCCAACGCCTTGCGAGGATCGGTGGCGAACATCTCGGCCATGCGGGCGATGTC
>Ga0183260_10003914_pt1 | contig 11943 bp, 13 predicted proteins | sample AntDrymUQ4972206_2_FD_129768 | JGI IMG/M metagenome (GOLD analysis project Ga0183260, IMG submission 129768) | Polar desert sand microbial communities from Dry Valleys, Antarctica - metaG UQ497 (22.06) (version 2) (version 2) | ecosystem: Environmental > Terrestrial > Soil > Desert | place...
CCGGACCGCGTTCGCTGTGGCCGGCCAGGCTCTGGGCGGAGTAGCCGGCCTCGCGGTCGCGCTCCCTGCCATCGGCTTCGCGATGGCGCCGCTGTTCGAGGAGGAGGGCGACAACTGGGAGGCCGTAGGCCCGGTAGCGAACTTCACCGAGGACACCTACAAGCCGGTGACCCTGACCATCGTCGAGGACATCGGCGAGGCGGGCAAGACGACGGCTTACGTCCGCAAGAGCACCGGCGGCGACGAGATCGAGGGCGAGGCCGGTTTCGTCGCGATCTCGACGCGCTGCGCGCACCTCGGCTGCCCCGTCCGCTACGTCGAGTCGGCCGCCAACTTCATCTGCCCCTGCCACGGCGGGGTCTACGACTTCGACGGCAAGGTCATCGGCGGGCCACCCGTCCGCCCCCTCGACCGCTTCCAGACACGTGTTTCTGAGGACGGGGGGCAGGTCGAGGTCGGCCCGCGCTTCAGCGTCACCTCGCAGCTCGACCCCGTCCGGACCCGGGACCCCGGTGAGTTCACCGGCGGCATCTGGGAGTACCTCTACCCGCCGCGGCCCTCCACGCCGCCGGCGCCCTAGGAGGCACGGATGCCGAAGCTTCCAGTCCCCGGGCCCCTGAAGCGCCCCTCCAAGCCGGGCGAAAACGGCGCCAACGGCTACAAGGATGGGAACGGCGACGGCAACGGGCGCGACCGGGCGCTGCACGCCGCCAAGGAGACCGGCGCGGACGTGGCCGGATGGGTCGACGAGCGCACCGGCGCCACGGGCTTCCTCACCGGCATGCTCTTCCGCAAGGTGCCGAAGGGCACCAACTGGTTCTACACGCTCGGCTCGGCGACGCTGTTCGCGTTCGTCGTGCAGGCCCTGACCGGTGTCTTCCTGGCGATGTACTACACGCCGTCGCCGACCGAGGCCTACGAGTCGGTGACCCACCTCACCAACGACGTCTTCCTCGGGGAGTTCGTCCGCGGCATGCACAAGTGGGGCGCCTCGGTGATGATCATCCTGATCTTCCTCCACATGGGCCGGACCTTCTTCTTCGGCGCCTACAAGTACCCGCGCGAGCTCAACTGGGTGATCGGGGTCGTGCTGTTGATCCTGACCCTCGTCATGGGCCTGACGGGCTACCTGCTGCCCTTCGACCAGCGCTCCTTCTGGGCCACCGTCGTCGCCAACAACATCACCGCGACCGGTCCCGTCGTCGGCCCCTATCTCGCCGACTTCCTGCGAGCCGGCCCCGAGATCGGGGCCACCACGATCCAGCGCTTCTACGCCGTCCACATGCTGCTCGTCCCCGGCCTGATGGTCGCGCTGATCGGCGCGCACCTCTACCTCGTCGTCAAGCTCGGGACGACGGCGCCGCCGTGGGTCAAGGCCGAGCGCCCGAAGAGCCTGAGAAAGACAGAGGTCGGATGAACAGGGCGGAACAGGAGCAGTACCTCCGCGACTACGAGGTCCTGAAGAAGAAGGGCAAGCCCTTCTTCCCCTACGCGATCCTGAAGGACTCGGCGATGATGCTGGTCGTCGTCGTCGTGATCATCGCGATGTCGATCGTGCTCGGCGCCGAGCAGGGCCCCAAGGCCGACCCGACCTCAACGACGTACGTTCCGCGGCCCGAGTGGTACTTCTTCTGGCCCTTCGAGCTGCTGCGGGTGATCAAGCCGGCGGCCCTGACACCGATCGCCACGATCGGGATCCCGACGATCTGCATGGTCCTGCTGTTGTTGCTGCCGTTCTACGACCGCAATCCTGAGCGGCGGCCGGAGCGCCGCCCGATCGCTTCGACGGCTGCCGTGCTGACGATCATCGCGATGGCCTACCTGACCTTCCTCGGTGCCTCCGCCGGTTCGCCGAACGAGATCGACCTGGAGGTGGCCCAGGCGTTCGAGCCCGGCAAGGACGTCGCCGCGCAATCCGGGTGCGGCGCCTGCCACAAGTTCGGCGAGAACGGCAACGACGGCCCCGGCCCCGAGCTGACCGAGATCGGCGCCCGCCTGCCACGCGAGGCGATCGCCCGATCGCTCGAGATCGGCCCGGGCATCATGCCCGCCTACGACAAACTCTCGCCGCAGAAGACCGAGGACCTGACCGCGTTCCTCGCTTCGCTGGACTAGCCAGCATCCACCGGCCACGTCCTCGGCTTCGCCTCCGGGCGTGCCGGGTTGGGGCGCAAGTGGCCTGGACACCCTGAGCCGCATAATCACTGACATGGAAGCCCAAGCCCGACCCAGCCGCGACTCTGAGCAGTTCTCCGGTGAGGTCCGGGGCATGTTCGACCGGATCGCCGGCGTCTACGACCTGATGAACTCGGCGATGACCGCCGGGATGCACCACCAGTGGCGCAAGCGCGCGGTGGACCGCGCCGAGGTCGGCCCGGGATCGGACGCGCTCGACGTCTGCTGCGGAACCGGTGACCTGGCGCTCGAGCTGCGGCGCCGGATCGGGCCCGACGGCCGCGTCGTCGGATCGGACTTCTCCGAGCAGATGCTCGACCTCGCCAGGGCGAAGTCCGGCGAGCAGGGCCTTCCGGTCGAGTTCGGCTGGGCCGATGCGCTCGACCTTCCCTACGGCGACGCCGGCTTCGACGCGGTGACCGTCGGGTTCGGGGCTCGCAACCTGGCGAACCTGGACGGCGGCATCGCCGAGATGGCGCGCGTGCTGAAACCCGGCGGCCGGGTCGTGATCCTCGAGATCACGCGGCCCCAGCGCGAGCCCTTGTCCAGCTTCTACGGCCTGTGGTTCGACCGCGTGGTCCCGTTGCTGGGGAACGTCGCCGGCGACCCCGACGCCTACAGCTACCTGCCCGAGTCGGTGCGCAGCTTCCCGGCCCCCGAGGCGCTGGCTCAGAAGATCGACACGGCGGGCTTCCAGGACGTTCGCTGGCTTCTGCTGGCGGGCGGGATCATCGCCATCCACAGCGGCAGGCTCCCCACCTAGCGATGGCCCCGTGAGCTCGCCCGCAGCCGTGCCGCCACCCGTCACCGAGGTGATCGAGGTCGCCGGAGACTGGCTCCCGCCGCGGCTGGCCCAGGTCGAGGAGCGCCTCGCCCAGGTCGCCACCGGTCATGGTCCTGAGCTCGGCTCGGAGGCCGAGGCGACTCTGGCCGCCGGGGGGAAGCGCCTGCGACCGCTGCTTCTGCTGATCTGCGCGGGCGAGCAGGGGGCCGAGAGCGCGATCCCGGCAGCGACCGCGATCGAGCTGGTTCACATGGCGACCCTGGTCCACGACGACGTCCTCGACGGCGCCCCCGTCCGACGCGGCCATCCCACGGTGTTCGCCCGGTCTGGACGCGACGCCGCCGTCGCCGTCGGCGACCTGCTCTTCTCGCGCGCCTTCGCCGAGCTGGCGGCGGCGGGCGGTGCGGAATCGCAGGTCGCCGAGCTGAGCGCGGCGTCCGTGGGCCTGGCACTCGGCGAGCTGGCCCAGCGCCGTGACGCCTACGACCTCGCGCTCGACGAGGATCGCTACACGCGCCGGTGCGCCTTGAAGACCGCGAAGCTGTTCGAGTCGGCCTGCCGGATCGGCCGGCTCGCCTCGGGCCGGCCCGGTATCGAGGACCTCGGCGCCTTCGGCCGCGAGATCGGGCTCGCCTTCCAGATGCTCGACGACGTCCTCGACGTCACCGGCCCGTTCGAGCGCACCGGCAAGGCCCGCGGGACTGATCTGCTCGACGGCACCGTCAACCTGCCGCTGATCGTCGCCATTCGCCGAGACCCGTCACTCGCAGACCTCGACCTCCACGGCCTCGACCCCGCCGGGGCCGAGGCCGCCTGCGACCGGATCGCGGCGACCGGGGCGCTCGACGAGGTGAGAGAGAGAGCGCGCGCGGCGATCTCTTCCGCGAAGGGGAGCCTCGACTCCCCGGATTTCACCGACGCCGACCGCATGGTCCTCGGGCTGATCGCCAACGCGCTGGTCGAGCGCTACTCCTAGATGATGCTTTGGGTATGGGAGTGTTCGCTGCCTAGAAGTCTTCGGGAAGGATGCTGTCGGTCGCGAGCGCGGCGGCGAGGCTGTCCGCCTCCTCCTCCATGTTCGCCCTGGTCATCGTGCGCAGGTCATCGATCAGCTCTAGGGCGCCCCGGTCGAGCTCTTCGTCGAAGCGGTCGACCTCGGCCTGGTTGAAGGTGCCTCGGCCCCACCAATCGCACTCGGGGCAGCGCAGGTCGACGTGCCAGCTGCCCTCGCCCTGCTCGAACCACCTCGCGGGCTGAACCAGGGTCGACTCGCAACTCGGGCACGAGTGCATGCCCTCGCTCGAGCGGGTCTCTGCCTTGGCTGTACGTCGCGGAATGCCCATCCTGCAGGCAATATCGGGACGCTATGGCCAGATCTTTAGGGGGTCCTGGCCGTTAGCCGGGCTTCTCGTCCTCGAAGTTCAGGTAGTAGCGCGAGGGCGTCGGGCCCTGCTGCCCCTGGTACTTCGAGCCCGTCTCCTTGCTCCCGTATGGAGACTCGGCGGCGCTCGTCATGCGCAGGAATGAGATCTGGCCGATCTTCATGCCCGGGTAGATCGCGATCGGCAGGTTGGCGACGTTCGAGAGCTCGAGCGTCAGGTGCCCGTCCCAGGAAGCGTCGACGAACCCCGCGGTGCTGTGGATGAGGAGGCCCAGCCGGCCCAAACTCGATTTTCCCTCGAGGCGAGCGACGAGATCATCCGCGAGCGCGACACGCTCGAGCGTCGATCCCAGCACGAACTCACCCGGGTGCAGGATGAAGGCACCGTCCTCGGCCACTTCGACGAGCTCGGTCAGGTCCTCCTGCGGCTGCTTCGGGTCTATGTACGGGGTGGTGTCGTTGCGGAAGACCCGGAACAGGCGGTCGACGCGCAGGTCGACGGAAGAGGGCTGCACGGCTCCCTCCTGGATGGGCTCGATCACGATGCGGCCGCTCTCGAGCTCTTCGCGGATCGATTTGTCCGACAGGACCACGGCGAGGACCCTACATAGAGGGCTCGCCATATGGCGTCGACCCGAACGCCCCGCGCCGCTACCATTCAGACCGATGCCGAACATCGGACTCCCAGAGATCATCATCGTCTTGGTCATCGCCCTGATCATCTTCGGGCCCAAGCGCCTGCCGGAGCTGGGCAACTCGCTCGGCAGGGGCATCAAGGAGTTCAAGGGCTCGGTGTCGGGCGACAACAAGGACGACGAGGACTCGGTCGAGACGAAGAAGGCGCAGCTCGAGGCGGCCGGCGGCGGCAAGACCGAGACCGCCGAGACCGTCGACGGCGAGGTCGTCACCGAGAACAAGGCCGTCACCGAGAACAAGGCCGTCACCGAGAACAAGGCCTAGCCGGCCCCGAGCGCGGGAACGGCTGCTGTGCCCAAGGTCGCGCGACCCGTCGACTTCGAGGACCGCCTCACGCTCATCGAGCACCTCGATGAGCTGCGCAACCGCATCATCGTCTCGATCGGCGTCTTCGGCGTCGCGCTGGCCGTGTGCTTCTGGCAGAACAAGTTCCTGCTCGACCTCGCAAACGAGCCCCTGCCCGAGGGCCGCACCCCGATCACCTTCGGCGTCGCCGAGCCGTTCACGACGACCCTGACGATCTCCGCTTACGCGGCGATCCTGATCACGCTTCCGTTCCTGCTCTACCAGGCGTACGCGTTCGTCCTGCCTGCGCTCAGCCCGCGAGAGAAGAAGGTGATCCTGCCCTTCATGCTGATGGCGCCCTTCCTGTTCATCGCGGGCGTCGTCTTCGCCTACTTCGTCGTCGTGCCAGCCGCCACCGAGTTCCTCCTCAACTTCAACGACGACCAGTTCAACATCGAGATCAGGGCCCGCGAGTACTACAGCTTCTTCGCGCTCTCGGAGATCGCGGTCGGGCTCCTGTTTCAGATACCGATCGGGATCCTCGCCGTCACCCGCCTGGGCATCGTCACGCCCCAGCAGATCGCCGCGAACCGCCGCTATGCGGTGCTCGGCATCGCCGTGGCCGCGATGCTGCTTCCGGGAACCGACCCGATCACGATGATCATCTCGATGGCTCCCCTGCTGGTGTTGTTTGAGGGGAGCCTGCTCTTCGCGCGCCTGGTCGGCACCCCGCCTCCTCTCGAGGACGGGCTCGAGGATGACGGGCTCGAGGATGAAGCTGGGCTTGAGGAGAGCGACTAGGCTTTCGCCCCGATGCTCTTCGACCTCCAGAGCCCCAGGCGCAAGCGCGTCATCCAGGTCGTGTTCGGCAGCCTCGCGGTGCTGTTTGCCTTCAGCTTCGTCTTCCTCGGCATCGGCACGGGCCTCAGCGGCAGCCCGCTCGAGGCGATCGGTATCGGCGGCGCCGACGACCCCGCCGAGCAGTTCCAGGACCAGATCGACGAACAGCAGGAGAAGGTCGACGCGAACCCCGCCGACAAGGCGGCGCTGGTCGAGCTGATCAACCTTCGCTACCAGGCAGCCAACCAGAAGTACGAGTTGGACGAGGAGACCGGTGCGACGTCCCTGACCCCGGACGCGGAGGAGGAGCTCCAGCGGGCCGGCGACACCTGGGACCAGTATCTGAAGGCGGCCGGAAAGGCCCCTGACAGCTCGGCCGGGCTGATCGCGGTCCAGGTCTTCAGCGCCCTCGCGCAGGGCCAGCTCCAGCAGGCCGCCGGCGGCAGCGGCCAGGCCGCCCTCGACACGGCCGACGAGTCGCTGACCAACTGGTCCAACGCGGGCAATGCCCAGCTCGTCGTCGCCGCGGAGGGCTCGCCGGTCCAGATGGCACAGGCCGCGGAGTTCTTCTACTTCGGCGGCGACGTCCAGAATGCCGAGCAGGCGGCATCCGAGGCGCTCGCTGCCGCGCCGACCGGTCAGGACGAGGCCCTGCAGATGCGCCTCGACGCCGCCGAGAAGCAGGGCGCGCAGCTGAACCAGCAGATCGAGGCTTACCGCAAACAGCTGGCCAAGGCCACACAGGGGGCCCCCGGCGCGGACCTGGCCGACGAGCCCCTGGGCGACCTCGGCGGCGGCGCGCTCGGCGGCGGCGGAAGCGGGGCGCTCGGCAGCGGCGGTCTCACGACCCCCTGACGGCCCTCCCGCGGCTCCGATTTCCGTTCCTATACTGCCCCGCCAGGGCCGTTAGCTCAGCTGGTAGAGCAGGAGACTCTTAATCTCAAGGTCGCAGGTTCGATCCCTGCACGGCCCATCACTTGCCGAACCACGCTTCCCGGATTTACCCATCAGCAGCCGGGGCGGTCGTCGTTTCGGGGCTACACTGCCGCGTCTATGAAAGTCGGAGTCATAGGGCTCGGCTACGTGGGCCTGCCCCTCGCGCTGGCCTTCGCGGAAGAGGGCCACGACGTGGTCGGCCTCGACGCGGACTCGCGCAAGATCGACTCGCTGCGCGCGAGCGAGAGCTACATCGAGGACGTCCCCTCGGAGAGCCTGGCCGCGGTCGCCGAGCGGCTGGCCGCGACCACCCACTACGAGGACCTGGGGGAGTGCGATGCGGTGATCATCTGTGTCCCGACCCCGCTGACCCAGTCCCGCGAGCCCGACCTGACCCACCTGATCGACTCGGCCAACTCGCTGGCCAAGGTCTTGAAGCGGGGCCAGCTCGTCTCGCTCGAGTCGACGACGTACCCCGGCACGACCCGCGAGCGCCTGCGCCCGATCCTCGAGGAGTCGGGCCTCGCCGCGGGGCGCGACTTCCACCTGGCCTTCTCGCCCGAGCGGATCGACCCGGGCCGCACGGACTACACCGTTCGCACCACCCCCAAGGTCGTCGGCGGCCTGACCGACGAGTGCACCGAACGCGCCGCGGCCCTGTACGGCGAGATCTGCGATGAGGTCGTCCGCGTGTCGGGCCCCGAGCCCGCGGAGCTGACGAAGCTGCTCGAGAACATCTTCCGCTCGGTCAACATCGCGCTCGTCAACGAGCTCGCGATGCTCTGTGAGCGGCTCGAGATCGACATCTGGGAGGTCATCGACGCCGCCTCGACCAAGCCCTTCGGTTTCATGCGCTTCGAGCCGGGGCCCGGGATGGGGGGGCATTGCCTTCCGGTCGACCCGTTCTACCTCTCCTACAAGGCGCGCGAGCACGACTTCTACACCGAGTTCATCGAGCTGGCCGGCAAGACGAACCAGAATCAGCCCGCCTGGTGCGTGCAGCGGATCGAGCGCGCCCTGAACGAGGTAGCCAAGCCCGTGAACGGCTCGAACGTCCTGCTCATGGGCGTCTCCTACAAGGCCGGCGTCGGCGACATACGGGAGTCCCCCGCGCTCAAGATCATCGGCTTGGTCCGTGAGCTGAACGGAGAGGTGTCCTACCACGACCCCTATGTGCCGGAGCTGAGGGCGCACGATCTGAAGTCGGTGGACCCCGCCGAGGCCGTCGGCGCCGCCGACATCGTCTGCATCGTCACCGCGCATCCCGAGTTCGACTTCGAGCGGATCGTCTCCGAGGCCGCACTGGTGCTCGACTTCCGCGGCGTCACGCGCGGGATCGAAGCCAACAACCTCGTCCGCCTCTAGCGGCGGGCACTAGCATCGCGCCCGATGGCGCTCTCTCGGATGATCCCGACTCGCCGCTCGCACCCGCTGCGCGCCGACCGCCCGACCGTGGCCCTCGCCGCCCTGGCCACGGTGACAGCGGGCGTCGTGATCGGCGGCGAGCTGGTGCGGATGGCGCGGAGGCGGCGCCACAGCGAGCAGGTGACGGCTCCCGAGGGCCTGATCGACACGGCCGGCAAGGCGACGCGCGACACGGTCGCGGTCGCGGTCGAGGGCTACGAGGAAGCCCCTCGCCACGAGACGATCCTGTTCAACACGCTGACGGGCTTCGTCGGGGCCTTCGCCCTGGTGCGCCTGTCGACCTGGGGACAGAGGGGAGGCTGGTGGCCCACGAACCCAGTCACCGTCAGAGGCCGCCACATCCACCACTTCGTCCCCGGCATCCTGATCGCGTTCGGCGCCGGCGGGACCGGCCTTGCGACCAGCAACGAGAGGCTCGAGGAGGCGCTCTCGTTCGTGTTCGGCGCGGGCGTCGGGCTCACCTTCGACGAGGCTGCCCTCCTGCTGGACCTGCGCGACGTCTACTGGACCCGCGAAGGCGTCGTGTCCCTGCAGGTCAGCTTCGGCTTGAGCGCGGTCCTGGGGGCCACGCTGCTCGCGCTGCGCATCCTGCGGCGCGGCGAGAAGACGAGCGTGGAGCAGGGGATCATTCCCGGCATGGAAGCCGACACCCACGCACAGGCGGGGGCGGGCTCCTTGCGGTAAGAGGCTAGGTAGCCGCGGGGAGGCGCTGCTCGGCTTCCTTCCCCATCCAGATCACCTGTTCGCGCCCGGGGCCGACGCCGACCAGGACGACGGGGACCCCGGTGTGGCCGGCGAGCGCGTTCAGGTAGTCGCGGGCCTCGGCCGGCAGGTCCTCCTCGCGCCGGGCAGCGCTTATGTCGCCTTCGAAGCCCGGCATCTCCTCGTACTCGGGCTCGACCGCATGGATGATCGACTGGTGGTAGGGGAACTCGTCGAAGACGGCGCCGTCGGGGTGGCGGTAGCGGACACAGATGCGCAATGGGTCGATGCCCGAGAGAACGTCGAGCTTGGTGACGACCAGTGCCGTCATGCCGTTCAGCCTCCGGCCGTAGCGCAGCGCGACTGTGTCGATCCAGCCCGTGCGGCGGTCCCGGCCGGTGGTGGTGCCCACCTCGCCGCCGCGCTCGCGCAGGAGCTCGCCCATCTCGTCGTCGAGCTCGGTGGGGAAGGGGCCGGCGCCGACGCGGGTCGCGTAGGCCTTCGCGATGCCCCAGACCTCGTTCAGATCCCCAGGGCCCACGCCCGCTCCGATGGTGGCCGAGCCCGCGATCGGGTTGGACGAGGTGACGAAGGGATACGTGCCGTGGTCGAGGTCGAGCATCGTCCCCTGAGCGCCCTCGAAGAGGACGGTCGCGTCGCGGTCGAGCGCGTCCCAGCAGAGCTTCGCGGTGTCGGCGATGTGGGGCTCGAGGCGGTGGCCGTAGGTCATGTAGGTGTCGGTCATCGTGTGCAGGTCGAGCGCCGGGTCCTTGACGAACGGCCGCAGCATCTGCTGCTTGGGCTCCATCGCGGCCATGATCTTCTTGCGCAGGATCTTCTCGTCCAGCAGGTCCTGGACCCGAATCCCGAGACGCGAGGCCTTGTCGGCGTAGCAGGGGCCGATCCCTCGGCGTGTGGTGCCGATCTCGAGCTTGCCGAGCCGGATCTCGCCGGCGGTGTCCAGCAGCACGTGGTAGGGCATGATCAGGTGCGCGTTCGCCGAGACGCGCAGCCCGCTGATGTCTACGCCGCGCTCGCGCAGCCCTTCGATCTCACCGGTCAGCACGCCGGGATCGATCACCACCCCGTTGCCGATCGCGCACGTCTTGCCCGGGTAGAGGATCCCCGAGGGGATCAGGTGGAACTTGAACGTCTCACCTTCGCGGATGATCGTGTGACCGGCGTTGTTGACGCCCTGAAAGCGGATGACCACGTCCGCCCGCTCTGCGAGCAGGTCGGTGACCTTCCCCTTTCCTTCATCACCCCACTGGGCGCCGACTATGACCAATCCGGGCACGACGGGGAATTATGGCCGCTTGAGCGGGTGGCTACGCCGCGTCAGAGGCGGAGCCGGTGCCGTTCTGCCAGCGGCGGTCGTCTCCGAACACGGGAACCAGCTCACACATCTCGACGAGGCGCGAGACGACCCTCTCGCCTATCTCCTGCTCGAGCTCGGACTCGCTCTTGTTGGTGGTCACGACCAGTGACTTCCGCGCCTCGTAGCGCTCGTTCACGATGGAGTAGAGCTGCTCGGTGACCCACTCGGTCTTGTTCTCCGTCCCGAGGTCGTCGATGTGGAGCAGGTCGACGCCGGTCAGGCGCCCGAAGAACTCCAGGTAGGACTGCTCACCCGCGTCGCCGTCGAAGGTGCGCCTGATGCGGGCCAGCAGCTTGGGCATCGAGTAGATCGCGACCGAAAGCCCCGCCTCGAGGGCGATCCGCGAGCTGACCATGGCCAGGGTCGTCTTGCCGGTCCCCGGCCCGCCGTAGAGCCAGAGGCCGCGGCCGTCCGCGATGTTCGCCTCGATCTCGTCGCAGAACTCGCGCACCGGGGCGACGACCGGGTGGGCGATCTGGGTGACGGGGGGCCGGTCGAAGGAGACGCCGCGGTACTTCGCCGGGATCACGGAGGCGACGCCGCGCGTGCGGGCTTTGGCGATCGTCCGCTCCCTGCACTCGCACGGGCGTGCGACGTCCTCGGGCCCCAGGATCCAGCCCGTCCCGTCGCACATCGCGAGCGGGCAGCTCTCCTGCGGGGAGACGCGGCTGCCGCGGACCGACACCGTCAGGCCTCCTCGGCGAAGTCGTCGAAGTCATCGCCGGCGCCCGGGTCGTCGTCGCCTGGCCCGCCCCCGTTCGTCGAGCGCTCGCCCAACGGCGGGCCCTCGCCGGGCGGTTGCTCGACGGCCGGCGCGCCGGCCTCGCGGGCGGGGTCGGCGAACTTCGGGAAGTGGTCGATGAACGCCAGCTTCACCGTCCCGATGGGGCCGTTGCGGTGCTTGGCGATGATCAGCTCGGCGATGCCGGGCTCGTCGGACTCGTCGCCCTTGTAGTAGTCGTCGCGATAGATGAAGAAAACGAGGTCGGCGTCCTGTTCGATCGCGCCGGATTCGCGCAGGTCCGAGAGGATCGGCCGCTTGTTCTCGCCGCGCTGCTCGGGGCCGCGCGAGAGCTGCGAAAGGGCCAACACGGGGCAGCCGAGCTCGCGGGCCAGGATCTTCAGCCCGCGGCTGAACTGGGAGACTTGCTCGACGCGATTCGCCCGGGAGTCATCGCTCCGCATCAGCTGCAGGTAGTCGACGATCACGAGCCCCAGGCCGCCGTTCCCGCGAGAGACCTCCTGGGCGTGCAGGCGCCGCGCCTTCGCGCGCAACTCGAGCATCCCGAGGTCCGATGAGTCGTCGATCCACAGGGGCGCCGACTCCAGCTCGCTGCAGGC
>Ga0183260_10003915_pt1 | contig 11942 bp, 9 predicted proteins | sample AntDrymUQ4972206_2_FD_129768 | JGI IMG/M metagenome (GOLD analysis project Ga0183260, IMG submission 129768) | Polar desert sand microbial communities from Dry Valleys, Antarctica - metaG UQ497 (22.06) (version 2) (version 2) | ecosystem: Environmental > Terrestrial > Soil > Desert | place...
AGAATGTGTTCGACGACTTCATTGCGGCTGCGGAGTACCTGATTGCAAACCGGTACACCTCGCCGGAAAAGCTGGCCATTCACGGCGTCTCCAACGGAGGTTTGCTGGTTGGCGCGGTGGCCAATCAGCGGCCGGACCTGTTCAAGGTCGTGATTCAGCAGGCGGGAGTGATGGACATGCTCCGGTTCCAGAAGTTCACCATCGGCTGGAACTGGATCACGGATTACGGGTCGACCGACAACGAGGCCGAGTACAGAGTGCTTCGCGCGTACTCGCCGATTCACAATGTGCGGCAGGGTACCCGTTATCCGGCGACGCTCATTACCACGGCGGATCATGACGATCGTGTTGTTCCGGCGCATTCATTCAAGTATGCGGCGGTGATGCAGGCGGCGCAGGCCGGGCCCAATCCAGTGCTGATACGTATCGACACCAAATCGGGGCACGGGGCGAGCAGCACTACCAAGGCGCTGGAGCAGACGGCTGACATCTACTCGTTCATTTTCCAGAACCTGGGGATCACTCCTCGCTATGCTCAGTAGCGGGATGTGCAGATGATAAAAGGCCACGCTTTTGGCGTGGCCTTTTTCGTCGCGGACCCAATTATTTCTACACTGTGTACCTCACTTGCCCCTCCAGGTTTCGAACCTGGACTCTCCTGATCCAGAATCAGGCGTGTTGCCAGTTACACCAAGGGGCAAAATGCCGCCTCGTTTCCCACCAAGGCAGCGTTTTCAATGTACCCGCTCATTTGGCTTTGTTCAATTCCCGGGGTTCCACTCGCCTGGTCTGGTGTAGAACTTTGTCCCGTGAATCTGCCAGATGTGAATGCAACCTCTATCGCGAACATCCAGCGTGTACGCTGGCGATGCACGTCGATGCGGTTGGCCTCCGTGTTGGTCGTCGCCGCTCTCTCTGCGTGCCGCGGCGTTGGACCCGCGTTCGGCCCGTCGCTTCCTGAAGCACGCGTCAACGCCGAGGATCTGTTCGGCGGTATCGCCCAGCGCTTCACGAATGTCCAGCGCAATCCCAAATTCGCAATCGCGCGCGGGAAGCTTGGCCGCAACGCACTGACGCCGTCGGCGATATATGACGACACGGCGGTCTGGACAGCGATGAGATCCGACGGCACCCGCACCGTCGCCATCGACGGCGAGTTCAGCAACAACCGTTATCTGCTTTCGGCACGGTCCGCTACGCAGCTTCCCGACAACGCCGGTGATTCGCGCCACGTCATTGCCCTGAAGAAGCTCGCCGACAATGAATACGAATGGACGACGAGCGTGGACGTGGGCGCGGGCCGTATCACCGCAGCGGAATTCGCCAACGTCATCTCAGCATTAATGCTCTCCGCGGAGAATCGCACGCCGACTGCGATTCGCGCTGACTACCGGGCGAGCTTTCCACGGACGACAGCGGCAATGGGCAGGCTCTTTTCGATCGACACGTTACGCACCGCCAGAGAATCCGACGGCGCGACAACTGTTACGCTCGGCATCCGGATCGATCCCAACAGGATCAGGACGACGATGCCTGCATTCGCCGCGTACCTGGACAAGTACGCCGCGGTGTCAAAGTATCGCGCGATCGTAACCGACAAGCGCGGCGGGCAATGGGTGGAACTAGATGGAGCGGACAATTTTCTGACACTAAGACTGCGCAGTATTGGTGGACGCTTCGCACCACTCAACGGACCGGCCCGTCCAATCCCAACCGATCTCGAGATCCAGTCTCAGTTCACGACGAAGGTTCTGCTTTTCACTGTTGGCTTCCGCCAGCTCAGCGGTGACGTGAAGGTGATTCAGACCGACAGAGAGCGGGGCTGGCTGGTCCGATTCAGGAAGGAGCCCCAGTGGAAGCTTCCGCCGGCGGTAAGCTTCATCATCAAGACACCCCTCCGCCGGCCATTCATGGGCGATGGCGCGATGTTCCGTATTGGCATCATCGACAGACCGGGGGGTCAAAGCCTCATCGCGCGGCGCGGATCAGCCGCCGTACAGGAAAGCGCGATACTGCGCTTCCTAAACAGGTTGAGCGGCGTCGCGATGGGGGATTTCGTAGGCAAAGCGGAAGTCGAGGAAAACAGATTTAGCGCTGATGCCTTCAACGCGATGCGGCTCGACGCGCGTGCGCTGCTGCAATAGGGTTGATTCGTAAAACATCGTCGGAGCATGCGCGATGTCCAGCGTGTTTATGCGCGCTGTGAGTGGTGCGTTGCGAATGGCGCGGTATGCGTTTCCAGTGATTCAGGTGACCCGTTATTCAGTTGACTCCGTACTATCGTCTTATTCCGGCCCTTCGTCGTCCGTTGGCCCATCCACTACACGCCGCGCCGCCCCCCGCGCCTTGGGCTTTGCTTCATGCGCGCTGTCGTACCACTCGTCAAGCAGCCTGGCCGCGCGATCGCGTCCTCCGAGGCCGAACGCTAGACCCGCCGCCAGCGCGAGCGCGCCCACAAACCCCATGAACAGCGTATTGATCAGCGCCTGTGCAATGCCGAGCTGGTTGACCGCGACCACCAGCCCGAATGCCCATACCGCGGTGCGGGCGATGTTCGCCAGCAACTCCGGATTGCGGAAGCCCGCGTCCGATGTCGATGCGCGGAGAACGTCCGCCAGGGCGTTGGCGAGGATGCCGGCGATAAACAGTATGACCAGCGCAACGATGAGATTCGGCAGCCAGAGAAGCAGTTGCCGCAGGACGTCGGAAACCGCCGGGAGACCGAGTGTATCGAAGGCCACCAGCAGCACGATTATTCGGACAATCCACTTGACAATTCCGGCGACAATTTCGGCTGGATCGGCCCCCGATCCCATCCGCCTCATGAAATTGCCGACGCCACTTTTCCGCAGGATGTCGTCGAAGCGGATTGCGCGAAGAAGCGCAGTCACACCCTTTGCGATAAGCCCGGCCACAAACCAGCCTATCGCTACTATCAGGAGGAAGCCGAGGATCCTCGGAATTGCGTTGAGCACTATCGTCAGCGAGCTCGTCAGCGATTCCATGAATGTCTGACCCATGGATTGCCGCGGAGGTGGCACCACCGTTACGGGAGGGATCGGCGGGTAAAAGATGCTGTCTTGCATGGACGCTCCGGCAGGATTGAAGAGCGGGCCGGAAGGTTCGCGCGGCCGCTGCTGGTGGCGCTAATATGGGTGGGAAACCAGCGCGGCGACAAGGGGTGTGGTCTCCCAATTCAGCCCCCCCGAAAACATGAATGCCGCGAGAACCCAGTCGTGGATTCCGCGGCAATCGTCTGCGGCTCTAAGGCCGCAAATCGTGCCACGCGCGCCGTCATTGGAACTCTACGTCCTACCGAACGGCGGCGGGCAGCTTTCTATGTACTGCTTACACCCTGATTCGCAGAAAGTGCGAACGAACATCATGGAGCTGAGGGGAATCGAACCCCTGACCTCTGCAGTGCGATTGCAGCGCTCTCCCAACTGAGCTACAGCCCCGCGCATACGCGCGCGACGGCGTAACTCGCCCAAGGAGAAGGCTTTAACCCCGTCGCACACGGGCCCAAAACACCGGAGCTCCGCAGTGCTGCACGGAGCCTGAGATACAACCAAGGTACGGATCTGGGCATTGCATGTCAAGAGAAATCTGCTCGAAGGACGTCCTGGCGATGCGGCTAACTCCTTGCCTGGAAACACGATACCGTCCGTACCGCCCTGCGGTTCAACCGAAACCGATATATTCCGCGCATGTCGCTCTCCGTGCGCTTTCTGGGCACTTCCGCGTCGCGGCCCACGGTCGAGCGGAATGTCACATCGCTGGCTATCACGCGCGAAGGCGAGACCCTGCTGTTCGATTGCGGCGAGGGAACGCAGCGCCAGATGATGCGCTACGGAACGAGCTTCGCCCTGAGCGACATTTTCTTCACTCACATGCACGCCGATCACATGCTCGGTGTCATCGGATTGCTCCGCACACTTGCGCTGCAGGGGCGAACCGACGCGATGCGCCTGTGGGCTCCGCCTCAGTCAGAACAGCTCCTCAGGGGAGCGATCGCGATCGGCACCGAGAAGGAAAAATTTCCTATCCAGATCACCGAGCTCGTTCCCGGTGAGCCGCTGGAAAGAAAGGGCTACCGAATTCTTCCCTTTCCGGTGGATCACAAGGACAGAGCCGCGGTTGGATACGCATTGATCGAGGAGATCAGGCTCGGACGTTTCAACCCCGACCTCGCGCGACAAATGGGAATTCCGGAAGGCCCGGCGTGGGGAAAGCTGCACCGCGGCGAAGCGGTCACGCTCGCCGACGGACGTGTCTTCGAGCCTTCCGATCTGGTTGGGCCCGCGCGGCCAGGACGCAAAATCGTTTTCAGCGGGGACACTCGGCCCGCGGCATCGACGATCACCATCGCTGAAGGTGCGGACTTGCTGGTTCACGAAGCAACGTTTGCCGATGAAGAACTCGAGCGCGCCAGGGACACGGGTCATTCCACTGCGCGTGAGGCCGCTGATGTCGCCGCAAGGGCCGGCGTCAGCCAGCTCATCCTAACACACCTTTCCGCGCGCTACTCGCTCAACGCGTCGGAACTGCTGGGGCAGGCGAGGGAAGTTTTTCCGAACAGTGTCGTCGCCCGCGACGGGATGGAAATCGAGATCCCGTTTGTGGACGAGGCGGCACAGACCGGGGACACATAAACCCGCTGTCCGCTGCCCGATACCCGCGCCCGCCGTCCGCCACCGGCTACCTGCGGGTCGCTACTGGCGCATACGGTCTTGCTCGTCCTGATCTGACGCACCATCCCCCTCGTTCCATCCGAGCTCCTTCCACGCCACCGGTCTGAACATAAGATCGATCGCCAGCCAGATAGTCTTCGCAAACGGATACGATGCGACGACGCTGAGCAGCAGCACAACAGCACCGCCCCACTGGATCGCGGCCCACGGGGGATCGGGCCAGGTGATGAGGAGCACTACAAGAAAGCCAAACGCAAACACACCCTCCATCGCGATCAGGCTGACCATGTATGCACCGAGGAAGTAGTCGTTTTCCTCGCGGTCGAGGTGGAGCTTGCAGCGGGGGCACCGTTCCTTGAGGCGAAACCATGTTGCGAGCACCGGCCCGCCGCCGCAGTGCGGGCAGCGAAGCCTCATCGCCCGCCACATCATGCGGCTCGCCATGCGGAACGTTAGTCCTGGACGCGTTGCGGAAGTGGACATGGAGGACTACCGCAATCGCATTCTCAATCGCGAAAGATGCCGCGGTGCCGGAGCAGCGCCTCGACGAAATAGTAATCCGCGTAAACAATGCCCACATCTATCTCGGTATTCTGCGGCCGTCCCCCGACCGAATGCTGCAGTATCGCCGCACTCTTCGTTCCTTCGGTGAGGTATTCCGAGGTCAGAGAGACGAGAATTCTTTCGGCCGACGCGCGGTATCTGGCGGCGCCTTCAGGGTCCACAAAACGAGCAAGCTCGAGTAGCCCGGAAGCGGCGATTGCCGCCGCGGAGGCGTCGCGCTCGGTATTCGGTGCGCCAGGGTGCATGAGATCCCAGTAGGGAATCCCGTCAGGCGGCAGCCGGCCGATGAAATAGTCGGCAGTCTTCACGGCGGCCGCCAGCAGCTCGGGCCGTTTGACATGTCTGAACGACGCCGTGAGTCCGTGGATGGCCCACGCCTGGCCGCGTGACCACGCCGAGCTATCGGAGTATCCCTGCCAGGTAACGGTGCGCTCGAGAGCACCGGTGACGGGATCGAATAGAGCGACATGTGCAGTGCTGCCGTTCGCGCGGACATGGGTGCGCGCAGAAAGCAGCGCATGCTGTTCGGCCATTCGCCACCACTCGGGATTTCCTCCGTTGATGCCAGCCCAGAAGAGCATTTCAAGGTTCATCAGGTTGTCCACGATCACCGGGTATTTCCAGGCACTGCGCCGATCGGTCTGCCGCTCGGTATCCCACGACTTGATCGCCCCGACCCTGGGGTTGAATCGGGTAGCGAGCGAAGTACTCCCCGTCAGCACGACGTCCCGGTAGTGCGGGTTGCCTGTAAGAAGAAATCCATGGCCGAAAGTGTCGAACAGCATGAAGCCAAGATCGTGCGTCCTGGTGATGGTCTTTACCTCTTCCATTCCCATTGTCCACCGCTCGGCGAGCGCGCGCCATTCGGGATCGCGGGTGAGCTGATACATGTACCAGAGGCTCCCGGCAAAGAATCCGCTTGTCCATTGGGTGGCGGGGCGCACCGCCCAGCTTCCATCGGCACGCGTGAACCGCGGGAAGCCGGCACGCGGATCGAGCGTCGTCGCGGCCAGGCGGAGCTTTTTTGCGGCGTGGCCCAGTGCGCGTTCGGCGACCGAATCGGCCAGGATCCCCAGGCGCTCGCCCCGCTCCTCTGAAAAAGCGAGAGCCGTGCGGTGCGAGCGGGTGAGCTCGCGAGGAATCTTGTCCATCGCTCGCGCAAATGCGGGATCGCCGAGTGCGTCAGTAGCACTTCTCAGGATCAGTACATACTCCGATGGATCGACGGGTGCTAGTTCGCCGGCGGGGCGGGGCATCGCGGCGTCCGCGAACGGAGCGACGTAATGCACCGCCGCGCGCAGGCTCCCGCCTGCGGGCGCGACATATCGCCACAGGTCCACACCAGCGTGACGCCCCAGCTCGGCGAGCTCGCTCCATGCCTCAAGGTTGAAGAGGCTGTAGTGCAATGGTCTTGTTCGCGCCAGCTCCAGTGGCTGTCGGCCATCCGCAGTTATCTGCGATGCGATGCGCAACCTCGCACTTCGCCCGAGGACTTCGCGAGCGATCGGCATGTCACCGAGGTGAATGGCAAGGGAGGCGACCTGAACATCATACCAGGTACCGTGATTGTTCTCCGCGTCGCGCTCGTCCATTCCATTCCTGCTCGTCCGCAGCCAGCGCAGATAGTCGCGCAGCCAGGACGCGATGCCATTTCGCTCGGCCAGCGAAAGTCCCGGCGCGTTTTCGAGCAGGCGAAGAGCATCTACGAGCTGCGGCAGATGACGGGAATCAATTATTCCCAGGCCTCGGCCCTCGGTGACGCCGGGAATCGCCTGCGCAAATTGAAGGTGCGGATTCATTCGCGTCGCAGTGTCCAGGAACCACACGCGCAGCAGACTACCCGCGCGCCGGGCATACCGCTGGTCGGCCGAGAAGTAGTGGGCGAGTGCGAGCGTACCGACGGCGCCGATCATCTGCTGAAACCGTAATCCGTCGTGATCCACACGGGTTGTCGGATTCATCACTCCATCCCGGCGAACATATGGAAGTCCTCCAGGCTTCGTTGTATCCGGCCACCAGTACGGAGCAAGGCTCATGAAGTCGTGCCTGTTCCCGCTGGGTGGAAGGGTTTTTTTCTGCATTACCGTGTACGGGCCAACGAGCATCGAGCTGTCAGCGCTCCTGATCAGCGACAGGTAGGCCGGCGCGAACGGCGAGTTCCGCGAACGAAGGCTGAGCTTCGCGGCGGCGAGATTCTCGCCGCGCATGAGAATCGTACGCGGAACATCCGCGCCCGAAAAACGCGAATCGGTCGAACCTCTCATGGTCGCACAAGCCCCACAGGCGACGGCGGCCAACACGAGAATCGCTACTCGGGGAAGAGCTCCGGCCGCTCTCATACTGCGTTCGCCCCGGATGACTCGCTCCGTGACACCCCTTCCCACAGTCCCTGGAGATAGGTCGCGCCGAGCGCGCGATCATACAGTCCATAGCCCGGACGCCCGCGCTCGTCCCAGATCATGCGGCCATGATCGGGCCGCATCGGTCCCGCAAAACCCCTCTGATGCAGCGCTCGCATTACCTCGAACATGTCTACATCGCCAAGCGACGAAGGATGCGCTGTCTCATGAAAGCTGCGGGCTCCGGTTCGTTTGATATTCCGGCAGTGAACGAAATGAATTCGGCGAAGATCGCCGAGCCGGCGGGCCATCGCGGGCAGATCATTGGCGGGATCCGGGGCGAGCGAGCCGGTACAGAAAGTGACGCCGTTCGCCGGAGTGTCAACCATTCGAACTATACGCTCGAGAGCGGCACCGCTGGTGACGATTCGCGGCAGGCCGAGGATCGGCCAGGGTGGATCATCGGGATGGATGGCCAGCTTCACGCCGGCGCTCTCTGCGACTGGCGCGACGCGCAGGAGAAAATATTCGAGATGTTCCCAGAGCGCGTCTTCGCTGATGTCCGAGTAGGCGTTGCGCAGTGAAGCCAGGGCCGCCGCATCATACCGGGTCGACCATCCCGGCAGGTCGCTCGCTCCGATGGCGAGTTTGATTTCGGCGAGGGCGGCTTCATCGAACGCGAGTGCTGTCGAGCCGTCGGGAAGGCTCATCGCGAGGTCCGTGCGCATCCAATCGAATACCGGCATGAAGTTGTAGCACACAGTCGTTATGCCGGCCGCGGCAACGCTCTCAACACTTGCGCAGTAGTTGTCTATCAGTCGCTCGCGGGCTGGCCGGCCAAGCTTGATGTCCTCATGCACGGGAATGCTTTCGACAACAGCGAATCGGAGCCCAGCTTCGTCGATAGTGCTTGCGAGACGGTCGACATCGGGCGCCGGCCAGATCTCTCCAGGCGCGACGTCGTACAGAGCGCTGACTACACCGACAACAGCCGGTATTTGTCTCACATGGCGGAGGGGTATCGAATCACTCTGCCCGAACCAGCGGAATGTCATCTGCATCTGGCGACTCTATTTGACGTCAGGCCGGAGCCGGCCGGACGCGCTCGATCCGTCCCATGATAAGGACAAAGAGACCGGCACCGAGCGGTCCCATCAGCCCGACGATCACGTAGACCGGAGTATATGAGAAGTTATCCACCAGGTATCCGACGAAGAGCGTAAACAGCATGCTCGCGATGCCGGCGGCCATGCCTCCAATTCCGGCGACCGAGCCAACATCCTGTTTGGGAAAGCAGTCTGATGGAAGCGTTAGCACGTTGACGATCCAGCTCTGAAACGCAAACGCAATCAGGCTGATCGATGCGATGGCGACAGCGTCGCTGGTGGTAGTTACAACGCCGAAGACGCCAATCGGCACCAGCAGACTGCTGGTGATCATCACCGTCTTACGGGCGCGGTCGACGGTCCAGCCACGTTTTATCAAAAGGCTGGATATCCCACCTCCACTGAGATTCCCGATGTCGGCGAACAGAAACGGAATCCATGCCAGCAGACCGATGAGCGCGAGGCTGAAGCCGCGCTCGGTCTTGAGGTAGCTGGGAAGCCACGAGATGAGAAACCACCAGATGGGATCGGTAAAGAACCGCGCCGCGATCAGTGCGCGGACCTGCCGGTAGCGGAAAAGCGACGCCCACGGGCGGCGTGCTCCGGCGGGGGCCGTTTCCTGGCCGGATACGATGCTGGTGCGCTCCTTCTCGGTAAGCCGCGGGTGCTCAGCCGGTACGTAGTAGAAGAAGTACCAGAGGACCATTACCATGGCGGAAAGCGATGCGCCGATAAAAAATGCGTAGCGCCATCCGAAGGTCAGTGCGACGTATACGATGAGCGGCGGTGCAACCACGGCGCCGATGCTGGCGCCACTGTTGAAGATTGCCATCGCGAACGCCCGCTCGCGGATCGGGAACCATTCAGCCACCGCCTTGGCGGCGCCGGGCCAGTTGCCTGCTTCGCCAAGGCCAAGGAGAAACCGGAACCCGGCCAGTGCAACCACAGTTCCGGCGATCGAGTGAAGCATCGATGCCATCGTCCACAGTCCCACAAACAGCATGAACCCGGCTCTCGTGCCGATGCGGTCCAGCACGCGCCCGGACAGCGCCTGCGAGATTGTATACGCGACGAGAAATGTCGTCACCACGCGCGAGTAGGCGACGTTGTTCATGCCGAACTCGGCCATGATCGTCGGTGCAAGCACCGCGAGCGTCATCCGGTCGATGTAATTGATGATCGTCAGCATGCAGATCATGCCGATCATGTACCAACGCAGCCCCCGGATCTGTCCTGGCTTCGGCCCGACCGGTGTCACGTCCGCTGCAGCCCCCCCAACCCCCCCCCGACCGATCTCACGTCCGCTCGCAGTCACGCCAGCCCCTGCCGGGCAGGTGTTCGCGCCGCCGCCAGGAAATCCTCACGCGCGGGCGTGAACACATCGATAAGCATCCCGTCCTCGAGCGCCACGACGCCGTGGACGAGATTCGCGGCAACAAAAAAACAATCGCCGGTTTCGAGTATCGTGGTCACTTCGTCCACTGTCGCCTCGAAGCTGCCCCGGGCGACGAACGTCACCTGCCGGTGTGGATGGTGATGCAGCGCGCCGATACCGCCCTTGTGGAACTCGACGTGTACGAGCATGAGGTCGGGCCCGTAGCCGAGAATCTTGCGGCGCACTCCGTCACCGACAGTGTCCCACTCTAATTCCGCGCTGCGGACGAACGAACTGGATGATGACACCGACTCTCCGGTCAGCTATGATGGCTTGCGCGCGACTCTGCTTCAGATGAAGTAAAGGCCGCCGTTGATCTCGACCGATTCGCCAGTGATGTAGGACGACGCGTCGGACGCGAGAAAAAGAACCGCGTTTGCGACGTCTTCGGGTGTGCCTTCGCGCCCGGCGGAAGTACGGCCGGCGACGGCCTTGCGCACTTCAGCGGAAGTGAATGTGTCGTGAAACGTGGTGTCGATCATGCCCGGCGAGACGCAGTTCACGCGTATCCTGCGCGCCGCCAGCTCCTTCGATAGTCCGCGGGTCAACGTCAGGACCGCACCCTTTGCCGCCGAATAGGCGAGAGCGCCGCCTCCGCCGCCGTCGCGCGCGGCAAGCGATGCCAGGTTGATAATCACGCCTCCGTCGGCGAGATACGGTGACACCGCCCTGGTGACGAGGAATACGCTCTTGAGGTTCAGGTTCATCACCTCGTCCCAGAACGGCTCGTCCATTTCCTCCAGCTTTTTCCTCGCAACGAGGCCGCCGGCGTTGTTGACCAGGATGTCGATGCGATCGCCGTACGCTGCGCGCGTTTCCGTGACAAGGAGACCCACGTCTTCACGGCTGGACACGTCGGCGTAAATCGCCGTCGCCTTGCCACCAGTTGCCGCGACTTCACCGACGACGGACTCTGCCTGTTCCGCACTGCTGTGGTAGTTGACGACTACCGAGGCGCCGCTCGCCGCCAGATTGAGTACGATGGCGCGGCCGATATCCCTCGCTCCGCCAGTAACGAGCGCAACCTTGCCCGTCAGGTCAACCTGCATCGGCCTCTTTCCGTTCACGGCTGCCGCGCTTGCTGAGTCGACGGCGCTTTGACGCCGCGGACTGACATGTTGCCGGTCCACTGGTACGTCTCTCCGGCGTGTGTCACCCGATGTGCGGCCGTGTCCGACGCGGTGCCATTGGCCACCATCACCGTCCAGCGAAGTCCATTCTCGCCCGTGACCTCGACGACGGAACCATCGGCATCATGCCCGATCACACGCACGCTGTATATTTGCCCCCGCGCGCGCTCAGAACGTTCCTGCGATTCGCTGAAGTAACCATGCGGCTCGATCACGGACGCAAAAAGGTGATTCGCCGAACGGCGGCGCAACATCATCACCGGCTCGGGGATGAGGTTGAAGTTCGGATCATTGGCGCCGGTGCGGCCGAACGACACGCGTGTCCCGGGAGCGCCGGCCGCTGTCACCGAGTAGTAACGGCTGCCGTCGAGCCAGGTGAGTTTCACGGCCTCATCGGTGGTGCCGCTGGCCTCGTTCCATATGTGCTGGTATCCGGATGCAGACCCCAGCGGCGCCTGCCTGGCTGCGTTCGGCGTGTACTTCACGTTCGTCGCGATCAGCTGCCCGCGAAAATGAATCGGGTAGTCGTAGTTGTGCTCTGCAGAGCTCGTCAGACGGTAGAGATCGACCACGACGGGGTACTTCAGCCTTTGGTCGCGCACGAGAAGCATGGTGCGCTGCATCCCGGTTCCGCCGTAATGACGGTTCGCGCGCGCGCTCATCGCCTGAATGTTCGG
>Ga0183260_10003916_pt1 | contig 11942 bp, 12 predicted proteins | sample AntDrymUQ4972206_2_FD_129768 | JGI IMG/M metagenome (GOLD analysis project Ga0183260, IMG submission 129768) | Polar desert sand microbial communities from Dry Valleys, Antarctica - metaG UQ497 (22.06) (version 2) (version 2) | ecosystem: Environmental > Terrestrial > Soil > Desert | place...
CATGAACTCGTCGGTGCCGGGCAGCTGTACGACATAGCTGACGTTGCCGTCGGCGTCGGTCAGCGCCTGGATCGAGATCACGCCGTTCTCGACGCTGCCGTCGGCGGTGGTGCCGAGGTCGTCGATCAGGTCGCCGAGGTCGTGGGGGGCGTCGTAGTCGAACACGTCGAGCGGGTAGCCGTCGTTGAGGTCGCCCTCGTAGTCGCCGAACAGCAGGTCGCCGAGGTCGTCGGCCGCGGATCCGGTGTCGGGGTGGAAACCGTCGAGCCCGAGCGCGTCCATGAGCGGCGCGAGCAGCGGGTTGTCGCCCATCCCGTCGAGGAGCCCGCCCCCGCCGTTGACCAGCGTTTCGACGATCTCGGGGTGGTCCTCGAGGAACGCGATCAGCTCCTCGTCGCTCATCCCGCCCAGCCGCAGCCCGCCGTAGGCCAGTCCGCCCGCGAGCACCACCGCGGGCAGGTGCACGCCGATGACGAACCCGAGGCCGTAGGAGAGGGTCTCGATCGCGGCATGACGCAGGTCGTCGGCGGTCCGGTAGATCTCGACGACGCCGACGAAGCAGAAGCTCTGGGCCTCGATGGTGGCGGCCCGGACGACCAGTCCGCGCGGGCCGTACGTCGCGTCGAGGATGGCCGCCTCGGCGGCGGCGAACGAGTCGGGCGACAGGATGGCGGAGGCGATCAGGTCGCCGTCGGCGGCCTCGAGCTTGTCGTCCCACGCGGCCTCGACCAGACGGCTGCCGGTGGCGCTGTAGAGCCGGCCCAGGCGCTCGATGTCGTCGTACGTCGCCTCGATGCCGCCGGTGCCGCCGCTGACGTCGATCGCAGGCAGGCTCCCGGACTCGTCGCCCATCAGGCCCCTCCCTCGATGTCTCGGCCTTCGACCAGCGGGAGCGTGAACAGCCCGAGGTCACGGGCGTCGCGCTGTCGCAGCACGCTGGTCGCGTCGCGACCCGGCCGCAGCTCGTGCCAGCCGTCGTCGAAGAGCAGCCAGGCGGAGACAGCCGGCGTGTCGGGGCGGTCACGGCGGGTGGTGAGCAGCCGGAGCCGGCCGCGGCAGGCGCCGCCGAGGGTCTGCAGCAGCGCGAGCATCTGTTCGGAGTCGGCGGGGCGTACCTGGCGCGGCTCCCCCATCCGGACGGCCCCGAGGTGGGCGGCGGCCATCGGCGCGAGCAGGTCGGTGCGCCGCTCCCGGTGGGCCTTGTCGCATCCGGCCAGCAGCTCGCTGGGCAGCGAGACGTAGTCGGGGAGCTCCAACGGGGCCGGCTCGGGCACCCACGGCTCGACGGTCACGGCCCGGGTGAGCTGGGAGACCCACAGCCGCGGGTCGAACCACGCCAGCTCGAAGTCGAGAGCCGCGCCGGTGGACAGCTGGGCCACCAGGCCCGGCCGCACGCCGAACCACGACCGCAGCCGCACCTCACCCGCCCGTCATACGGCGGCGACGTCGAGCACGACCGAGAGCGGCCCGCCCGCGAGCGTCTGGAGCGCCACCGTGACGCCCGGGTCGAGTGCGCCGGTGTCGTCGAGCATCCCCTGCCCGGCCAAGGACGCGCGGCCGCCGTCGGGCCCCTCGTCGTCGGCGCGTGCCAGCTCCCGGGTCACCTGCTCGCGGGCCCGGCTCTGCCGGGTGCCGGCCAGCCGGTCGGCCAATCTGTCGGCCCGTCGGTCCCTCGTGACGGGACCGCCGTCCGTCCTGACCGGGAGCGGCACGTTGCCGGCGAGTCGTGCGGCGACCACCAGCTCCGCCAGCCCGAGCGACACCCGGTGTGGCACGCCGGGAGACGTGGCATCGGGGCCGGCGGCGGTGACGCGCAGCACGGGGCTCACAGTCGCACTCCCGGGACCACGTCGGGCATGTCGAGCCAGTCCTTGTGACCCGGCGGCGGGGTCGGGGTCTCGGCGAGGCGCTTGTCGTCCTCGTCGCCGGGTGTGAGGGCGTCCTTGATGCCGCCTGCGATGGCGGAGACGGCGTCCTTGATCCGGCTCACCGCCTCGCCGATGATCGCGCGGACCTGCCGCTCGATGGCGGCGATCAGGTCGAGCAGCCGCTGCACCTCGGCCGCATGGTCGCGGATCCTCTCGGCGGCCTCGTCGTATTCGCGGGCGACGCCGAGCAGCTCGTCGCGACGCTCGCGGGCGTGGGCGCGCATCCGGTCGCCGGCGACCGACACCCACGGGCTGGTCTCGCTCGCGGTGTGGAGCTCGTCGGCCTCGGACCGCAACTGCTCCGCGCGGCGCTCGAGACGTTCCGCGACCTCGCGGATCTTGTGTGGCTCTCCGTACATGTAGACAGGTTCCCCGGTCTCGAGGTCGCCCAAACCCGTCGCCGCCGCAACTGTGGAGAACGGCTCAGGTATTGCGGTGGAAGGCGAGCTCGAGGCCGCGCAGCGTCAGGTGCGGCAGATGGTGGGTGAAGCAGCCGCACTCGTCGGCGACGAGGTGGGCCAGGTAGCCGGTCGAGATGACGCTTACGTCGGACGGCTCGACGCCGAGCTCGGCGGTCATCCGCGCGACCAGTCCCTCGACCTGGCTGGCGACGCCGAAGACCATGCCGGACTGCAGCGCCTCGACGGTGTTCTTCGCGACGACCGACCGCGGCCGTAGCAGCTCGACCTTGCGGAGCTGGGCGCCGCGGGCGCCGAGCGCCTCCAGGGACAGCTCGAGACCCGGGGCGATCGCGCCGCCGACGTACTGGCCCTGCGCGTCGACCACGTCGAAGGTGGTGGCGGTGCCGCCGAAGTCGACCACGATCGCGGGGCCGCCGAGATCGGTTGCGGCGGCGAGGGCGTTGAGAATGCGGTCGGTGCCGACCTCGCGGGGGTTGTCGGTGCGGACCGGGATGCCCGTCCGTACGCCGGGTTCGACGATGACGCGCGGCACGTCGCCGAAGTGGCGCACGACCATGTCGCGCCACTCATGCAGCACGGCCGGGACGGTGCTGCAGACCGCGATGCCGGCGATCTCGGCGACCCGGTCGTCCAGCAGCCCGCGCAGCAGCACGGCCCACTCGTCCGCCGTACGACGATCGTCGGTGGCGACCCGCCAGTCGGCGGTGACGGTGCCGTCGTCGACCAGCCCCAGCACGGTGTGGCTGTTGCCGATGTCGGCGGCGAGGATGGTCACTGCTCCACCAGGTCCAGGCCGAGGTCGAACACGTTCACCGAGTGGGTGAGCGCGCCGACCGAGATGAAGTCGACGCCGGTCTCCGCGACGACCCGGGCTCGTTCGAGGGTGAGCCCGCCGGACGCCTCGAGGCTGGCGCGGCCGGCATTGATCGACACGGCTTCCGTCATCACCTCTGGCGACATGTTGTCGAGCAGGATCCGGTCGCAGCCGGCGTCGAGCAGCTCACGGAGCTGGTCGAGGTCGGTCACCTCGACCTCGACGGGAAGGTCGGGGAACTGCTCGCGCACCGCCCGGTAGGCGGGCACGACGCCACCCGCGGCGATCACGTGGTTGTCCTTGACCATCGCCATGTCGGCCAGGCCGAACCGGTGGTTGACGCCACCACCGCAGCGCACGGCGTACTTCTGCAGCGCCCGCCATCCGGGCAGCGTCTTGCGGGTGTCGAGCACGCGGGCGCGGGTGCCCTCCAGCGCCGCGACCCAGTGGGACGTCGCGGTGGCGACGCCAGAGAGGTGGCTGGCGAAGTTGAGGGCGGTGCGTTCGGCGGTGAGCAGTCCGCGGGCCGGCCCGGACACGGTCATCACCCGGTCGCCGGTGGCGACCACGGTGCCGTCGGGCACGCGGTCGCTGACGGTGACCTCGTCACCCAGCACGAGGCGGAAGACGAGCTCCGCGATGCCGAGACCGACGACCACGCCCGGCTCGCGGGCGGTGAAGTCGCCGACGGCCTGCGCGTCCTCGGGGATGGTGGCGACGCTGGTGGTGTCGAGGTCGCCGTCTCCCGGGAGGTCCTCCTGCAGCCCGCGCATCGCGTGGTCGACGACCTCGCTGACGTCGAGCCCGGCGCCCTCGATCTCGAGGGTGAGGTCGCGCGGGAACCTGGTGTGGAACCTCATGCGGCACCTCCGTCGGTGGCCAGGGCCGGGTGGAACGTCGTCACCGGACGCCCGCGCTCGAGGACGACGTCGACGTGACCGGCCCACCGTTCGTCGTCGCGCTGGGGATGGTCCTCGCGCCAGTGGGAGCCGCGGGTCTCCTCGCGGAGCGTCGCCGCCGCCGCCAGGGCGCTGCTGACGGTGATCAGATTCGTGGTCTCCCACGCGTCGGGGCCCGGCTCGTGGTGGCGCTCGGCGACGAGCGCGTCGAGGTCGCCGATCGCGTCGGCGAGACCCACCTCGTTGCGCAGTACGCCGACCTCGCCGGTCATCACCTCCTGCACGTGGGGCCGCAGCGTGCCGGGCACCAGACCGGGCCGGCGGTGGTCGACGGCCGGCTCCGCCCACGCACGCAGCTCACCGGGCAGCACCTCCGCGATCCGCCGCGAGAACACCAACCCCTCCAGCAACGAGTTCGAGGCAAGCCGGTTGGCGCCGTGGACGCCGGAGCAGGCGACCTCGCCGGTGGCGTAGAGACCGGGCAGGTCGGCGCGCCCCCACAGGTCGGTCGCGACCCCGCCCGACGCGTAGTGCTGGGCCGGGGCGACCGGGATCAGGTCGGTGACCGGGTCGACGCCGTGGGAGCGGGCGGTCGCGAGGATGGTCGGGAACCGCTTCTCCCAGAACGCATCCCCCAGGTGTCGGGCGTCGAGCCACATGTGGGGCTTGCCGGTGTCGTTCATCCGGCGGGTGATCGCCTTGGCGACCACGTCGCGCGGCGCGAGGTCGGCCATCGCGTGGACACCCTCCATCAGCCGCCGGCCGTCCCAGTCGACGAGGAACGCACCCTCGCCCCGTACGGCCTCGGAGATCAACGGCTGCTGCCCCTGCGAATGAGGTCCCAGCCACATCACGGTCGGGTGGAACTGCACGAACTCCAGGTCACGCAGCCGGGCGCCGGCACGGAACGCGAGCGCCATGCCGTCGCCGGTCGTCACCGACGGGTTGGTGGTCTGCGAGAACACCTGGCCCAGCCCGCCGCTGGCCAGCACGACGGCGCGGCACAACACCCGGCCGACGCCGTCGACCTGGCCCTCGCCGAGCACGTGGAGCGTCACGCCGGCGACCGCGCCGTCGGCGGAGGTGAGCAGGTCGACGGCCAGCGCGTGCTGGATGACCTCGATCTCCGGCGCCCGCTCGACCGCGGCGATGAGCGCCCGCTGGATCTCGGCCCCCGTCGCGTCACCACCGGCATGGGCGATCCGGTCGCGGTGATGGCCGCCCTCGCGGGTCAGGGAGAGTACGCCGTCGTGCTGGTCGAACACGGCGCCCCAGCTGATCAGCTCGTGGACGGCGTCCGGCCCCTCGTTGACCAGGATCCGTACCGCTTCGCGATCACACGCACCGGCGCCCGCCACGAGGGTGTCGTGCTCGTGCTGGTCGGGGGTGTCACCGGGACCGAGCGCCGCAGCGATGCCGCCCTGCGCCCACTGCGTCGAGCCGGCGTTCAGCACGTCCTTGGTGACCACGAGGATCCGACCGACCTGGCCGTAGAGCCGGAGCGCGGCGGTCAGCCCGGCGATGCCGGAACCGATCACGACGACGTCGGCCGACGTGGTCCAACCGGGCTCGGGGGCCTCGAGGCGGGACGGGATCCCGGTATCGCTCACCGGCTGATGATGTCACCACGCGTGAGGTTCGGATCACCCAAGGTCTCGGCGGGGTCGAACCCGGTCGCCAGGATGGCGTTGCCGGCGTCGACGAACACCACGCTGGGCGGAAGTCCATCGCCTCCGCGGTGTCCATCTGGCCGTAGCCGATGAGGATGACCACGTCGCCGGGGTGGACCAGCCGGGCGGCGGCGCCGTTGATGCCGAGCACCCCGGAGCCGCGCTCCCCCGCGATCGTGTAGGTCTCGAGCCGGGCGCCATTGGTGACGTCGACGATGTGGACCAGCTCGCCCGGCAGCAGGTCGGCCGCGTCGAGCAGGTCCTGGTCGACGGTGACCGAGCCGACGTAGTGAAGGTCGGCCTGCGTGACGGTCGCGCGGTGGATCTTGCTCTTCATCATCGTGCGCAGCATCAGCGGTCCCCCAGGGTGAGCGCGAGGTTGTCGATCAGCCGGGTGGTGCCGACGCGCGCGGCGACCAGGATCCGGGCCGGGGTGCCCGGCGGTGGGTCGACTGGCAGCTTGGCCAGGTCGGGATCGGTGATCACGAGGTAGTCAGGGTCGACCCCGTGAGCCGCGCCGATCTCGCTGCGCGCCGCGTTCAGCGCGGCGTCGTACCCGTTCGGCGCGGCAGCGCGGGCGGCGTACAGCGCGCGGCTGAGAGCGGTCGCTTGACGGCGCTGCTCGGGCTCGAGGTAGCGGTTGCGGGACGACAGCGCGAGGCCGTCGTCCTCGCGCTGGGTCTCGGCGCCGACCACATCGACTGCCAAGCACAGGTCCGCGACCATCCGGCGGATCAGGACGAGCTGCTGGAAGTCCTTCTCGCCGAACACCGCGACGTCGGGGCGTACCAGTCCGAACAGCTTCGCGACGACGGTGAGGACCCCGCGGAAGTGGCCGGGCCGCACCTGGCCCTCGAGCATCTCGGCCAGCGGGCCGGGCGACACCGTCACCAGCGGCTCCCCGCCGGGGTAGACCCCGCCCGGGGCCGGGGCGAACACCACGTCGACGCCCTCACGCTCGCAGAGCTTGAGGTCGGCGTCGAGGGTGCGCGGGTAGCGGTCGAGGTCCTCACCCGCACCGAACTGGAGCGGGTTCACGAAGATCGAGGCCACGACCCGGCCATCGGTCCCGACCTCGGCGCGGGCGCGCGCCATCAGGCTGGCGTGGCCCTCGTGGAGCGCCCCCATCGTGGGGACCAGCGCGATCCGACTGCCGGAGCGGCGCGTCTCGGCGAGCAGGTCCGCGAGCTCCCCGCGGGTGCTCGCGACGACGGGCTGCGTCATCGCAGCGTGCGTGTGGCGGGGCTGACCGTCTGGTCGAGCAGGGCGCGGATCTTGGCGGCGCGGATCGGGAGCAGCCGGCCGTCGGTCACGACCCGGTCGAGGGTCGAGCGAGCCATCGCGACGTACGACGGGAGGGTGTCGGGCGCGTTGCGCGCGACCTCCGCGAGGTGGTCGCGCACGGTCTCGACGTCGCCGCGCACGATCGGCCCGGTCAGCGCGGAGTCGCCCTGGTCGAGGGCGTTGTCGAGGGCGGCCTGGAGCAGCGGCCGAAGCGTGTCGGCGGGCTGGTCGGCACCGGAGGCCGAGAGCAGCTCCATCGCCTCGGTGACGAGGGTGACGAGGTGGTTGGCACCGTGGGCGAGACCCGCGTGGTAGAGCGCGCGTTTGTCCTCGGGCACCCAGACCGGGCGGCCGCCGAGGTCGGTGACCAGCCGCTCGGCCACGTCACGCTCGGCGTCGCCGACGGTGACGCCGTAGACGCAGCCGGCCAACCGTGGCAAGTCGATGTCGGTGCCGGTGAAGGTCATGGCGGGGTGGAGGGCGACGGTGCGGGCGCCGACCTCGACCGCCGGCGCGAGGACCGCGAGGCCATGGCGGCCGGAGGTGTGGACGACGTACTGGTCCTCGCGAATCGCGCCGCTGGCGGCGAGCATCGCGACGACGTTGGGGAGCATGTCGTCGGGGACCGTGAGCAGGAGCAGGTCGCAGCCGCGGGCGACGGCCGACGGCTTCCTGGTGGGGACGCCGGGAAGCAGGGCCGCGATGCGGTTGTGTGAGGCATCGGACTCACCGGCGGCGGCAACGATCTCGTGGCCGGCGGCCCGGAGGGCGGCGGCGAGGACGGCACCCACGCGACCGGCGCCGATGACGCCGATCCGCAGTGGATCGTCCTGGGGTGCAGGCACGGTGGAACTGCTCATGGGTCGAACCTCTCGTTTCAGTCCCTCCGCCATCTGCCCCCCAGGTTGTGCTGGGTGCGGACCGGTACGGGTACCAGACGATTGCTCCGTTGCTCAGTGCACGTCGAGGCTACGCGTACCGCAACCCATGAGGGAACCGATCGCGGGAGTCGGGTGGGTCACACTGCGACCGCTCCTGAGCGCTCCCGGGACGCTCTGGGAGGATGCCGGGCATGGAGCCCCGCCGCCGTGTCGCCGTGCTGCTCGCCGGCGGCACCGGCACCCGGATCGGCACAGTCGTCAGCGGAGGCACGCCCAAGCAGCTGCTCGAGGTCGGTGGCCGGACGCTGCTGGAGCATGCGCTGCGCGCCTTCCACGCCCATCCGGACGTCGACGCGATCACGCTGGTCATGGCGGTCGACCACCTCGATGCTGCCCGGGCGATCGTCGAGCGGGGCGGGTACGCCGACAAGGTGACCGCGGTCGTGGCGGGCGGGCGGAACCGCAGCGACAGCACTGTCGCGGCGCTGGCCACGCTGCCCGACGAGCCGTGCCTGGTGCTGGTCCACGACGCGGCCCGGCCGCTGCTCACCGCGCGGATCATCGGCGACTGCTTCGAGTCGCTGGCGTCGTACCCCGTGGTGAACGTGGCGATCGAGACCGCTGACACGATCGTGGTGGTGGATGCCCGAGGACGCGTCCGCGACACCCTCGACCGGTCGGTGCTGCGGCGGGTGCAGACCCCGCAGGGCTTCCGCTCCGAAGTGCTGCGGGAGGCCTACGAGCTGGCCGCGCAGGACCCGCACTTCACGGCGACCGACGACTGCGGCGTGGTGATGCGCTACCTGCCCGACCAGCCCGTGGTGGTCGTGCCGGGCGACGAGCGCAACCTCAAGGTGACGACACCGGTCGACCTCGAGGTCGTCGCCGCACTGCTCGCCGCCGACGAAGCCTAGGGCGTTGCTGCCGACGTGCTACTCCTCGAGTAGACCCTCGGAGACGAGGAAGTCGCGGGCGACGTCCTCGGCCTGCTCGCGGTCGACGGCCACGCGGCCGTTGAGCTCGGTGAGAATCGCGGTCGTCAACGCCGCCATCAGCGGGTTGAGGATGTCGGCGAGGTCGGGGTTGACATCGAGGAACTCGGTGCTGACCGCAGGGACCAGATTCTGGGCCGGCTGGATCTGCTGGTCGTCCTCGAGGACGACGAGGCCCTGCGACTCCAGGGTGCCGTCGGTGGTGCTGGTCTCGCCCAGCTCCACTTCGCCGTTGAGCACCGCCTGATAGGTCTGGTCACTGGCGTAGCCGAGCGGCAGCACCTCGACGATGTCGATGCCGTACTGGTCGGACAGGCCGCCCTCGCAGTCGAGTCGTCCCTCGCAGTCGGGGGCCGCGGCCAGCGTGACCGACATGCCCTCGAGGTCGGAAAGCGTGGTGACGCCCTCGGCCTCGGAGAACTCCTGGGTCACGAAGAACGCGTTGGTGTCGGTGGCCGGCGAGACCTCGAGCAGGCTGATGCCGGCGCCGTCGAGCAGGTCGGCGCCGTCGGAGGCGAGCTGCGCGCCGTCGCCTGCCTCGAACGGCTCGGCCTTGGCACCGTTCTCGCGGGCGTTGAGGAAGTTGACGATGCCGCCGACGTACTCGGGCACGACGTCGATGTCGCCCGGGAAGGTCGCCATGTAGGCGTCACGCGCGTCGACGAGCTTGACGTCGGGCTCGTAGCCGGCGTCCGCCAGCAGCAGCGTGTACATCTCCGCCATCAGTTCAGCCTCGGGGAAAGCCTGCCCCGAGATCGAGACCGGCCCGCCGCCCGATGCTGCGGGCTCGTCGGTGTTCTCCTCGGGGGCGAGGTCGTCGCCGGCGCACCCGGCGAGCAAGAGAGAGCCAGCGGCGAGGGCCGCGGCCAAGGAACGTCGAAGCGTCATGGCACTACCTTCTGTGTCCCGCGACCGCAAGGGTCGCGCGTGTCCGGTGCGGGGAGCCCCGCTAGCGACCGACGGAGCCGGCTGCCGTGCTCAGCGTACGGCTGTCGTCCGACATCTCGTCCACTCGATCGGGTGAACCGGCGCCCGGCGGGGTCGCCGCGCGCTGCGCCAGGGCGGCCACCAGCTCGAGAATGAGGGCCACTGCGGCCACGACCACGGCCCCGGCGATGCCCTTGCCGTAGTTGGTCCGGAAGAAGCCGTCGGTGATTACGCGGCCCAGCCCGGGCCCGGCGACGAGGGCGGCGATGGTCGCGGTCGCCCAGACCTGCACGAGCGCCAGCCGTACGCCGGAGACGACGAGCGGCAGCGCGAGCGGCAGTTCGACCCGGAAGAACTGCTGCCGCCCGGTCATCCCCATTCCGCGGGCCGACTCCTTCACCTCGGGCGCCACCTCACGGACCGCGACGTAGGAGTTGGTGATGATCGGCGGCAGCGCGAACAGCGCCAGCGCGATCAGGGTGGCCAGGCCGGCGCGGCCGTAGGGCCCGAACTCACCGCGGCCGGGGAAGTCGAAGGTGACCAGCAGGGCCAGCAGCGCGAAGGTCGGTACGGCGCGGCCGATGTTGCTGATGTTGATCGCCAGGAACCCGCCGCGTCCGAGGTGTCCCAGCCACAGGGCGAGCGGCAGCCCGATCACGAGCGCCAGCGCCAGCGCGGTGACGCTGAGCAACAGCTGCTCCAGCAGCAGTTCGAGCATGCCGCCGCTGCCCGACCAGTTCGCGCCGGTGGTCAGGTAGTCCCAGGTATCTCCGAGGACCGTCATGTCGTGACCCCCCTCGTCCACGGTGTGAGGACGCGCTGGGCCAGCACCAGCAGCACGTCAAGCACGACGGCGAGCACCACGCACAGGACGGCGGCGGCGAGCAGCTCGGCCCGGAAGTTGGTGTTGACGCCGTCCTTGATCAGGTTGCCGAGGCCGCCGTAGGCGACCAAGGAGCCGACCGTGGTCAGCGCGACCGTGGAGACGGTGGCGACGCGCAGCCCGGCCATGATCACCGGCAGCGCGAGCGGGAGCTCGATGCGCAGCAGCAGCCGGCCGGCGCCGTATCCCAGACCGGTTGCGGACTCACGCACGTCGTCAGGCACCGATCGCAACCCCTCGAGGATGCTGCGGACCAGGATCGTCAGCGCGTAGAGGCCGAGACCGATCACCACCGTCGTCGCGGACAGCCCGGTGAAGGGAACCAGTAGCGGGAACAGCGCCAGTGACGGGATGGTGTAGAGGCCGGTGCTCACGCCCAGGATCGTCGCCTCGAACCGCGGGTAGCGCCGGGCGAGCAGCGCCAGGGGGAAGGCGAGCAGGATGCCAAAGGCGACCGACGCGACGGTGATCAGGATGTGCTCGACGGTGGCGTCGATCAGGTCGGCTTGGCGGTCCACGAGGTACTGCCCGCAGATCCACTCGTTGGTGAGTCGGCTGTAGCAGCTCGGCTCAACAGCAGCCGCCGGTAGGGTCACGCGCATGGACGTTACCGCCAGTGGGCCGGATGCGCCGCCGATGATCCGGCTCACGGGTGTCGGGAAGACCTACCCCGACGGCACCGTGGCGGTCCACGAGCTCGATCTGTCAGTGGGGGCGGGCGAGATGGTCGTCCTGGTCGGCCCGTCGGGTTGTGGCAAGTCGACGACGCTGAAGATGATCAACCGGCTGATCGAGCCGACCACCGGCACCATCGAGCTCGACGGCGCGGACGTCACGCACGCCGATCCGGTCGAGCTGCGGCGCGGTATCGGCTACGTCATCCAGCAGGTCGGTTTGTTCCCCCACCAGTCCATCGAGACCAACGTCATGACGGTGCCGCTGCTCTACGGCGAGTCGAAGTCGACCGCCCGCATCCGCGCCCACGAGCTGATGGAGCTGGTCGGGCTCGACGCGAAGACGTACGCCGGCCGCTACCCGCACCAGCTGTCCGGAGGCCAGCGGCAGCGAGTCGGCGTGGCCCGGGCACTGGCCGCCAATCCGCCCGTGCTGCTGATGGACGAGCCCTTCGGGGCAGTCGACCCCGTCGTACGCCTGCGGCTGCAGGACGAGTTCCGGGGGCTGCAACAGGAGCTCGGCAAGACCGTCGTACTGGTCACCCACGACATCGACGAGGCCGTGAAG
>Ga0183260_10003917_pt1 | contig 11941 bp, 13 predicted proteins | sample AntDrymUQ4972206_2_FD_129768 | JGI IMG/M metagenome (GOLD analysis project Ga0183260, IMG submission 129768) | Polar desert sand microbial communities from Dry Valleys, Antarctica - metaG UQ497 (22.06) (version 2) (version 2) | ecosystem: Environmental > Terrestrial > Soil > Desert | place...
TGACCTTGGCGGTGTAGATGTCCTTGTCGGACGTCTTGTCGGGCGTGCGCTCGAAGTAGACACCCGGCGAGCGGACGAGCTGGGAAACAACGACACGCTCGGTGCCGTTGATGATGAACGTGCCCTTGTCGGACATCAGCGGGAAGTCGCCCATGAACACGGTCTGGCTCTTGATCTCGCCGGTCTCGGTGTTCATGAACTCCGCGGTCACGAAGAGCGGCGCGGCGTAGGTAAAGTCCTTTTCCTTGCACTCGTCGACGGAGTACTTGGGGGGCTCGAAGCGAGGCTCGGCAAACGACAGCGACATCGTGCCGGAGAAGTCCTCGATCGGGGAGATCTCCTCGAAGATCTCCGTGAGGCCGGACTTGGTCGAGACCGGGCGGCCGGCGTCGAGGTCGTCCTGGACCCGTGCGCGCCAGTCGTCGTCACCGACGAGCCAGGAGAAGCTGCGCGTCTGCAGGTCGAGAAGCCGCGGGACCTCTCGGGCCTCGGCGATCTTTGCGAAGGAGATGCGGCGCGGGGCGCCGACTGAAGCGGTGGATGTGTTGCTGCTGGCGATGCGGGGGGCGGCGGTGCGGGGGGCGGTGCGCGAGGCGGCCAAGAGTGGTCCTTCCGAGTGCTCGCGGAATCAGACTCGATCCGGGTCGGGCACCGACCCGGACGCTGCCTCCGGGCATCCCGAACGGACCCCGTCAAGGGGCCGGATCAGCAGGAGGGCAGCGAACTGCTCATAGTAGCCACACAGCGCGCCAATGTCGACCCGGGGGTGGATGGTCACCTCGGGCCTGCGCGATGAGGATGACCCGTCAACGCCGACACGTCAAGCGCTCGCCCGGCGTGGCGTTGCCGGGGGGGCCTCTCGGCGTCAGCTCTCACCCGGCCGCCGCCCGTCGGCCCGCGCCACGTAAACGTGGCGGAGTGCGTCTTACGCGGCGCGTACCCCCCGTGAACCCTCGCCCTGCCACGTAAAGGTGGCGCGGCGGCGCGCGGCGGCCCGGTGGTGAGCAGATGCCGAGGGCGGCCACCTCAGTAACGCAGGTGGCCGCCCTCGGCGGGTTGTGCTCGAACGGCTAGCGGGTCACTTGACCGAGACGGACGCTCCGGCCGCCTCGAGGGACTCCTTGGCCTTTTCGGCAGCTTCCTTGGTGACGTGCTCCAGGACCGCCTTGGGTGCGGCCTCCACCAGCTCCTTGGCCTCCTTGAGACCGAGGCTGGTAAGCGAGCGCACCTCCTTGATGACCTGGATCTTCTTGTCGCCGGCCGCGTCGAGCACGACGTCGAACTCGTCCTGCTCCTCCACTGCCTCGGCCTCGCCGGCACCACCGGCGCCGGGGGCGGCGGCGACGGCGACCGGTGCGGCCGCGGTCACGCCGAAGGTGTCCTCGAACTCCTTCACGAACTCACTGAGCTCGAGCAGCGTCATCTCCTTGAACGCGTCGAGCAGGTCTGCGGTGTCGATCTTCGCCATGGTGGCGGTCCTTCCTCTTCTCGGGCGGCAGGGTGGGTGCCGCTGCCGGGTGATGCATCACGGGATTGCGCGGGTCGAGCGATCAGGCGTCGGCAGGTGGTTCCGGCTCGGCAGCGGCCAGGTCGGCAGCGGCTGGCTCGTCAACGGCCGGCTCGTCAGCGGCCGGCTCGTCAGCAGGTGCGTCGCCAACCAGGACGCCGGGATCCTCCGCGCCCTTGCTCTGCAAGGCACCGAGGACTCGGGCCATCTGCGCGAGCGGGGCGTTGAACATCGAGGCGGCGTTCTGCAGCGAGGCCTGCATGGCTCCGGCCATCTTGGCCAGCAGCACCTCGCGGGACTCCAGGTCCGCCATCTTCGAGATCTCGCTGGGGCTGACGGCCTTGCCGTCGAGCACGCCACCCTTGATGACGAGGGCGTGGTTGGCCCTGGCGAAGTCGCGCAGACCCTTGGCGGCCTCGACCGGGTCACCGGCGATGAACGCGACGGCCGACGGCCCGCTCAGCAGCGAGTCCAGGCCCTCGATGCCGGCGTCTCGTACGGCGATCTTGGTCAGCGTGTTCTTCACGACGGCGTAGGTCGCGTTCGCACCGAGCATTCCCCGCAACTCCTTGAGCTGGGACACGGTGAGACCGCGATACTCGGTCAGCACGGCGCCGTTCGACCGGGTGAACTGCTCGCTCAGCTCGGCGACGGCTGCTGCCTTGTCCGGGCGCGCCATGGGGCTCCTTCCTCGGGGTGACCGCGCAGCTGCGCGGCCGGGTGCCGAAGATCGACCCGTTGTTCCGGGTCCGGACGTGACGAACGCCCCGGCGCAGGAGGCACGGGGCGTCACCGCAGCACACTGCGGGAGACTCGTTCCACCTGCGCTGGTCGCCCGCTCACGCGGAGCCTTCGGTCACTGTCCACCATCGAGATGGGCGGTGACGACCGGCGGTCTTCGGCACTTCTGAGCGTACGGCACGGCGCAGCGCCGCACCAAATCATCGTCGCGGCGACCGCTCCAGGGCCACGACCAGGACCGGGCCGCGAGCCGGTCACTCCTCGTCAGGGACGGCGACGCCTCTGGTGCGGTTGGGGTCGACGGGAACGCCCGGGCCCATTGTCGTGGAGACGGTGATGCGCTTGAGGTAGCGGCCCTTGGAGCTGGCCGGCTTGAGCCGCAGCACCTCCTCGAGTGCGGCCGCGTAGTTCTCGGCCAGCAGCTGCTCGCTGAACGAGGACTTGCCGATGATGAAGTGCAGGTTGGCGTGGCGGTCGACACGGAACTCGATCTTGCCGCCCTTGATGTCCCCGACGGCCTTGGCGACGTCGGGCGTGACCGTGCCGGTCTTCGGGTTAGGCATCAGACCGCGGGGGCCGAGGACGCGGCCGAGCCGACCCACCTTGCCCATCATGTCGGGGGTGGCGACAACGGCGTCGAAGTCGAGCCAGCCGCCGCTCACCTTCTCGATCATGTCGTCCGCACCGACGTAGTCGGCGCCGGCCTCGCGCGCTGCCTCTGCCCGGTCGGCGGTGGCGAAGACCAGGACCCGGGCGGTCTTCCCAGTGCCGTGCGGAAGGTTGACGGTGCCGCGCACCATCTGGTCGGCCTTGCGGGGATCGACTCCCAACCGCATGGCGACATCGACGGTCGAGTCGAACGTCGTGGTCGCGGTCTGCTTGGCCAGGCCCACCGCGGAGTGCGGGGAGTACAGGGCGGACTTGTCGATCTTGGCCGCCGCCTCGGCGTACTTCTTGCTGTGCTGCATGTCTGGTTCCTTTCACCAGGGTGTGGTCAGCGGGCGCCAGCGGGCCCTGCCACGGTACGGATGGTGTGCCTTGACGTGGTTCAGCGCTCGACGGTGACACCCATCGAACGGGCGGTGCCCTCGACGATCTTCATGGCCGCGTCGACGTCGTTGGCGTTGAGGTCGGGCAGCTTGGTCGTGGCGATCTCGCGGACCTGGTCGGAGCTGAGCCGCCCCACCTTGTCGGTGTGCGGGGTCGACGACCCCTTCGCGAGCCCGGCGGCCTTCTTGATCAGCTCCGCGGCCGGCGGCGTCTTGGTGACGAAAGTGAAGGAGCGGTCCTCGAAGATCGTGATCTCCACCGGGATGACGTTGCCGCGCATGGCCTCGGTGGCGGCGTTGTACGCCTTGCAGAACTCCATGATGTTGACGCCGTGCGGGCCGAGCGCGGTGCCGACGGGCGGGGCCGGAGTGGCCTGGCCCGCGTTCAGCTGCACCTTGACGAGCGCGGCGACCTTCTTCTTCTTGGGGGGCATGGTGGGTCCTCTTGTGACGATGGTGACCGGGTCCGGTCCGTGCTGGATCAGGCCCGCTGGATCTGGGTGAAGCTGAGCTCGACCGGGGTCTCGCGGCCGAAGATCTCGACCAGCGCCTTGACGCGCTGCGCATCCACATTGATCTCGGTGATCGTGGCGTGCAGCGTCGCGAAGGGCCCGTCGACGACCATGACGGAGTCTCCGGTGGCGAAGTCGTCGAACTCGACCTTGGCCGCCTTCTTGGGCTGCTGGGGAGCGCCGACCTGGGCCACCGCGGCCACCGCGGCCTCGACGGCCGGTGCCAGCATGGCCTCGACCTCCGACAGGCTCAACGGCACCGGCTGGTGGCTGTGGCCGACGAAGCCGGTGACCGACGGCGTGTGCCGTACGGCGGCCCAGGACTCGTCGGTCAGGTCCATTCGGACGAGCACGTAGCCAGGCAGGACGGTGCGCTTGACCAGGCGCCGCTGGCCGTTCTTGATCTCGGCGACCTCCTCGACGGGCACCTTCACCTCGTAGATGAAGTCCTCCATGTTCAGCGAGGTGGTGCGGCTCTCGACGTTGGCCTTCACCCGGTTCTCCATGCCGGAGTAGGTGTGGACTACGTACCAGTCGCCCGGCTGCGACCACAGCGTGTCGCGGAACTCCTGCATCGGGTCGCCAGGCGCGTCGACGTCGGGTGTCTCCTCGACACCGGCCGCGTCCTCGGGGGCGTCTGCTTGCGCGTCGACGAACGCATCGAGCGCTGCCGCCGGAACGTCCTCGGCAGCTGCGACCGCGGCGTCGGCCTCGGCGTCCGCGACGGGCACCTCCTCGACGCCGACATTGGACAGCGGGGCCTGGGCAACCGGATCGGCCGCGGCCTCTGCGGCCTCGGCGGGAGTGGCGTCACCCAGGAGGGCCTGCACCTCCGCGGCCAGCTCCAGGTCGTCCTCGGCGGCGTCGAGACCGGCTTCGACCTCGGCCACCTGCACGTCCTGCTCGAGGTCACCCTCGGAGTCTGCGGGGTCTCCGAGGGTCTCGTCGGTCTCGGGGAACTGCTCGGACACGTGGGTCTCCGTCACCATTGTTCGAAGTCGGCCGGGGTCGGCCCTGGTCTGTCTGTCCTGCTGCGCGTTGGTCAGGCGAAAATGGCGAACATTGCCTTCCCGTACCCGAAGTCCAGCAGGGAGACGTAGGCCATCATCACCAGCACGAACACCAGCACGACGAAGAAGTAGGTCACCACCTGCTGCTGAGTGGGCCAGACGACCTTGCGCAGCTCGGCGATGACCTGGCGGAGGAACAGCCCGGGCGGGGTACGGGTGCTCTGGTGGTCGCTGCTCACCGGGGTCGTCGAGCGAGTGGAGCTCACCATGTCACCTACTTCGGGTCGCCTGCTGGTCGGTCAGTGGTCCTCGCAGGGCACGAGGGACTCGAACCCCCAACCTTCGGTTTTGGAGACCGATGCTCTGCCAGTTGAGCTAGTGCCCTGGGTGGCGGAGCCGCGCCCCCGAGCGGTTCTGCAGCGCCGGCGCCTGGGCGCGCCGACAGAGGGTGCGAATCCACCGAGTAGTGAAGTGTACGCGCAGCGGCCGGGGCGAGTCGAACTCCGGTGTACCACCAACCGGCCTCGCCTGGGCACCCGCATCGGTGGATGCCACGATGGAGCCATGTCTGCGACGACAACCGAACCGAGCCTGTCCCCCACGCCGGCTGCGCGGCGGGTGTCCGCCCGGATCGCCGGGATCGGCGAGTCGGCCACCCTTGCCGTCGATGCCAAGGCCAAGGCGCTCAAGGCCGCGGGCCGGCCCGTCATCGGTTTCGGGGCCGGCGAGCCCGACTTCGCCACCCCCGACACGATCGTGCGGGCTGCCATCGAGGCGTGCAGCGACCCGCGCAACCACCGGTACTCCCCTGCCGGCGGGCTGCCGGAGCTCAAGCAGGCCATCGTCGCCAAGACGGCGCGCGACTGCGGTCTCGAGCTCGCCGCCGCGCAGGTCCTGGTCACCAACGGCGGTAAGCAGGCGGTGTACGAGGCCTTCGCCACCCTGCTCGACCCCGGCGACGAGGTGCTGCTGCCGGCGCCGTACTGGACGACGTACCCCGAGTCGATCCGGCTGGCCGAGGGCGTGCCCGTCGCGGTGCTCGCCGACGAGACCCAGGGTTACCTGGTCAGCGTCGAGCAGCTCGAAGCCGCCCGTACGCCGCGGACGAAGGTGCTGCTGTTCTGCTCTCCGTCCAACCCCACCGGTGCGGTGTACCCCGTGGAGCAGGTGGCGGCGATCGGGCGCTGGGCGCTCGAGCACGGCCTGTGGGTGGTCACCGACGAGATCTACGAGCACCTCGTGTACGACGACGCCGAGGCAGTGTCGATGCCCGTCGCGGTGCCCGAGCTGGCCGAGCGCTGCGTCGTCGTGAACGGGGTCGCGAAGACCTATGCGATGACCGGTTGGCGGGTCGGGTGGTTGACCGGGCCGCCCGACGTGGTCAAGGCGGCCACCAACCTGCAGTCCCACGCCACCTCGAACGTCTGCAACGTCGCACAGCGCGCCGCCGTCGCCGCGCTGAGCGGCGACCTCGGCGCCGTCGCCGAGATGCGCACGGCCTTCGACCGGCGCCGACGCACGATCGTGGAGATGCTCAACGCGATCGACGGCGTGACCTGCCCGACACCCGAGGGCGCCTTCTACGTCTACCCGTCGGTCCAGGAGCTGCTCGGCCGGGACATCGGCGGGACCGTGGCGCAGACCTCGGCCGAGCTCGCCGAGCTCCTCCTCGAGCAGGTGGAGGTGGCCGTCGTACCCGGTGAGGCGTTCGGCTCCCCCGGCTACCTGCGGTTGTCGTACGCGCTGGGCGACGAGGATCTGGTGGAGGGCGTCGCCCGGATACAGAAGCTGCTCGGCGGCCGGTGAGCGACGGTCCCCGGCGACCGCTGAGCGCGCTGCCCAAGGCCCACCTGCACCTGCATTTCACCGGCGCGATGCGCCACGACACGCTGCTGGAGCTCGCTGACCGCGACGGTGTGCGGCTGCCCGCGGCGCTGAGCGAGCACTGGCCACCCGCGCTGTCGACAGCCGACGAGAAGGGGTGGTTCCGCTTCCAGCGGCTGTACGACGTGGCCCGCTCGGTGCTGCGCACCGAGGCCGACGTCCGACGGCTCGTCACCGAGGCGGCTCAGGACGACGTGGCTGACGGGTGTGGCTGGACCGAGATTCAGGTCGACCCGTCGGGGTACGGTGCCCGCTTCGGTGGCGTCACCGCCTTCACCGACCTGGTGCTGGATGCCGTGGCGGACGCCCGCCGCTCGACCGGGCTCGGCATGGCGGTGGTCGTTGCCGCCAACCGCACCCGGCACCCGCTGGACGCACGCCTGCTCGCCCGTCTCGCCGCGCAGTACGCCGGTCGCGGCGTGGTCGGCTTCGGTCTGTCCAACGACGAGCGGCGGGGACGGACCGAGGACTTCGCGGCCGCCTTCCGCATCGCCAGGGCCGCCGGGCTGGCGAGCCTGCCGCACGGCGGCGAGCTGCGCGGGCCGGACAGCGTCGCCGCCTGCCTGCACGACCTGGATCCCGACCGGCTCGGGCACGGCGTGCGCAGCGTCGAGGACCCAGCGGTGCTGCAACAGGTCGTGGACGCCGGCGTGGCACTCGAGGTGTGCCCGGTGTCCAACGTGGCACTCGGCGTTTACGCCACGATCGAGGAGGTGCCCCTGCCTGACCTGCTGGCTGCCGGGGTGCCGGTTGCGTTGGGAGCCGACGACCCGTTGCTGTTCGGGTCCCGGCTGGCGGGTCAGTACGCGGTGGTGCGGGCCGCCCACGGCTTCGACGACAGCACGTTGGCAGAGCTTGCGCGAATGTCGGTCCGCAGCTCGCTGGCTCCCGACGACGTGCGTACCCGGCTGCTGGCCGGCATCGACGAGTGGCTCACAACGAGCAGTTGACGAGCACCGGCTCGTTGACCAGCTCGACGCCGAACGTGGCCCGCACCCCCTCGCGTACCTCTCTGGCCAGCGCCAGCAGGTCGGCGCTGGTGGCGGCGCCGCGGTTGGTCAGCGCCAGCGTGTGCTTGGTAGAGATCTTCGCCGGACCGTCGCCGTGGCCGCGCCCGAAGCCGGCGTGCTCGATCAGCCAGGCGGCGCTGGTCTTGACCCGCCCGTCGCCGGTGGGCCATCGCGGTGCGTCCGCGGGCAGTCGGTCGGCGTCGTCGGAGCTCAGCAGGGGGTTGGTGAAGAACGAACCCGCGCTCCAGGTGTCGTGGTCGCCGGAGTCGAGAACCATGCCCTTGCCGGCCCGCAGCGCCAGCACCGCAGCACGCACGTCGGCCAGCGGCCGGCGTTGGCCGGGGTCGGCACCGAGCGCCCGCGCCAGCTGGTCGTAGCCGATGGGCGCGCCGAGGTCCCCCAGCGGCAGCTGGAAAGTCACCTCGAGCACCAGGAAGCGGCCCGGCTCGGCCTTGAACCGGCTGGTGCGGTAACCGAATCCGCAGTCGGCGTTGGCGAACGTGCGCTGGCGACGCTGCCCGCGGTCCCAAGTGCGCACGGTCGCGATCGTCTGGGCCACCTCCTGGCCGTAGGCGCCCACGTTCTGCACCGGCGTCGCGCCGACCGAGCCGGGGATGCCGGCCAGTGCCTCAATCCCGACCCAGCCCGCGTCCACCGCGCGCCCGACCAGCTCGTCCCAGTCCTCACCGGCGGCCACCGACACGTACGCTCCGCCGCACCTGTCGGCCTCGACGTGGACGCCCCGGGTACGGACGAGCACCACCCGGTCGGCGACCGGCTCGTCGGCCACCAGCAGGTTGCTGCCGCCGGCGACGACGAGCACGGGGATGCCGTCGGCGTCGGCCGCCGCCACTGCGCCGACCAACGCCGCCTCGTCCGTCGCCTGCACCACGTCGCTGGCCGGCCCGCCGACGCGCAGAGTGGTGAGGTCGGCGAGTCGGACCCCGCCAGCCGTCGGCGTGGTCGGCCCTGTCGCCGGCTCAGTCATCGCCGGGGAGACCCGCGGCAACCAGCACCGAGGCGCGCGCCTGTCCGAGCACCGTCGTGCCGTCGCAGCCGACGACCAGGTCGACCCGGGCCGTGCCGTCGGCGACTGTGCCGACAGTCCCTCGGACAATCACCTCGACGCCGGTGTCGTCGTCGGGCACCACCACCGGTCGGGTGAAGCGCACCCCGTACTCGCGCACGCGCGCCGGGTCGCCCGCCCAGGTGCTCAGCGCGCGACCGCCGAGGGCCATCGTGACCATGCCGTGCGCGACGACACCGGGCAGCCCGACGGCGGTCGCCACCCGGTCGGACCAGTGGATCGGGTTGTGGTCACCGCTGGCCCCGGCGTAAGCGACGAGGTCGGCCCGGGTGACGCGAAAGACCTGGGTGGGCAGCTCAGTGCCCGCCGTCCAGTCGGCGGGCGCCGGCTGGCCCTGGCCGCTCACCGTTCGCCCACGGCAGGAGCCCGGTGGGCGAGCGTGGCGAAGGCGGTGCAGACAGCCTCGCCCGCCGTCGTGGCGACCTCGCTGCGGGTGGCGATCAGGTCGGTGCCGGCGGCCTGGCGCACCGATTCGACCGTCAAGGTGGCAGTGAGGACGTCACCGGCATACACCGGGCGCTGCGCGACGAAGCGCTGCGCGGAATGCACCACGTTGCGCAGCTCGATGCCGACACTGGGGTCGGCCATGAACCCGGTCATCGCCTCGAAGGCGACCACGATCGGGAAGGTCGGCGGCGCAGGGAGGTCGCGGTGGCCACGCCGACGCGCCACCTCGACGTCATGGTGGACCGGGTCGGTCGCGCCGAGCGCGGCGGCAAAACGTGACACCTCGTAACGGCTCACGTCATGCGCGGGCGTCGTGGGGAAGCGCCGACCGGCCAACGCGGGATCGAGGGGCACCTGGGCTCAGCGGGTCTCGCGGTGCACGGTGTGCCGCTTGTCGCGGGGGCAGTACTTCGACAGCTCGAGGCGGTCGGGGTCGTTGCGCCGGTTCTTCTTGGTGATGTAGTTGCGCTCCTTGCACTCGGTGCAAGCCAGGGTGATCTTCGGGCGGACGTCGGTGCTCTTGGCCACGGTGCTGCCTTCTGTAGTGCTCGAGCGTGCGCGGTGCACGCTGGACGGTGCGTAGCGGGGGCGGGACTCGAACCCGCGACACCACGATTATGAGCCGTGTGCTCTGACCACCTGAGCTACCCCGCCACCGGGCTCGGACCGCCGAGCCACGCGCGGGCGCGCACCTCGGGTGGACAGCACCCAGAGCCCCTTTACGGAATCGAACCGTAGACCTTCTCCTTACCATGGAGACGCTCTGCCGACTGAGCTAAAGGGGCAAGCGACGAGCCAGCGTACACGGGGCTCGAGCGAGGGGAGAAATCGGCCGTGGGAGCTGCTACGGACTCCCGAAGGGCCCGGCAGGACCGGGCCCCTCGGGCGTGGCAGGTGCAGGATTCGAACCTGCGAAGGCTGTGCCGGCTGATTTACAGTCAGCTCCCTTTGGCCGCTCGGGCAACCTGCCGGGGTACGCCGTCCTTGCGCGCAGCAACTCCCGTTGCGGGACGAGGATCGGCGGGGAGCACAATAGCGCAGACGTCATGGGCAGCCCCACCGCCGGGGCCCGACCGGAGGGAGGCGCCGTGGCCGGCGACTCGAGCTTCGACATCGTGAGCAAGGTGGACCGCCAGGAGGTGGACAACGCGCTGAACCAGACCCAGCGGGAGATCGCCCAGCGCTTCGACTTCAAGCACACCGGTGCCGCCATCGACTGGCAAGGCGAGCTGGGAGTCGAGATAACGGCCAACGCCGAGGAGCGGGCGCTCGCGGTGCTCGACGTGTTCAAGCAGAAGCTGGTCAAGCGCGGCATCTCGCTGAAGACGCTCGAGGCCGGTGACCCCCGGCAGTCGGGCAAGGAGGTCAAGCTCGCCGCCTCCCTCAACCAGGGCATCAGCCAGGAGCAGGCGAAGAAGGTCGGCAAGCTCATCCGCGACGAGGGCCCGAAGGGCGTCAAGGTACAGGTCCAGGGTGACGAACTGCGGGTCTCGAGCAAGAAGCGAGACGACCTGCAAGACGTGATCGCGCTGGTCAAGGCGCAGGACTACGACTTCGCGGTGCAGTTCACCAACTACCGCTGATTACGGTCTGCGCAGCCCGCCTGACCTGCTACGACGTCAGAGAGTCACCACTCCGGGGCACAGGCGGGGCACAAGAGGTCGAGCCGAGCACGGCGTCAACCGCCTCGCGGGTGCGGTCCTCGGAGTCCGGCCAGAGATGGGAGTAGACGTCCAACGTCTCTGCGGCGCTCGCGTGCCCGAGCCTCGCCTGGACCACCTTCACTGACTCCGCGTGCCGAATCAGCAGACTCGCGTAGTAGTGGCGCAGATCGTGAAACCGCGTCCCTACCGGGAGCCCCGCCCGACGGACAGCGGTCCCCCACGTCTGGGCCCACGTCGCCCGCCAGATCGGACCACCGTTCGGCGTGCTGAACAACAGGCCCCAGGTTCCCGGTTCGTACGCCGCGACGTGGGCCGCCAGCTCGTCGAGCACCACCTGGGGCAACGGCACGGTGCGCACGCTCGCCTCGGTCTTGGGCGGCCCGAGGTGCGGCTCGTGGCCGCCGATGGTGATGAGCTGCTGGTCGACCCGGACCTGCCGGCGCAGAAAGTCGACGTGGGCGGAGTCGAGACCGAAGCACTCACCCTGACGCAGCCCTGTGCCAGCCGCGAGCACCACTAGCGCCCGATAGCGCGGCGGCACCGCTTCCGCCAGCGCCTGCACCCCCTCGGTGGGCAGCGGCTCCACCTTGGCCCTGGACCGGCGCGGCAGGGTGATCCCCACACACGGCGACGACGCAATCCGGCGGTCCCTGACGGCTGCCGCAAAGATCGCGGCTACCCGGCTGTAGACGACCGCCGTCGTGGTCGGCGCGAGCCGGTCCGACAGGCCCTTGACGAACGCTTGCACCTCGCTCGCCCGGACCGCGGCGAGCGGCCGGGTGCCGAGCACCGGCAGGACATGCCGCCGTAGGTGCCGCTCCACATTGTCGGTCGTGGACGGCCGGTGCTGCTGGATGCGCGCCCACTCAGCCGCGTACTCCCCGAACGTCATCCGTCCCTCATCGGGGGCGATGTACGTCCCGCGCAGCACGTCGGCGCGCACGGTCGCCGTGTGCCGGTCAGCGTCGGCCTTGCGCGCAAACGACTCCTTGCGCTGCTTGCCGGCGGGGTCGCGCCAGCGTGCCTGCCA